>Ga0157370_10000595_pt1 | contig 45146 bp, 39 predicted proteins | sample C35metaG_FD_113463 | JGI IMG/M metagenome (GOLD analysis project Ga0157370, IMG submission 113463) | Corn rhizosphere microbial communities from Kellogg Biological Station, Michigan, USA - C3-5 metaG | ecosystem: Host-associated > Plants > Roots > Rhizosphere > Soil | place: USA: Michigan...
ACGATTGGCCGAGCGAACCCACTGAACAGCGGCAAGCGATCCGGGCCTTCGAGGGCCACGTCGGCCGAGGCCAGGTAGGTGCCGCCTTCCGGCGCGCGGGTGGTGTCCCACTCAAAGAAATACTGCGCCGCCAGGGACAGCTGATCGGTCACCTGGGCCTGCCCGGAAATCTGCGTCAGCGGCAGGAAAATCTCGCGAGTTTCGGTGCCCGGGTTACTCACCGCTTTACGCCCATCCAACGGCGCTTGCGAATACGACACCGCATGCCCGGCAATCAGCAAACCGTTGCCCCAATACACCGTGTGACGCCCGGCGCGCAGGCTGACCGGGATATCGCCCAGGTCAAAACGGGTGAAGGCAAACGCATCCAGCAACTCACCGCTGACGCCACGGTGATAGCGCTTGGTATGGTCGGAGTACTGGTCGTTGTTGTAGCTGGAAGTACTGGAGCCAGGGAAGGCGCCGGGGTAATAGACGTTGCCGTCGTTGGTTTCCACGTCGGTGTCGGCGTAGGCCTGGTCATACCAGCCGGCGGCGCTGACGCGAAAGCCGTTGTATTGCTTGTAGGCGACTTCGACCTCGCTCATGAGGTCGACGCGGTTGGTGACGACATCACCGCGGTCGAACTTGGAGTCGGACTCGTCGTAGCTGGCGTTGTTGGCCAGCGCGTTGTCGCGTTCCTCGGCGCGGATACCGAGGTTGTAGCGCACGGTGTTGTCCCAGCGGGCGCTCCAGTCGGGGTTGCCAGTATCGAATTCGGCGGCCTGGGTGGGGCCGCTGGTGACGGCTGCGGCCGCCAGCCATACGGCCAGGCGCAACGGCGTTGGTTTGGCGTTGTTCATCAACACTCCCGGTACATTTTTGTTGTTATTGGTGTGGGGAGAAGTAGACGGGATGGGGGTTGGGGGGGACAACGAATAGGTGTATCGACGAAATGCATTTCCTATCGACGAAATACTGATCAATTCGCCTGAGCTGGGTATCGAGCGAGCCACGCGAATTAGCAAACTGTCAGCGCCTCTGACTACCTGCGCCTCAGAAACGTATATGTTTTGGAATGGAATGTGGACGGCGTGATGGCAAAGTACTAGCGTGCGAAAACGGCACCAACATAAAAAATGCAAGGAAAGCAGCCTTAATGTCAGCGCATATAAAATTATTTGAAAACCTTCGATTAATGGCAGAGGCCATTGAGGCAATTGCAGAGGCCAGAAACTTCTCTGTGATTTGGGATTGGCAGGCGCCATCCATTGATAAAACTGATTTGAGCTACATGACGCGACGACTAATTGAGAAATTTGAAGCTCTTGATTGGTCTCAGATCGACGAAGATGGCGAAACCGTTCTGGATGACCTTGCTCAAAAAGTAGAAATCGCCATCCAACGCAATGTCCCAAACATCTACGCAGGATATGCAGGTAGCTACTCGATTTTACCTTTGCTATATGCAGTCGAATTTCAAGTCGGCGCATTAGTCTCTCAGGAGCAAATAAAGGGCACGCTGGCGTTACCCATTGGGTTGAGCAAGAACGTTGCGGTGGCAAGGCAGCGCCTAATTCAATCAACGACTCAATTGACCGGAATTGAAGAAAAAATTGCCGAGATTAATCGCGCCCACGAAGCTGCGGATCGGCTATCAATCACGCTGCATGATCTTGAACAGGCGGTCAGTGACGCTGACTCTGCGCGTGCTATGGCCGTAAGGTATGAGGTTGCAGCAAAACAGTGTGCAGATGACGCCGCAAAAAGCTCGGCAGCCCTAGAGACTGCCGCAAAGAACGCTGAAGCAGTACTGGCAAAAGTAGATGACGCCTATCGAGCCGCTACTTCTCAAGGCCTCGCCAAAGCCTTTGCATCTAAGTCCACAGCACTAAACCAATCCATGCTTATTTGGGTTTTTTTACTGATAGCTGCATTGCTAGCCGCAGGTCTTCTTGCTGGATCTCGCTTCCCCGATGTTCTCGCTGCACTTAGCGGTAAACCAGATTGGGGAGTAGTTCTGCTAAACCTTGTTCTCAGTGGACTAAGCATCGCACCTCCTGTCTGGCTTGCTTGGATGGCGACAAAACAGATCGGACAACGGTTTCGCCTAGCGGAAGATTATGGTTACAAAGCCGCGTTAGCCACTGCGTATGAAGGTTACCGCAACGAAGCTGCCCGGCTTGACCCTCTCTTTCAAGCCCAACTATTTGCTACTGCTCTCGCACGACTCGACGAACTGCCCCTGCGTCTAGTTGAACATCAGGTACCGGGTAGTCCGTTTCATGAGCTTTTACAGTCGAGTGAGTTCAAGGAAGCAGCTAAAAAGGTTCCATCGCTAAAAGATCGAGTGATAGCGATTTTGCGCCCCTCAGGTGAGGCGACGTCTACGCCTCCTCCAACGGTTAATACTCTTCCACCAAAAGAGCCTAGCTGAAGGGAAAGCGGCTCCTGGCGGGCCGCTTCTTTCTAATAATCGACTTACTTTCAGTCGCCCATAACCCGTACTCAAGAGGTATCGGCAAAACCAATACCCGGACCGCGTTTTTGTGATTTTACGATCCCCTACCCCCTCCCTAGACTCCGGCCAACAACAAGGCACCGCCGCGCCTGACGGCATCGCCACACAAGAAAGCCTGGAGGATGAACATGAGTGCGTCCCCGTCTCTGGATGACAAGTACGTCCAGCACAGCGGAAAAGTTTTACTCACCGGTATTCAAGCCCTGGTGCGCTTGCCGCTTATGCAGCGCCAACGCGACCTCGCCAATGGGTTGAACACCGCCGGCTTCATCTCCGGCTACCGCGGCTCGCCACTGGGCGGCTTCGACCAGGCGCTGTGGAAAGCCCGCGACTACCTCAAAGAACACCACACCGTGTTCCACCCCGGCATGAACGAAGACCTGGCCGCCACCTCCATCTGGGGCACGCAGCAGGTCAATATCTTTGAAGGCGCCACCTACGATGGCGTGTTCGGCATGTGGTACGGCAAGGGCCCGGGTGTGGATCGCTGCGGCGATGTATTCCGCCACGCCAACGCCGCCGGCACCTCTAAATTTGGTGGTGTGCTGGCGATTGCCGGCGATGACCACGGCGCCCGCTCCTCTTCGCTGCCGCACCAGACTGAGCATATTTTCAAAGCCGTGATGATGCCGGTACTCGCGCCGTCTGGCGTGCAGGAGTACCTCGATTACGGCATGCATGGCTGGGCCATGTCGCGCTATTCCGGGTGCTGGGTGGCGTTGAAGGCGGTGGCCGATACCGTGGAAAGCGCGGCCATCGTCGATATCGATATCAACCGCGTGCAGCCGATCATTCCGGACATTCAGCTGCCTGAAGGCGGCTTGAATATTCGTTGGCCCGACCCACCCCTGGCCCAGGAACAGCGCCTGCTGGAGCACAAGCTGTATGCCGCGCTGGCGTATGCACGGGCTAACCGTATCGACCGCCTCGTGATGGATTCGCCCAAGGCGCGGATTGGCATTATCACGTCGGGCAAGTCGTATCTGGATGTGTGCCAGGCTCTGAAGATTCTTGGCATCGACGACACCCTGGCGCAGCAGATTGGCTTGCGCGTTTACAAGGTGGGCATGGTCTGGCCGCTGGAAGCTGAAGGCGTTCGCCAGTTTGCCGAAGGGTTGGAAGAGATCGTGGTGGTGGAAGAAAAACGCCACATGATCGAGTACCAACTCAAGGAAGAGCTCTACAACTGGCGTGAGGATGTACGCCCGCGCATCGTCGGCAAGTTCGATGACAAGGGTGAATGGAGCCTGCCGCACACCGACTGGTTGCTGCCGGCGATCAATGATCTGACTCCGGCGATGATTGCCCGCGCCCTGGCCAAACGCATTCTTCGTTTGCATCAGAATGGCCTGCTACAGGTGCGCCTGGCGGTGCTTGATGCGCAACTGGCGAGCAAGGGCCAGTTCAGCAACCTGATGGACCGCGTGCCGCACTATTGCTCCGGCTGCCCGCACAACACCTCCACCAAGGTGCCGGAAGGTAGCCGCGCACTCGCCGGTATTGGCTGTCACTACATGGCGGCGTGGATCTACCCGCAAACCCAGACGTTCAGCCAGATGGGCGGCGAAGGCGTGGCGTGGATCGGCCAGGCGCCGTTTACCAAAACCGAGCATGTGTTTGCCAACCTGGGTGACGGCACCTACTTCCACTCCGGCATTCTGGCGATTCGCGCGGCCATCGCGGCCAAGGTGCAGATCACCTACAAGATTCTCTACAACGATGCCGTGGCCATGACCGGCGGCCAGCCGGTGGACGGCACCCTGAGCGTGGCGCAGATCAGCCGGCAACTGGCGGCTGAAGGCGTGCAGAAGCTGGTGGTGGTCAGCGATGACGTGGAGAAATACAAAGACATCCACGACCTAGCCGCCGGCGTGCCGGTGCTGCGTCGCGACAAGATGGATGAAGTGCAGGCCGAACTGCGCGAGTTCAAAGGCGTATCGGCGATCATTTATGACCAGGTGTGCGCCGCCGAAAAACGTCGGCGTCGCAAGCGTGGCAAGTTCCCCGATCCAGCCCGCCGGGTGGTGATCAACGAAGCGGTGTGCGAAGGCTGTGGCGATTGCAGCAGCAAGTCGAACTGCATGTCGGTGACCTCGGTGGAAACCGAGTTCGGCCGCAAGCGCGAGATCGATCAGTCCTCGTGCAACAAAGACTTCACCTGCCTGAACGGCTTCTGCCCGAGCTTTGTCACTGTCGAAGGCGGCAAGCTGCGCAAGCCCAAAGCCTTGGCGGCGAACCCGGATGATATCTGGGACTTGCCGACGCCAAGCACGGTCGACTTGACCGAGCCGTACAGCATTCTCGTCACTGGCGTAGGCGGTACCGGCGTGGTCACCATCGGCGCCCTGCTCGGCATGGCGGCGTTTATCGAAGGCAAAGGCACGCTGAACCTGGATATGGCCGGCATGGCGCAAAAAGGCGGCGCGGTGTGGTCGCATATCCGCATTGCGGCGCGTCAGGAGCAGCTGTTTGCTCCACGTATTGCCGAGGGCGAAGCCGCGCTGCTGTTGGGTTGCGACCTGGTGGTGAGTGCCAATACCGAAACCCTGTCCAAGCTGCGCCAGGGGGTTACCCATGCCTTGGTGAACAGCGAAGAAAGCATCACCAGCGCGTTTGTCCGCACCTTTGCCTTGCAGGCCGAGAGCGGTGATTTGCTCAAGCACCCGGACCCGCAATTCCGCAGCCAGAGCATGTCGGCGCAAATCGCGGAAGCCGTGGGCCATGCCCAGGCGGACTTTGTCGACGCCAGCAAGATTGCCACCGCGCTGATGGGCGATTCGATTGCCACCAACACGTTTATGCTCGGCTATGCCTACCAGAAAGGCTGGTTGCCGGTCGGCGAAGCGGCGTTGCTGCAGGCCATTGAGCTGAACGGCACTGCCGTGGCATTCAACCTCTCGGCCTTCGATTGGGGCCGCCGTTGTGCAGTGGACTTGCAGCGCGTACTGCGCAAGCTGGAAGCCAGCAAAGTGAAGAGCGCCGATCGCGTGCTGTCGCAAAGCCTGGAAGAAACGCTGGCGCGCCGGGTGACCTTCCTCACCGCCTACCAGAACGCCGCGTATGCCCAGCGCTATACCGCGCGGGTCGAGCAATTTATGGCGGCTGAAACCGCCCTGCTCGGCCAGCCAGGCGAGCTGTCGGCTGCGGTCGCGCGCTACTACTTCAAAGTGTTGGCGATCAAAGACGAATACGAGGTGGCGCGACTGTTCACCAACGGCGAATTCCTGGAAAAGATTCAGGCGCAGTTCGAAGGCGATTACAGCCTGCGTTTCCACCTGGCACCGCCACTGCTCAACGACCAGAAAGCGCCGAAAAAACGCAGCTTTGGCCCGTGGATGCTGCAAGGCTTCAAGCTGCTGGCCAAGTTGAAATTCCTGCGTAACAGCTGGGCCGATCCGTTTGGCTACACCCACGAGCGCAAGGTTGAGCGCAACTGGCAGGCCAACTACGAAAGCATTCTGGACGAGCTGCTGAGCGGGCTGACTGCCGACAAATTGGGCCTGGCCCAGGACCTGGCCGAGTTGCCGGAAAGTGTGCGCGGTTATGGCCCGGTGAAGGACCGCTTCCTCGCCCACGCTGCTGAGCGCCAAGCGCAACTGCTGGAGCAATGGCGCAACGGCGGCAAGGGCTTGTTTCATGACGCTGGCCTGGTCAGCGGCAAAATTGCCGTCACTCAACTCTAAAACTGTTTTCCTGCCATATGGCGGGGCGCGGCCACTCGGAAAGGTGCCGCGCCTTTTTATTCGAAGCTGGAGAGTGCTATGCAAGACGTCGTTATCGTTGCCGCCACCCGTACGGCCATCGGCAGCTTCCAGGGCAGCCTGGCCAACGCCAGCGCAGTGGAACTGGGTAGCGTGGTGATTCGCGCGCTGCTGGCAAAAGCCGGTATCGACGCGGGGCTGGTCGACGAGGTGATTCTGGGCCAGGTGCTCACCGCCGGCTGCGGGCAAAACCCGGCACGCCAGGCTGCGCTCAATGCCGGCCTGCCCCATACCGTAGCCGCCATGACCATCAACAAACTGTGCGGCTCCGGGTTGAAAACCGTCAGTCTGGCGGCGCAGGCGATTCGCTGCGGCGATGCCGAGGTGGTGATTGCCGGCGGCATGGAGAACATGAGCCTGGCGCCCTACACCCTGGCCAAAGCGCGCACCGGCTTGCGCATGGGCCACGCCGAGCTGGCCGACTCGCTGCTGCAAGACGGCTTGCTCGATGCCTTTAACGACTACCACATGGGAATCACCGCCGAGAACCTGGTGGACTGCTACAAGCTGACCCGTGAGCAGCAAGACGCCTATGCGTTGCGCTCGCAGCAACTGGCCAGCGCAGCCATCGAGGCCGGCCGCTTTGCCGATGAAATCACCCCGGTGGCGATTCCCCAGCGCAAGGGCGAGCCGCTGTTGTTTGCCGTCGATGAACAACCCCGCGCGCAGACCACCGCCGACAGCCTGGCCAAGCTTAAGCCGGCCTTTAAAAAAGACGGCAGCGTCACCGCCGGCAATGCCTCGGCCATCAACGACGGCGCCGCTGCGGTGCTGCTGATGAGCGCCAGCAAGGCCAAGGAATTGGGCGTGCCGGTGTTGGCGACGGTCAAGGCGTACGCCAGTGCCGGTGTAGACCCGGCGATCATGGGCATTGGCCCGGTGTCGGCCAGCAAAAAATGCCTGGAAAAAGCCGCGTGGACGCTGAATGAGCTCGACCTGATCGAAGCCAACGAAGCCTTTGCGGCGCAGTCGCTTTCTGTCGGCAGGGAACTGGGCTGGAACGTCGACAAGGTTAATGTGAACGGTGGCGCCATTGCCCTGGGTCACCCGATTGGTGCGTCGGGCTGCCGGGTGTTGGTCACCCTTTTGCACGAGATGCAGAAGCGCGATGCCAAGAAAGGCCTGGCGACCTTGTGCATTGGCGGTGGCCTGGGCGTAGCCCTGGCCGTGGAACGCGCCTGATGGCCGGGCGCCCCGCATTGACCTTGGTACAGCCGCGCTGGAGTGAAGCAGCCAATGCCGATATCGGCACCCGCCATCTGCTGCGCCAGGTGGCCCTGGAGCTGTTTGCCGAGCAAGGCTTTCATGGCATCAGCCTGCGCCAGCTGGCGGCGGCCATGCATATGCAGGCGGGCTCGCTGTACAACCATATCGAGAGCAAGCAGGCACTGCTGTTTGAGCTGATCGAAGAGCATGAAAGCGATTTGCTGGAGCTGCTGCACACCGAAGTGCCGCTGCAGGCCGACGGGTTGCTGCAGCTGGAAACCTATGTGCGCATGCACCTGCAATTCAACAGCCTGCACGGCCAGCGCCATGCCCTCGCCCGCCTGGAATTTCGCGGACTGAATTACGAGCAGCAGGAAAGCATCGAGCGTTTGCGCAACGTGCAGGTGCAGCAGTTGGAAAAAATTCTGCTGCGCTGTGCCCTCCCCGCCAGCGAGTGCGGGCCGATTGCGCAAGGGATGGTCGCCATGCTCGATGGCGTGGTGGCGGGTTATCCCAATGGCGGGCGGCCACCGCTGGAGCAGTTGGCGACGTTGTTTAGCCGGATGGTGTTAAGCGGGTTGGCACCAACGTAGGGTGTGCTGTGCGCACCAATCGCCGCCTCCCGCAAGGTTCTGGATTCCCGCCTTCGCGGGAAAGACGGTAGTAATTGGAAGTCCTCCGTCGTCCCCGCGCAGGCGGGGACCCAGAATCTGCCGTCGTACGCTGTAGTGCGCAGCGCGCGTTACGAGATCAAAAGCATCGCTGAATCCATAACAAAAAGGTCGACCTATGAACGACGAATTGCAAAACCACTACCACTCCATCCTCCAAGGTGTCGGCGAAAACCCTGAACGCGAAGGCCTACGCGACACGCCCAAACGCGCCGCCAAGGCCATGCAGTTCCTCTGCCACGGCTACCAGCAGACCCTCGATGAAATCGTCAACGGGGCGCTGTTCGAGTCGGATAACGATGAGATGGTGATCGTGCGCGATATCGAGCTGTATTCGCTGTGTGAGCACCACCTGCTGCCCTTTATTGGCAAAGCCCATGTGGCCTATATGCCGACGGGCAAAGTGCTCGGTTTGTCCAAGGTAGCGCGCATTGTCGATATGTTTGCCCGGCGTTTGCAGATCCAGGAAAACCTCACCCGGCAGATCGCCGAAGCGATTGCCGAGGTCACCCATGCCGCCGGCGTGGCGGTGGTGATCGAGGCCAAGCATATGTGCATGATGATGCGCGGCGTGCAGAAGCAGAATTCGGAGATGAGCACCTCGGTGATGCTCGGGGCGTTTCGCGAGTCGCAAAACACCCGCCAGGAATTTCTCCAGTTGATTCGCGGGCGTTAGCCCAGCAGGTTTTAACTGAGCATTAGCATGCCGCCGTCGATCATCAGGGTTTGCCCGGTCACAAACCGCGAGCCCTCGCCCGCCAGAAACACCAACACCGGCGCCAGGTCGCGCGCCGGTTCGCCCAAGCGTCCACCAATCGGCACCTGCCCGGCCATATAGGCGTCGTGCTGCTGCAACTGCTCGGCACTCATGCTGGCGCGGGTAGCGTCGTACATCGGCGTCCACATGGCTGGCGCGATGGCGTTTACGGTAATGCCCAGCGGTCCCCATTCGCGTGCCACGGTGCGCGTCCAGGCCAGCACCGCGCCTTTGCTGGCGGCGTAGTGGGCTTTGCCGGGCTGGCCCATCACGCCGGCCGCCGAGGCGAAATTGATGATGCGTCCGCCGTGGTCCTTGAGCCGTTCATAGGCGGCGCGGTTGGTGAGGAAGGTGCCCCGCGTATTCACGGCAAATACCTTTTCCCATTCATCCAGGGTGATGGCGTCTGCGGTCGCGTTGGGCGCGATGGCAGCGGCGTGCACCAGCACATCCAGACCATTGAGGTGTTCGCAGGCAAAGGCGAAGGCGGCGGTTACCGACTCGCTGTCCGAGATATCGCAGACCCGCGAACGGGCCCAGCCACCGTTGTTGTTTTCAATGGAGGCGGAGTCGCCCACGTCCAGGCTGACCACGTGGGCGCCCTCCTCGACGAACGCGTTGACCACCGCCGCGCCGATACCCCGCGCGCCGCCGGTGACGATGATGCGTTTGCCTGCCAGTTGCATGGTGTATGTCCTCTGACGTTGATTTCCGTAGGAGCCAGCTTGCTGGCGAAGTTCTTCACTGTTGCGCAAACGTTGAAATCGCTTTCGCCAGCAAGCTGGCTCCTACGAGGGGTGGTGGATTCGGTTAAGTGCCGTGGCGAACAGACGCAGTGCCGAAGCGTGGTGTTTTTCGCCGGTGGCCATGGGCGCCTTGCCTGCGCAGGCGCGGGCGTAGCTGACTTCGAGAAAGATGCCGAGCTTGAAGCCGGCCAATACCAGGTACCAGGTGAAGTCGGCCAGCGAACGCGAACTGCCGGCGCGGTAGTGGGCGACCAGTTCGGCGCTGCTGCAGAAGCCGTCCCAGGGATGGACTTCAATGGTGCCGGCGCCAAATCCATCGGCGTTGGGCCAGGTGACTACCAGCCAGGCCAGATCCAGCAACGGGGCGCCAATCGTGGCCAACTCCCAATCGACCACCGCTGCCAGCTCTGCGCTATCGGGGCGGAACATCACGTTGGAGAGGTGGAAGTCGCCATGGGCGATGCCGGGCTGGAATTGCTGCGGGCAGTTGCCATTTAGCCACTCGGCCAGGCGTGCCAATCCCGGCAGGCCAGCGGCGCCCGGCCAGCCGGGGTAATCCTTGACGCTGTCCAGATGCTGCAACCAGCGCGTCACTTGCCGCTGATGAAAGCCCTCGGGGCGGCCAAAGTCGGCCAGACCCACGGCCTGGTAATCGATTTCCCCCAAGTGCAGTAACGCATCGACCATGGCCAGGCCCATACGCCGGCGCAACGCTGGCTGCTGGCTATGGGGTGCAGGCAAACCGTGCGCGGAGTTGGGGTTAAAGCCTTGCACCGGTTCCATCAGGTAGAAGCTGGCACCCAGCACGCTCGGGTCTTCACAGGCCGCGATCAATGTCGCATGCGGCACCGCCGAGCCGGCCAGGGCCTTGAGCAAGCGCGCTTCACGGGCGATGGTTTTACCGCCGACTTCGCTCAGCACTTTGGAAGGCCGCCGCAGCACGAATTCACGCGTGCCACGGCTAAAGCGCAGCAACAGATTTTGCGTGCCGCCGGTCAGGCGTACCGGCGAATCAATGGGACCGCTCTCCAGCCCCTGCCCGTCCATCCAGACGGCCAGGCGTTGCAGGTCGACCAACTCCTGCCAGCCGCTCATGCGTCCTGCTCGCCGAGGCTGGCCAACGCATCGGCGTACTTTTCCCGGGCACGGGCCGCCGCAGTTGGGCGGTGATAGTCGGGAAACAGCTCTTCACAGGGCTCGTAATCACGCAGCAGCTGCTTGGCGACGGTGACCTTGTGTACCTCGGTCGGTCCATCGGCCAGGCCCATTTGGTAAGCGCGAACGATATAGCCGGTAAACGGCATTTCTTCCGACACCCCCAACGAGCCATGAACATGCAGCGCCCGCGCGGCGATGTCGTGCAGCACGGTGGGCATCGCCGCTTTTACCGCGGCGATATCTTTGCGCACCCGTTTGTAGTCTTGGTACTGGTCGATGCGCCAAGCCGTGCGCATCACCAGCAAACGGAACTGTTCGAGTTGAATCCAGGAGTCGGCGATCTTCTCCTGCACCATCTGTTTATCCGCCAAACGGCTGCCCTGGGTGCTACGCGACAACGCCCTTTCGCACAGGGCATCCAGTGCTTTTTGCGCCTGGCCAATCACGCGCATGGCGTGGTGCACACGGCCGCCGCCGAGGCGTACCTGGGCGACCACAAAGGCCTGACCGGGCTCGCCCAACATATCGCTAGCCGGCACACGCACCTGGTCGAAGGACAGATAGGCATGGGTGGCCGCCGGGTCATCGGCGATGCCGACGTTACGGATAATGCTCACCCCGGGCGTGTCGGCCGCGACGATAAACATCGACATGCCGGTGTGGGCCGACACGCTCTTGTCGGTCACGGCCATCACGATATAAAACGCGGCGTAACGGGCATTGGAAGCGAACCATTTTTCGCCGCTGATCACCCAGTCATCACCATCACGCACCGCCTCGGTGGTGAACACCGCCGGATCAGCGCCGCCTTGCGGCTCGGTCATGGCAAAGCAGGACACGATGTCGCCGTCGAGCAGCGGTTGCAGGTAGCGCTGCTTCTGCTGCGGCGTGCCGTAGTGAGCGAGGATTTCACTGTTGCCGGAGTCTGGCGCCTGGCAGCCAAACACAATGGGACCGAACAGCGAGCGGCCGAGAATTTCGTTGATCAGCGCTAGCCGTACCTGGCCATAGCCGGCGCCGCCCAGCTCCGGGCCGAGGTGGCAGGCCCATAACTTTCGCGCTTTCACCTGCGCTTGCAGCGGTTTAACCAACTGGCGAAACAGCGGGTCATGGATATTCCACGGGCTGCCCAGCACGTGGTCCAGCGGCTCGACTTCTTCGCGCACGAACTGGTCGATCCAGTCGAGCTCCAGCTGAAATTCGGGGTCGGTCTGAAAATCCCAGGCCATCGTACGTCTCCGAGTAAAAGGGCTCAGGCCAGCAGCATGCCGCCGTCGACCAACAGGGTTTGGCCGAGCACATAGCTGGCCAGGGGCGAGGCGAGAAACAAGGCGACATTAGCCATGTCTTGCGGGGTGCCGAGGCGCCCTTGCGGAATACCGCGCAAGGCGCCTTCCAGGCGTTTCGGGTTGCTGGTGGTCACGCGCGTGAGCTTGGTTTCCACCAGGCCGGGGGCGATACCGTTTACCCGAATACCATCGCGCGCCCAGGCTTCGGCCAAGGTGCGCGTCAGGCCAAAGGCGCCGGTTTTGGAGGCGTTGTAAGCCGGGTTGCCTCGGGTGGAATGGAAGGCGGCGGCAGAGCTGACGGTGATCATCGACCCCTGCGCCTCCTTAAGCTGCGGGTAAAACTTCTGCGCGCAGACCATCAAGCTGGTGAGGTTTATATCCAGCACCCGTTTGAAACCGTCGGTGAGGAATTCCTGGCGGTCGTAGAGCACGGTGCCTTGGGCTTGCACCAGCACATCCAGGCGGGAAAACGGGATGGTGGCGGCTTCGATCAACGCGGCATCCGCGACATCGACCTGGGCGTAGTGCAGGCCTTCCAGATTCGAGTCTGGCGAATCAGCGTAGGCCGCAGCGTTGGCGCGAGTGCCCCACACATACACCTCGGCACCGCGCTGGCGGAAGCTTTGGGCAATGCCATTGCCGATGCCGCTGGAACCGCCGACTACCAGCACGGTTTTGCCGCTGAAATCCAATTCGTTCATGGGTACTCCGTATCGTTTTTGTTGTGTGCTGTGCGCACCTGCGCGTACGCCGACAAATTCTGGATTCCCGCCTGCGCGGGAATGACGGTGTATGGTAAAAACCTCCGTCATCCCCGCGCAGGCGGGGATCCAGAATCTCTGGGTGGACACTGTCGTGAGCACGATCACAGGGCCAAAAGTCCGGCTGCGGCAAGGCGCTCCAATTCGTCGCTGGCAAAACCCAGCCCTTCCAGCACTTGCCGGGTGTGTTGGCCTAGGGCCGGTGGCGGGCGTTGCAGGCTCAGCGGTAAATCGCCGAAATCCCAGAACGCGCCGATCTGTTGCAGGTCGCCGTACACGGCGTGGGGATAGTGGGTGTGCAGCCCGGCGGCGGCGTGGTCGGGGCTGTCGAGAAAGGCGTCGAGCTGGGCTTCCAACACGGTCTCGGCAGGCACGTTGGCGCCGGCCAGGCGCTGCAGCGCCGTTTGCTGGGTAAGGCCCGCGAAGTAGTCGGCGGGATGTTCCCCAGCGACTGAATGGAATCGTTCGACCTCATCGGGTAACAACGCCGCCACCGCGATCCAGGCATCCCGGCAGGCATACAAACGATGGCTGTCGCTGAGGCCGGTCTGCTCGCCATCCATATGCTCAATGGCACTGACACTGCCATCCGCCCGGCCGACCGCTTCACTCATGGTCAGCAAGGTGGCGCCGAGTAACGACGAGTTGACCATCTGCCCGGCACCGCTGCGGTTGCGTTGGTATAGGCCGAGCAACAATGCATACACCGACGACAGCCCGGCAAAGAAATCACCCACGCCAAAACGCAGCCACATGGGTGGTTGCCCGGCGCCGCCCTGCTCCACTTCCCAGCCGCATGAGGCTTGCATCAGTTGGTCGAAGCCCGGCCAATCGGCACGCGGGCCGCTGGGGCCATAGGCGCTGACATGGCAATATAGCACCTGTGGATTAAGGGCCTTGAGGCTGTCGTAATCGACCTTGAGTTTGCGCGCCGCCGGCAGGCGCATATTGTGGTGCACCACATCCGCCCAGCGCGCCAGTGCCTGCACGGCGGCCTCGGTTTGGCTGTCGCCCAGTTGCAGTGCCACGCCAAGTTTGCCGCGTTGGGTGCCGCTGAAAATTCGTTCGAGGCGGCGCATGGCATCGCCTTTGGGGGCCTCGACTTTGATCACCTCGGCACCCAGGTCTGCCAGCAACAGGCAGGCAAACGGCCCGGCGAGATAGGCGCCGAGGTCGAGCACCTTGAGGCCGTGCAGCGGCGGCAATGAACCGACGGCAGCCGCCTGCGGTGATGTTTTCGGCGTGGCATTTAGTAGCTGTTGATTGCCCTCCCCGGCAAGCGGCGCACTACCGCCAACCTGCGCAGGCGGCTGCACCTGCCAGGCTGGGCCCGGCTGCAAGGTTTTGCCGAGCGCGGCATCGTCCACTTCCACCACATAGCCGTTAAGCCGCGCTTGCTCGTCGAAGTAGATCGCACCAAACGGCGCGGCGATCTGCGCGGCCACATCGTGCTGCCAGAAATGCTCGACCCAGTCTTGCGCCGGCCGCGTGGCAATCACCGCCCTGTTGGCGCCGAAGTTGGGCGCCACGTGGCTCGGCGGCCATAGCGCATTCAGGCGCGCCACTTCGGCTTCACCCAATTGAACGAATGCGTCGGCCATCCACGGCGCTTTGTCCGGTGAGTAATGCACGTGCAGCCAACGGCCATCGGCGCATTGGTGCAGCGGAATGGGGATGTGTTTATCCAGGCCCTTGGCGAAAGTTGGCGTCGGGGTTTGCGCGCGGTTCCAATGCATGGTCATGGGCACCAGCGCGGCCTGCGCCAGACTGGTGTGGGCGATGCCGCCATGGCCGTCTCGGTCGCGAGCAATCAACCGCGCCATCACGCCGACCACGCACAGCCAGCAGGCCAGCCAATTGGCGAATGGCATGCGCACAAATACCGGACCTGCGCGATGGCCAGGCTGCTCATCGAGCAGGCCGAGGCGCGCGAGGATCAGGGTTTCCCGTGGCAGCGCATTGGCCAACACATGGCGCTGCGGCCAGCCACTGATGGCGGAGATAACCAGGTTGGGGAATGCCTCGCTGAGCTGCGCGTCTTGCAGCCCGTGGGCGGCGGCGACTTGCGGGGTGAAGTCGTGGAGCAGGACATCGGCGCTGGCCAGTAGCAGCTGCAACTGCTGGCGGTCGTCGGCGTTGTGCAGATCAAGGGTGACGCTGCGCTTACCGCGATTAAGCGTGGCAAAAAGCGCGGCATTAAGCCGAGCCACATTACTGGGCGGCTCCACCATTACCACCTCGGCACCGGCTTCACACAATTGCAGGCCGGCGGCAGAGCCGGCGATACCGGAACACAGGCTGATGACGCGAATACCGTGGAGGATGGCTTGGCTCATACAGCACCTTTTGGTGTCTTGTTTTGCTCACAGCGCGCTGCAGCAAAAGCTGCAGCACGAATCCATGGCTGCACCATACTCCGCCGCACAGGAATTCCATATTTAGATTAGGATTCCGAATATAGAACCATAAGTCACAATATGCACACTTACCTATACTTTGTTCTACTTACTGGAAAAACGGGCGTTGCCGATGATTACGCGTATGGACCACTTCACCCTCGTCAGCGACGACCTGGAGGCCACTCGGCAGTTCTATGTCGAAGTGCTTGGCCTTGCCGAAGGGCCGCGTCCGCCCTTCCCGGTGCCGGGTTTCTGGTTGTACGCGGGAGCGCGGCCAGTTCTGCATGTGGTGGGGGTGACGCAGATGCCGGAACCGCGCCGTGGCGTGCTCGACCATATGGCGTTTCGGGCCGAAGGGTTGGAGCGCATATGGCTAACGCTGGAAGGCCACGGCATACGATTTTCCGTAGTCCGTGCACCGGGAGCCGAACGAACCTGGCAGCTGTTTATGCAAGACCCCAACGGGGTTGAAGTAGAACTGGATTTCGACGCCGCTGAATTGCCACCCGCCGACTGGAAAATCCGCCTCGGCCGCTAGAGCAGCCCGGCATAACTGCCGCCATCCACCTGCAGGTTTTGCCCGGTGATATAGCCCGCCTGCGCCGAGCACAAGAAGGCGCAGGCGGCGGCAAATTCTTCGGGTTGGCCAAAGCGCCGCGCCGGTATGGGCTTGAGCATTTCCAGCCGCGCCTGCTCCAGGGCGAGTTTGCGTTGCTTGGCGACCTGCTCGGTCATATAGCGCAGACGATCGGTCTCGATGCGCTCAGGCAGCAGGTTATTGAGGGTGACATTGTCGCGCGCCACTTCGGTGGCCAACGCCTTGCTAAATGCCGTAAGCCCAGCCCGCGCGGCGGTGGAAAGGCCCATGGGCAGACGCGGCGACTTGACCATCGCCGAGGTGATATTGACGATGCGCCCGAAGCGCCGCTCCCGCATGCCACCGACCACCGCCTGAATCAGCAGAATGGCCGACAGCATATTGGCCTCCAGCGCCGCCAGCCACACCGCGTGGTCCCAGTCTTCCAGTCGTCCCGGTTCCGGGCCGCCGTTGTTGGTGATCAGGATGTCCACCACCGGGCAGGCAGCCAATAACGTCGCGCGCCCGGCCTCGGTGGAGAGGTCGGCGACTACGGTGCGCGGCAGATAACCACTGACCTGCAACACCTCCTGCGCCGCCAGGGCCAACGTGGCCGGGTCGCGGCCATTGATCACCACTTCACAGCCTTCCTCGGCCAATGCCACGGCACATGCCTTGCCCAACCCTCGGGACGAAGCGCAGACCACAGCGGTACGTCCTCTGATACCCAGGTCCATTGCGGCGCTCCTGGTCAGTCGTTCATGCCCAACAGCCCGGAAATATCCCGCCCGGGCTCGGCATCGCTGCCATAGGCGAATTGCCCGGCGGCCTGGCGCTCGGCCAGTTGTTCCATTTGATAGCGGTAGCGGGTGCCGGGTTTGTCGAAGCGCGAATGCATGTCCAGGCGCTCGTCTGCCTCGAAATAGCGTTGGTTCTGCGGGCGCACCACGGAGTTGTCTTGCGGCTGAATGATGTAGTTGATGCGCGGCATCACATAGCGAAACGGCGCGGGCGCGGCGGTGGTGTTGAAAGTGACGTCGCAACGGGAACGGTGCTTGCCGACCGGCAGAAACGGTTGCAGGTTGGGCACGTCGTAGCCGGGGCGAAAGCGCGGGTACGAGATGCACACGTTGCTGCGCAAATGGATATGCAGAACAGCGCGAAAGTCCTGGTACTTGGCGCGCACACCGCCGACCCAACGCATGATCGGCGCGACGGATTTCTGCGCCACGGTGCGGGTACGAGTGACGGTTTCCGAGGTCCACTCCACCTCCACCACATCCGACTCGGAAATGCCGTCGCCGATGGTATTGGCATGCAGAAAGTCGGCGTGAGTCAGGTCGATGAGGTTCTCCACCGACAGCGCCGAGGTGGCATCAAACCGCACGGTGCGCTGGGTGTAGCCGGGGATATTGCCGTCTTCGGGCAGGAACGGAATATGGGGTAGCAGCAAAGGGTCGGCGGCATCCGGGTTGCCGTACCAGGCCCAGATATAACCGTAGCGCTCCACCACCGGATAGAAGCCGCTGCCGCCGGTGAAAGCGCTGAGTTGCAGCGCTTGTCCTTTGCTGCGCTGGAGGTGGAATTCAGCGGCAATCGGCAGGCCGTTTTCGCGCCAGAGGTAATAGGGCTGGGCGTGGATGATGCGGCGGATCGGGCGCGCACTCAGGTCGCGGCTATGGGAGACCGGGAACCAGGTGTCGCGCAGGTCATAGTTGATCGGTGTCCAGTCGCCGCGCAGTTTGCGCGCGGGTGCTTCATTTGAGATTGGAACGGCATGCATGGCAGTTCTCCTGGCTCAGACCACCGCGCTCACGGGGATCAAACGGGGCTGGCGGGCGGCAAGCAAATCGCGGGATGGGGCTTCCAGCAATGCGGCTACCGCCGCCCCATCGATCAGACTGTTAACGGTAAAGGGCGCCTTGTGCCGCAGCCGTGCGGTACGCCAGCGCAGCGGCGCTTTGGCCGGCACTTCGGCATGCACAAATCCCCGCCAGCACAGGCTGGTGGTACCACGGCGGTTGGCGCCGGAGGCAATGGCCAGGCTGATCAGCGGCGTCTCATCGTCACTCAGCAAATCGACCCGAATACTGCCGCCCTGCACCGGCACGGCGGTGCGCACGATCAGCGGGTAATCAACAACAAAATTCGACGGCAGAATCTGCGTGGTCCATACCGCGCCACGCTCCAGCACCAGGCGGCTGTGTTCGTTGCGCACATCACCGAGGAAGAAATCGGTCATACGCACATGGGCGAAATTCACCAGGCATTCGGGGCCATCGAGCATCGCGGCCAGGTACTGGTCGTGGCTCATGTTGACGATGGTCGAGCCGGTGAACTGCTGGCCGACAGGCCGGTAATCGTCGCTGGGCAAATCAATATCCGGCACGCCCTCGCCCAGCCACACATGCACAAACCCATTGGCTTCACTGACCGGAAAAGCGCGCGCGGCATAGCGCGGCGGTACCGGTTCGTTAGTGCGCAGATTGGGGATTTGTGTGCAGCGGCCGCTGGCGCCATCGAAGGTCCAGCCGTGGTAACCGCATTGGAGGCCGGAGGCCACTACCCGGCCCAGCGCCAACGGTACACGGCGGTGCGGGCAGCGGTCTTCCAGGGCGAAGGCCTGGCCCTCGGCGTTACGGAACAGTACCAGTTCCTCACCGGCGAACGCCACGGCCAACGGCGTTTTGTCGTTCACAGCCTCGGTGAGCGCCATGGCCCACCAGCCAGGAGTCGTCATAAGGTTTTGCCTCGTTCTTGTTATGTAGGGCATCACGGTAGGGGTTAACGGTAGCGCCGCGAGGCGGATGCAGCAACTATAAATAAACACTTTTCTTTTATCTGTATAAATTAAATTGCACAAAACCGCTTAGCCTAAATATCATAAGCATGCTCATGGACTTCCCAGGTATGCCCAAATGCCCCGATCAACCCTTGGTTTTGTGCTGCACGACGTGGCGCGCCTGATGCGCAAACGCTTCGAACAACGCGCCCGCGCCGCCGGCCTGACCCGCTCGCAATGGCAGGTGCTGGCCAAGCTGTCGATGCATGAAGGTATCCACCAGAAAGGTTTGGCCGACCTGCTGGAGATCGAGTCGATCACCTTGGTGCGCCTACTGGACAAGATGCAGGAGCGCGGCCTTATCGAGCGCCGCAGCCACGCCACGGACCGCCGTTTGTCTTTGCTTTACCTCACCCCCGGTGCCCATCCCCTGCTGGAATTTATGCGCACCATCGGCGAACAGACCCGCCTGGAAACCATGACGGATTTCACTGCCCAGGAGCACGACCACTTGCTGCACTACCTCGAACGTATGCGTACCCACTTGCTCACCGCCTGCGCCCAGCCGATTGGCGATGCCCTCGAATGCGAGGTGAAACATGGCTGAGCCCGTGATGGAACGCCCGACCGTGCAGGCAGACGTAAAGCCCGTGCAAGGCATCGCGCCGGAAGCAGTGCCGCCGGACGACGAGCCGGTTCCCGCTCGCTCGCGCACACGGCTGGGTTTGTTCGTGCTGGCGCCGTTGGCCGTCGCCGCCTTTGCCGCCTGGTATGTGCTGGGCGGCAGCGTGGTCAGCACCGACAACGCCTATATACAAGCCGAGCGCGTGGGCGTGACCACCGATGTCGCCGGCATCGTGGCCGCCATCGAAGTGACCGATAACCAGGTGGTGCATCAAGGCCAGGTGCTGTTCCGGCTTAAAGCCGAGCCCTTCGAAATCGCCCTGGCCAGCGCCAACGCGCAGCTGGACAGCGCGCACAACCAGATCATGTTTCTCAAGGCCAGCTACAACCAGTCGCTGGCCGAAATCGCCCAGGCCGAAGCAAAGCTACCGTACTACCAGACCAACTTTCAGCGCCTGGAAAAACTGGTGAGCGTTAACGCGGTGTCCAAAACCAACTTCGACGATGCCCATCAAGACCTGGACAACACCCGGCAAAAAGTCGCCGTCGCCAAGGCGCAGGCAGCCGCGGCATTGGCCCAGCTTGGCGGAAAGCTGGACACGCCGGTGGAGCAACACCCGTCCTACTTGCAAGCACGGGCAGCGGTGAACGAAGCCGAACGTAACCTACGCAACTCGGTGGTAGTGGCGCCCTTCGACGGCGTGGTGACCAATGTGGATTCGCTGCAAGTGGGCGCGTACCTGCAACCGCCGCAGTCGGCCTTTAGCCTGGTATCCAGCGACCGCTTATGGGTGGCGGCATCGCCGAAAGAAACGGAGCTGACCCACGCCCAGGCCGGCCAGAGCGTCACGATTGAAGTGGACACCTACCCCGGCGTCACCTGGCACGGCACGGTAGAAAGCATTAGCCCGGCCTCCAGCGCGAGCTTCTCGCTGCTGCCGGCGCAAAACACCACGGGCAACTGGGTAAAAGTGGTGCAGCGCATTCCGGTGCGCATCCGCATCGATGACAGCGCCGGCAAGCCGCCCTTGCGCCACGGCATGAGCGCGGTGGTAGACATCGACACCGGCGCCGCGCGCGGCCTGCCGAAACCACTGGCCAGCCTGTTCGCCAGCCACCATGAGTGAAGTGCTCGGGCCACTGCCGCCCTCCCCGCTGCGGGTCATCATTACCCTGTGCGTGGTGCTGGCGGTGGTGATGCAGGCCCTCGACACGACCATCGCCAACGTGGCGCTGCCGTATATGCAAGGCAGCGTGTCGGCCAGTGCCGACCAGATCAACTGGGTGCTGACCAGCTATATCGTCGCCACGGCGGTGATGACCCCGCCGTCGGCCTTTCTGGCCCAGCGCTTTGGGCGCAAGCGGGTGCTGCTGTGGTCGATCTTCGGTTTCGTGCTGACGTCGGTGCTGTGCGGGATCGCCCAATCGCTGGAAGAGATCATTCTGTTCCGCCTGCTCCAGGGCCTGGCGGGCGCCGCGTTGGTGCCGTTGTCGCAAGGCATTTTGCTGGACATCTACCCGCAGAAAGACCGTGGCTCGGCCGTGGCGTTGTTCGGCGTATCGGTGATGGTCGGCCCGGTACTGGGCCCGATGCTCGGCGGCTGGCTGACGGAAAACCTCAGCTGGCGCTGGGTGTTCTTTATTAATCTGCCCATCGGCCTGCTGGCCTTTATCGGCATGACTCGTTTTATTCGCGAAACCCCGCCGGACCGCACTGCGCGCCTGGACTGGTTAGGCTTTGGTTCGCTGAGCGTGGCGATCATGTCGATTCAGCTGTTTCTCGACCGCGGCGAGCAACTGGGCTGGTTTGACTCCGGGGAGATCATCATCGAAGCGCTGGTCGCCGCCGTGGCCACCTACATCTTTATCGTGCACACCCTCACCCACGACAAACCCTTTATCAGCCTCAAACTGTTCAAAGACCGTAACTACTCGGTGGCAGTGGTGTTCATCTTTATCATCGGCATCACCTACCTGGCCTCGCTGGCGCTGATGACGCCCTACCTGCAAACCCTGATGGGTTACCCGGTATTAACGGCTGGCCTGGTGATGGGGCCACGGGGGCTTGGCACGATGATGACCATGTTTATGGCCGGCAGACTGATGGGCAAGGTGGATATACGCCTGATCCTGTTCACCGGGCTGGTGATGTCCGCCTGGTCAATGTACATGATGACCGGCTGGACCCCGGCGGTGTCCATCGACACCATCATCTGGGTCGGCTTTATCCAGGGCGCGAGCCTGGGGTTTCTATTCGTACCGCTGACCACCATCGCCTTCGCCACCCTGCCGCCGCAACTACGCGGCCAGGCCACCGGGCTATACAACCTGTCGCGCAACGTGGGGTCGAGTGTCGGGATCTCCATCGTCACCGTGCTGCTGGCGCAGAACACGCAGATCAACCATGCGGAGATTGGCGCGTATGTCACGCCGTTCAATCGGCTGTTCGAGCAGTGGCCGGTGAGCAGCTACCTCAACCCCCTGACCGCCAGCGGCCGCGCGGCGCTGGATGGGATGATTACGGTGCAGGCCAGTTGGGTGGCGTATCTGGATGACTTCAAATTGCTGATGCTGCTGTCGATTGGGGTGATGCCGTTGTTGTTGATATTCCGGAAACCAGCGCCGCTAGAAAACACTACCTCCTAAGGCCGCGCTGACCGCGTGCTACGCAGCGCTCAACCTGCGACGGTTATGAAATCTGCTCCACATCCAAGAGGGTCCACACTACGAGCCCTTGCCGTTTGATTTCTTTTTCAGCCTCAAGCTTCGCGATATCCACGCTAATGGATCGGGATCTGAATTCGAACTTGAAGGTCGAGCCACCGTCAGCTTTTCGAACGCTGTAGGTGACCAAGGTGTGAGGGAAAATCCGTTTCTCTCTCTTTATCTCTTCCTTGGCAGCTTTATCGTCTAACTCCAACCCTAGAGCTTGACGCATTTCGTTTTCAGTCAAATGCATGTGTAGCGATACTCCAAACCTTCCTGGCGGCTCATCAGCCACGTTCGATTCAATACTGGACCATGCCTGCTTAAGGTCACAAGCGAGAGTCACCAGATCTTTGCTTCACCCTCATCAGAAGAGCACCTCCAGTCGGCATGCCAGTGTCGCTAATCCTGGGCGATGGCATCAGGGATTACAGACAGTTGCATTTCCAAGACTCATGACACGCTGTGATTTCACAACTCGCAAATCACATGTCATAGGTACGAAATAAGATGATCCTTGTTGTCGGTAGCAATAAAGGTGGCTCCGGAAAAACGACCCTGGCCACCAATCTCGCCGTAGCGTTCTCGCAACGACTCAAAAAAGTCTGTTTGGTAGACGCTGATCCCCAAGGGTCCGCCATGTACTGGAGCGGCGTACGCGAGAGAACTGCGGCATCGCCAATCGGCACAATGATGCGGCGTGGAAACCTCATAGACCCCTTGAGAGTTCTAGACCAGCAGCATCAGATGGTGATCGTCGATGTACCAGGTCGAAACAGCCAGGAGTTACTCAGCGCGGCGACAGTGGCGGACGTCCTCATCGCACCCCACCTCTGCAGTCAGTTGGATCTGGAGACGCTTCAAGAACTGGAGGATCAGGTTCGCCACGTGCGCCAGTCCAATCCGCGACTGCGTGTACTGATTTACCAAGCGTTAGCCACTACCAACCCCGCAATCCGTCGGCGGGAGCGGGATGACTTTCGAAACTACGTCGGGGAGTTTGAAGCCCTCGAACTCGCGAGCTCCATCGGCTATCAACGTCTCGTGTATCGCGACTGCATCTCTGCTGGTACCGGAGTTGTAGAAACGGCAAATGCTCATGCTGCCGATGAGATCACTCACTTGCTGGACGAGGTGCTGCTTGGTTAATCCGCCCCGCAAGCCCCCTACTGCAGCGGGCGATTTGACCTCAACTACTCGATCACTTGCTGATAGAACCTATAAAGGCGCACAAGGCCCGGAAGAGTCGTGTATGCGCCCTATCACTATCAACTTGCCCACATGGATGATCTATCAGTTAGAAGAAACCGCCTTGCAAAACAAACGGAGAAAAGGTGCCGATAAATCTGTTAGCGCGCTGGTCCGGCTAGCACTAATCGAATCGGGCGTACTGGGTGGAAATGTTCAGCGGGATGCATGACCTCACAGATCACAGATCACAGATCACAGATCACAGATCACAGATCACAGATCACAGATCACAGATCATATTTTTGGAGCCGGGAGCCCAGTGTCCGCAATGCGTTCTAGATCGAAAACTAAAATAAAGGAAGTGCTGGCCTACTTGGTGGGATTCACCGTGGTAGCAATACCCGCCACCCTACTCTTACTCAGTTCCGGGTCTCAGGTGGCTGATTGGAAGTTGACGGCTTTAGTAATCGCCGAGTTCATTAGCGGAGAAGCATTCCGATCGGGATATCTCCTCCGTCAAAAAACGCTCAATCAAGGTGCTTGTCTTAGCAGAAAGAACCGTAACTGCAACTAATTTCTGTGGAAAGTCAGACATTGATTTTCCGCACTTTATTTAAAGCCGCTGCTGCTTACGTTCTGGAAACCAGCAGCCAATAACTTGGAGCCGCAATGAAAAAGTTAGACTCGCTGCGATTATCAGCTGATGAAGAGGCTTTCTTAGACGCATGGACCATTGTGTATATAGAAGCCAAAATAGAACAGACTCTGGGGCTAGCGCTTTCTCATTTCTTACGTGCGCCGGGCGAATACCTTCTGCAGGCCTGGTTGAGCCCGCCATCCAAAGTAGAGCCGTGTCGTCAGTCTCTCCTTAAGAAGTCTGCCGCAAAACAGACCATCCACTGAGGAAGCACACCCCTACGGACGGATAGTAAACATATTAGAAATCCCGGGTTGCATATGTACGAGTTCATGATCACCTGAAGCCTCCTCTACGATGGAAGCTCACTATGAACACTAATATCTTAGACATACTAAGCCATGAATTTTGGAAACGGTTTTATCGCAGCGGAGCGTTCGTTATCACTGCAACAATCATACTTACGCTACGAATTGCAAGTATCGACCCTACCTCCCGACCAGAACACATACTGGAGTTCGCGTTCTGGCGAGTCTTTTTTTTACTGATTTTCCACTCAGCCCCTTTCTGCTGGGCCTCTTATCTTTACCGCGGCTACCAGCTAAAAAACATACCTATTCCACTCCACGAGACGCTAAGACTACTTCGAATGCCGATCGCTGCCTGGTTGGCAGGGTGCCTCCTAATCTCGTTTTTCCTCTGGCCGCACTTAACGATGTAACTGCATCGCCAGTGTTGATACCCCAAATGAAAACCACTCTATATCCGGGTAAGGATCATTACGTGCGCACGATCATATTGCTCTTCATCACTTCGCTAACCGCCGGATGCGGTTTTCTCCCCAGGACCGGCACTCCATCAGAGGCACTTCAAGTTGCCGACGCGATTGGCGTTCCCGCTAACGATATGCCGAGGTCTACGTACGCCCAAATTACCGCGCGCCGCGGAGCTACCTCTACGGGTAAGAATCTGGACAACACCGTATCGGGCGCTGCGCATCTGATTGGCTCTGGAGACCCTACGATGCTTCTCTTGAGTGGACTGACGCCTCGCAGTATCTCTGCAAACATCCAAATCGTTGCCTGGGTTCCTGAAGAGGTAGCCTCAAGTCCACAACAGGCAGTCGATATCAGCAAGAGGTCATATCTCGAGGCGAGCGCGAGCGCTCATGCCAAAACAGAGGAAGATCGACAAAAAATGCTCGGGTACAAAGTGCGTTACGTCTTGGGTCAGCCCTATGGCGAAGGTGGCCCGGTCCACGCCTATGCACAACTTGCAGACCTGATCGCGGACCACTCGCCAACGCTGTCCACCCCGCCATCGTTCATACGCTCGCCGAACAGAGTCTACGGACCGATCTTCATCGGTGCTTGGGGAGGCCACGCCAAGGCTGAGGACGTTCAAACGACTCTAAGGATGTCTTCGCTACTGCCGCCTTGGTTCTACATCTATAGCCCCGGCCTAACAGGCGTCGCTCCACCATCCATCATGAACCAGGGCAGGCAACTGCTTTTTGTAGAGCCATGACCACTGAAATGCTAGACGGCTAGCCGTCGGGCTATACGCAAGGCGTTTACAAACCAGCCAAGGTGCATAAAAGGTGAACTTAAGTTCACTCGTCGCCCACAGACCCCGCACATAAGAGCAGGATTAGTGTGAAAAAGGTGCACTTAAGTGCACCTTTTTTAACTGTAGAGCTAAATTACTCCAGCGCCATTACTTGCCAAGTGCACAAAAGTTCACCTTTCGCACACCGAGCGTTCGCTCTTTTCCATGCAGTAGCCACGCAACTAACCCCTCCGAGCCACTTTGCCTATCCCTGTATAAGCAGCACTTTGACCATTAGCGCACTAGTGGCTGAGACAGAGACGGGTTGGTAGAAACTAGGCGGTGCGCCAGCTACAGCGTGACTACTGGTGACAAAGTTGCTGACAAACACAAAATTTTTCTTGAAGAACGTATTGCAAACTCTCGGCGAATCCACGAAAGTTTGCTCACCGACGCAATCCAATGCTGGATTGCGTGCTGTACAGCTGGTTACCAGCACTTCTCAATCTGCCTAGTCACTCCTTTGCAGAGATGGCTCCCAAAAGGAGTCCGTCCTTCCTCGAAACCCTGACTACGCTCAGAAACCTCAAATGCGATGCGGCGCCTTCCCGGCCCGAACATCGACGCCAATCCCCATCATCGCAACACTGTCATCCGCCCTATTCGGGCCCCTGTGTGAAAAGCAGACATGGCTGACAGCCGATGGAACGAGATCTAAAAATGCAATGCGGTGGTGTCAGCCACCAGCCAAATGCCGCCGTCCGTATCGGACCCAAGGGCCATGCCTTGCAAAATCTTGATGTGATCTTTTAAAGCGTCCATGCGAGCTTTTGAATTTTCCCATCGCTTTCTTGAAGCAGTCATATGCAGGGTTCCCTGTTAACACTAACCGTGTCTTGGCGGGATTGACTGCGATCGGAAACAAAGCAACTACCACAGAGAGGCGGTGGCCTAGACCAGCGCGAAGAGAGGTGTCGTCCGGATTTTTAACTTTATGGGAGAGCGCTTACATGAAGCGTTGTAGAAAGCAGTACGGCAAGCAGAACTCGAAAAATATGGGATGGGGGCGCAGCGCAAAACATGCTGCCAAACATGCGCTGACTTGCCACGTCGGCGGAGGTAAATTCGGAACCGTTGCAGCCCATAGCCAACGTTTCAATCTCTCCTGCGACTGGATGAAAGCCGAGTTTGGCATAACAGATCTACGCAAGGTTACGAAGGAGAACGTGATTAGTTATGCGATGCACCTCAAAGTATTGGTGCTTGCTGGGCGTATCACCGTTGCTACTGCGACAAATCGAATTTCATCGTGCAACGTCGTATTCAAAATACTTCGGGCTGATACCAAACTTCATATCGACAAGATTGGAAAATTGCTTGGAATAAAACGCTCCTACATCCGACAGTTAGTACCGGATGGGATGGACTTGTCCCATGTTGAGCTTCTCCAGAAGCAGCTGGTCGAAACGGGATTAGAACGAGTAGCGGCCGTAGCCGGCCTAGCTAGTGCATGTGGTATGCGACTTCGAGAATGTATTCTTGCAGATCTGCCGCGTTTACAGCGCGAGGCCAGAGAAATAGGAAAGATAAATATCCAAGAGGGAACTAAAGGAGGCCGTAGAGGCGCACATGCCCAACGCTGGATTACAGCAACGGACCAAGTCAGAGAAGCCATCGAATATGCGATAAGGATTTCTCCAAGGAGCAGCAGAAACCTCCTTGCCTCGGATGAAGAATACAAAGACTTCCTGAGGGGCCCAATCCAGAAGGCTCGAAGAAAGTTACTCGGCAAATCCATTAAAGGCTTTCATGAGTTGAGAGCAGCTTATGCATGTCGTCGCTATGAACAACTTACCGGCTACCCTGCCCCGGTCGTAATGAAACGTGTATTTTTGTCTGAAAAAGAGAAGATTGAAGATCACGACGCACGAAACATAATTAGTCTTGAGCTTGGTCATAACCGAATCGAAATCACGAACTCCTACCTGGGTAGCAATTCAAGATGACGTTTTCGATGAGGAACTACATGGACGGCGTTTTAAAGGGCGCGCCAGAAACATATGAGCGCGAATTAGCACAAGCACGCAAAATCCAAGAAGCAATTCTTGGCCGCTGGAACGCTCGAGAGCCTCAATACTGGAAACTCAAACACCTACATTGGTTTTTGAATGTATACCAGCGATCGGAAAAACCCGAGACAAGATATAGATACTGGCTTACTGCAAAAAAAATCTTGAAGCGTTTGGGAAAAGAAGAGGACTGGATGCCACGCTTGAAAGGTAGTTGGACCGAACCACAACGCAAAAAAATCTGTCGGCCAGCGCTAGCAAGTAGTTAGACGCTCACTGGCTCTCGCCACTCCAAGTCGAAAATATCTCTAACCTTGCGGAAAAGCCCGGCCAAAGCCGGGCTTCTTATTCAGATCCTGATGAGCTTTTTGCTAATTGAATGCTAGGAGCATTTTTTTGAGTTCGACGAGACGGACAAGTCGAATGCGCAACGGGATAATTTTTTCTTCGTAACACTTCATAAGCGCCTTCAACTCGGCAGGTTTCGAGCTTTTTCGCGTCAGGCACGTTTTATGAGTTGTTTTCGAAACTGTGTACAAATGACCACGCCCGTCAAAGTGGCTATACCAACGCACTCGAGTTTGCACCCCGACAGCGACGTCAATCCTTAGCGACCAACCGCGGTACTTACCCGCACGATCACGATCAAACTGCTTGCTTAACTGCTTTGCCTCTTCAGTGGTCTCAAAAATGCTGAGATCAATTAGGGTAACAAGCTCCTTTGCCGCCGTTCTGGCTTGGGCCGTGAAAGAGGCTGTTGTTTTTTCATCTTGTGCATGTCCGGCGAATACCAACGCTGTACTGATATCGTTCAACTGGTTCATCAAAATTTCCTATCTGAGAGCGCTAATGCGTTAGAGGCCGACGTGAGTGCCTGCCTCAGAAAGTACTCTCGGATTTTTTTCCAGCTGAAGGGGCTGTATCTGACCCATATGAGGGACCAGTCTTTTTGGATGTCCATTTCTGACCGGCGTCGTGGATCCTTTCCACTTACTTTATCGCCGCTCCGATTGGCTGGGGTTGAAGTGCCGCCGGGAGAAATAGCACCCAGCGCTATGCCTGGCATCAGCGGAGTAATGTATTTGCCGGGCTTGCATTTCCGCAGATAGATAGAGACTGGTCGTCGAGACTACTGCGGTCTCGCTGTGGCGAAATCGCGTAGATCAAAACCTTCAGAAAGGAAACGATATGTCCTCAGCATCCATGATCGTCTTGCTCGGCATCGGGCTGGTTTGCCTGATGCAATGGCTCAGGCAAAAAGAGCGAGACCGCATCCATCGACACTGGATGCGGCTTCCTACCTTCGATAGTTACAGTGCTCAGACCAAGCCCCATCTGAATCGAGCTGGCAGCAGTTGCTACCACTGCGGCTCCCGTAGCGTTCGCCAATTCGGCCTTGCGTTCCGCAAAGATCAACGTCGTATTCATTCGTGCAACCGTTGCAATACAGCCCTCTACCGTACCTTCCGCTAGGTAAAGTGCTCGATCAGAAAAGGTCCTTTCGAGAATCGTGGGCAGATCTCGATGAACCTCGACTATCTGCTCATCCGGCTACCTACAGTGCTGAAAAGGTACTTCTCAACACATCCTTACCCAGCGACTCGAAACGGCCAAAGGGCGCTGACAGCAAATGCCTGCAGATCGTCTGGAGGGGAAAAGTACATTTCCGAGAACCACGTAGAGCAGAGATAGTGCTCCCAGCCAGGCCCCGAACTTAGCTCCATAATGATCACTGATGAGTGCGGCTCACGCATTGAAGCCTCAAATAAATTCGGCGCCCGCACCTCTCAAATGGCTACATTCCCTTCCCCACACGCTACCTAAGCGCTACCTCTACGCAGGTCCATCCGGAAACGAAGGAACTTTTCCCACCTAAAGCCAGACGGTGACGTCACAACTCACATTTCATTTGCGACCTAGCACGAGATTGAGTGGACGCACGCTACGGCGCGCCGTCTTTCGCGTAGCCAGACCCTCGAAAGGGGCCGAATAGGCAATTTTTTTTGCTTTCACACGAACAAACTTTCCTTCGGGCAAACAGTGCCCATACATAGGAGAAGTCAAGATGAGTGAAAAAAACAATGGCGGTAAATTGATGGGGTTGTACGCAGCCGCGGTCATGTCTCGCTTGCAGGAGGGCGAGACCAACTGGTTGTCTGTGGAACACCACCAAGCCTCCGACGAATGGGACGAAGGCATCGAGTGGTTTTATCTTTCCCAGGATGACGACGGTGAGGTGGTCACTGTGACCGAAGCTAACGACATCGTCATGCAACACTCCCTCGAAGACGTGGGGACCTTTATGACAGATCACGAAAAGTCGGTCTTTCAAGAGTTCGAACCACAGCTCGCTGCGCTTCGGCAGTTGCTGAAAGCAGAGGCACAGTTCGTCAAATTCGCGGAAGACATTGTGCAGAAGGCTAAACTGCACTAGCTGAAACGAACAGGAAGCCCGGCGCACCAGTGTGTTGCCGGGCTTTTTTGTTTCTACGCCAACGTCGCGGCGAACATCCAGCAGCGGCCCTCGGCAAGTCGTTGCTACATACACCTTCTGACCGACGTCTTGGATCGCAGATAAGCAGACGGCGCGTGATGGAGCCAAGACGCTTTCCAAGTGTTAGTAGAGTGGACATCAACTTTCAAAGGCATCACGCATCAATTTCGGCTGAGCCTGAAGCTTCCGCTTGACCCGTTGGACGTACAGCCAGGGAATATTTTTTGCGCATCGTACCGAGGCGAAAAGGATGTTTCCCACTCCAATACTTCAAAGCGAAAAGCTACTTCCCGGCGCTAACAATCAACGGAAAGTAACTTTTCCTCACGCTTCAACCTTCTCACTCCAAGCCTCACAAGCCTCTAGATGGCTGATGAACGCATCGTGCAGCGAGATATCCTCGGGTTGATACAGATAGCACCGAAGCGCCGTTTGCATGCGCAGAAGATGCTCGCGCTGCCTCGAGTCAACGAACAACAGGTCCATCGGCGTCAACCAAAGGTGTTTGCGCCGCGCGCGGCTTGGCTCATCTACATAACGATTGAGCAACGACATCACTCGCACTGTTACATCAGGGGCTAGTAGGTCCATTGCTTTAGGCTCACGTCAAAACACACTTTTCCCGCACGAGCTCAATGGCTAACCCTTCAAAGTGGTGCGCTAAAGTAGTCAGCTGTAGCCGCCGGGCACTGAGCGTCAGATACGCGGAACGACGGTCAGGTGGTTTCCCATAATTGCCAGCGCGCGGGCATCGTCACGTGCCCACTTCTCTTGAATGCGCTTGGCTGCTTCGGCCTGTTTAGGGAGCAGCGGAAGGTAATCATCGCTTCCAAAAACTGGTGCAGTCTCAGCGGAAACACCGGGATCGATGCCTCCAATGTGTTCCAGCGGATCGGTGAGGAACACTGACAGCGACACGTGGATCAAGCCGGAACATCTTCCTTCAAAGAAAATCTCCGCCCAGCTATCCAGTTGATCCGCGGGCATGCATACAGCGCCTAAAAAATCTGACATTTGGAATACCTCTAAGGAAGTGAACACTTCTCCAAGGTATCCCTATCGTCAAAAGTGCAACCCCGTACGCCGCAGACCGTCATTTCAAGGGAAAGTAACTTCGCTCGACGTTGGCCCTTTCTTGAATAACGCTTCACAAAGACCCTTCACTCTTATTTCCGCACCATTCGGTCTCGTTGTTTTCGTCAATTCCGCTAGCCCTACCCTGATTTGGGTACAGATAGGGCATTCCCCGAGAAAAACTCCCGTCACGATGTACCTACAAGACATCACTGCACGAAGAGACATTCATGGGCGGAAAATGGGAACTCCCGACATTCAAGGTTACGGGCAGCGGGATTCGAAAAACCGTCCACGGCTCAGTTGGGCCCGGCGCGACGGCAGCGAAAACACGAGGGAATGAGGGCGTCGAGTTAAATCAATCCAAAAGTACTGTCAGCTCAGTTGGCGCGCCGAAAAAATCAGAGGGGGCCCTGTGATGAACACTGCATTTCTGCTGATGGCCCAATACAACGGTCAGGCAATCATCCCGCTAGAACGCGTGTGCTCTGATTTTTTCAGTCACCTAACACCTGAAAAACTGAAGATGAAAGTTGCAGCTGGCGACATTGATCTCGTCTTGGTACCCATCGAGAAAAGCCAAAAAGCGGCGCGCGGCGTCCATCTCAATGATCTTGCCGCCTACCTGGACGCTCAGCACCAAAAAGCACGAGCTGAGCACGACAAGCTTATGGGTCGAGGATCAGGTCGATCGCGGTAGTCGCTTCTGGGCCTCAATCACGGGGCCTTTAACAATCCGATCCAACCACGGCCAATCCTGGTAAGGGTCGTCGTTGCCTCTCAAGTGCGTGTAGCGCCGTAAAGAATTCCAATCTCTGTGGCCGGAGACCGAAGCAACTTTCGGGATATCCCAGCCCATCTCGAAAAGCCTGCTCACTCCATCATGGCGCAGGTCATGGAAGTGAAGATCTTCTAGCTCCAGGAAGAGACATGCCCTGGTGAAGGACGCTGAAATTGAACGAGCGTTGTAGGGAAAAACAAACTCGGAAACCCGAGGCATCGATTTCAATATGGCCCAAGCTTCATCTGGTACGTGGCACCAAACATCATTTCCATACTTTTGCCCCGGGTTCTTCATGTCCGTGATGAGAACCAGCTGTTTAACTTCGTCCATGGCGTCCCAGCGTATACGGGTGATTTCTTCCTGACGCCGAGTGGAGAAAAGGGCAAAGCCTACGGCGCGCACCATATCCATCTCTTGGCGCCGTCGATCTCGCATTGCGCAGAAGTACTCGAGCACCTTGTCCAGCTCATCAAGTGACGGCCTGCGGTTGCGCTCCTTGCTGCTGGTCACCGCCCCCATTTTTCGTAGCACACGGCGCGCGTCAGGCATGGCTATGGGATCAATGTCGTACCCCCAAGCGGGCCTTGCTACCGAAAGCACAGCACCCAGGTGCGCCAAATCGTTCCCGACGGTTTGAGCCTGGATTCCGTCCTTTTCCATACGGTGCATGGCGTACTCCACAAGGATCTGACTGGTGATGTCTTTGTCTTCAACTTTCCCCAACCAGGTTTCACCTATCGCCTTCAGCGTGGCTCGCTTGGTTTTGCCTAGCGGTCGAAGTTTTTCGTACTCCTCCAAGTACAGTTCGATCATCTCCTTAACCGACACGCCGCGCCGATTTGCCTTCTCGATAGCACCCGGCGCGGCAAGTTCCGACTCGCGCTTTTTGATCCAGGCCTGCGCGGTCGCCTTGCGGTCGAAGGTTTGGCTTTCCTGATAAACTGTCGCGCCCTTTTGAGTGATACGGATTTGCGCGGTGTATGCCGCAGATCCGTCCCTGCGCTTGCGAGTGGTAATTGTGCCCATGGATTTTGCTACACGGCTGTTTTTGGTTGCTACATTGTAGCAAGCATTAAGCAAAAATAAGCTAAAACCGTGGCAAACCGTAGTAAACGAGAGTCCAGCAGATGCCAGCGAACAGCCCGGAAAACCTAGCTTCCAGCAGCAAATCCGTAGTTAGGAGGTTTTCTGTTGCACCCATGATGGATTGGACCGATCACCACTGCCGCTACTTCCTGCGCCTGCTGTCCAAACACGCCCTGCTCTACACCGAAATGGTTACCACCGGCGCGTTGCTGCGTGGCGATAATCCTCAGCGTTTTCTCCAGCACGATGCGGCGGAATACCCGTTGGCGTTGCAGTTGGGTGGCAGCGTGCCGGCCGAGTTGGCGGCGTGTGCGCGTATGGCGCAGGAGGCGGGTTATCAGGAGGTGAATCTGAATGTCGGCTGCCCGAGCGATCGGGTGCAGAACAATATGATTGGCGCCTGCCTGATGGGCCATCCGGCGTTAGTGGCCGATTGTGTGAAGGCGATGCGTGATGCGGTGTCGATTCCGGTGACGGTGAAACACCGCATCGGTATCGATGGGCGCGACAGTTATGCCGAGCTGGTGGATTTTGTCGGTCAGGTGAAAGAGGCCGGCTGCCGCAGTTTCACGGTGCACGCGCGTATTGCGATTCTGGCGGGCTTGTCGCCAAAGGAGAACCGCGAGATTCCACCACTGCGGTATGACGTGGCGGCGCAGTTGAAGGCGGATTTCCCGGAGTTGGAGATTGTGCTCAACGGCGGCATCAAGACGCTGGAGCAGTGCCAGGAGCATTTGCAGACGTTCGATGGCGTGATGCTGGGGCGCGAGGCGTATCACAATCCGTATTTGCTGGCGCACGTGGATCAGCAGCTGTTTGGCAGCGACGCGCCGGTGATCAGCCGACTTGAAGCGCTACAGGCGCTGCGTCCTTATATAGCGGCGCACATCGCCAGCGGCGGTGCCATGCACCACGTGACGCGGCATGTGTTGGGGTTGGGGCAAGGGTTCGCAGGAGCGCGGAAGTTTCGCCAGCTGTTGTCGGTCGACATTCATAAAGCGGCCGACCCGCTCGCCTTGCTCGACCAGGCGGCCGAGCTGCTCAAGGGTAGATAAGCCCTACCCTGGCAAGCCAGCCATGCTGGCCTGCCGCTTCCTCTGTTACTCGTTTACTTCGATAACCACACGGCCCTGTTTCGGGCATTTTTCCATGTAGTGATGCGCTTCTACGAAGTCATTGAAGGCGAACACCTTTTCGACTCGCGGTTGCAGCACCAGGTCGCGCGCCAGCTGGTTCAGCGCAGTCAGGGCGTTGGCCACTGCTTCCTGATCCGGCGGGATATCCAGCTCCGGCTTGCCGGTGAAGTTACCGATGCAGTGCACGAAGAACTGAATGTTCTTTTGGAACGCGGCGCAGGCCGGGAACGGCGTCTGATTGCCGCCTTGCAGGCCGTACAACACCAGGCGGCCCCGCGGCGCAATGACATCGCCGAGCAAGCACATTTGCGGACCACCCAAGCCGTCGAGCACCACATCCACACCACGGTTGTCGGTGTATTTGTTGATGGCGGCGACCAGGTCTTGCTCTTCGGTGACGATCACTTTGTCGGCACCCAGGGCAATCAGCGACTCGCGGTCTTCAGGGTCTTTAGTGGCGGCGACAATACGCAGCCCCAGCGCTTTGCCCAATTGCACAAAGGCAGGACCCGAGCAGTGCGACGCATCGGTGATCAGCACGGTTTGCCCGGCTTTGGCTTTCGCCAGTTCCACGTAGGCAAAGTAGGCAATCAGCAGCGGCGTATAAAAGCCGCTCGCCTCGACCGCGCTGAGCACGTCATCGGGGTAACGGGTCAGCGACTGGCGAGGCAGCACCACTTCATCGCCGTAGCCGGGATATTGGTTGGCGCTATGGCCGGGAAAGCTGGCGACTTTATCGCCCACTTTTAAATCGTCTACGCCCGCACCGACGGCAATCACCACACCGGCCACTTCCTGGCCGATACCGGCGGGAAGACGTGCAGGAGACGGGGCCAGGTTCTGGCGCCAGAGCACGTCGTGCCAGCTCACGCTGATGGCTTCAACCCGCAGCAATACCTCTCCAGCCGCCGGTTGTGCGGTAGGTTGTTCTTCCAGCTTCAGGACCTCAGCTGGGCCGAACTGATGGAAACGGATTACACGGGACATCGCTCACCTCGCATGTGGACTCCCAATGGCCACGGACTTTATCGGGGCTTTACTATCAAAACCACCCGCGTCTATCGATAGTCGACATAAATACCAATGATGGCCGGCCTTGACGCCAGCCTCGCCGCCCTTCAGCCTTTCGCTCCAGGAACCGCACTAGAGCACTCAGGTACAGGGTAGCGCTGAATGAATCGTAACGACCTACGCCGCGTTGATCTCAACTTGCTGATCGTGTTCGAAACGCTGATGCACGAACGCAGCGTGACGCGGGCGGCGGAAAAGCTCTTTCTGGGCCAGCCCGCCATCAGTGCGGCGCTTTCAAGGCTGCGCAGTCTATTCGACGACCCCCTGTTTGTGCGAACCGGTCGTAGCATGGAGCCCACGGCGCGCGCTTCGGAAATCTTCGGCCTGCTCTCGCCGGCGCTCGACTCCATCTCCACCGCCGTCAGCCGCGCTTCGGAATTCGATCCGGCCACCAGCACCGCCGTCTTCCGTATAGGCCTCTCGGACGACGTTGAGTTCGGACTACTTCCCGCCCTGCTGCGCCGCGTGCGTGCCGAAGCGCCGGGCGTGGTGATTGTGGTGCGCCGCGCCAACTATCTGTTGATGCCCAACTTGCTCGCCTCCGGCGAAATTTCCGTGGGCGTCAGCTACACCGACGAGCTGCCGGCCAACGCCAAGCGTAAAACCCTGCGCAAAAGCAAACCGCAGCTACTGCGCGCGGACTCTGCGCCGGGCAAGTTGACCCTCGACGAATACTGCGCGCGCCCCCACGCGCTGGTGTCGTTTGCCGGCGACCTCAATGGCTTCATTGATGAAGAGCTAGAAAAGGTCGGACGCAAACGCAAAGTGGTGCTCGCGGTGCCGCAGTTCAACGGGTTGGGCACGTTGTTGTCCGGCACTGACTTGGTAACCATCGTGCCCGACTACACCGCCGCCGCGCTCACCGCCACCGGCGGCGTGCGGGCCGAAGATGTGCCCGATGGCATACCCGCGCGCTCCTTTGAACTGTCGATGGCCTGGCGCGGCGCCCAGGACAACGACCCGGCCGAGCGTTGGTTGCGCTCGCGCATTCAGATGTTCGTGGCCGACCCGGATAGTTTGGTATAACCCGGTTTTCTGTAGGAGCGGCTTTAGCCGCGATTGCCGCAGCGGCATTTAAAAGCATCGCGGCTGAAGTTGCTCCTACAGTTCGAAAAATTGTCTGAACTATTACCGTCAGATGAACTAAACATCATTCATATTGATATCCAACTTCGGCTTGTTCGATTCGTCTGACGTCTCATTAGGCCATCACACTCCGCCCATTCTGAAAAACCTATGGCGGAGTCTCACCGATGCAACAGTCCCTTTTAGCCTTGCGTTTCCCCCTAGCCGCCCTCGCCCTGGTGATTATCAGTGCGTGTGGCAAGGCGCCCGAAGCCACTGCGCAGATGCCAGTGTCCAAGGTCAGCGTTGCCGAGGTGCTGCAACAACCGATCAATGAGTGGGACGAGTTCACCGGCCGCCTGGAAGCACCAGAAGCCGTGGACATTCGCCCTCGCGTTTCCGGCTACATCGACAAGGTCGCGTTCACCGAAGGTTCGCTGGTGAAGAAAGGCGACTTGCTGTTCCAGATCGACCCCCGCCCGTTTGAAGCCGAAGTGCGCAGCCTGGAAGCCCAGCTGCAACAAGTTCGCGCCAACCTGAGCCGCACCGAGAACGAAGCGCGCCGTGGCGAACGTCTGCGTGCCAGCAACGCCATTTCTGCGGAATTGGCTGACGCCCGCACCAGCGCCGCCCAAGAAGCCCGCGCTGGCGTGGCGAATATCCAGGCGCAACTGGAAAACGCCCGTCTTAACCTGAGCTTTACCCGCATCACGTCGCCTATCGATGGCCGCGTCAGCCGTGCCGACATTACCGCCGGCAACCTGGTCAACGCCGGGCAAACCCTGCTCACCAGCGTGGTGTCGACCGACCGCGTATACGCCTACTTCGATGTCGATGAGCGCGTATTCCTGAAATACAACGAGCTCGCCCGCCAAGGCCAACGCGGTCAGAACAGCCCGGTGTACCTGGGCCTGACTGGCGAAAACGGCCACCCGCACCTGGGCCAGATGAACTTCGTCGACAACCAGGTCAACCCAAAGACCGGCACCATCCGTGGTCGCGCCGTGTTTGATAACGCCGACGGTCGCTTCACCCCAGGCCTGTACGCCCGCCTGAAACTGGTTGGCAGCGGCACCTACAACGCCACCCTTATTAACGACGAAGCGGTAGGCACCGACCTCGGTAAAAAGTTTGTGCTGGTGATCGACGCCGAACACAAAGCCGCCTACCGCGCCGTTGAGCTGGGACCGAAGCTGGAAGGCTTGCGCATCGTGCGCAGCGGCTTGGCCAAGGGTGACCAGATTGTGGTGAAAGGCCTACAGCGCGTGCGTCCGGGTTCGCCGGTCGAGCCTCAGGTCATCCCGATGGCCAGCGACGAAACCATCAACGCCCTGGCGCAACAACGCCAAGCCTTGGAAAACAACAATGCGGCTCAAGCCAAGAACGACAAAGTCGTGCAGAAGCTTGCCAGCACCGCTCCGGCACGCGGCTAAGCCCGTTAGTTAACAGCTCTTGGGCTTAAAGGATTATTAGCGATGAATTTTTCTCAGTTCTTCATTCAACGGCCGATCTTCGCCGCAGTGTTATCACTGCTGATCCTGATCGCCGGCGCCATCTCGCTGTTCCAGTTGCCGATCAGCGAATACCCGGAAGTGGTGCCGCCTACCGTAGTGGTTCGCGCCAACTTCCCCGGCGCCAACCCGAAAGTAATTGGTGAAACCGTTGCCGCACCGCTGGAGCAGGCGATCACCGGCGTCGAGAACATGCTTTACATGTCCTCGCAGTCGACCGCCGACGGCAAAATCACCCTGACCATCACCTTCGCCCTGGGCACCGACCTGGACAACGCGCAGGTGCAAGTGCAGAACCGCGTAACGCGCACTCAGCCCAAGCTGCCCGAAGAAGTGACGCGCATTGGTATCACGGTCGACAAGGCATCGCCTGACCTGACCATGGTGGTGCACTTGACCTCGCCGGATAAGCGCTACGACATGCTGTATCTGTCCAACTACGCCTTGCTCAATATCAAGGACGAGTTGGCCCGTCTCGGCGGCGTGGGTGATGTGCAACTGTTCGGCATGGGCGATTACTCGCTGCGCGTGTGGCTCGACCCCAACAAAACCGCCTCGCGCAACCTGACCGCGACCGACGTGGTGAACGCCATTCGCGAACAAAACCGTCAGGTGGCCGCCGGCCAACTCGGCGCACCGCCCTCGCCTAGCAGCACCAGCTTCCAGCTTTCGGTGAACACCCAAGGCCGTCTGGTGAGTGAGGAAGAGTTCGAAAACATCATTATTCGCTCCGGCGAAAACGGTGAGATCACTCGCCTGAAAGACATCGCGCGCATCGAACTGGGTTCCAGCCAATACGCCCTGCGCTCGCTGCTGAACAATGACCCGGCCGTGGCCATTCCGATCTTCCAGCGTCCCGGCTCCAACGCCATCGAGATTTCCAACGAAGTGCGTGCGGCCATGGAAGAGCTGAAGAAAGGCTTCCCGGAGGGCATGGACTACAGCATCGTTTATGACCCGACCATTTTCGTACGCGGCTCTATCGAGGCAGTGGTACACACGCTGTTCGAAGCGCTGATTCTGGTGGTGTTGGTAGTAATCCTGTTCCTGCAAACCTGGCGTGCATCGATCATTCCGTTGGTGGCGGTGCCCGTCTCGCTGATCGGTACGTTTGCCGTGATGCACTTGTTTGGCTTCTCGCTGAACGCGCTGTCGCTGTTCGGCTTGGTATTGGCCATCGGCATCGTGGTGGACGACGCCATCGTGGTGGTGGAGAACGTCGAGCGGAACATCGGCTTGGGCTTGACCCCGATCGAAGCCACCAAGCGCGCCATGCGTGAAGTAACCGGGCCGATCATTGCCACAGCGTTGGTGCTCTGTGCCGTGTTTATTCCCGCGGCATTTATCTCTGGCCTTACCGGGCAGTTCTACAAACAGTTCGCCCTGACCATCGCCATTTCCACCGTGATCTCGGCTTTCAACTCGTTGACCCTGTCGCCAGCGTTGGCCGCCGTGCTGCTGAAAGATCACAACGCGCCGAAAGACCGTTTTTCCAAGGTGCTGGATAAGTTGCTCGGCGGCTGGTTGTTCCGTCCGTTCAACCGTTTCTTCGACAAAGCCAGTCATGGCTACGTCGGCACAGTGGCGCGGGTTATCCGCAGCAGCGGCATCGCCCTGGTGATTTACGCCGGTTTGATGGTGCTGACCTACGCAGGCTTCTCGTCGACGCCAACCGGTTTCGTCCCGGCGCAAGACAAGCAGTACTTGGTGGCCTTCGCCCAATTGCCAGACGCCGCGAGCCTTGACCGTACCGAAGCGGTGATCAAGCAGATGTCGGAAATGGCCATGCAGCAACCGGGTGTGGCCAACGCCATCGCCTTCCCCGGCCTGTCGATCAACGGCTTCACCAACAGCCCGAACAGCGGCATCGTGTTCGTGGCCTTGAAAGACTTCGACGAGCGTAAAGACCCGAGCCAATCGGCCAACGCCATCGCGGGCGCCTTGAACGCCAAGTACGCCGGCATTCAGGAAGCCTACATGGCGATCTTCCCGCCTCCTCCGGTTCAAGGTTTGGGCACCATCGGCGGCTTCCGTTTGCAGATCGAAGACCGTGGCGGCCTGGGCTACGAGGAGTTGTACAAGGAAACGATGAACATCGTTGCCAAGAGCCAGAACGTACCGGAACTGGCCGGGCTGTTTACCAGCTACCAAGTGAACGTGCCGCAAGTTGACGCCGCTATCGACCGCGAAAAAGCCAAGACTCACGGCGTGGCCATCAGCGACATCTTCGACACCCTGCAGGTGTACCTGGGCTCGCTGTATGCCAACGACTTCAACCGCTTTGGCCGCACGTATCAGGTCAACGTGCAGGCAGAACAGCAATTCCGCCTGGAAGCCGAGCAAATTGGTCAGCTGAAAGTGCGTAACAACCTGGGCGAAATGATCCCGCTGGCGACCTTCCTGAAGGTGAGCGACACCTCGGGCCCGGACCGCGTGATGCACTACAACGGCTTTATCACCGCAGAAATCAACGGCGCCGCCGCACCGGGCTACAGCTCGGGCCAAGCGGAAAAAGCCATCGAGAAACTGCTGAAAGATGAGCTGCCAAACGGCATGACGTTCGAATGGACCGACCTGACGTATCAGCAAATTCTCTCGGGCAACACCGCGCTGTTCGTATTCCCGCTCTGCGTATTGCTGGCCTTCCTGGTACTGGCCGCCCAATACGAAAGCTGGAGCCTGCCACTGGCGGTGATTCTGATCGTACCGATGACGCTGCTGTCGGCCATCACCGGGGTGATTATTTCCGGAGGCGACAACAACATCTTCACCCAGATCGGCTTGATCGTACTGGTGGGCCTGGCGTGTAAGAACGCGATTCTGATCGTCGAGTTTGCCAAGGACAAACAGCTGGAGGGCATGACCCCGCTGGCCGCCGTGCTGGAAGCGTGCCGCCTGCGTCTGCGCCCAATCCTGATGACCTCGTTCGCCTTCGTCATGGGCGTGGTGCCTCTGGTGTTCTCCAGCGGTGCCGGTGCCGAGATGCGTCATGCCATGGGCGTGGCGGTGTTCTCCGGCATGCTCGGGGTGACCTTCTTCGGTCTGCTGCTGACGCCGGTGTTCTATGTATTGATCCGTAACTTCGTGGAACGCCGCGAAGCGCGCAAAGTTCGCCTGCTGGAGGCACACGCATCATGAGTTTGAAAGCCTTCACCCCCGCCCTTCTGGCACTCGCTCTAAGCGCCTGTGCCGTGGGCCCGGACTACAAAGCGCCGGAAACCGAAGCGGCGAAACTCACTGCCGCTCAAGGTGACGCCAACCAGGGCAAGTACGACCGCAGCAATTTTGAAGTGACCTGGTGGCAGCAGTTCGACGACCCGACCCTGAACCAATTGGTCAGCCAGTCGTTGCAGGAAAACCGCGAACTGCGCGTGGCCTTTGCCCGTCTGAAAGCGGCCCGCGCTATTCGTGATGACGTCGCCAATGACCGCTTCCCGGTGGTCACCAGTCGCGCCAGCAGCGAGAACGGCAAGGCCCAGCAACCGGGCGTCACCGACAGCCGCGTGCGCAATGAACGCTACGACCTGGGCCTGGACATGGCCTGGGAAGTGGATTTGTTCGGGCGCATTCAACGTCAACTGGAAGCTAGCGACGCCGAGCAGGATGTTGCCGAGGCTGAGCTGTATCAGCTGCAAGTCAGCCTGATTGCCGAACTGGTGGACGCCTATGGCGAGCTGCGGGGCGCACAACTGCGCGAGGGCATCGCTCGCAGCAACCTGAAAAACCAGCAGGAATCGCGCAACCTCACCGACACCATGCGCGAAGCGGGCGTAGGCAGCGAGTTGGATGTATTGCGTGCCGATGCGCGCCTGGCAGCCACCGAGGCCACCCTGCCGCAACTGCAAGCGCAGGAAGTTCGCTCGCGTAACCGAATCGCTACGTTGCTGGGCCAGCGGCCTGAGCAAATGACGGTGGACTTGAGCCCACGGGCGATCCCAGCCATTGCCAAAGCGCTGCCTATTGGCGATCCGGCGGAATTGCTGCGCCGTCGTCCTGACGTGCGAATTGCCGAACGGCAACTGGCTGCGGCCACCGCCAATGTCGGTGTCGCCACTGCAGACCTGTTCCCACGGGTCAACGTGGCCGGCTTCCTTGGCTTCACCTCGGCACGCGGTTCGCAGCTGGGCTCCTCCGCCGCTCGGGCGTGGGGCGTGGCGCCGACCATTAGCTGGGCCGCTTTCGACCTGGGCAGCGTAAGAGCCCGCTTGCGCGGCGCTGAAGCGGATGCCGACGGTGCCCTCGCCAACTACGAGCAACAAGTATTGGTGGCGCTGGAAGAATCGGAAAACGCCTTTAGCGACTACAGCAAACGCCAGGAACGCCTGATCTCGCTGCTGCGTCAGAGCGAAGCCAGCCGCGCTGCTGCCGAGCAGGCATCGATTCGCTACCGTGAGGGCACCTCGGACTTCCTGGTCCTGCTCGACGCGGAACGCGAGCGCCTGGCTGCCGAAGATGCTCAGGCGCAGGCCGAGGTGGATGTCTACCACGGCATCGTGTCGATCTATAAGGCCCTGGGCGGTGGCTGGCAGGCGCCGGCAACCGTAGCCTCCCGCTCGTAACGGTGCCCTTCTTGTAGGAGCCAGCTTGCTGGCGAACCCTGGAAACTCCGAATACGGCGTTTGCGCGGTTCGCCAGCAAGCTGGCTCCTACGAGAGCATCGAGCGCAGCTGTATTCGTCGGGAAACTGGCGCCTTTCACGCACAACGTCAAAAACACCGCTGAATGTCACGCGCCAGCCGTTGAGCGCGACTGGTTGCTCGGGTAAGGTCTAGCCATCCGTTACCACAAGGCCGCGCCATGACCTCCAAGCTCGAACAACTCAAACAGTTCACCACCGTGGTTGCCGATACCGGCGACGTCGATGCGATTGCCCGCCTCAAGCCGGTGGATGCCACCACCAACCCTTCCCTGCTGCTTAAAGCTGCCGCCATGCCGGGTTATGCCGAGCTGCTGAATCAGGCCGTGGCCGACTGCAATGGCGATCTGGGCCTGGCCAGTGACCGTTTCGGCGTGGCCGTCGGTCAGGGCATTTTGAAAGTGATTCCGGGGCGTATTTCGACAGAAGTGGACGCGCGCCTGTCGTTCGATACCGAAGCCACCTTGCTGCGCGCCCAGCGCCTGGTCGATTTGTACGACCGCGCCGGCATTGGCCGCGAGCGCATCCTGATCAAAATTGCCGCCACCTGGGAAGGCATCCGCGCTGCCGAGCAACTTGAGCGCGCCGGCATTCAAACCAACCTCACCCTGCTGTTCTCCTTTGCCCAGGCGGCCGCCTGCGCCGACGCCGGCATCTTCCTGATTTCGCCGTTTGTAGGCCGGATCTACGACTGGTTCAAAAAGGCCGAAGGCCGCGATTTCGTTGGTGCTGAAGATCCGGGCGTAAAGTCGGTGACGCGCATTTACAACTACTACAAGGCCAACGGCTACGACACCGTGGTGATGGGCGCCAGCTTCCGCAATCTGGGCCAGATCGAGCAACTGGCCGGCTGCGACCGCCTGACCATCAGCCCCGAGCTGCTGCAACAACTGGCCGAAGACGAAGGCTCGTTGGACCGCGTGCTGCGTGACGGCAATCCGGGCGAGCCGAAACAGGTGCCGACCGAAAGCAGTTTCCGCTGGGCGCTGAATGAGGAAGCGATGTCCACCGAGAAGCTGGCCGAAGGCATTCGCCAGTTCGCCCGCGACCAGGAAAAACTCGAAGCCCTGCTCGCCGCCAAACGCTGAAACGCAAAACGCGCGAGGGCGTAGGCCGCTCGCGCGTTTGTTTGGGTGCCGCTTCGACCGGCGTTAGCCGCGCTCGAGGGCGTTCACCAGGTCGTGGAATTCTTCACGATTCGACTCGTTCAGGCCCATCAGAATGCGGTGCGCTTCGAGCACCTTGGCCTTCACCACTTCTTCGGATTGATCTTGCGAGGGCAAGTCCGCCAGGCTGCCCGGGCAGGCCAGCGGCTGATCGACGATATTGAACACCTGATCAAAACCCATGGATTGCAGCAACCGAGTGATGTCGGCGTGGGTGGTCACCACGGTGGGCAGCAGGCCGACTTTCTGGCGCGACAGAATCGACAACTTGGCCAGCAGGCCGAGCGTCGTGCTGTCGATGCTGCGGGTTTCGGTGAGGTCGATGACGATGGCGGAGAAATTCAACGCAGTGAAAATCTTCTCGATCGTGGCATCTAATGCGGAACAGAGCGTCAGGCGCACTTCGCCCACGAACTTCAGAACGAAGGTGCCATTCTGCTCGGCAAACTGAATTCGACCGGTACTCATGCCACTGTACCTTTATCGTTTATGCGGCTCATAAGGGTCATGGGGCGCGCGGTCATACAGATCATGCAAGGTTCCTGCTTAACACCAGCAAGGCAATATCATCTGGCATCTCTGAGAGATTGGCCAGCCCAAGCACCTGGCGCAAGCCATCCAGGCTGCCACCCGCCGTGCACACCAACTGTGGGAGCAACGCTTCCTTTTCTTTGAGTGTATCGCTCGGCAAAAGGTCCAGAATGCCGTCTGAAAGCAGGGTCAGGCTGAAAGATTGCGGCAAATCGATCACGTGATCGCTGTACGTTGCCTCATCAAACAGCCCCACGGGCAGGCCGCGGCCTTCCAGATAGTGCGCCGAGCCTTCGCTGTACATGATCGGCAGCGGCAAATGCCCCCCGATGCTGTACGTGAGCTTGCCGCTCTGCTCGTCAATCACGCCGCCCAACATGGTGACGTGCTTGCCGAGCTTGCAATTGATCAACCCGCGATTGATGTGGCCCAGCACATCAGAGGGTTTGAATTCGGGCAACTGCCCGCCACGGCGCGATTCATACAGCAGCCGCGTGGTCATAAATTTCAGCAGAACCGTGATAAACGCCGACGACGCGCCGTGGCCGGAAACGTCGGCCAGGTAAAAAGCAATGCGGTGGTCATCGAGGCGGAAGTAATCAACGAAGTCGCCCGACAGATACAGCGACGGGATGATCTGGTGCGCAAACTCCAAGCCATCAACGCTCCAGGGCGTGACGGGAAGCATGTTCATCTGCACCTGGCGACCGGCGTTCTGGTCTTCCTGCAGCAGGTTCAGGCTGGCTTGCAGCTCGCGGTTGGCGACTTCCAGTTTTTCCCGGTAGCGCTGGTTTTCGATGCGCAAATTGGCGCGATCCAACGCACGGCGCACCGAGTGCTCCAGTACGGCGAGGTCTTCAAGGGGTTTGATCAGGTAATCGGCGGCGCCCAAACGCAACGCTTCGACGGCATCGCTCATCACGCCAGCGCCGGAAACGACGATAACGGGCGTCTGCACTTCAAGTGCATTTATGCGGCGAATGAGCTCAAGGCCATCGACTTGCGGCATGCGCAAATCGCAAATCACCAAGTCAGGTTTCTCCTGCTCGAAGATCTGCAAACCCTGCAAGCCGTTGCTAGCTTGCAAAACGCTGAAGCCACTGTCTTCCAAGTAAGCGGCCAAACTGGCGCGCACTACTTCGTCGTCATCAATAATCAGCAGCGAGGCACTGGAATTGTGCATGGGGTACCAGGCAAACGGCGCCAGGGG
>Ga0157370_10000598_pt1 | contig 45019 bp, 41 predicted proteins | sample C35metaG_FD_113463 | JGI IMG/M metagenome (GOLD analysis project Ga0157370, IMG submission 113463) | Corn rhizosphere microbial communities from Kellogg Biological Station, Michigan, USA - C3-5 metaG | ecosystem: Host-associated > Plants > Roots > Rhizosphere > Soil | place: USA: Michigan...
CCAATATTGCGGTCTGGACGGGACTCGAACCCGCGACCCCATGCGTGACAGGCATGTATTCTAACCAACTGAACTACCAAACCTCTGCGTTATTGCGGTTGCAAAGATAGTACAGAATTTCATTTCTGCAAGTGTTTTTGTAAAAAAAATGAAATATTTTTTCAAATATTTAGCCAAAGTTTTGTTTTTCAACTAAATATGTAGTCAATATTTTTTCAAAATTGTCGCCCACATTTACAGAAACGTACTTAATTTGGTTCTTGGCACAAGTCAAAGCCAGGTTTTTAAAGTAAGCTTCTACCCTTTTTTCATATTCTACTTTAACATTCTCTGCAAAAATAGAAACCTCTTCACCCGATTCTAAGTCGATAAACTTTCTTGGTGTATTGTCAAAATCAAATTTCAATTCGGTTTCTTTGTCAACGACATGAAACAAAACTACTTTGTGTTTGTTGTGTTTTAAATGCTGCAAAGCGTTAAAAAGCTTTTCATCATCTTCGGTCTGAAACATATCAGTAAACAAAATAATCATCGAGCGGCGATGCATTTTCTCTGCTATTTGATGTAAATAGGTAATCGTATCGGTCGTTTTTTTGACTTTTGGCTGAACCAATAATTCTTCCAGTTTATTCAACAACATTCTATGATGACGGTCGCTTCCTTTCTCAGGAGCGTAATATTCGTATTTATCAGAGAAAACACTCAAACCAACTGCATCTCGCTGTTTCTTTAAAATATTCATTAAAACCGCCGAAGCCAAAACTGCAAAACCAATCTTCTTTTCATAAAAAGGCTGGTTCGATTTGAGTTCAGGATAATGCATGGATGATGAATTATCGACAATTAAATGACAGCGTAAATTGGTTTCTTCCTCAAACCGTTTCGTGTACAAACGATCGGTTTTGGCAAATAATTTCCAATCGATATGTTTAGTGCTTTCGCCTGCATTATACACTTTATGTTCAGCAAATTCAGCCGAAAATCCATGAAACGGACTCTTGTGCATTCCCGATATAAAACCTTCCACAACCTGATTGGCCAGCATTTCAAGATGCTGAAAACTGGAGACTTTCTCTATTTCCGATTCGATTTTCATTCGGTTTCTTTTTTAATATTTTGTGCTTTATAAAGCAAATCTGTCGATTGAAATAATTTCCTTTTTAAAATAGGACTAAAATTAGGGTTTTCTTTTAAGAATCGCTGTACTTCATCAAAGGCAAATTTCGAAGAATATTTTCCAACTGTATTATCCAGCCAGTCTTTCGGGAAGAAAATATCTCCCGTTCGCTGAATTTCATCAACCAAATCTAATGAAAATCTGATATATTTTTGTGCACTTTCCTGACGAAGCGGATGATGAATATTCGCTAATCCAACCGAAACCCACGATTCTTTTTCACGGTTTTTATCCTCTTTTAAAGATTCCATAAAAGCATTACGAACCGATTCGTCTTTGGATAATGATGGAAGCAGAAACTCAAAACGTTTTTGTTTATCAGGATTTGTAAATGTTGTTCTCGTCTTTTCCAGAATTTGATCTGCTTTTGGATGTTTGAAAATTGCGAGATTCATTGCCATGTTGGTATAATCGTCTTCGTTTAATTTTAAATTCGGAATCGAGATTTCTCTGTTCCAAACTTTATATAAACTGGCTTTCGCCGAATTAGAATAGGCAATCGAACTAAATAATCCGAACAATGTCTTTTTGATATTGGCTGATAAATTAGATTGTAAACGTTCGTACAAAATACCTTCAAGCTGTTTCTGAACTTTACTTTGTTGTTTTTCGGTAAAAAATCTCCAATAAATTGTATTTAAATTATTAGAAGAAATTCTCAAAACCAATTCGTTTTCTTCTGTTTGAATTGCTTTCAGAAAACAGTTAAAAGCTTTATCTGGTGAAACATTTCCAAGCAGTGTATTTTCATAAAGATTGCTGTAGCTCGATGCTCTTGCAACCTCATCTTTCAATGTAGAAATATAATCTAAATTATTCCCGTCAAGCGGAAAAACTGCGTACCCAAAACCATTGTAATTATAAATAACGGCAATTGGTTTTTCAAGTCCGATAGCTTCTTTTAAAACGGTGTTTTTATCATTAATATTAATCGTCAGAACTTTTACATCATTGACATAAACCAAACCAATCTGAAAAACCTGAGGCCAGATATTCTCTGATTTGTCTTCTGCTTTTTGCTGAATTTCAAAAGTTTTAATTCGGTTTTTAGAATCGTATTCAATCTTATCCGTAAAAATCGCTCTTCCAGATTTGTTTACCCAAACGTCACTCCATTTTTTCATATCGAGCGGCGTTTCTGCATCCAGAATTTCTACCAAATTATTCCAATCGGCATTGTCATTGGCGTATTTTTGAATGTAGTTTTGAATTCCTTTCTGAAAAGCTTCCTTTCCCATCGAAGCTTCTAACTGACGCATCATAATTGGCGCTTTATTGTAAATAATGGCTCCGTACAGCGAACCAGCGTCTTTTAAATTCGCCAGATGCTGTTTGATTGGATGTGTACCCAAAGATCGATCTTCCGCGTAAGCGCTAGGATAATGCGCGGTAAAAAACTGCAGATTATGATTGACTTTCGGAAAAATCGGGTTCATGATTTTATCGGCCATGAAATTGGCAAAAACCTCTTTCATCCAAACATCATCAAACCATTTCATTGTGACCAAATCACCAAACCAAATGTGTGACGTTTCGTGTGCGATAAGTTTTGCGCGGTTTAATTTCTCGCTGTCGGTTGCGCTGTTGTCTAAAAACAACGTTGATTCTCGGTACTGAATCGCGCCAACATGTTCCATTCCGCCATACTGAAAAACTGGAATCGAAGCAAAATCCAGCTTTTGAAACGGAAACTTATAATTGGTATATTTTTCTAAAAAATCTAAGGATTGCTGATGCAGATTGAAAATAGTATCTGCGCTTACGCGGAATTTTTCTGGACTGTTTTCACGATACAGCATCGTCATTTCTAACCCTGGTTTTTGCGTTGTGCTTTTGAATTTCCCTGCTACAAAAGAGAATAAATAGGTGCTCATTTTATCTGATTCTCCAAAAATATATGTGATAAAATTACCTTTATCGATTTTCTCTTTCACATCGGCTCCAGCCAAAACCGACCAATCTTTTGGTACAGAAAGACTCAATTTGTAAGCAGCTTTAATATCTGGCTGATCAAAACATGGAAATAAGGTACTTGCGCGATCTGGAACTAAAAGTGTATATAGAAAATCGTCATTTCTATTTAACGATAAATTACCCGCGATAAAAGAAATTGAAATCGCATTTTTTCCTAAAATTAAACCCGAAGAAGGAATTACAATATGTCCGTTCTGGTGAACAATGGTAAGACTTTTTCCGTTTATGGCAACTGTTTTTATGTTGGACGTTTTCTCTTTAAAATCAAAAAGTAAAGGCTGACTTAAATCAGATATATTCAAATTTACCGTCAAATGGGCATTTATATTTTCTTCTTTCTGATTGGGAATCTCGAATGACAAATTATACTGAACTTCTGAAATCTGCTTTTTACGAAACTGCGCCAATTGCTCTGAAACCCCATTTTCTAAAAGAACACTTTCTTTTTCTTTTGATTGGGAAAAACCATTAGAAATCAACATAAAAAAACAAAGTAAAGTGTATAGAATTTTCATTTTTAAAGGAATATAAGATTTGCTAAAAATAGAAAATAAGTTGCAAAAAAAGACCTAACAGGTTTTAAAAACCCGTCAAGTCTAAAAAAACAAACTGTATTTTTAACGAAAAAGGCTTGACTACCGCCAAACCTTTTCCTTTACTAATTCAAAGCTATCCAAAAAAAAGAATTATTCTGTTTGTTGAAATTTAAATGTAACGTCACCTGCATAATAGGTATTACGTGCATTTGTTGGGAAAATAGTTTCTGCTGCTGTACTGGAGATATAAGCATATCCTGTAATAGTGATATTTCCAGCCACAATTGGATAAGTCGCTGCAGATCCATCTGTTTTTGTTCTGTTGATCCAGTCGTCACTATTTACTGTAAAAAAGTACTCTTTATCTTTAGTAAGTGCGATTGGTGAAATTGCTTTTTCGACTGTAACATTAGCTGTAGCTACATTTATAGTTTCAGATTTTATAACTGTTTTGGTTGCGGCATCCCATAAAGTAACTCTTAAAGTTGGATTTACATCTGGAATTTTTACAATTAAAGAGTTGATTTTTCCCGTTACAGTTGGTTTAAAACTAAAACCATATTCATAAATTCCTGAATTTTTTACATCAACAGCTTTCTGGCTAAATCCAGATCCTGCCATATAAGCATCTAGAGGATTTTCTTCATTATATTTAACAGCATCTTTATCGTCATCGCTGCTGCATGAAACCGTAGAAATGGTAATTAATAAAACGGTCAAAATAGTTTTTAGAGCTTTCATAATATATATTTTAATTAATTGATTTTATTTGATTTCAGAATTAAGGTTTGATGTTAAAATGCGCGCAAACTTCTTCGTAACTCATTTTAGAATAATCCAACTTTGCAGTTTTCGCTGTTGCCGTTACTCCGCCAGGAATTAAAATATATCGCCAGCTAAGCGTTGTTGGCAGGTTTACCGTTCCGCCTCCATCATGTCTAAATCTAAATAATTTGATTTTCTGAGGATTAGAAATTGCAGTAATTGTATTTGCAAATCCTCCTGCGGTAGATGTGTATGGCAATGTGTAAGTACCTGATCCAAAAGACACATACACTAATATGGTTCCTTTAGAAAGAATGTCTGTTGATAGTTCTGGTGCATTAATAGTAGTAGACATTCCTGCAGTACCGTCTATAGTTTCTGCAGCTGCTGCTGGTGCTGTTAGCCATGCGCTGTAAATAACATTTGCTGTCCCGGCTGCTCCTGGCGCTCCGTCAGCTCCATTAACACCATCAGTTCCGTCATCGCCGCTGCATGAAATTGTAGAAATGGCTAGTAAGAAAATTGTAAAAATGGTTTTTGAAAATTTCATAACAATTTGGTTTTAAAAAATTAATTAAATACTTCTTTTTTAATTCAATAGCTTTATTTTTGCAACAATCAACAGGAACTTTTTTTTCCTTGTGATTTAATTACAGGACAAATTTGCGCCAATAAGTTCAAGCTAAAAACAGCCAATAGACGAACAACATTTTAAATAGACAGACAACATAAATTAAGTTTGAATGATGAAAAAATACACTTGTATTATTGTTGATGATGACGAAATTGATAGACTTACAGCAGTTTCTTATGCTAAGAAGTTCCCTGTTCTGGATATTTTAGGCGTTTTTGAATCGGCTGAAGATGCTGTTCCATTTTTAGAGAAAGAGAAAATCGATATCTTGTTTTTGGATATTGATATGCCGGGTTTAAACGGAATTGAGTTTAGAAAACAAGCTCTCGAAATTCCAGTTTGTGTTTTTATTACGGCGCATCCTGAACATGCCGTAGAAAGTTTCCAGATTGAAACTCTTGATTTTATCGTAAAACCTTTAAAACTTGATCGTTTTACACAAACTGTAAATCGTATTGAAGAGTTTATGGAAATTAAACTCAAAGCTTCTTTGTTTGAAGCCAGCATTGGCGGTGATACCATTTATATAAAAGAAGGCCACGAACAGACCAAAGTTAAGCTGCATGAGATTTTGTATCTCGAAGCTTTAAAAGATTACACTTTGGTAGTTACAGAACGAAAAAGACATTGTGTGCTTTCGAGCATTGGAAATCTTTTGAAAGAAGATCATTTTCAATCTTTTGTGCGTATCCACAGAAGTTATGCCGTCCAGAAACAATATGTTCAAAAGATAAATTCAACCGAAATTATCTTGAATAATAATGCCGTAATACCAATTGGAAGAAGTTACAAAGAAAACTTAAATTTAATTGCATGAGAAATCTCAAGTTCTTGCTGCTCTTATTTATAAGTTGGAATGCTTTTGCACAGCAGGAACCTAATTTGGCACGTTACAGCACGACAAATGAGAAACTTAAAATTTGGCTTGCATACACTAGAAAAATCTTTGATGCAGAAGATTATCCTAAACTCATAACTGCGGCAGAAAAAGGAATTTCGCTCGCTAAAAATCATAATGCTTATTTAAGCCGGTTTTATATTCAAAGAGGACTCGGATATGAATTTACCAACAATCAATATCAGAAAGCTTTAGAAAATTATGAAATTGCCTGGAAGTACGCCCGCAAAGCCAGACATCTAAAAACCGAGACCACTGCTTTGATGCGTCTTAATTATGTTTATTATTCCGTTCAGGATACTGTGAAGGGCAAATCTTTGATACAATATATTAAACGAGTTGTGGATACCACAAAAAGCGACTACACAAAATCTGTTTTAAACGGGAGTATAGCCGAATACTACCAGAATAACTCGGAATATGAAACTTTTATTGATTATCAATTAAAGGCGATTTCATACAAAAAACTGCTTAAAAGAGACATAGCGAGTACTGAAAACATAGGAATATCCTATCTTCAAATTGGGAGCGCTTATACTAAAATGAAGCAGTTTAAAAAGGCTATCGAATATTTTAACGAAGCCAAACCGTATGTAAAAAACTCTCCGTATGTAAGTGCTTTTTTATGCAACTATTACCTGCACAGCTATGTTGCTTTAAAGCAAAAAGACAGCATTCGAAAATATTACAATTTAGTATATACTTATCCAACAGCAAAAGATTCTCTTTTTATCAATTTGAGTTTTGCTAATCGAAGCATGTCGGAGCATTTTGCAGACGAAGGCAAAATAAATCAAGCTTATAATTTTGCAAAAAAATCTGTTTTCTACGCTCAAAAATCGAATGATCCGGATATTATAATGGAAGCAAATACCAATTTCGGAAAGGTTTTAAACGAAAAAGGAGAATATAAAAAGGCCATTGAAGTATTGAAAAAAGCATCTGAAAAGGCTTTGAAATACGACAAAGAGTCTTTTGTAATGATTAATAAAAAGCTATCTCAAAGTTATGCCGCGCTGGGGCAATGGAAAGAAGCTTATTTTTATAACGAAATCTACAGCAAAAACAATGACGAAATGATGGCACAGTCTGCTAAACAGAATATTGCAAATGCCGAAGCTCGTTATCAGAACAAAACAAAACAGCAGAAAATCAAATATCTTTCTACGGAGAATACAATCAAAAATATTCAAATTGAAGATGCCAAAATACAGCGCATTTTCTTAATTTCTGGAATTACTTTGGTCTGTATTATCGGGTTATTATTATTCAAACAAAATCAAAACAGAAAGAAAACCAATTTAAAACTTCAGGCTTTAAACCAAGAATTGGATGAAGCGAACAAAATCAAAGCGAGATTTTTTAGTATTTTAAATCATGATTTGAGAAGTCCAGTTTCCAACTTGATTCATTTTCTGCATCTTCAAAAAGAAAATCCCGAGTTAATCGACGAAGAAACTGCAATCAGAATGCAGCATAAAATTACAACCGGCGCCGAAAATTTATTATCATCGATGGAAGATATTCTGCTTTGGAGCAAAGGACAGATGGAAAACTTTAAACCTCAATTTAGAAAAACCGAAATCAATGTTTTATTTGAAGAAACTAAAAAACATTTTTCGAGTATAGAAAATATTGAACTGGTATTTGAAAATCCAGAAAATATCATTTTAGAAACAGACGAAAATTATTTAAAAACCATTATTCGAAATCTTACTGGAAATGCCATTAAAGCTTTAGACAAAACTCCGAATGCAAAAATCATCTGGAAAGCATGGCAGGAAAATCAAAAAACTTATCTTTCAATTACTGATAATGGACCGGGTGAAACGCAGGAAAAATTTAAAGCGCTATACGACGAATCTGAAGTTATCGGAATCAAATCTGGTTTGGGTCTGCATTTAATTCGCGATTTAGCAACGGCTATTCATTGTAAAATAGAAGTGAATTCTAAACCAGATGCTGGAACTACTTTTACTATTGTTTTTAAACACATAGATACATAGTTTTATTTTTGAAAAATTCTGCCAAAAAAATCCAATAAAAAAGGTCTGACTTTCGTCAAACCTTTTTTATATCAATCGTAACCTTTTAAAGATTACAATAAAGCGTCTAAACTATCTGCGTAGGTTTGTTTAGGAGCAACTCCTACTTGTTTTCCTACTACTTCACCGTTATGAAAAACCAAAACGGTTGGTATGTTACGCACACCATATTTTGCAGCAAATTCTTGGTTAGCATCTACATCTACTTTACCAACAACTACTTTACCAGCGTACTCATCGCTTAATTGGTCAATGATTGGACCAACCATTCTACAAGGACCACACCATGCTGCCCAAAAATCTACCATTACTGGTTTATCTGATTTCAAAACTACTTCATCAAAAGTAGCATCTGTTATTGCTAATGCCATAATATATTAAGATTAAAATTATGTTTGAATGATTAACTTTCAAACTACAGTACAAATTTAAAAATTTAAAACAAATCAAACACGATTACTAAATTAGTTTTCATTATAAATGTATTGTCATTTATTATCAACTCTAGAATGTTTTTTGATATCTCAATTTACGACATATTAAACTGAAAACCAAACTAATAAAATGTTAATATTTTTTGTAGTATCTTTAATACTCCAAAAGATTTAATCTAAATGCAGCAAATTTTACTTCAAATAAAAACATTTCTTCAGTCTGATCCTTTTAAAAAATATGCCAAACGGTTTGGATTTTTTATTCTGGGGTTAGTCGCAATACTTTTAATTGCCTGCGGCTGCTTGTCTCTTTATTTCAATCAAAATAAAGCCGAAATTATTGCTAAAGTCAATCATAAAATCAATGAAAATATTAATGGAAAATTTCACGTTACCGATTTCCATTATAAGTTCTTAACTGGTTTTCCGAATTTTACTTTGGCTTTAAAAGAAGTAGAAATAAAAGACAATCAATGGCAAAGTCATAAACATACTTTACTAAAAGCCAACGAAATAGAAGCTCGTTTAAATATTTGGAGTTTACTGCACAACGAAATCAACATTCATAAAATTCTAATTAACGATGCTCAAATTTATATTTACAAAGCCGAAAATGGTTATTCCAACGTAAACATCTTTAAGCCGAAAAAGAAAAAAACAGAAACCAATAAAGAAAAACCCGAAACAACGATTGATGAAGTAAACCTCAACAATGTTCATGTCATTATTGATAATCATTTGGGTCATAAATTATTTGATTTTCATGTAGCAGACTTAGATTCAAAAGTCGAGTATGACGATGAAAACTGGCACACTAATTTATTTTTAAAAACAAAAATTAATAGTCTTGCTTTTAATACAGTTCATGGAAGTTTTGCCAAAGAAAAAATGCTCGAAGGTAATTTTGATATTTCCTATTCTGAAGAACATCAAAAAATAGATATTAAAACCCAGAAACTTAAAATTGGTTCTGATGCTTTTGATATTGTGGCTTTTTTTAATATCGGAAAACAAAATTCGCTTTTCGGAATCAATATTGAAACTAATATTTTATGGAAAAATGCTTCTAATTTATTGTCGGGAAATATCAGTTCCAAACTCAATCAGTTTGATTTAAAAAAACCGATCGAAGTTAACTGTGATATTAAAGGAGATCTGAATGTTGAAGGAGATCCCAAAATTGTGGTTCAGGCAGATATTAGAAATAACGAACTTACAATTCCCGATGGCTTGTTTACCAATTGCAGTTTCAAAGGAATATTTACGAATAATTTCAAACCCGAAAAAGGTTTTAGCGATCCGAACTCGGCGATTATTTTAACCCATTTTAAAGCCGATTATGAAAATATTCCACTACAGATTCCTCAGGCAGTTATCAATAATCTGGAAAAACCAATTGCAACTGGATTTGTAAATTCTGATTTTGACATTTCAAAACTTAACGGAATGACGAATGAAAAAATACTGCATTTTGAAAGCGGACATGCAAAAGCTAATTTAAATTTTCAATTTGATATTGTCGATTTGTACATTAACAAACCGCGTTTTACGGGCGAAGTAGCTATCGATAACGCCACATTTGATTATATTCCGAAAAATATTCATGCCGAAAAAACGGCTGTGCAGTTATCGTTTACAGAACAAGCACTTTATATCAAGAAAATAGCTTACAAACATAAAAACAACATCATCCGCATTGACGGAAGAATCGATAATTTTCTGAATCTGTACTATGACGCGCCAGAAAAAATGGTCGTAAACTGGAATATTTACTGCCCGAATATTGATGTCAAACAGTTTTTAGGCATTTTGAAAAATTCTCCATCTCAAAAAATGGCTCAGAAAAAACAAGTAAAAAAGAAAAATGTCAATTTTACGAATCAGCTAAAATCGGTTATCGAGAAATGTACTGCGGTGATTAATCTAAAAGCCGATAAAATTACTTACGGTTCACTTACCGCAACCAACACAAAAGCAACATTGCAAATGCTGAATTCTAAATTGCTTCTTAAAAATGGAACTTTACAGACTTCTGGCGGCAGTATTACCTTTAATGGGGCCATTCAGCCAAGTGGAAACCAATATATTTTTAGTTCGACAGCTCAAGTAAGTCGTGTAGATATTGCGAGTTTTTTAAGGTCTTTCAACAACTTCGGAATCAAATCTTTTAGTCCAAAAAATATTCGCGGCCGCCTAACGAGCAATGCTAATGTTATGGGTTTAATGAACAGCAAAGGCGATTTGATTGTCAACTCCATGAAAGGGAAATTAGATTTTAATGTCAATCAAGGTGCGCTGCTCAACTTTGATCCTATTGTAAAAATTGGCAAGTTTGCTTTTCCGCGACGTGATGTTGAGAATATTACTTTCAGCGACTTATCGGGTTCGCTTAATCTTCGCGGAGAGCAAATCGACATTAATAAATTAACCATAAGCTCGAGCGTCTTAAACTTTGACATAGACGGAATTTACTCTTTCGGCCGAGGCACAAATCTAGCGCTTACGATTCCGCTTCGAAATTCCAAAAACGACGCCAGTCTTTCTACTAAAGAAGAACGAAAAGCCGTTCGCGAACGCGGAATTGTACTCCATTTGATTGCCTATGATAATGATGGGAAAATGAAGATTAAGTGGGGGAAGAAGGATAAGGGGTAATTTTTTTTCTTGAAAAAAGTCTTTTTATAGATTTCAAAGAGCACTTAAATATTTTTATATTTTTACGTGAGATAAATAATACAAGTAATAATTCATGGCAGTAGAAAATTGGACTCGAGAACAAACAGTAGTAGCCTTAAATACGTATTGCAAAATTCCATTTAATAGAGTTTCATCAAATCATCCTGAGATAATCCGGATCTCTAAGATCATAGGCAGAAGCGCTAATTCCTTAAAAATGAAAATCGGAAACTTTGGAAGTTTCGATTTAGAATTAAAAGCAAAAGGAATTGTTGGATTAGCGAACGCAAGTAAACTTGATAAAATCGTTTGGGATGAATTTAGTAGCAATTGGGAAAATCTCGGCTACGAAAGTGAATTAATTATTTCTAATTTTGCAAATAAACCTATTGAAAAAACTTCAAAAATTGATCTCGATAATTTACCATTAGGCAAAGAGAGAGAAGCAATTATAAAAGCAAGAGTCAATCAGAATTTCTTTCGCTCAACAATTCTTTCATCATACAATTCTAAATGTTGCATAACAGGATTATCAATTCCAGATTTCCTTGTTGCAAGCCATATAATTCCCTGGGCTAAAGATGACAAAATTAGATTAAATCCTCATAATGGAGTTTGTATAAATTCAATTCATGATAAAGCTTTCGATAAAGGCTTCATAACTATTACAACCGATTATAAAATAAAAGTCTCCAAGTACTTCAGCGATTATAAATTTGATAATGCTGTAGAAGATTTCTTTTTAAAGTATCAAAATAAATCAATCCTTTTACCTGACAGATTCCTTCCCTCCAAAGAATATTTAGATTTTCATCAAACAACAATTTTTAAAAAATGAAATTTATAACAGAAATAATTTTTGGCAAAGAGCAAATAACAAAATATTATAACAATCAATCCTTTGATGATTTCGAAAAGGTGATTAATGTAAAAAAATACACTTTTGAAACTCAATCAGAAAGGAATGCCTTTTATAGAGGAATGGCTGAAGCAGTTGGCTGGTTAGAATTTGAAGTAATAAAAGAATTTGAAGAGAATAATCATAAAGTTGTAAAAGAAAAAGAAGAAGATAAATTTGATTACTGGTCATTTATTGAGAAATTTTATCCAAGATACTATCAATGCAATAGTGTTTTACTTAGCAACATTTTAACAAAAAAACTTGATGGTGAAGAAATTTCCGAAAATGATAAGAAGTATATCAAAGGGTCGAATGTTAGAAAAGAATTATTAGAAATTGATAAAGAGTTATTATGTAAAGCTTTCGAAAACTACTTCAATACTATTTACCCAGAAAACTAGTAATAGTATATAATTAAAAAGCCACTTCCCAGTGGCTTTTTTAATTTCTATTCAACATCTAAATAAGGATCTAAAATCTCCGCCAATTTATTCAGCCAGTAAAAGCTTTCATCCAGGCTGATATTTTCTTGCTGTAAAAATTCAGTTTCGTGCATTACATTTAAGGCAAGAATATAATTTACTTGTCGAATGCTTTTTGCCATACTTTTGGCATCAATAGAATTGTTGAAGAATTCAGTTAACCTTAATTCTGTTTCTTTTGAAAGGGTGTTTGTACTCATAGTCTGAAAGTTTAGAGAATATAAAACCCGCAAGGGTTAGCTGTCCTACGCCTTTCAGAGCGCTGCGGTTGTTTCCAAGACCGCCAGCATACCACGCGGGCAAAAGTTTAATTGTTTTCATAGTCTGAAAGTTTGAGGACTACAAACATACGAAAACAAAAAATAAATTGTAGGTTTTTTCTTTATTAAAACTTGTTGATTCTAAGTCGCAATCTAAATTACAAAATTGAAAAATAAATCTCCCGAAAATTCATAATATTTCCTTAACTCACTTGGCTTTTCCTTCTAAAATGGATAGATTTGAGAAACAATCATTAAATATAATCCGTTATGAAAGTACAAATCAACACCGACAAGAACATTGATGGACATGCAAGATTAGAAAGTTACTTTTCTGCAGAATTAGAAAAAGGTTTAGCTCGTTTTGAAGATAAAATTACCCGAATAGAAGTTCATTTTGGAGATGAAAATGGAGAAAAATTCAGTCTGCAAGACAAAAAATGCGTAATCGAAGTTCGTCCTGTAAAATTACAGCCAATCACTGTTACAGAACACGCTGATACACTGGAAAAAGCATTCAGCGGCGCTTTGGCAAAAGTCAAAAAATCGTTAACTACAACTTTCGAAAAAATAAAAGCACATTAATATTTGCGCTTATTTCTATAAAAAAGGACGTTTCAAATGAAACGTCCTTTTTGTTTTATATCAATTCGATTACTGATTTATGACTTTGGCAGCGGAGCTCCAACTGCAATATCGCAGCGATGTCCAGGTTTTCCGTGTGCTGGGTTTAGTCCGTCTGCTACTGCGTTATCGGTACTTTCTGTACTTAACAATGCCGGAACTGCATTTGATGGCGGAGGTGTTACGGTAAAACTTTGAGAAACCGATCCGCTTTGTGCTGTATTTGGAGTTGCTGCAGTAGTTTTTGCTGTAGGCGAATTTAACGGCGCTCCAACTGGAATATCACATCTATGTCCTGGCTGTCCGTGCGGCGGATTCATTCCTTTGGCAACTTTAACTGGCGTAGCTGTTGTTGTAACTACCTTTTGTTGAGTCGGATTTACTTGAACAGTTTGTCCTTGAGTCGCTTGTACTTGTTGTGTTGGCGCAGAATTTAAAGGTGCTCCAACAGCAATATCACAGCGGTGTCCTGGCTGTCCGTGTGCTGGGTTCAGTCCTTTTGTATCGCTCAAAACTGTATTAGGGTTTGCTGCTGGAGTTTGTACAACCGGTGCTGCAGCTTTTGTAGTATCTTTTGCAAGTCCTAACCTTACCAATTCAGAGGTTGCTGTACTTTCTTGAGGCTCTAATTCTTTTTTACAAGAAACAAATAATAGAGAAGCTATAGCGAGTGAACTTATAAGTATTTTTGGATTCATTGGGGCGGTATTTAAAAATCTCTCAAATATAATCGTTTTTTCGTGATTACGCCATATAAGAAATGTAACATAATTTATTGTAATGATTTTTTGTTTCACGCAGATTCAGCAGATTTAAAGAGATTTTTTTAGACTCTTTTAAAATCTGCGTGAAACCAGAATTATAAAAACTTCCACTTTCTTATATCAATTATATGGTTCAAAAAAATTAATACCTTTAAACTCAAATAATACATCTCATGAAAAAAACATTTTTATTTCTTTTATTCGTTGCTTCTTTTGCAAATGCTCAAATTGAGAAAGACAAAATAAATCAAACTTTAGATGATTGGCACAAAGCCGCTGCCGACGTAAAATTTGATGCTTATTTCAATACTTTGGCAGAAGATGCTATTTATATCGGAACTGATGCAACCGAAAATTGGCAGAAAAAGGATTTTAAAACTTGGGCAAAACCATATTTCGATAAAGGAACAACATGGAATTTTAAAGCATTAGAACGTCATATCTTTTTTGACAAAACTGGAAAATTAGCTTGGTTTGACGAATTATTGGACACTCAAATGAAAATCTGTCGTGGCTCTGGAGTTTTGGTAAAAGTGGGTAAAGAATGGAAAATCCAGCATTATGTTTTATCCATGACTATTCCGAATGACGAAGTTGATGCTGTAACCAAAATCAAATCTCCAATTGAAGATGCTTTAATAGCAAAGCTTCAAAAGAAATAAAACATTTTAGGCTTTTCTTATTATAAACATAACTTTTATAGCACTTTACGAAACGTATTGAGAAATTAATTTTAATAAATTCGGCAAAAACGATACTTTTTTGTAACTTTAAAATAGGATACTGTCAAAAAAAGACCCCTTATTTTAAAAAATCAACCAAAATAAAGCCCGCACCTCTATTTTAACAGCCTTCAAAACAAGAATCTTTATTTTTTTTTAACTTTGACCCCAAAAAAAATAGGGTTAACAAAGTATTTTAAAAATGAAAATAGAAAAACGCTGGATTATTTCCTTTATCATGATCAGTATCGTATGTACGATAGGTGCATTTTGGCCAACAGTAACAGAAAATAGTTATGTCCTATCAGAATTTGGAACTACAGATCATATTGTTCCTGCCGATGTTGCCTGGATGCTTACTTCAAGCTGTCTGGTACTCATCATGACTCCTGGATTATCTTTCTTTTATGGCGGAATGGTTGGTAAAAAGAATGTAATTTCAACTATGCTTCAAAGTTTTATTTGCCTAGGAGTTGTAACGCTTTTATGGGTTGTGGTAGCTTTTAGTCTTGCTTTTGGAGAGCCGGTTGGTTTTGGTTCTGGAGATCATTTTTACAGCTTTTTCGGAAATCCAACAACTTTTGCTTTTATGGATTATGTTGGGGTTCTGCCTCATAAACAATTGGCAAATACGATTCCGTTTATGCTTTTTGCTTTGTTTCAAATGAAATTTGCCATCATTTGTCCTGCGATTATCACGGGTTCATTTGCAGAACGTGTTCGTTTTATTTCTTATTTAGTTTTCATTAGTTTATTTACCATTTTTATATACGCTCCTTTATGTCACGCCGTTTGGTATCCGACAGGTGTTTTAGGAAGCTATTTTGGGGTAAAAGATTTCGCTGGAGGAACTGTAGTTCACATGAGTTCTGGTTTTGCAGCTTTGGCTGGTGTTATTGTTTTAGGAAAAAGAAAAAACAGCCAGCATATTCCAACCAATATTCCATTTGTATTATTAGGAACTGGAATGCTTTGGTTTGGATGGTTCGGTTTCAACGCTGGATCTGCTCTTGCTGCCAACGGAACAGCCGCTATGGCTTTTGCAACTACTACAACCTCATCTGCAGCCGCAATGTTAACGTGGATCTTCTTTGACAGAATGAACGGAAGAAAAGTTTCTGCATTAGGTGCCTGTATCGGGGCTGTTGTTGGTCTTGTGGCGATTACCCCTGCTGCGGGATATATCTCTGTACCAGAAAGTATGTTCTTCGGATTTGTAACGGCTTTGGTTTCTAACACGGCTGTAAATTGTAAATATTCAAAAAGATTTGACGATACGCTTGACGTTTTTGCCTGTCACGGTGTTGGTGGAATTATGGGAATGATTTTAACGGCTATTTTTGCTCACGGAGAAAATGCTAGTTTACTTCACGGAGGCTGGAATGTTTTTGGACATCACATGATGGCATTGGTATTGGTTTCAATCTTTACTTTCTTCGGAGCTTATTTCTTGTTTAAAGTAACCAATTTCATTATTCCGTTAAGGGTTTCTGAGGAGTCAGAACACATCGGACTGGATTTATCACAACACGACGAAACTTTAGATCCAAAATCTAAACCAATTACAGAGCCTCATTACGGTTAATATTTGTTGCCACGAATTTCACTAATATTCACTAATTTCTTTTCGCACTCAGTTAAAATTGATTCGTTAAAATTTGTGAAATTCGTGGCAAAACAAAATATACTTCATAGAAATTCGTTGCTGATAAAATTTAAACCGCAATTACATCTTATCCATTCGTTTATATTCCTTAATTTTGCGGAAAATTTTTGTAAAAGTGGGAAGTAAAAATAAACTTAAGAGATTCAGAGAAAACGAAACATTTCAAAACGTTTTTCAACCAACCAGAGAAGAAGTTGTTGGCGATTTAATACCTTTAAGAGGAAAATGGAATTCTGATTTCTTTAAAAACGATAATCCTTTAGTTTTAGAATTAGGATGCGGTAAAGGAGAATATTCTGTTGGATTAGCTGAAAAATACCCAGACAAAAATTTTATCGGAATTGACATTAAAGGCGCGCGTTTCTGGCGTGGTGCTAAAACAGCTGTTGAAAACGGTTTGCATAATGTTGCTTTTGTACGTACTCAAATCGAATTGATCGATCATATTTTTGCTGAAAATGAAGTAGACGAAATCTGGATTACTTTCCCAGATCCGCAGATCAAATACAAAAGAACCAAACACAGAATGACGAATTCTGAGTTCCTGAAATTATACAAAAAGATCCTGAAAAAAGACGGTGTCGTAAACCTTAAAACCGACAGCGAATTTATGCACGGATATACGCTTGGATTGCTTCATGGTGAAGGCCACGAAGTTTTATATGCTAATCATAATGTTTACAAAAATGAAGGAAGCCCAGAAGTTGTAACTTCAATCCAGACATTTTATGAGAAACAATATTTAGAAATTAACAAGGCAATTACGTATATTCGTTTCAAAATTAAAGACTAATTTTAGTTCTGAAAACTATCTTTTAACCACTTAAACAACTGAATGGTATATCTTACTCCATTACTTTCAGGTTTTATTGCCGCCGCTATTGGGATTATTCCACCAGGATTAATCAACATGACAGCAGCCAAAATAAACTTGAAAGAAGGAAAAAAGAATGCTTTTTGGTTTGTTATTGGTGCGGTTTTGGTGATTTTTTTCCAAGTTTATGTAGCTGTTTTATTTGCTCGTGTAATTGACAACCGCCCAGATGTGGTAACGCTTTTGCGCGAAGTAGGTTTTGTTATATTTTCTATACTTACAATTTACTTTTTGTTTATTGCAAAAGATCCGATAACCAAGAAAAAATCAAAAATAAAGAAGAGTAGTAAAAAAAGCCGATTCTTCCTCGGGATGCTGCTTTCGAGCTTAAACTTTTTTCCAATTCCTTATTATGTTGTGGTAAGTGTCACTTTGGCTTCGTACCATCTTTTTGTATTCGAAAACAATATCATTTTTACCTTTGTGCTCGGTTCGGTAATAGGTTCATTTGCCGTTTTATACAGCTATATTGCCTTCTTCGGCAGAATTGAAAAGAAAACCGATTACCTGATGCGAAATATGAATACTATCATTGGAAGCATTACGGGCTTGGTTGCAATTGTAACACTTTTTAATATTTTAAATTATTATTTCGGTTAATTTTATAGCCACAGATTGAAAGGATTAAAATGATTTTCTATTTTGTGGTGAATAATTTTTCACGGAGATTTTGCAGATTCAAACAGATATTTATACTGCAGATTAATTAAGTTTTGTTTCAATTTTAATCTGCTTAAATCTTTAAAATCTGCGTGAAACTTGTAGTTTAATATGTGGTAAAAATGATAAAATCATGGCTGAGGAAAATTTTTTCGAAAGAGTTTATACAATCGCAAGACAGATTCCGTACGGAAAAGTAACCTCTTATGGTGCAATTGCAAAAGCCTTGGGAGCCGCCCGTTCTGCCAGAATGGTTGGCTGGGCAATGAATGCCTGCCATAATATGGACGATGTTCCAGCTCACAGAGTTGTAAACCAAAAAGGACTTTTAACAGGAAAGCATCACTTTGACGGAACGAATTTAATGCAGCAGCTTTTAGAGAACGAAGGAATTAAAGTTGTCAATAACCAAATTGTAGATTTAGAAAAACACTTTTGGAAACCAGAAGTCGAACTTTAAGTTTTTTGAACCATATAAGTTCTTTTTAAGCTTGCTTTACTTTATCAATTAATCGCGCAAAGACGCAGAGTCGCTAAGTTTTCCTTTTTAAGTTTTCCTTTGCGACTCTGCGTCTTTGCGCGATTAAATACCAATAAATGCGTAAAATTTATACGCAACGTTTAAATGAACTTATATCTTATATGGTTCAAAAAAATCAAATCAAGCAAATAACAAAATCTGTTTTCTCTTCATCGGTTTGGTAGCTTAAATAACCGCCGTGTGCTTCGATGATATTTTTAGAAAGCGTTAAACCAATTCCTGCCCCATCTTTTCTGGTTGTGAAAAATGGAAGAAAAACTTTATCTCTAATTTCGGGATCTACTCCTCTACCATTATCAGAAATTACAATAAAGAAGCGATTGTTTTCGGTATAGCTGGAAAGTATTAATTTCTTTTCTGTTTTTTCTTTTAAGGCATGAATACTATTGGTAATCAAATTAATAATCACCTGCTCCATTTGATTTTTATCTATCAAAATAGAACGGGAACTATTGATTTCATTAACCAATTCTATGCCTTCTGCTTTCAAAATCGGACTCATGATTCGCAGACAATCTTCAAACAATGCATTAATAGGCGTCATCTGTTTATTTGGTGTCGGAAGCATTGCTAGTTTTCTATAATTTTCAACAAAAACCTGTAAATGATCGCTCCGGTTTATAATGGTCGAAATACTGCTTTTAATGTCTTCAAAATCATCTTCTTCGAGCTTTTCCTGATCTACAATGTGAAGTAAATTCTGTGAAAGCGCCCGAATCGGAGTCAAGGAATTCATTAATTCATGCGAAATGATTTTCATTAAATTAATCCATGCTTCTTTTTCTTTTTTCTCAATAACACGCTGAATGCTGTCTAATAGAATAATAAAATATTCTTTATCATACGTTGATGTATGCGAAGTCTGCAGCATAAAAGTCTGCAGATCTTGATCTTCAATTTTTATCGAAATAGCGGTTTTTAGTTCTGTAAAACCAACATTTTCGATTTCACTGCAAAGCGCAGGAATATAATTTTTTAGATATTTCCAATGACTCACTTTCGGCACTTTGAATAAGTTCGAAAAGCAGTCATTCATTATAAAAATCGACCAAGTATCATTGTCTTTTTCTAAAATTAAAGCTGCAGTATCGATACTGTTTAATATCGAACGATAAATCAATTCTTTTGAAGTCTGCTCCTGTTTTTGAACTTTTAAAGTATCGTACAAAAGATATAAACTCTTGAAATTGTCTTTTTTATGTTCTTCTTGAAAATGCGTAGAAAAGTCATTGTGCAAAATGGAGTTTATCGTTTTGTCATAAAACAATAATTGGTTCTTGACAAAAAAGTACATTTCGAACAGAAAAATCAATACAAAAAAACCAACTAAAATGGCATTGAATCGAAATCCTTTGTAAAGCAGCAAAACACTGCATAAAAAAAGAATCATGACAAACAAAACCCTTACAAACAAAGCGTTATAAAATTTCCAATTCTTCATGTTTTATTTTTTCTTGCCATAGATTTTAAGAATTAAAAAGATTGATCTTAATCATCAACCTAAATTAAATCTAAACCGCGCAGCATATAATAATCATTTTTAATCGTCTAAATCTGTGGCAAAACTTAATTTAAGTCTAATTCTTTAAATCGTATTTTTCGATTCTTCGATACAGGGCGGCGCGTGACAAACCTAGTTCTTCGGCTGTTTTAGAAATATTTCCGTTATGTTTAAATAATGCTTTTTCGATTGCGCTTTTCTCCATTTCAGACAACGGATTTTCATCGTTTTCCTGAATTTCTTCAAAATCTAGAATATCCAAATCGATTACAGAAATTGTATTGTTTTCAGATAAAATTAAAGCTCGTTCGATCTTATTTTCCATTTCACGAACGTTTCCTTTCCAAGGATATCGCTCTAAATATGGAGCCGCATTGTCATCAAAATGCCATTCAGAAGCGTCGGGACCTTGATTGTATTTTTCTGCAATCTGCTGCAGGATAAAATTTGCCATTGGCACAATATCGTCTTTTCTTTCGCGCAGGGATGGCAGATTTATTTCCATAGTATTTATTCTATACAATAAATCTTCGCGAAAAGTTTTGTTCTTTACTTCGGCTTTAATATCGCTGTTGGTCGCGGCAATAACACGTACATTTAAAGGTCTGGGTTTGCTTTCGCCTAAACGCGTAACGGTTTTAGTTTGTAAAACATGAAGTAATTTAGCCTGAAGATGAAGCGGAATATTTCCTATTTCATCTAAAAAAATCGTTCCGTTTGAAGCGTTTTCAAAACGTCCAGGAGTGTCAATTTTTGCATCTGTAAAAGCTCCTTTTGCATAACCAAAAAGCTCGCTTTCGAATAAATTATCACTTAACGAACCTAAATCGACATGTACAAAAGGCTGATTTTTTCTTTCAGAATGCTGATGAATAAATTCGGCAAAAACATATTTACCAGTTCCATTTTCACCTAAAATCAAAACATTGGCATCCGTCTTAGCTACTTTTTCAGCTATGGAATAGGCTTGTTTTATTTTGACTGAAGTTCCTACAAAGTATTTCTTTTCGGTTTTTTCATTTTTATCCAAAGATGTTTTCTTGCTGTTCTTTCTGCTTTCAACTACAGCTTTATCAATCGTCTCTAAGAGTTTTTCATTGTTCCAAGGTTTTAGAACATAATCAAAAGCTCCAATTTTTATTCCCTCTACAGCCGTTTCAATTTTACCAAAAGCTGTCATTAAAATCACAATAGTCTGCGGGGAAAGTGTTTTAATTTCTTTCAGCCAATGAATTCCTTCCCTCCCATCTTCAAAACCAATTCGGTAATTCATGTCAAGCAAAACCACATTTATTTCATTTTCGCTTAAAATTGAAATGATTTTTTTGGGACTATTTGTTGTAAAAATCGTCTCAAAATGCTTTTTAAGAATCATTTTTGCCGAAAAAAGAATTTCTTCCTGATCGTCTACAACTAATATTTGGGCTTGTTTCTTTCTCATGTGGTATTTTTTCTGTCCGCTTCCGAACGGTCAACTGTTCATTATCGAACACTAGTTTTTCTAAGCGGTTTTAAAAGCTTCTTTAAAATCAAGACTTTACAAATAATAAATTTTATGGCACAGTATTTACCTATTGATTATCAGTAAAATATTAAAAAAATGGACAAGATAATTCCTCGTAAAAGTAAAAAATTTAGATATCTCGCAATAGCAATTGCTGTTTTTTTAGCTTTGGCGGTAATCATCATTTTTGCTTTTAACACCAAAAGAACTTTAAATGTAAAAACTGAAGAATTGGTCATTCAAAAAGCTGAAAAAGCTTTTTTTGAAGACTTTGTTGTTTTTCAGGCAAAAGTTGAACCTTTAAATGTAATGCTTGTAAACGTTACGGAAGGTGGTTCTGTAAAAGAAATTTTTGTAGAAAATGGTGCAATGGTGACCAAAGGGCAATCGCTTGCTCGTTTATACAATCCGAATACAGAATTGAATTATTTGACTCAGGAAACGGCTATTATCGAACAAATCAACAACTTAAATACAGGGAAATTAAATATCCGAAATCAAGAACTAAATTTAACCAAAGATTTTGTTTTAATCGAACATGATTACAATGACGCCAAAAGATTATATGATGTAAACGCTAAATTGTTTGCCAAAGATGTAATCTCGAAAAACGATTGGAATACTTTTAAGGAAAGTCTTCGTTTTCAGGAAGAACGCAAAAGAACGATTCAGCAGAGTATTCAAAAAGAGAAACAAACCAATCAAATTCAGATTTCTCAAATTAATCGTTCGATTCAAACTATGGAGAAAAGTTTGGAAATCCTTAGAAACAACAAAAAGAATTTTTTAATCACAGCGCCAGAATCTGGAAGATTAACTTCTTTTGAACCTGTTTTAGGAAAAACTTTTCAAGCTGGGGAAAGCATTGGAAAAATCGATTCAAAACGCGGTTACAAACTTTCTGCCGATGTTGATGAGTTTTATTTAGAAAAAATTAGAGAAGGCTTAAAAGGCCAGGTTGAATACAAAGGAAAAAATCTTGAGGTTTTGGTTACCAAAGTTATCCCAGAAGTAAAAAGCGGCCACTTTACAGTTGAATTGGTTTTTACTTCAAAAGAAGATATTGCACTGCAAGACGGACTTAGCTTTGGCGTGAAACTAATTTTATCTGAAAAGAACAAAACCCTTGTAATTCCAAAAGGAAGTTTTAATCAGGAAACAGCAGGAAAATGGATTTTTGTAGTAAAAGGAAATAAAGCCGAAAGAAGAAATATAAAACTAGGACGCGAAAATCCTGCTTACTATGAAGTTTTAGAAGGTATAAAAGAAGGCGAATCTGTAATTACTTCTTCTTATTCTGATTATAAAGATATCGAGGAACTTTCGCTTGAGAAGTAATTTTTGTTTCAAGTTTCAGGTTTCACGCCGCCAACCAACCTGAAACCTGAAACTTGAAACTTGAAACAACAAAAAAACAAAAAAATCATCGTTTCAATCATCAATCAAAAAACGTATTTAATAACATTTCAAAACCTAAAAAATTATGATCACAATTCAGAATTTAACCAAAGTTTTTAGAACAGAAGAAATCGAAACTGCTGCTTTAAGCGGAATTAATTTAGAAATAAAAAAAGGAGATTTTCTAACTATTATGGGGCCTTCGGGCTGCGGGAAATCAACTCTATTGAATATCATCGGACTTTTGGACAGCGCGAGCGACGGAAGCTATAAATTATTAGATCAGGAAATGATTGGTCTAAAGGAAAAAGGAAGAGCTAAGGTGAGAAAAGAAAATATCGTTTTTATTTTTCAAAACTTCAACTTAATCGATGAACTTTCTGTTTACGATAATATCGAATTACCGCTGCTTTACAACAACGTAAAAGCTTCTGAAAGAAAGCAAAAAATTGAAGCTATTGCCGAGAAACTAAATATTTCTCATCGTTTGAAACATTTCCCGCAGCAGCTTTCGGGCGGACAGCAACAAAGGGTTGCCGTTGCAAGAGCTTTGGTGAATGATCCGAAAATTATTTTGGCCGATGAGCCAACTGGAAATTTAGATAGTAAAAATGGTAATGAAGTGATGGAACTTTTAACCGATTTACATGCTAAAGGCGCTACAATTTTGATGGTTACCCACTCTGATTATGATGCTTCTTTTTCACAAAGAACCATTCACATGAAAGACGGAGTTATATTTTCTGAGAAATTAAACCAACGTAATGTTGATGTTTTTATGGACGCTAAATAAAAAATGATGATCAAAATTATTGTTACTGCACTCGTAGCTCTGGTAGAGCTGGCCTGCAAAATATTTACTCTTCTTTAGAACCAAACGGTTTTATAAACTGCCATATCAACTATAAAAATATACATCAAAATGATTTTCAACTGGTTTAAAATATTTGTTTATCATTTAAGACAAAGCAAATTGTTTTCGTTCTTAAATGTTCTAGGATTAAGTATCGGAATTTCTGGTGTCATTTTCGCCATTTTATACTGGAACAATGAACACGCATACGATCAATGGAATCCTGAAAAAGAAAATGTCTATCAGGTACTTAACAAAATAGGCGCAACTGGAGACACTTGGACCACAAGTTCAATTCCTTTTGGACAAACTTGCAAAACTACAATTCCTGAGATTGAGCAAATTTGTTTCTTAAACGATTGGTACAGCGAAGCTGTAATCAAATATCAGAATAAGAAAGTAATTGATAAAAAGATAACTGTAACAGATAATAACTTTTTTGATTTTTATCCTTTCCCAATAATCAAAGGTGCCAAAAAAGATATTCTGAAAGAAAAAAACAGCGCGGCTATTTCGGAAGAACAGGCAAAACTGCTTTTTGGAGATGAAGATCCGATAGGAAAATCTATTACTTATGACGATAAGTCTTATACTGTAAAATCTGTTTATCGCATTGTAAAACCTTCATCTGTTGAACCTAATTATGTTTTTGGAGGGATTTTGCGTGAAAACGATCTTAATCAATGGGGGAATTTTAGTTATGGTTTGATGATTAAAACCAAAAAAGGTGTTGACGTTGCAACGGTTTTAAAGAAAATGCAAAACGTAAATTTTGTAAACAGAACTTTAAAAGATGCTAAAGCAAGCGGCCAAACTGTTGAGCAGTACATAAAAGAGAATGGCGAAGTCAAAGTTATACTTGACCAGCTGAAAACACGCTACTTGCATGGCACAAAATCTTCAGGTTCAGCATCTCCAGAAGGGAAAGGAAATTTGCAGCTTTTGTATATTATGGCAGGTTTATCTCTTTTAATTTTAGTTTTATCATTGGTAAATTACATTAATCTAGCGACTGCATCTGCTATAAAACGTGCTAAAGAAGTTGGTGTCCGCAAAATTGTGGGAGCTTCAAAAAACCAGATTGTTGCACAGTTTATATTCGAAACAGCAATAATTGTAACACTGGCGATTTTGTTTGCGCTGGCAATCGTAGAACTTTCTCTACCGTATTACAATACTTTTTTAAGAAAAACTTTGACTATGAATGGCAGTGAATTTTACCTGCAGCTCATTTTAATATTTGGATTAGTAATCATTCTTGCGGGTATTTTCCCTGCCATTTATATCTCAAATTTCGAAACCCTAAAAGTTTTAAAAGGTAATTTTTCTAGAAGTAAAAGCGGCATCTGGATTCGAAATTCGATGCTTATTTTTCAATTCGGAATTGCAGCATTTTTCATTATCGGTGCTTTAATTGTAAATTCTCAGGTTGATTACATGATGAATAAAGATCTTGGTTTTAGCGGTAATCAAGTAATTCGTATTCCGTTTAATTATCAGGATTACAGCAAAAAAGGTCAAAAATACGAAACCACAAAACAAGAAATTCTTAAAATGCCTGGCGTTAAAGAAGTCTCTACTTTTGCAGGAACTTTTGGAAACAGTACGAATTCTAGTTCTGGTTTTACTCATAATGGCATTTTTGTACAGCCAAGAAATGTCGAAATGGATTTTGGCTTTTTGGAAATGATGAAAATTAAAATTGTAGAAGGCCGTAATTTATCGCCAAAATTTGCTTCAGACACCATAGACAACTGGCTGATAAATGAAACCTTAGCGAAAGAATTAATGCTTAAAAACCCTATAAATACCGTTATCACTTCGGGCTGGGGCACCGAAAAAGGAACTTTAAAATTTAAGATTGTAGGTGTTGTAAAAGATTTCCATATTACAGGTTTACAAAATAAGGTGCCGCCAATGGTTTTTATCAACATGAAAACTCTAAAATGGAATAATTTTCAAAATGTTTATGTAAAAGTTTCTCCAAATAATTTGAGTGAAACATTATCAAAATTGAAAACATATTGGGAAGCAAATATTAACCCTGATTATCCGTTTGATTATGAATTCGTTAATAAAGGATTTGCAAAAACTTATGAAGAACAAGTAAAACAAAAAAACCTCTTTTTTATCTTAAATTTAGTAGTAATCATCATTGCGATCTTCGGATTGTTTGCTTTGGCATCATTTTCGATGGAGAGAAGATTGAAAGAAATCGCTATTAGAAAAACTTTAGGAGCAGAAACAGATGCTCTTTTAAAAGAATTGTCAAAACAATATATTGTTTTTTGTCTAATAGGATTTGGAATCGGAATTATTCCTGCCTATATTTTATTGCAAAAATGGCTTGAAGATTTTGCTTTTAGAATCGGAATATCAACTGTTCCTTTTGGCATTGCACTGATTTCTCTTTTGTTTTTAACTTTATTAATTGTTCTAACAAAAGCTTTCCAAGTAACTAAAATAGATGTTTTAAAATATTTAAAATACGAATAAGCTTGTAGACCCATTTTTTTTAGAACCCGGCAGATTCCCAAGAAATCTGCCGGGTTTTTATTTCAATTTACTTCATACTTACCGAATCAGAATAAAGCAGTTTATCTAAACTTTCATCTCTGCTGTACACATCTGGGAAAAAATTTATTTCGCCATCATCCTGAACCCAAGCTGTAAAATATCCAATATAAACTGGAATTTTATTTTTAAGCATGCAGGTTGTTTCTTTTTCACCGCTCATTGCTTTATCAATTTTATCTACCGGCCAGTCTGGATCATCTTTTAAAATTGCCAATGCTAATGCTCTTGCTTCTTTTACATTAATACAGCCGTGACTAAACGTACGATTTTCAAACTCGAACAAACTTTTTGCAGGTGTATCATGCATGTAAATATCATTCGGATTCGGAAACATAAATTTTACCAGTCCTAAAGAGTTTTTAGGTCCAGGTTTTTGTCTCACTTTCCCGCCATTCCATTCCATATTATGATCGGCCAAATAGTTTTTATCGTTTGCCATCTGGAGTTTTAATTCGTTTTGAATAATGCTGTTCGGAACATACCAGTAGGGACTAAATACGATTCGGTCCATAGTACCGCTAAAAATTACAGTTTCGCTCAATCTATTACCAACGAAGATATCAGAGACGAGTTCGTATTTTCCATCTTTTACATAAAACATTCTAAATGACGGAATATTGACCATTACATATTCATTCGCTCTGGCCAATTTGGTCGGAATCCATCTGCATCTTTCCATATTCAGCATTATAGTTTTAATTCTTTTGCTGATCGGTTCATTCATTTGGTTGATATGATCTCTCGTTATAACGTAGTTTAATTTTAAATTGTAGCGCTTTTTATAGTTCAGTATGCCGGCCATCAGCTCTTCATCATAAACATCACTTTTAGAATCCTGCTTTAAATCTCCCACAACAAATAAGCGATTTCTAATTTGCTGAATAGCAATACCCTTATCATCTGGTCTCAATTCTTTAAAGTTTACACTATCAATTGTTATCTTCTGCCAAAGATTATCAGTTTCTATTTTTCTGTATTTTTTTAAGGCATCTTTCAGCTTATAATATTGGCTAAACAATAAATAATCGTCTTCATTTAATCGATTTGTATCGACAATCAGCGAATCTAGAATTCTGGAATACGAAATAGTTTTAGCCGGTAAGTACCAGCCAATTTTCTTTAAAGTCGCAGGATCTACACCAGAGTAAACATTACTGGCATAAAAAATATACATATTTGTAAGGAGCAATTCTGTATCTATTTGCGGAGGGGTGATATTATCACTCTCATTAAATGCTTGATCGATTACTTCTTTATAAGGCATTTCATTATTTATTCCCTGGTCTTTCAGCACATTTACCTTTTGATACAGTAATGCACCAAATTCGGTTATGCTTTTATCATCATACCAAATAGATTTGTATTGTTTGTTTTTGTAGATATCCTCTACATCTTTTTGATATTTTTTTAGTTTGGGATATTTTTTAAAAAAAGCATTTATAGATGCCGCATCTATAGTTATGATTGAAGCATATTTATAATTTGCTGAAGCTTCTTTGCTTTTTTGGCCTGAAAATGATTTAAATGAAAATGCAAAAAAGCTAATCGCAAGAACGATTGTTGAAAAAGTAAAATTTCGCATATTTTTAAAGTTTAAATGATAGAAATAACTTTTGTAAAAAATATCGAAAACCCAATAGACATTACTTAAAAAACTAGTTTTCACATACTTTTTTATTAACTGGAAATTATCGATTTGGGCAATCAAATATAGCGAAGATTTATGAGATTCTAATTTAAAAAAGCAGAAAATTTATACAAAAACTGGAATTTTGGCTTAATTTGAAAGCTGCAATAATTTTGATATTAAATCTTTTACTCTAATTTTTTCAATATAAAAACGCTTTAAAGGACTAGAGAATAATTTTGAATAATCTCTCTATCAATAATTACAATTCAAAATCGCTTAATTCCGAACTTAATCTGTTATCTTTGCACCCTGAAATCAGTTTAAATAAACATAATATTTAAACCGACTTCAAACAATAGAAAAATAGCCCATTACAATGAAATTAGATAGAAAAGAAATTCTTAAGGCTTTAGAAACAATTACTATTGCTGGAGAAGGAAAAAATATGGTTGAAAGCGGCGCTGTAACCAATGTTATTACTTTTGGTGATGAAGCTGTGGTAGACTTAGTGCTGCACACGCCTGCGATGCACATTAAAAAAAGAGCTGAAGATGATATTAAAAAGACAATTCACGAGTTAATATCGCCTGATGCTAAAGTAAAAGTAAATATTAAAGTAGAATCTCCAGAGAAGCCTGAAATCAAAGGCCGTGCTATTCCTGGAATCAAAAATATCATTGCAGTTGCTTCTGGTAAAGGAGGAGTAGGAAAATCTACTGTAACTGCAAATCTTGCTGTTACACTTGCAAAAATGGGATTTAAGGTTGGTGTTCTCGATGCCGACATTTACGGTCCTTCGATGCCGATTATGTTCGACGTTGAAAACGAAAAACCAGTTTCTATTACCGTTGACGGAAAATCAAAAATGAAACCTATTGAAAGTTATGAAATCAAAATGCTTTCAATCGGATTTTTTACGGCTCCAAGTCAGGCTGTAATTTGGAGAGGTCCAATGGCAGCAAAAGCATTAAATCAAATGATTTTTGATGCTGACTGGGGAGAATTAGATTTTATGCTTCTTGATTTACCCCCAGGAACTGGAGACATTCACTTATCTATCATGCAGTCTTTACCAATTACTGGAGCTGTTGTAGTAAGTACTCCACAAGCTGTAGCTTTAGCAGATGCTAAAAAAGGAGTTGCAATGTTTATGCAGGATAATATTAATGTTCCTGTTTTGGGAATTATTGAAAATATGGCGTACTTTACACCAGAAGAATTACCTGACAATAAATATTACATCTTTGGACAAGAAGGTGCTAAAAACCTTGCTGCAGATTTAGATGTGCCATTTTTAGGAGAAGTTCCTATTGTACAATCTATTCGTGAAGCGGGAGATTACGGTCGCCCAGCAGCATTGCAGACAGCTTCTCCTATAGAAAAAGTATTTGAAGAAATTACACGTAACGTTGTACAGCAAACAGTAAACAGAAACGAAAGTTTACCAGCAACAGAAGCTATCAAGATTACAACTATGGCTGGCTGCTCAGCAGTAAAAAAGAATTAGATAATTTAGACAATGAGGCAATGAGATAATGATTTAAAGTAATTTAGGATAATTTTAAAATTATCTAATTAACACATTATCTCATTGGCACATTATTTAATTGACACATTAAATATTATGACAACAGAAGAATTAACAAATAATGTTTTATTGGCTTTAGATGAGATTAGGCCATTCTTGAAATCTGATGGAGGAGACATTTCATTAATTTCTATTGAAGACGATAAACATGTAAAAGTTCGCCTGGAAGGAGCTTGTATTAGCTGCAGCGTAAATCAAATGACGTTGAAAGCAGGTGTTGAAACAACGATAAAAAAATATGCACCACAAATAGAAACGGTGGTAAATATTATGTAATAAAAAATTCATTTTTTTTGAAAGTAAAGTTTTATAATTAACAAGAATAATAAGCCTTATTATGATTTGTTTAAAAAAATACTAAAAATACCTTCAAAAAGCAATGGTTTTTGCGACATTCACAAAAAACAACTCAAAGTTTTAAGAGTTTTAGTTAGAGATTTGTTACATTTTAATTTAAATTTGTAAACATAACCCTAAAATCTAAACTTATGAGAAAATACTACGCTCTTTTTATATTATTGTTTACAAGCGCTGTAAATTATGCTCAACAGAGTCAAACGCTTTTTGCCGACAAAGCATGGGTAAATGAATCTGAAGAATGGTCTGACTTTCAATATTCGGGACAGATTATTTTTTCGACCAAAGGAACAAATGAAGAAGGTACCTTGAGAATTGGCAATTATGATTTTTTATATGACCTTTGCGAAGGAAAAGCTAAATTTTCAAATAAAGCAACTTACAGCTCTGCCGAATTCGCACACCCAAGAAAACTTAGTGCACAGACAGACAAACAAGGAATATTAAATTCTACTTACGAGGGAACATTAATATTTCAATCAGATAAAGATTATTATTCTGTTATTTCAGTTGTCACGATATTAGAAAAAGGAGGCAATATTATTGGTGTAAAAATGCGCCTTAAAGACAGTAATCGAAAAGAATATGCTTTTAGCTTAAAAGAAAAAAGTTAAAATTAATAAGGAATTTGAACACGTTTTCAAATTCTACAATAAAATTCCAATAATTAAAAATGGATGTATTAATAAAGATTAAGGATCGAGAGGGAGTTATACACGAATTACAGGCTCCAACTGATATGGCAATGAATATAATGGAGTTATGCAAAGCATACGAACTTCCTGTTGAAGGAACCTGTGGCGGAATGGCCATGTGCGCTTCCTGCCAGTGTTATGTTCTTAATGATGTTGCATTACCAGAAATGGGAGATGAAGAAGAAGCCATGCTTTCGGAAGCATTTTATGTTAAATCTAATAGTCGTTTAGGCTGTCAGATTCCAATTACTACAGAATTAGAAGGGCTGGAATTAGAACTGGCTCCGGAATATTAAAAATAAGAAAAAGCGAGAATTTAAAAGTTTTCGCTTTTTTTATGAAATTTTTACAACAACAAAAGCATTAAGCTTTTCTGCTTCTTCGTAAAATCTTTTAAGTTCGTTGAATTCTTCTTTCAAATAAACAAATTTATCAGGATGTATTAGTTTATAAACTATATTCTGCATTTCTTCTAGATTATAATATTTAATAAGCTCATCAAATTCAACACATTTTAGAAGATTATAAATTTCGTTCACTTTTTCCTGATTTATATACTCAAATCTTAAAAATTGCGAATCATTTTCAATCATAATTCCTGAATAGAAAATCTCTGAGACCTTAATTTTGTTTTTATCCTTTAAATAATGTTTTAAGAGATAATTAATGGTATCGTAGCCTCGTGTCCGACTATAAAAGTTATAATTTTCAATATTTTGATTTGGATAAAAATGGACAACCTTAATCGAGTCCTCTATTAACTCTTCTAATCTATTTTCAGTATTTACATCTAAATTTCTCTGGATCATTTTTAAATGAAGCCTTAAAGTTTTAACATCTAAAATTTTATCAAAATCTATAGCATAAAACAAGTTTGATTTTGCTTTCTCAATAACAAAATCAGCTTTTCCTGGAATTGAAAAAAGATGTAAATCTAATCCCATCATTATGAGTTAAAAAAATGAATTTAAATTTTCTGTTTGATAAAATCAAGGTTTTATTTCCACTTCCAATCTAGTTCTGAAAGGAAATCGATTTGTTGTTTTTCAGTAATTGTTTTTAATTTATTTCTTAGATTTTCAACATTCTCAATTTTATCTTTAGGAATCATCAAGTTTCCAGATGCTTTAAAAGTAATAAAAAAATAATCTGCAATTTCAATTATATTCTCAAATGAAGAAAAATTCAATTCTGCTTTTCCAATATTCTCACTAGTAGTTTCAAATAAATCTTCTTTAAAAATTATACTTGACACAATACCAACTCTCTCTTTAAGATTTTCATTTACATATTTTTTAAAAAGTCTTTGATAATAATGTTTTAAATATATTGGAAAAATAAAAAAACAAACAATTCCAGCACTCGTAAAGTAACAAGCCTCAACTAAACATTTATTCAAATAAAACAAAAATCCTATTAGCAACAGTATTAGTGTCACAAATACTCTAGCTAATTTTTTTTGTTTTTTAATTAGTTTACTTTTTGATGCTAGATAGAGTTGTTGTTGTAAAAAGTCGTTTTCTGTTAGGGTAAAATTTATTTCCATATTTTTATAATAATGCTACATCCGTAATTTGATAGTTTTAGTTTCAAAACTTATACTTTCTGCAAAACAAATACTATAAACACCTTTGCAGTGACCCCTAAAGACATAATTATAATATTATAAGGTTTTATTTCGAAATATATTTGTCTTTTTATAACACTATTATGTCTTTTAAAGACCAAACAGTCCTTTCTTAAAAATTACTTTTGCGAAAAATTAGAGCAACAAAAATCTTCTTAAGCTCTTTTTAAATTATTTATAATTAACAACAATGACCAAAATGAAAGGAATTTTAAGCTTTATCGGCATTACATTATTGACAGTTACTTTATTCTCTTGCAACAAAAACGAATGGACACCAGAGAAAGAAGCCATCTTCAAAAAGGATATAAAACAGAATATACAAACCAAAGAAAAAAGTATCCTTTCAGATAAGCAGATCAATTATATCGCTGATTGCATTTTTGAGCAAATTAAGAGCAAAAATTTAAACCAAGATGATACTAGGAAACCTGAAAATGTAGAAATGATAAAAAAGATGGAAGCTGAGTGTGCTAAAAACTCGTTTATAAATACATTGACTAACGCTGATGTAGCCAAAGTTTGGAATCCAGAAATCAACAAATTATATAAGGCTACTTTAAAAAATATTTTTCTTGAAAACGGTTTAAAAAGCGAACAAGCATCAGTCATTGCTGATTGTACCGCTTATTATTTAATGATGCAAAATGTAAGTCTGGCAGATTTAAATGATCCTAATTATAAGGATGTCATTCTAAAAACCGGAACGTACTGCTCGGAACAATTACAAAAAACAACTAAAATGAACAACTAAAATGAACAAATTTCTAAATTACATTGGTATTGCCCTGATTGCTTTGACATTATTCTCTTGCAACAAAAATGAATGGACACCAGAAAAAGAAACCGAATTCAAAAAGGCATTCAAAGACAGTTTACAGAGCGCAGGAAAAGGTATATTCTCTGAAGATCAGATAATTTACGTTTCTGATTGTGTTCTTGAGAAAATGAAGAGTAAAAATTTAAAACCGAATGACGCGCAAACACCAGAAACTTCTCTAATTGTTATGAATATGGGAAAAGAATGTGCACAAGAATCATTCGTAAAACGCAAAACGCTATCCAAATCTGAAGTAAAAAATAGCTGGGATTCAAATACTGAAGAAAAATACAAAACAATTTTAAAAGATGGTTTTGTTCGTACTGGTCTAAGCAGCGAAAAAGCTTCTTTTATTGCAGATTGTGCCATTTCTAAATTGAAAGAACAAAATATAGGCCCTGCAGATTTACAAGATTCAAAAAATGGTGATTTGGTTCAAAAAATTGGTAAAGCTTGTGGTGAAGAATTAATGAGAAAGAAATAATTTTCAACTTTAATTAAAATCAGAAAAGCCGTAATTACAAGAATGTAATTACGGCTTTTTCTTTATAATATTTTTTATTAAACAAATTTAAATAGCTGACTACGATTCAATTAATCCTTTTATATCTTCTGCAACTTGTTCATAATCTCCAGTTTCATGATGCCACAGATAAATATGTTCACTTAATTTTTTATTGTTATCTAAAGAAATAAGAATTAAGTAATCACCACAGCCGTTTCCTGCAATAGCAATTGCATTTAACGGAAAATTATCCCATTCTCTAGCTTGTTTGGTTTCTAAAACAATATGATTGCAAGTTCTGCTTATTCTCTTCTTATCGCTCTTATCAAAAAACGGGTAAAGATTCCAATTATCGTTTTCGGTTATAGCTTCACCTCCATTTTCTGCTGTCATTTTTTCTTTGAATAAAGTAGGAAAGCTTACTCCTAATTCTTCTTCCGTTTCAATTATATATTTTAGATCGACTGGAAATGCCATAAAACTTAATTTAACTCTATTTACAAAAGTAATTTTTAAACACTAGATAACAAAAAAACAATCCTATAGAATTCAAAAAAGCCGTAATTACAATCTTGCAATTACGGCTTTTTCTTTATAACAATTTTCTTTAATCTCTCAGATTATACCAAACCTGCTTGAATTAAATATTCAGCGATTTGAATCGTGTTTGTTGCAGCGCCTTTTCTTAAGTTGTCAGCAACGATCCACATGTTTAATGTATTTGGCTGGCTTTCGTCACGACGAATTCTTCCAACAAAAACATCATTTTTACCTTCTGCGTATAATGGCATTGGGTAAGTAAAGGTATCTAAATTATCCTGAACCACTACTCCATCAGTATGATGAAGGATTTCGCGAACTTCATTTACATCAAAATCATTTGTAAACTCAACGTTTACCGCTTCGCTATGTCCACCTACAACTGGCACACGAACTGCAGTAGCTGTAACTCTAATCGTGTTATCACCAAGAATTTTTTGAGTTTCACGAACTAATTTCATTTCTTCTTTAGTGTATCCGTTTTCTTCAAAACTATCGCAGTGTGGAATCGCGTTTCTGTGAATTGGATATTTGTAAGCCATATCACCTTGAATTCCTGCGTACTCATTTTCTAATTGTTTTACCGCTTTTACACCAGTTCCAGTGATCGATTGGTAAGTAGAAACAATGATTCTTTTAATGTTGTATTTTTTGTGCAATGGAGCCAAAGCCAATACCATTTGAATAGTAGAGCAGTTTGGGTTTGCAATAATTTTATCTTCTTTTGTCAATACAGAAGCATTGATTTCTGGAACTACCAATTTTTTAGTAGGATCCATTCTCCAAGCAGATGAGTTGTCGATAACAGTTGTTCCTGCTGCAGCAAATTTAGGAGCCCATTCTAATGAAGTATCTCCACCTGCAGAAAAAACAGCAATATCCGCTTTCATATCGACAGCTGTTTGTAAGCCTACTACTTTATATTTTGTTCCTTTGTATTCAATTTCTTTTCCTACTGATCTTTCAGAAGCAACAGGAATTAATTCTGTAACTGGAAAATTTCTTTCCGCTAAAACTTTAAGCATTACTTCGCCAACCATTCCGGTAGCACCTACAACTGCAATTCTCATTTTTATATTTTTAAATAATTCAATAATCAAATTTTATAGGACAAAAATAAGTATAATAAAAGTCTAAACAAGGTGATTCACAAAAAATAACAAAATGTTACAAAATAAACATTTTGTAAAAAAACCGCCTCTTTAGAAGGCGGTTAAGTTAGACTTAGTGTAGCGGTATTATATCTTATTGTTTGTTTTTCAACAAATCTCTAATTTGAGTAAGTAATTCTTCCTGAGTTGGTGCTGCAGGTTGATTTGGAGCTGGTTCTTCTTTCTTTTTAAGACTGTTTAATCCTTTAATTATCAGAAATAAAACAAAAGCCACAATAATAAAGTTAATTACTGCCGAAAGAAACAAACCATACTTAACGCCACCAAAAGCTGTTAAATCTTCTATTTTTGACAAATGAGCTGCATCTAAAGCAGGTTTTAATACCAAAGGAGTAATTACATCTTCGATAAATGAACTTACAATTTTACCAAAAGCCGCTCCAATAATTACTGCAACAGCAAGATCAACTACGTTGCCTTTCATTGCAAATGCCTTAAATTCTGAAAAAAATCCCATATCTAACGTGTTTGTGTTTATAATAAGTAAATATCGAAAATACGGAATTTTATTGAAAGTTTTTAAGATTATCGGAAAAATACCCGTTTTACGCGCTGCGAAATACTCGTCATAATCTCGTACGGAATTGTTTTTAAAGCTGCTGCCATTTCAATAACGGTTGGGCTTTCGCCGAAAATAATTACAGAATCGCCTTCTTTGCAATCTATTTCGGTTACGTTTACCATCAGCATATCCATACAGATACTTCCAACAATTGGTGCTTTTTGATTTTTTATGACAACAAAACCAACTTCATTTCCCCACAATCTGGCAATTCCGTCCGCATAACCAATTGGAATTGTAGCAATTTTAGTTTCTTTTTCGGCCATAAAACGGCGTCCGTACCCCACGCTGTCTCCAGCGGGAATAGTTCGAACCTGTGAAATAATCGATTTTAAGGTTCCAACATTTTCCAAATATTTTTGTTCTAATGGATCGTTGGAAACTCCATACAAACCAATTCCTAAACGTACCATATTGTATTGCGCATTCGGGAAATTACTAATTCCAGAAGTGTTTAAAATATGACGAATCGGATTGATATTTAATTCGCTTATTAATTTTGACGACAGTCTATCAAATAAGTTGATTTGTTGGTTTACAAATGCATAATGTTTTGGTTCATCGCTTGTTGCCAAATGCGATAGAACACTTTGAACACGAACTGTTGAATTTCCTTTTAAAGTAGCGATCAATTCGTCGATCGTATTGTCTTCAAAACCTAAACGATGCATTCCAGTATCAATTTTAATATGAATCGGAAAATCTTTTAGATTCTTTTCGCGGGCAATTTTCAAAAAGGCATTCAGCCCTTTTATGCTGTAAATTTCAGGTTCTAACTGATATTGTATAATAGATGGAAAACTTGTCGATTCTGGATTTAAAACCATAATAGGCAGTTTGATACCACCGTTTTTCAACAAAATCCCTTCATCGGCGAAAGCCACACCTAAATAATCTACTTTATGATGTTCTAATAATTTAGCGATTTCCAAACCTCCGTTTCCATAACCAAAAGCCTTAACCATTACCATCATTTTCACATTTGGTGCCAGTTTCGATTTGTAGTAATTAAAGTTATGACTGATTGCATCGAGATTAATTTCAAGAACTGTTTCGTGTGTTTTCTCTTCAAGCATTGAAACAATTTCTTCAAAATGAAACGACCTTGCTCCTTTTATTAAAATGGTTTCATTGGCAAAATTTAAACTTTCAATGGCCTCGATAAAGTCATTTTTAGTTGGAAAAATAGTAATGTTTGAAAATTTAGAGGCGAAAGCGCTAATCGTTTCTCCAATTCCAATTATACGGTTTATTTTATTAGAAGCAATTAAGTCAGCAACTTTTGAGTATAGTTCTTCATTGGAAAATCCGCTTTGAAAAATATCCGACAAAATAACTGTTTTAGCAGCATTCTTTTTTTGGCTTTCCAAGAAATCTAAAGCGATTTTTAACGATTGAAAATCGGAGCTGTAACTATCATCTATTATACTGCAATTGTTAATTCCATTCTTAACTTCAAGGCGCATTCGAACGGGATAAAGCATCTGGATTCGATTTTGAATCGCTGCCTGATCATAGTTGAAATGCAATAAAACCAATAAACAAGAAATACTGTTTTCTACAGAAGCCGAATCACTGAACGGAATTTCTAAATCAAAAATTTCATTTTGATATTGATATTGAATTTGGGTGTGATCGTTTTTACTTTCTTTTTTCAGAATAAAAACATCAGCCCTTTTATCCGTAAAACTCCATGAAAAAAGTTTTCGAGGATGAAGCATATATTCGGCTGCAAATTGTGTCAAACAAGAATCTACAACTTCATTTTTTTGATAAATAATAACTGGGCAGTCTTTAAATAAAAGCAATTTCTCATCAATCTTCTGCACTAAATTTAAAAAGCCTTCATCGTGTGCGCTTCCAATATTTGTGAGCACGCCAATTGTAGGTTTAATGATTTTTTCGAGATTAACCATTTCGTTAACCGTAGAAATTCCAGCTTCAAAAATTCCGAGATTGTGTTTTTCGTTAATGGCAATTACCGAAAGCGGCACGCCAACCTGCGAATTGTAACTTTTTGGACTTCTGATAATATTGCATTCTGGGCTTAGTAAAAAGTTAAGCCATTCTTTTACTATCGTTTTTCCGTTACTTCCCGTTAATCCAATAACTGGAAAATGAAAAAGATTTCTATAATATGCAGCAAATTTCTGCAATGCTTCCAGCGTATTTTCAACAACCAAAAAATTAGCTTTTCCAGAATAATTATCGGGAATATATTGCACAACAAAGTTCTGCACTCCTTTTTCTATTAAATCGGGAATAAATAAATGAGCATCATTGTTTATGCCGGCCAAGGCAAAAAATAATGTCTGAGGTCCGTTTTGGAGTGAACGGCTGTCAATCGAAATATGATCTATAGAAATAGACTCATCAGAGCCAACCCATTTGGCATTAAGAACTGAAACTAGGCTTTTTAAATTTAGGCTCATTTAGGAAAATCTTTTTTTCAAAATTAAGATATTAAAGATAGAAAAGAGTTGTGATTTTCTTAAAAAATAAAGCGTTTTAGCTTCGCTATTTATATTTCTGTATATTTGTTTATTACCACAAATTTGAGCGTTTTGAAAAAGTTACTTCCTATTTTCTCCTATATATTACACCCCATTTTTATATCGTTGTATGCAACATTGTTTTATTTATTCTATAAAGGAGACATTTTTAGCACACAGGAAAAATATTTTGTTTTAATCCAGATTTTGGTGATTAATGTGGTTGTTCCTGTTTTATTTTATTTATTGCTGCGATCCACTGGACATGTAAAATCGATCATGCTGAGCCAGACTTCAGAACGCACCATTCCGTTAATTTTACAGTGCTTTTTGTATATTTTACTGGTAAAACGAAGTATAGTTATTATTCGTTATCCTGAACTTCATTTCTTTTTTCTGGGAGCCTTGTTTAGTACAATTTTGGCTTTAGTAAGTACACTATTTAAAGTAAAGGCAAGTTTACATATGGTTGCTATTTGTGGTTTTGCCATTTTTGTAATTGGCTTAAACATTCACCTGCAAATGCATAATCCATATTGGCCGGCTTTGCTTATTTTATTATCTGGAGTTGTGGCTTCATCCCGTTTAGAGATGAATGCACATACTTCAAGAGAAATATTAATTGGATTATTTATTGGAATTATGCCCCAGCTTTTATTTTTATACCTGTGGTTATAAAATATAAAAGATCAATCCAGCATTTAAAGTTTTCAAATTGATTTTTTCGCCAGCCCCAGTAGTGGCAGAATTAAACAACGGATTTAAACCGTAGTAAATATATATGTTCCATGTATTATATCCCGCGGCAAGATAAGGTCCGTATTGAAATTTGTTGATATCGGGATTATTATTGATTTTATAGGTTTTCTCTCCATCATCCAAAATTGATGCACTCGAAAAAACATAACTCAATTTCACACCGCCATAAATACGCCAGAACTTAGTGCTTTCATAAGTTGAATTTCTCCATCTAAATTCTATTGGAAGATCTACAGAATATTGTTTATAACGATTTGAAACAAATTCTCCGTAATCATTTACTCCATAAGCAATTGCACCTGATCCATCTTGAAAAATGGTTAGATTTTGATAATAATTTTGATAGCTTAATCCTAAACCGGCAGCAATTGATACTGTTCTTGATTTGTTAACCGGCATATCGCGCAGAAAACCTCCAGAAAGTCCCAAAGAAAATTTATTCTGTTTAAACTTATCAGGAATATCTGTAAACATGTTATAGGTAACCGAAAAGAAAAACTGATCTTCTCGATATAAAGAATCAATTTTGATTACTGGTTTTACTTCAGGTTTAACTTCTTCCTGTGCAAAAGAGCTAAAAAAAGTGAGTAAAAACAAGCAGCTAAAAATAATTCGCATATCGTGGTTTGGTTTTAAAGAGGTTTTAAAAATAAACGCTCTTCTGCGTCTATTTATTTCATATACAAATATAACATATTGCTTTTTCTAGTAACGATAAGAAATATAAATATTCTCTTTTTGTTGGATATTAAAATTAATTGCTGCGTTTTTTGCAATAAATCAATAGGGATAAGCAAAAAATAAATGAATTTTCTTTTTATCTTTTATACCTTTGCTGGAAATGAAGAAAAAACAGCTCATATTAAGTTTATCTTTTGCTGTAACAATATTGTTCTCGATATTGTTTCAGTCGATACACAGTTATGAGCATATTGCAAAACAGCTTTTAGAAAAGCAGTGTCATCATAATTATAATGATCCCAGCGGCGAAATAACGCACCAGCATCATAATTATGAAGTTTGTTTTGTTTGTAATTTTGCGTTTGAATCATTTGTGGTTCCGCAAGATTTCTCTTTTCAGTTTTATTATTTCAACAGCGATATTCCTTATTTCTTTCCGCTGTCAGAAAAGATTTTTTCTGTTTCCCCAAGTGCCTATTTATTGCGCGGACCTCCTTTTGCTGTAGTTTCTTAAATTTTTCGGTTTCTAAAAAAATTACATTTTCTTTTTATTTTAAATTGAAACTGCGTTGAGTTTCCTAATCCTAACTTATTTTTAATTAGGATCAGAATGCTTTGCTGCTCGTTTTGGTTTTCATTCAAAAAGGAAAAATCAATTTAACTATAGCATCATTTTCAAATGAAAAAAATTATAATTGCCCTTATTTTAGGGTTCTCGAGCATTCTTACTGCTCAAAATTCGGTTTCAGGTATTGTAACCGATGCTCAAAATCAGCCATTACCAGGAGTTTCAGTTTACGCACCTGAATTACATAAAGGAACAACAACAGATGTGAACGGAAAATACGAATTAAAAAATCTTCCAAACGGAAGTCTTCGCATTGCTTTTTCTTATGTTGGATATGCTAATCAGAATCAAACCATTGCGAAATTAGTAAAGGAAAATACCCTTGATATTATTCTTTTAGAATCTGTTTTAGAAATGGATGAAGTGGTTGTTTCTACGCCTTTTAATAAATTGCAATCGCAAAACGTAATGAAAATTGAGCACGAAAGCATCAAAACATTACAGCAAAAAGGTACCTCAACCTTAATTGAAGGTTTAGCAACAATTCCTGGAGTTTCTCAGATTTCGACTGGAACTTCTATCGGAAAACCCGTAATTCGGGGACTTAGCGGTAATCGTGTTTTAGTATATTCTCAAGGCGTTCGTATCGAAAATCAGCAGTTTGGAGACGAACATGGTTTAGGTTTAAATGATGCCGGAATCGAAAGTGTCGAGGTTATAAAAGGACCAGCTTCCTTATTATATGGTTCTGATGCTTTGGGAGGAGTTTTATACTTTAATCCAGAAAAATTTGCTGATGCTGGAGATTTTAAAGCTAATTTCAGTCAAAAATATTTCACTAATACGCAGGGAAGTAATTCTTCTATCGGATTAAAAACTTCGACAGATAATTGGAAATTCTTAGCTCGTGGAAGTTACAACACACATTCTGATTATAAAATTGCCGATGGCGACCGCGTAACCAATTCGCGTTACAATGAAACCGATTTTAAAACTGGAATTGGATACAGCAATTCAAGCTTTTCAAGTGTTTTAAGATACAATTACAACAAACTAGATATCGGAATTCCAGAAGATGGAATTGCGGAACAATCTTCAAGCAAAGACACTCAATTTCCGAGACAAGGAATTTTTAATCATTTATTGAGTTTGAATAATGTTATCTTTTTTGAAAACTCAAAATTAGATGTTGACTTAGGTTATATCGCTAATGATAGAAGCGAATTTGAAGACAGTAACGAGGCTTCTCTTCACATGAAATTGAATACTTTCAATTATAATGCGAAATATCATTTGCCAAAATTCGGAAAAATCGAAACTATTTTTGGAGTTCAGGGAATGCATCAAACCAATAAAAATTCTGGTGAAGAATATTTAATTCCAGATGCTACAACCAATGATTTTGGCGTTTTTGGAACTGCGAATTACGAATGGGACAATAGTGTTATTCAAGCCGGATTGCGTTTTGATAACAGAAATATTACTTCAATTGCTCACGGAACTGAAGGCGAAGAAGGCTATTTTCAAGCTTTAGATAGATCGTTTGACAGTTTTAATGCTTCTTTGGGATATAAAACAAAACTGGCAGAACCGTTGACGCTTCGTTTAAATGTGGCAACTGGTTTTAGAGCACCAAACTTAGCTGAATTAACTTCAAACGGTGTTCACGAAGGAACAAATCGTTATGAAATTGGAAATGCTAATTTGAAAACAGAACAAAACGTTCAGACTGATTTGAACTTAGAATACAAAAATACACATTTCGAATTCTTTGTTAACGGATTTTACAATCACGTAAACAATTATATTTATACCTCTCCAACTGGAGACGTTTTAGAAGATAATGATGTTTTTGCTTATGTTCAAGATAATGCAAAATTGTTTGGAGGCGAAGTTGGTTTACACTTTCACCCGCATCCTTTAGATTGGTTACATTTTGAAACTAGTTTTGAAACTGTAACAGGTAAAAAAGACAATGATGATTATCTGCCTTTAATTCCTGCTAACAATTGGAACAACACGCTTAGAACTGAATTTAATATCAAAGATTGGTTAAGCGAAGGTTTTGCTTCATTAAATGTTTCGTCTACTTTCAGCCAAGATAATGTAAGCGGATTTGAAACTGCTTCTAAAGGTTATACTTTAGTAAATTTAGGTTTTGGAGGAACTGTAAAACTAGGAAAAACAGCATTTGACATTAACTTAAACGGAAACAATTTATTTGATAAAAAATATATTGCACACCTTTCTAGATTAAAAACAGACGGAATTCCGAACATTGGAAGAAACATCGTTTTGGGAGTTAATTTTAATCTGTAACATTTTTAAACCATATAAGTCATATAAGTAAAATTAAGCAAAGCGTTTAAGTGAACTTATATGTCTATATGGTTTAATTTTTTCATTCAATTTTCACAACAAAAAGTGCTATTTTTGTTACAACAGATAAAAACTAACTATGAAAAAAACATTTTTATTAATGACACTTACAACCGCAGGAATTTCATTCGGGCAGCTAAAATACCCTGAAACAAAAAAAGGAGAAACTGTTGATGTATATTTTGATACCAAAGTAAGCGATCCGTACCGATGGCTTGAAGACGACAAATCTGCAGAAACTGGAGCTTGGGTAAAAGCTGAAAATGAAGTTACTTATGGATATTTAGATAAAATTCCGTTTCGTGAAGAACTTAAAAAACGAATGGAAAAACTATGGAACTATGAAAAAATAGGTGCTCCTTTTAAAGAAGGAAAGTTTACTTATTATTCTAAAAATAATGGTCTTCAAAACCAATCTGTTGTTTATAGAAAAGATGCAAATGGAAAAGAAGAAGTTTTCTTAGATCCGAATACATTTTCTAAAGACGGAACAACTTCTCTTGGAGGTTTAGATTTCTCTAAGGACGGAAACAAAGCCGCTTATTCTATCTCTGAAGGAGGAAGCGACTGGAGAAAAGTAATTATAATTGACGCTCTTTCTAAAAAAGTTTTAGAAGACACTTTGGTTGATGTAAAATTCAGCGGGGTTTCTTGGCACGGAAATGAAGGTTTCTACTATTCTAGTTATGACAAACCGAAAGGAAGTGAATTATCTGCCAAAACAGATCAGCATAAATTGTATTTTCATAAACTGGGAACTTCTCAAAAAGAGGATAAAGTAATTTTTGGTGCAGATCAAAAAAGAAGATACGTAAGCGGTTATGTTACCGAAGATGATCATTTTTTAATTATTTCTGCTGCCAATTCTACTTATGGAAATGAATTGTACATCAAAGATTTGACGAAACCTAATAGTCCAATTGTTACGATTGTAGATAATTTCAATAGTTCAAACTCAATTATTGAAAATGAGGGAACTAAGTTATTTATAGAAACTGACTTAAATGCTCCAAACGTACGCGTAGTTACTGTAGATGCTGCAAATCCGAAGGTGGAAAACTGGAAAGATTTTATCAAAGAAACTGAAAATGTTTTATCTCCTTCAACTGGAGCAGGATACTTCTTTGCTAATTATACAAAAGATGCTGTTTCGTTTGTACAGCAATATGATTACAACGGAAAATTGGTTCGCGAAATCAAACTTCCTGCTGTTGGAACTGCAGGCGGATTTGGCGGCAAAAAAGAAGAAAAGATTTTGTATTACAGCTTTACAAATTACACAACTCCAGGAAGTATTTATTCTTTTGAACCAAAATCTGGTAAATCAGAAGTATATCAAAAACCAAAAGTTGATTTCAAAAGTGAAGATTACGAGTCTAAACAAGTATTCTACACTTCAAAAGACGGCACAAAAGTTCCAATGATTATTACTTATAAAAAAGGAACAAAATTAGACGGTAAAAACCCAACTATCCTTTACGGTTACGGTGGATTCAATATTAGTTTAACTCCAAGTTTCAGTATTGCAAATGCTGTTTGGATGGAAAACGGAGGAATTTATGCAGTTGCCAATTTAAGAGGCGGAGGCGAGTACGGTAAAAAATGGCATGATGCAGGAACAAAATTGCAAAAACAAAATGTATTTGATGATTTTATTGCTGCGGCAGAATACTTAATTGCTCAAAAATATACTTCATCAGATTATTTAGCTATTCGCGGAGGATCGAACGGAGGTTTATTAGTTGGAGCAACTATGACGCAGCGTCCTGATTTAATGAAAGTGGCTTTACCAGCGGTTGGGGTTATGGATATGCTTCGTTACAATGCTTTTACAGCTGGTGCAGGATGGGCTTTTGATTATGGAACTGCTCAAGACAACAAAGAAATGTTTGAATACTTAAAAGGATATTCACCAGTTCATAATGTTAAAAAAGGAACTCATTATCCTGCAACAATGGTTACTACAGGTGATCATGATGATCGTGTGGTTCCAGCGCATAGTTTCAAATTTGCTTCTGAATTACAAGAAAAACAGACAGGAGAAAATCCGGTATTAATTAGAATTGATGTTAAAGCTGGTCACGGTGCAGGAAAATCTGTTGCTGCTTCGATACAAGAAAATGTAGACATTCAAGCTTTCACACTTTACAATATGGGTTTTAAAGCTTTACCGAAAAA
>Ga0157370_10000603_pt1 | contig 44790 bp, 40 predicted proteins | sample C35metaG_FD_113463 | JGI IMG/M metagenome (GOLD analysis project Ga0157370, IMG submission 113463) | Corn rhizosphere microbial communities from Kellogg Biological Station, Michigan, USA - C3-5 metaG | ecosystem: Host-associated > Plants > Roots > Rhizosphere > Soil | place: USA: Michigan...
CGATCCCACCGATCCCGAGGAAGCCTATATCGTAGAACGGCTGCGCCATGTCTACCTGTTGACCGATTACAACGGCAAAGTACTGGAGCATTCGCAAACCTACGATTCGATCGGCATCGATTCGCCGCAGGAGATCGTTCGCATTCTGCGTCTGCCGCAGCCCGAGATCCACGTGCGCCGGGATGCGGACGGCGTGCCCTACATGATCAAGGCCGGTTTCCTGCGCGGCGATAGAGGCCGCCCGTACTTTTTTGCCCTGGGCCGCTCGATTGAAAGCAATGAACGCACGGTAGCCAACTTCGGGCGCCGTTACTTTCTGCTGTTGCCGGGCATGATCTTCATCACCGGATTGCTGGGCTGGGCGCTGGCGGGGCGCGCCATCCGCCCGCTGAACCTGGTGGCCGCGACCGCACAGGAGATCACCGGCTCCAACCTTTCTCTGAGTATTCCGCGCCGCAACGCTAACGACGAGCTGGATAATCTGATCGACAGCTTTAACCGTATGACCGTGCGGTTGAGCCATTCCTTCGATCAGATCCGCCAGTTCTCGACCGACGTTTCACACGAACTGCGAACGCCGCTCACCGCCATCCGCGGCCAGCTCGAAGTGGCGCTGTTTACCGCCGAGAAGCCGGAACAATTTCGCGACGCCATGGTGAATGCGCTCGAAGACGTCGAGAAGCTTTCGAGCATCGTGCGCGCGCTGCTGCTGTTGTCGCAGGCTGAGTCGGGACAGCTGGTGCTGCAGAAAGCGCCTCTCGATTTGGGCGAAGTGGTGGCCGATGTGGTGGATCAGTTTCAGATTCCGGCCGAGGAAAAGAACGTCAAGCTTACCGCCACGCTCGAGCCCGGCTGGGTCACTCATGCCGACCGCACTCAAGTGGAGCGCATGATTTCAAACCTGCTGTCGAACGCGCTGAAGTACACGCCCAAGGGCGGCAAGGTGCACGTTCGCGTGGGCCGGGATCGCGAACCGGAGTGGATCCGTCTGGAGGTGGAGGACACCGGCGTGGGCATTCCCCCAGAAAATCTGCCGCACATCTTCGACCGCTTCTACCGGGTGCGGAACGCTCAAACCAATTACACCCAGGGATTAGGTCTGGGTTTGAGCTTCGTCGCCTGGATCGTTTCCGCGCATGATGGCACCATTGACGTCGAGAGTAAACCCGGCCAAGGCACCCGGTTCATAATTCACTTGCCGGCGGCGATGGCTGCCCAGGAAACCGCTCCAGAACCGGCCACAACGTCGATATAAAGCCATCAGCTATAAAAAACGCCTCGCACCGGATAAACTAAGTGTATGGCTTTGGAGTTCGCTGAGCACCAGCGCGAAGGAGTGGACATACTCGCACTGAAGGGACGGATCACGGTGGGCGAAGTCACGCCGGTGCGGGATAAAATCACAGCACTGCTGGCGGCCGGGCAGAAGCAGATCGTGCTCGACCTGCAGCACGTGGATTACATCGACTCGACCGGCCTCGGGAATCTGGTCATCAGCTATACGCAGGTGAAAAATGCCGGTGGCGCTCTGAAGCTGTTGAATCTCAATAAGCGCAACGTCGAACTGCTGGCGCTGACCCGCCTGCATACCGTCTTCGAAGTATTCGCGGAGGAAACCGACGCCGTCAATAGCTTTTTCCCGGACCGCGAGATCAAGCATTTCGACATTCTAAGTTTCGTGCAGCATCACGAAGAAGCGGAAGCGGAAACCTAGCCGTTATCGAGATACAGTCGTACTTTGACGGATTGCCGTCTAAGACAACATCTCGGCTGAAATGGGCCCGCAAGAACCTCCCTGTGGCCGCGCGAGTCAGCCACGTCGCAGGAAGCCCTCCTACTCTGCGTGTCGTTGCCGGGGACAGCAACTGGGCTAGCTGCGCACTGATGGCAAGGTCAAAAAATATATTACGTTTGTACTCGGTAGCTATTCTGCTTCTTATGATATTGTACAAGTCGAATCGGAGGAATATTCATGGAAAGTAGTCCCGGAATAAAGCTCACGAACGATGCCAACCCGGCGCGGATCGGCGCTCAACCGGTTGGCGTGAATCCTGTGGATCGGCCCATGGTGTTCGATATTGGTCTTAACAATGGTGATGACGCCGCCTATTATCTCAACCTCGGATTTCGAGTCGTCGGAATTGAAGCTAACCCACTGTTAGCTGCGCAATGCACCCGGCGATTTGAAAATGAGATCCGGCAAGGACGCATGAAGGTAGTCAACGCCGGGGTGTTAAACGAACCTGGGGAATTCACCTTCTATCGAAATCTCACCGATCATGGCTGGTCTTCGTTCAGGCCAGATTGTGGCAAGAAGGGCGGAAAGTGGGATGAGCTTATAATCCGTTGTGTCACAACACAGCAACTCATAGCGGAGCACGGTAAGCCTTTCTTTATGAAGGTCGACATCGAAGGGGCGGACTTCCAGACTCTGCACTCTCTCACGACCGACAGTGCCCCTGCTTATGTGAGCCTAGAACTGAATTACGCCGATCCGATTGTGGAACGACTGATCGATTTGGGATATTCAGACTTCAAGTTCGTAAACGGCGAGACGTATAGACCCACTCCTCCGATATTCGATCACCAGCCCGGCTGGCGGCTTTTAAGAAAGCTCGGACGCGTCGCTCCGTTCGTCCGGAGCGGGATCAGTAGGCTACCGGAACGGCTCCGGCCAAATTCCGAATACGACCCGCCGGGCAAGTACAGTCCCGACGGCTATCCATTCGGACTTCACAGTTCCGGTCCATTCGGAGAAAGGGCTGCCGGTTCGTGGTTGTCGCCTGCTGCCGCCGTCAGGCGGTGGTCAGGCTTGAAGGAGAAGTATCGCAAGGATGGCAAGACAAATCAGATTTGGTGGGACGTCCATGCGCGGCACTCCCAAGTGGATCCATAACCTCAGAGCTCAAACTGGCCCACTACCCCATGCTGATTAAGATTCACGTGCGCCGCGCGAGACGGAAGCCCGTTACAGCCCCGCTGACTGCATCGGTTGCCAGCGCAAGGAAATCACCGGCCAGCCCAATGCAAAGCACGTCAGCACGTCCTACGTTGAAGGCCAGAACCTCACTCGTGCGGATGCAGATGCGCCGCTTCACTCGCCTCACGAATGGCTTCTCCACGAGAATCGAGCGTCACGTCGCGGCGATTGCGCTTCACTTCGTGTACTACAATTTTGTTCGCATCCATTAGACGAGATGGTTGGTAACCGCGATGGTGCAGCCGCATTTGCATTCATGCAGGATCTAGCGGAGCGCCTTGCTCATCGCGTACAACTCACCACAGACGGTCATCATGCCTATCTAAACGCAGTGGAGATGGCCTTCGGTAACGATATCGACTACGCGATGCTGATTAAACAGTACGGTGCACCGCGCAAAACGGAAGCGCGGTATAGCCCCGCCGAGTGCGTAGGCTGCGAACGCAAGGAAATCACTGGCACGCCCGATTCCAAGCACATCAGCACGTCCTACGTTGAACGCCAGAACCTCACGATGCGTATGCACATGCGCCGCTTCACTCGACTTACGAATGGTTTCTCTAAAAGAATCGAGCACCACGTCGCCGCGATTGCCCTCCATTTCATGTACTACAATTTTCTTCGTATCCATCAGACGCCGCGCATCACCCCGGCGATGGCCGCTGGCGTTTCGGATCGCGTGTGGGAGATTTCCGATATAGTAGCTTTACTAGACGGAAGACGTGAGTAACTAGCCGATATGTTCGAACCGATAGGACCGCCGCCGCTCAGCAAAGGCGTCATTAAGTTACTCACGTTGTGGTGTATGCTCCTTCCGCTCTGGTTCCTATCGGCCCTGGCGGCTGGCGGATTCAGAACCTACGTGGGCGGACACCTCTTTGTGATCGCGTGGATTTTATACCCCGTTCTGCTCTGGATGGCCTTCTTTTTTAAGCGTTCAAGACCTTATCTAACCCTGCTTCCGGCTCTTAGTTTTGTGGTGATGGTCATCAGTAGCGAGCTTGACGATCTATTGCGGCATGCCTAAAAATTGGCGATGCTCAAACTGACCCACTACCACTACCGCCTCCAAGTTGACAAGGCCTCGAACCTCCTGTATAGTTCTGAAGTACCTGCTGTTTCAATGATTTGTCGAGGTTTTCGACGATGGCCGCCACGGACGAACCGGATGTGGACGTAAGCTTCCCGGGCGAAGAAGACTACGCGCATCTTATAGAGGACTATAGCCACTTAGCCCCGCCGTCTGAGGGCGAGCTGTTGCAGGGGCACGTCGTAAAGGTCAACGCCAACGAGGTTATCGTCGACTTCGGGTACAAGCTTGAAGGGCTGGTGCCGATTGACCAATTGAAGCAAGCCGACGGTAGCGTTGCCGTCAAGGCCGGGGACGCGATCGACGTGATGGTCGACCGCGGCGGGCCGCAGCAGGAAGGCTACATCCTGCTTTCCCACTCCCGCGCCAGCCGGCTGCGCATCTGGGATACGCTTGAGCAGGCCATGCGGGATCAGTTGCTGGTTTCCGGACGCGTTCTCGAACGCACCAAGGGCGGCCTGATTGTCGACGTGGGCGTGCCCGCCTTCATGCCGGGTTCGCAGGTGGATATTCGTCCGATCCACGATCTGGATCAATTCGTGGGCCAGGACATTCCCGTCAAGGTCCTGAAGCTCAACCGGCGGCGAGGGAACGTGGTGGTTTCACGCAAGACCGCGCTCGAGGAGAGCCTGCAGTCACGTAAGCAGGCGGCGCTGGAGCATCTAGCGGAAGGCACCGTGTGTACCGGCATCGTGAAGAACCTTACCGAGTACGGGGCTTTCGTCGATTTGGGCGGGATTGACGGGCTGCTGCATGTTAGCGATATGTCGCATGGGCGGGTGAATCATCCCTCTGAAGTGGTCCATCCGGGCGATGAGATCACCGTGAAAGTTCTTAAGTTCGATCGCGAAAAAGAGCGCATTTCGCTGGGAATCCGGCAGCTTACGCCGGACCCGTGGGAAACGCTCGGGGAACGCTTTCCGGCCGGCAGCCGCGTGATCGGTCGCGTGATGAGCATCACCGATTACGGCGCTTTTGTGGAGATTGAGCCGGGAGTCGAGGGGCTGATCCATGTTTCGGAAATGACCTGGAGTCGGCGCATGAAGCATCCCGGCAAATTAGTGAAGGCCGGCGATCAGGTGGAGGCGGTGGTGCTTGAAGTGAAGCCGCGTGAACGCCGCGTATCGCTTGGCATCAAGCAACTGGAAGCCGATCCGTGGACTACCGTCGGCCAGCGCTACAGCATCGGCTCGGTGGTCGAAGGCAGGGTGCGCAAGCTGGCGGATTTCGGGGCGTTCCTCGAAATCGAAGAAGGCGTGGACGGGTTGGTGCATGTTTCCGATCTTTCCTGGACGAAACACGTAAAGCACCCCTCCGAAGTGGTCAAGAAGGGACAAGTGATGCAGGCCGTGATCCTGGGAATCGATGCGCCCAACCACCGCCTGTCGTTGGGCGTCAAGCAACTGCAGCCGGATGCCTGGGAAAGTTTCTTCCGTGCGCATGAAGTGGGCGATATTGTGCGCGGCCGGGTGGCTCGGGCGGCGGCGTTCGGAGTGTTTGTCGAGCTGGCGCCGGGGGTCGAGGCGTTGTGCCACAAATCCGAGATCCCGCCGATGCCGGACCGCGCCACTGCCGATGCTCCGCTGCCGAGGGGCGACGAATACGACTTCAAAATCATTAAGATGAATGAAGGCGAGAAAAAGATTGGGCTCAGCCTTAGAGCCCTGGCTGAAGACGAGGAGCGCACCCGCTTGGAAGATTACCAGCGGCAGGCCGCAGCCGCTACCATGACAATAGAGGAAGCGATGAACATTCGTGGAAAAGGGGAAGACCGGTAAAATGACCAAGGCCGAATTGATCGAGGAAGTTTCGCGGGTAGTGGAAATGACGCGGAAGGATTCGGAGGTCATCGTGGAGGCGATCTTCGATAGCGTGGTGAAATCGTTACGGGGTGGGGACAAAATCGAAATCCGCGGCTTTGGCAGTTTCCGTACGCGCCAGCGGCAGCCGCGCGTGGGCCGCAATCCCAAGACTGGCGCCCGAGTTGAGGTGCCCGCCAAGCGCATCCCCTATTTCAAGCCCAGCAAGGAATTGAAAGACCTGGTCAATAATGACCACGGACCTGCCAGTGGCGAGCCGCTTCCGGGCGGAGTCGCGTAGGACGGCTGGGCGGGCATTCGCTGCACAGCGGTTGCCGCGGGCTCAAAAATATAATGGATCACTTGTGGAGCCCCTGGAGATATCAGTATGTCTCCTCGGCCCCGGTTGCCTCGGGGAAAGATTTCTGTTTGTTCTGCCTGGTTGCGGCCGGCGCACACGAGGATGCCGCAAACCTGGTGGTGCTGCGCGCCGAGCGCAGCTTTGTGTTGCTGAACCGCTACCCGTATTCGACCGGTCACCTGATGATTGCGCCCTACTCGCATGTGCCGACCATGCAGGAAACTGAAGTCGCCACGCTCGAAGAAATGATGCGGCTCGCGCAGCGCTGTGAGACGGCTTTGCGTCAGGTTTACCGGCCCGACGGCATGAATTTCGGCTTCAACATCGGCCAAGCCGCCGGGGCCGGCATCGCCGGTCATATTCACATGCACGGGCTGCCGCGGTGGGCGGGCGATACCAGTTTCATCACTACGGTGGGTGAGACCCGGGTACTGCCGGAGGACCTGGAGACCACGCACCGCAAACTTCGCGCCGCCCTGCAGGGCCACACGCCCGAGGGCCCGGCTCCCGACGGCCGCTAGAGCGCGCAAAATACTGCTCTTTCTGAACGCTCAGGGGAGGATGGCCCGCGGCGTGCATGTGCCCTGGCATGTCATCCACCGTCTCCGACCATCTAGCGACCACTATCGAAGAGCCGCTCGCGCGCCTGCTGGCTTTTGAACCGACAACATTTCCGGTATTGAGCGTGTACCTGAACACGCAACCGGACCAGCACGGACACACGCCCGAGGCGGAGCCGTATCTCAACCGGGAATTCAAGGCTCTCGCCAGAACCTGGGCGGCGAATTCGGCCGAGCGCCACAGTTTCGACCGGGATGTGGAGCGAATCGTTGCTTACGCGGCCGACAAAATCGAGTCCTCGGCGAACGGCGTTGCCATCTTCGCGTGCTGGGGCGCGGAAGAATTCTTTGAGGCGATCCAGTTGACAACCCCGGTTAACGACAATCGCGTGTACGCCTACAACCAGCCGCATCTGTATCAGCTGGCACATCTCGACGAGCAATACCCGCGTTACGCGGCGGTGCTTACCGATACCAACACGGCGCGGATCTTCGTCTTCGGGCTGGGCCAAGTGGTAGGAGCCGAGCAGGTGAAAGGCAAAAGAGTGCATCGAGTGAAGGTCGGCGGATGGTCGCAAGCGCGTTATCAGCGGCGCGTGGGAAACGCGCATCAGGAGCACGCCAAAGAAGTGATTGAGCGGCTGGCGCAGATTGTCCGCGAAGACAAAGTGACGCACATCATTTTGGCCGGAGATTCGGTGGTGACGCCGCTGCTCAAAGAACAACTGCCGCAGGAAATGATTCCGATGGTCGAGGTGATGCCGCTGGATATTCACGCTTCCGATAAGGACGTACTGACGGCCACTCTCGAAAAACTACAGGAACAGGAAGCCAAGACCGACGCGGAAAAGGTGGATCGGCTGATGCAACAGTATCGAGCGCGCGGCTTGGCGGTGGTGGGTCTGCAAGACACGCTCGAAGCGCTGGCGAACGGACAAGTGGAAGAATTGCTGATCAGCGGATCGCTGGAGGAGAGCCATCCCGAAACGGAGGAAGTCGAAGCCATTCTGGCGCCGGAAATTCCCGACGCAGACGGAGGAACGCAAAGCACCGAACCGCGGCAAGCATCACTGCCCGATCTGCTGGTGACGAAGGCCAAGCAAACCGGAGCCAGCGTGACGTTTATCGAAGACGCGGCGTTGCTCGAACCGGTCGACGGCGTCGGTGCGTTCCTGCGCTGGAGAGCCTGATTTGGCTAACGGTTTGCATATTAAAAAGCATGTCTAAGATCAATGAATCCAGCCGCGATCGTATAGTGGACGAACATTTCGCGTTTCCCAAGGAGCGCAAAGAACCCATCCATGATGGCGCCCACGTGCGTAACGCAGTCGCGCGCTTCAAGCAGGTCGAAGGCGTGACTGACGCGGAACGGGACGCTGCCTGGAAACGCATTAAGACTGCTGCTAATAGGCACAACGTAGTAGTGAAGGCTGGCGCGAGTTGAGTTGACCATCCGCGGTTACTTGACGGGTTCGACCACCAAACGGCGGTTTTGTGTCATGACGCGTGCACCCGTTTGCACGTCGGCGGCGCAAGGTGGAATCTCGCGCGCTGCGTAGTAGTTGAGACCATACTGCCAGGCCCGGCTCACATTGTCGAGGCAGGCGCTAGAGAGAGCGTCCTGATGAGATCGCCAAAAGCTGCGGACGGAGACGATGGCGTCAAGGGCTGGGAACGTCGTGAACTTCAGGTAGACCACGCCGAGTCCCGCGGCCAGGGCCACGGTAAGAAATGCTGCCTCCGGCTTGGTTTTCGCTGCCAGCCACCACACAGCCAGGGCAGCGGCGGTAAATATAAGACCGCCCCAAGCGAAGGCAACGTGGGTGCGGCTCAACCCGGCGAGCAGTGCGTCTGGCAAGATCGCGGTCACTGTTGGAAGCGCGACCAACAGCAGCGCACAAGCAGCGAGCCACCAGGATTTGAAGGGCGCAGATTCCCACGCCGCTGCCAGCAGAATCGCCAGCGCGGGTAACAGCGGAAGCAGATACCCGGGGAGCTTGTTGCGAGCTACCGAGAAAAACAGCATTCCGTAGAGCAGCCAGATGGCTAACAGGCGCAAGCGACGATCCTGATAAAGTTTCCGGCGGACCAGAAGCGCGGCCAGCGGAGTCCACGGGAAGATTCCGGCGAGTAAGACCGGAAGGTAATACCAGAAGGGCTGGACGTGTTCGAGACTGGGGGTCAGAAAGCGGGCGACGTGCTGCTTCCAGAAGAAATCGTCCCAGAAGGCGCTCCCGTTGCGCAGCCAGCACAGGATATACCAGGGCGCGGCGACGACTGCCGCGGCGGCTAGCGTGGTAAGCAACGTGATAACCCGTTTGCCGCGGGCGATCAGAAATACAGGAGCGAACAGAACCACGGGAACGAATCCCTTGCCGAGGATGGCGAAGCCCAGCAGCGCACCGGCGAGAAGCGGCCGGCGTTTTTCGAATATAGTGATCAACAGCGCTGCGCCCAGGGCGGCGGACATTGGCAGGTCGGTAAGTGCGGCGAAACTATACGCCATCCAGCCTGCCGAAGTGGCCAGAATTAAAGTCGCGGCTAGGGCCAGTGGCGGGGAAAATTCGCTCTCCAGCGTGAGGTAGAAAAACATCAGGAAGCCCACGCTGATGAGCGCCTCCGGGAGCCGCGCGGCCCATTCGTCGGGCAGGTGCGCAAGCTGGCCGAGAGCGGTGAGCCAGTAGGTTAACGGTGGTTTTTCGAACCACGGCTGGCCATCGAGGCGCGGCGTGATCCAATCGCCCGTGCGGGCCATCTCGCGGCCGATCGCGGCATAGCGCGGCTCATCGGGGCCGAGGAAGCCAACTCCGCCCAAGTGCAATAGGTACAACAGCAGCAGAGGGAGAATGAGCCAGCTACGCGACAAGTCTTCAGTATAATGAAGCGACGCGTCCGTAACATCTTGAAGGCTGGCGCGTCAGAGGGATTGAGAATGAAAATTGCTGCGACTTTCCTGCTGCTCAGCTTTTCGCTGCTGGCCCAGACCCAAACTGCCGCCAAGTCCGCCCTGGACAAGTCCACACTCGAATCGTACCTGCGCTACGCCGAGTTGTGGATTCCGCAAGTCACGGTGAAGATCGATGACCCTAAGCCTTCGACCACGCTTGAAGGCTACTACGATGTGAGCGTGCACCTGCTCTTCAACGGCGCCACGAAAGACGAATACTACTATGTGTCGAAAGACGGCAAGAATATTTTAAAGGGGCAGGCCTACGACATCACCCGGAGCCCTTTCCAAAGTAATCTCGACCTGCTCAAGACCGATCAGCAGCCCAACTACGGCGCGGGCGCAAACGCTGTGGTAAACCTGGTGGTCTTCAGCGATTTCGAATGTCCGTTCTGCCAAAAAGAAGAGCAGGAGTTGCGCAAAAACATTCCGATGGCCTTCGGCGATAAGGTCCGCGTAACCTTTGTCGATTTTCCATTGACGCAGATTCATCCGTGGGCGATGAAGGGATCAATCGCCGGCCGCTGTACTTACCACAGCAGCCCCGCCGCATTCTGGGATTATCACGATTGGGTCTACGAAAACCAGAAAGACATTACGCTCGAAAATTTCGAGTCTAAGCTTCAGGAGTACGCCAAAGGCAAAGGCCTGGACACGCTGCAACTCGGCCGCTGCATGGACGATAAGACCTCGGCCGCTGAAGTCGAGAAGAATATGGACCTGGGGCACAAGCTAGCCGTGAGTGCGACACCAACGTTGTTTATCAACGGACGGAAGCTTGACGGCGGCGTGGATTGGAAGGTGCTGCAGCAACTGTTGCAGATTGAGATCGACCACAAAACTGCGGAAGCGAAGACCCTTGCCGCGGTGGCAGCTCCCAACAAGGAAGCCGACAGCTGCTGTAGCGTGGAGATTCCGAAAGTCGGGGCAATAAAATAACCTTTGATGCCAAGAGCAGCGTATTGGATTCCGTGGTTATGCATGTGGTCGTGCCCGCTGGCGTTGCCGGCGGCCAATGTTAATCCCGACACTTATCTGGCACACATCAAGTATCTGGCGTCACCGGAATTGAAGGGCCGGGCGACCGGGAGTCCAGAACTCGAGAAGGCGGCGGCGTATATTGCCGCGCAATTCCAGTCCTTCGGCCTGAAGCCGGTGAGCGGCAAGAGTTATGAGCTAGCTTTCCCGGCGGAACTGGGCGCGAAGCTGGGGCCGGATAACGCGTTCGCCTACAGCGACGCGGGCTCCAAGCAGACGTTGAAAGAAGGCCAGGAATTCGTCCCGTTCAATTTTTCGACCAACGGCAACTTCAGTGGGCCGGTGGTGTTTGCCGGCTACGGCATCACCGCCAAGGAACATCATTACGACGACTACGCCGGGATCGACGTCAAGGACAAGCTGGTTTTGATCTTGCGTCACGAACCGCAGGAAAACGACGACAAGAGCGTTTTCGACGGCAAAAGGCTTACGCAGCACGCGACTTTCATCGACAAAATGATGAACGCGAAAATGCACGGCGCACGCGGCGTCATCCTGATTAACGATGTGGCGGCACATTCTAGTTCCGAAGACAAGCTGGAAAAATTCGGGACCAACGGCGGACCGCGCGATGCGGGCATTTTCTTCGTGCAAATGAAGGCGGCGACGGCCGATGCCTGGCTGCGCGCCGAAGGCCATGATCTGAAACAGATCGAAAAGGACATCGACAGCGATCTGAAGCCCCGCTCGTTTGCCCTGGATAAGGTGGATGTGGATTTATCGGTAGATCTGATCCACGAAACCAAAACGGTCCATAACGTCGCGGCCTATTTGCCCGGCAGGACGTCTGAGTATGTAATCATTGGCGCGCATTACGATCATCTAGGGTGGGTCGATGAGCATTCTCTGGCCCCCAATCAAATGGGCGTGGTGCATCCTGGCGCCGACGATAACGCCTCGGGTACCGCAGGGGTGATCGAGCTGGCGCGTTGGTTTTCCAAGCAGCCGCAGCCCCGGCGCGGGATTCTGTTTATGACGTTTGCAGGCGAGGAACTAGGTTTGCTTGGCAGCAACTGGTACGTAAATCATCCGCTGCTTCCGGAAGAGAATGCGGTAGCCATGCTGAATCTGGATATGATCGGCCGCGTCCAGGGCGGGCGGGTGTTCGTGAGTGGCGGCCAGACCGGCAGTACGTTCGCAAAGATTCTCGAAGAAGTAAAGCTGCCGGCGCCCCTGCACATCGACGAATCCGGCAAGAACTCGGGGACCAACATGAGCGATGCCAGCGATCATGCGTCGTTTGCGTCGAAGCAGATTCCGGTGCTGTTTTTCTTTTCCGGGCTGCATGCCGATTACCATAAGCCCAGCGATACCGCCGACAAAATCGACGCCGTTGACGCTGCTAAGCTGCTGGACTACGTGGCCGACATCGCCACCCATCTTTCCGCCGACGCCGATCGCCCCAAATTCGAGCATGTAGCGCGGCCGGCGGCCGGTCCAGTATCTGGGGGCGGCGGACAATCCGGCTACGGGCCGGACTTCGGCAGTATTCCGGACTTCAATGAGCCGCCTAAGGGGGTTCGCTTTGCCGATATCCGGGAAGGCAGCCCCGCGGCCAAAGCCGGTCTGAAGCCCGGCGATATCATGATTGAGTTCGCCGGAAAGCCCATCGGTAACCTGTACGACTTCACCTACGCGTTGCGTGATAGCAAAGCCGGTGATTTAGTACTAGTGAAGGTGCTTCGCGGGGACCAGACAATTGATGCCAAAGTACTGCTTACGGAGCGGCGGTAATTTGGCATACTGAATTTGTCAGAGACAAGTTCGGAGGAAGATGAACGCCCGCAAATTACCCCCGTTGATTCTGCATCCCTTCGCGGACGCCGGTGGCCCCGAAAAACTGGTGGAAAGTTCCCGCGCGAGCCTGGTGCTGCAAGGTCTGCTGCCGGCGGGCGATCGTAATACACAGGACGTCGAGCGCACGCTGCTCGAAGGCCGCTTCTGCGAAATCCGCATGCTGTTTTACGTGGGCAAGGATCTGTTGCGCTGGATCGAACAATGCCTGGAACTGGTGGAGCGATCCGCGGATCTGCGCGGCTCGAACATCAAGTATCAAAGCTTCGCCGCCTATCTGGTGGGCCACACCCCGGAAGCGGTGCAGGCCAAGCTCAAGAAGTGGGGCGTTTCCGACTACCGGGCGATCTTTTCGCGCGCGTTGGGTCTGAGCGCGGTTTTCGCGACAGTTCCGCAGCGTGAGACATTGACGGACGATTTCGTCCGCCACTACTACCGCTACGCTGATCAGTTGTTCCAGATCCGCCAGGGCGAATCCGCATTTGCCGATGTCTCTGAGATGGGCTTCGAGCTGGAGATTTTTGCTTCCGGAGAATACTCGCGTATGCTCGAACGCGAGTGGGCCGAAACCTAATATTCAGCGGCACGCGCCTCAGCATTCCTCACTGTTATGATGACGGAGCAATGTGGTTTCCGCCTTATCGATCTCTGCTCGCTTTTGTGCTGGCCTGCAACCCTTGCGGGATTCGGGTTTTTGCGCAGGATCTCGACCCCGTAGCTGCGGTCGATTTGAACGCCAATCTTGCCCTAGACACGCTTGCCGCTAAGCTCGCAGCTAAACGCGTCGTTTTTATTGGCGAGACTCATGACCGCTACGACCACCACCTAAACCAGCTCGAGATCATCAAGAGGCTATATGAGCTCGACCCCAATCTGGCAATCGGAGTGGAATATTTCCAGCAGCCTTTTCAGCCGCAGGTGGATGACTATATCGCCCGACGCACTACAGAGAAGGAATTTCTCCGCGCGACCGAATATTACCAAGGCTGGGGATACGACTACCGCTTGTACGCACCGATTTTTCGATTTGCGCGCGAGCGCGGCATTCCTGTGCGTGCTCTGAACGTGCCGTCGGATTTGGCTTCCGCGGTAGCCAAGGTTGGCATCGCTGGGCTTTCCGAACAGAAGCGAGCTTATTTACCTCGCGAAATCAGGCCGGCTGATGAAGCTTATAAAAATCGTCTACGCGAAGCGTTCGAAGCGCACCCGGCAGCGGGGCCTCACGCCTTCGACCACTTTGTCGAGGCACAACTGGTGTGGGACGAGGGTATGGCGGAGAGCGCCGCCACATATCTGACGGCCAATCCAGTCCGCCGGATGGTCATCCTAGCCGGTTCCGGACATGTGGTGTTCGGCACCGGCATTCCCGAACGGCTGGCACGCCGCACCAACGCGACGTATGCCATCGTAATTTGCGGTGGCAATGATATCGAACCGCACATGGCCGACTATCTTCTGGTCGGCAAGAAACAGAATCTTCCGCCGGCCGGCATTCTCGGTATTAGCTTGGAAGAAAAAGAGGGAGAATCCCGTATCCGTTCTATAACTCCGAACGGCGCCGCGCAAAAGGCCGGGCTAAAGAAAGGAGATGTTTTGATTCAAATTGACGGTCAGAAGGTAAACAGCATTGCCGACATGCACCTGGCGCTTTGGGACAAAAGACCGGGAACTCGTGTCCGCGTCAACGTGCGCCGAAGGGGCCACCTGGGAGCCGCACAAGTGCGCACGGTTGATGTCGAACTGGCAGTCGCTGTACGGTCATAGTTATAGCAGCGAAGAGCCGCCGGTGCAATCCGGGCAATTTGTATTAACGAAGACGAATTCAGAAGAAGAGGTGGCCAGCGCGGACGCGGGCCACCCATGGTCTGTGCGACTGTTGCAGACGACAACGCGACTCCTGATGTGGTCAGAAGAGTTGGAGCGCCCGTTCCAATAATGTAGGTTTGTACGCCTCGGACTCTGAGGAATTCCCAGTCTCCGATTCTTTTTTCAGCACAACGGAAAGGCTCTCTGTTCCCGGCACCTCCAAAACATCCAAGATCAGAAAGGCCGGGAGTGTGCCCAAGGTGATTTCTCTTCCATCGGAAAATTGAAAGACGTCACGTTTAGGCGAGGTTAGCATGTGGAACACAGCCTCCGCGTCCTGCTGAGGCTCCGTGAATCGAAAAACAACCGATGTCCCATCAATCAGGCATACGGGTGTGGGCCGGGGAGTCTGCAGGTCTGACTCCCGCACTGCCCAACTGCTGCCATGGACCTTCCGGATTCCGAGTCTCTGTCCTGCCTCGGCCTGCAAAATTCGATCTGCATGATCTGCCGAATACCAACACATAAAATACCTCCTACTTCGCGCCGGGCAGTCAGTTGCCCGACGGCCCGAGTATGGGCCGATTTTCCGCGTGTGGCAAGGGGCATTTGCGACCAGCGAATATCCGCCGGCCCCTCTACATGCAAAATCCGTTACTGGGACAGTATTACGCAGGGATCGGCCAGGTCGACGACGGTGGCACCGCCACCTATCAGGGCTTGAACCTGTCGGCCCGGAAACAAGTCAGTAAGGGTATCAACGCACTAGCCAACTACACTTGGGGCCACTGCATCAGCGATCAGTGGGCTCAAAATCCCACAGCGGGCAATGGAAACTCCATTCCGGGCAATCGTCGGGCTTGGCGAAGTAATTGTCTAGGTCTGGATGTCCGGCAAGTGTTCTAGTTCAGCATGGTAGCCACCACACCCAGATTCTCCGGACGGTTGCTCCGAATCCTTGCGAGCGACTGGCAATTTGCCCCAACCTGGAGATCAAGTCCGCACAATTCTTCACTGTGGTTTACCCTCCGGACCAAGCCTTGACCACCATAACCAATCAAACCCCCAACCTGTTGTTGAGTAACCCGTACCCGGCCAACCAGAGCATCGATCATTGGCTGATCACCACCGCTAGCGGTGTACGCATCAAGGATCCAGCCCCCGCGTTCGGCCCAGCCGCCTTGGGTAGTTATGGCAATCTGGGCTATAACAACCTCAAAGGGCCGGGGCTTTTCCAACTGAACGTAGCTGTATCACGAAACTTCGTTATCCAGGAAAAACAGACGCTGCAGGTCCGCGCGGAAGCCTTCAACCTTCCCAATCACTTGAATGCCTGCGTGCCGGGTGTTTCGAGCCCGGTTAGCGGTGCGAATTTCGGGAACCTGGTTCCGCTCAACGCTAGCAATTTCGGACAGATTACTTGCGACATCAGCGCAAACAGCGGATTGACGCTGGGCGACTACCGTGTGGTTCAGCTTGCAATGAAGTTCATATTCTGAAGAGCGCAAGGCGATCCGAAAACCGTTTTGGAGTCGGATGCATCGGGCGGCTCGGGATGAGGTGGCTCGCCTGGGGATGGCCGCACATCTAAGCTATTTTTTGGCGGCCGCTTTTGTCTCCGCCGCCAGCGCCAAAAGGCGCTCGGCGTAATCCAGCGTGCGTCGGCCCATTTCGGTGAGCTGAACCGTCTTCGAAAAGCGCTGCCGCTCCAACAAGGAGACTCCTAGCTCGCGCTCGAGTGCCTTGACGTGCAGCGTCACGCTCGACTGGGAATAGCCCAGTTCGGCCGCAGCGCGCGTGAAGTTGTGCGTCAGCGCGACCATCCGAAAAGACTCAATTTGTTGCAGGTCCAGCATACGGTGGTGGCTCCATCGAACACCTCACTGCGCCAGGACTTTCACGAGCCTGGCGCAGCGGTTTGGGAACAGGATTAGAGGGCGCTCTCTCCGCTATCACCATTGCGAATTCGAATCGCATTCTCAATCGAAGAAACAAAGATCTTGCCGTCGCCGATTTTTCCGGATCGCGCGGCGTCGGTGAGCGCCTGCACGATTTGCGCGACGCGCGCGTCGATGACAATGATTTCAAGCTTCACTTTTGGTATGAGGTCCACTTTGTATTCCGCCCCGCGGTAGACCTCCGTGTGGCCCTTCTGGCGGCCATGGCCGCGGACCTCAGAAATGGTCATGCCGTCCACACCGATGCCTAGCAGCGCGGTCTTGACTTCGTCCAACTTGAAGGGCTGGATGATGGCTTCAATTTTTTTCATAGGATCTCCGTCTTCCGGTCGCTTAAAATTCCGAAGCGTGCAGGGCATCTTCGGGATAGCAAGGCAGCCCGAATTCCGGCACATCCAGACCTTGCTCTTCGACCTCCCTCGAGACGCGCATGGACTTGAGCGAGTTCACGACCTTGAACACCAGGAAGGTCGCACCGAACGCCCACGCGGCGCAGATCGCGGCGCCCATCACCTGAGTAAGAAACTGGCTGGTGTCGCCGTAAAACAACCCCGTTACACCTTGGCCCGCTTTACCCAGGTAAGTGGTGGCTCCCACGCCGTTCCAACCCGCGCCATAAGTGCCATCCGCAAAGAGACCCACGCAGATAGCTCCGAGCAGGCCGCAATAGCCATGCACGGAGATCGCGCCGCAGGGATCGTCGATTTTAGTTACGTTGTCATTGAACAACACGCCCAAGCAAACCACCAGTCCGGCGAGAATCCCAATGATGACCGCCGAGGTGGGCCCGACGAACGCACAGGGGGCCGTGATGGCGACCAGGCCGGCCAGCATACCATTGCAGGCCATGGTGATATCCGGCTTGCCGAATTTCATGTACCAGAACAACATCGCAGTAGCCGATCCCATGATCGCAGCTAAGTTAGTATTAATCGCGATCACAGAAATGCGAAGATCGGTGGCACCCAGCGTCGAGCCCGGATTGAAGCCCATCCAGCCGAACAGCAGGATGAAGGTCCCGATCACTACGAAAACAATATTGTGGGCGGGAAACGCTTTGGGTTTTCCGTCACGCCCAAACTTCCCGAGCCGGGGACCCAGCACGACCGAGAGCGACATGGCACAGAAGCCTCCTACGGCGTGCACTACTGTTGACCCGGCGAAATCCACGTAGCCGTGTCCCAGACCCATGGTGTTACCGAGCTGAGAGAGCCAGCCGCCGCCCCACACCCAGCATCCAAACACCGGGTACAGAATCGCGCCCACGAACAATTCGCAGAGCAGGAAGGACCAGAACGTGATGCGCTCGCAGATGGAGCCTACAATGATGTATCCCGCGGTCTCCATGAAAACCACTTCGAACAGTGCCAGAATGTTGCTTCCGGCATCATAGGCCGGGCCCGCCATGAAGAATCCCTTGCCTCCCAGGAAACCCCACAGCCCGTTACCCAATAAAAAATGGTTCAAGGTAGGTGTTCCACCTAGATTGGTCGGTGCGGCGTTCACTGCGACGGCGCCGAACTGGAACGCATAACCCACCGCGTAGTAGGCGATGAAAGCGAACACGTACGCGGCGAAGTTGAGCATCATCAGATGCCCTGCATTCTTCTTCCGGACCAGACCGCAAGTCAGGAGAGCGAACCCGGCCTGCATGAACAACACCAGATACCCGGTGTTCAGCGTCCACGCCGCGTTGGTAGCCACGCGTACATGGCCGACAGAATCGGCTAGTTTTACAGCCAACGGCTCTTTATCCGCCTGGGCCTTGAACTCGTCGTAGTCCTTTTTGGCCTGCGTGTAAGAGGGAGCGGCCTTATCGGTCGGCTCGGTAATCACGAACGAGTTGCCGCCACCATCGACGGCGTTAGTTTTGTCGCCGGTGACGATGCCGGCCGGATCCGGTTTGGGGTCGTCCGCTATGAGTGGCGTTAGCAGCCCGAGGAAGATGCTGATCGCCAGCATCGACAATAAGCCAACCTTACACGCATTTTCGGCTGGGCTCCGTCGTCCGCATCTTGAATTTCTATGTGCCTTCACGATTTCGTTCTCCTGTAGGGGATTAAGGGCTTACGCTCGGCAGCTAAATGCCGCCGAAAGAGTCGGCGTCGTTGCGGACGGGGCAACTCCGATCTGAAGGCGAGTGTAACGGTAAGTGACGAACGTGTCCAATTCAAAATTTGGATTAATAACATTCACAAATTAGGGGTAAGTCCTTGATGTTCAGTAGCATAAAGAAGTCGTAAGGATGCTGTAATAAAACCGTAAAGAACCAATGGCTCCCGCTCATTGAGCGCCTCGCGGTGTTTTTACAACCCAGCAGAGACTCCCCTGAATCAGGCTAGACTGGAATTGTTTCTGAAGAGAGAACACCAGCCGTTGCCTTCCCGGACCAGTTCCTTCTTGTTTCACCTGGCGATGAGTCTGGTACTCATCTTCGCCGCGACATTCCTATGTTCCCGTGTAATTCCCGTCAATGCCACCACCGCGGGATTTGCCTACTTGCTCTGTGTGCTCGCCGCCGCCACGGCGTGGGGATTGAGCGAAGCCATCGTCGCTTCCATCGCGGCGATGCTATCGTTTAACTTTTTCTTTTTGCCGCCAGTGGGCAGGTTTACGATTGCCGACCCGCAAAATTGGGTCGCCTTATTCTCCTTTCTTACGACCGCACTGGTAGTCAGTCACTTGTCCAATCGCGCAAAAAGGGAGGCCTTTGAGGCCAAGAGCCGCCAGCAGGAGACCGAGCAGCTTTACGCCTTGAGCCGCGCGATTCTGTTGATGGAATTGTCGGGGTCCGTCGGCTTCCACGTGGCGCAGCACATCGCCGAGATCTTCGGCTGCCGGGCTGTGGCGCTATATGACGCGAAGACTGGCGAGATCTTCCGCGGCGGCGTTCAGGATCTGCCCGCTGTCGGGGAAAAGCTCAAGCAAGTAGTGGTGCAGGGCGCCAAAACGTGGGATCCGTCCTCGCAGCTACTCGCCGCGCCCATCGTTCTCGGGGGCCATGCGATTGGTGCTCTGGCGCTCGAAGGCTTGGCTCTGTCCGATGGCGCCTTGCAAGCGCTGTTGAATCTGGTCGCCATCGCATGGGAACGGGTCCGCACTGAGGAAGCCTCCAATCGCGCAGATGCCGCCCGGCAGAGTGAAGAGTTCAAATCCACTCTGCTCGAAGCCATCGCCCACGAGTTCAAGACTCCGCTGACATCGATTAAGGCGGCCTCAACTTCCATGCTCTCCGCTGCCACGCCGCTCGCTCCCCAGACTCAGGAGCTCGCAACCATCATCGACGAGGAAGCCGACCGGCTAAACTCGCTGGTGACTGAAGCAGTCCGCATGTCGCAGATCGAAGCGGGCAAGGTGCGCCTGGAGAAACAGAGAGTCGCGATCGACGATCTGCTGCCGCATATGCTGGCGCAGTTTTCGGCGCGCAGCGACGGCCGCCCGCTGCGCTACTCCGCCGCGACGGGCTTGCCCAAGCTTACCGTCGATCCCGAACTCATCTCGCTTGCTTTACGTCAACTAATCGATAATGCGTTGAAGTATTCGCCGTCAGGTTCGCCTGTTGAGATCACCGCGGCCCGTCGCGGTGATACCGTGGAAATTCGCATCGCGGACCAAGGCCTTGGTATTCCAGAAAGGGAACGAGAACGCGTGTTTGAAAAGTTCTATCGCCGCCAGCCGGTAAAGGAGCGCGTGCCGGGCAGCGGCCTCGGGCTACATATCGCCCGTGAAATCTTGCATGCTCATGGAGGCGATGTGACGATCTCTAATGGCCCCGGCTCAGTATTCTGTATTACGATTCCAGTACAGGCCGTGGAGCAGAGCCAGTGAACACCGGGCGCATTCTGATTGTAGACGACGAACCGCAGATCCGCCGCGTGCTGCGCACCGCCCTCAGCGCTCAGGGTTATGAAATTCACGAAGCCCGAACTGGCGAGGAAGCGCTGGAGGCGTTTCGCGAGCAGCGTTTCGATCTCATTCTTCTCGACATGAACATGCCGGGCATTGGCGGCCTGGAGACTTGCCGCCAAATCCGCGCGGGTTCCGAAGTCGCCGTTATCATGCTCACGGTGCGCGATTCCGAACAGGATAAAGTTGCGGCTCTCGATGCCGGCGCGGATGACTACGTCACGAAACCCTTCGGCATGCCGGAACTGTCGGCGCGCATCCGTGCCGCTTTGCGGCGCATTCCCACAGCAGCCGAATCCGGCGCGGAATCCATTCACTTGGGCGAGATTGAGGTCAACCTGGCCACCCGCCGCGTCATATCCCGCAGCGGAGAGGCTCGCTTGACACCCAAGGAATTCGACCTGCTCCGCTATCTGCTCTCCAATCCCAACGTTCCCATTCCGCACGGCCGTCTGTTGCAGGCCGTCTGGGGACCCGACTACGGCAATCAAGTGGAATACCTCCGGGTCTTCGTCAACCAGTTGAGAAAAAAGATCGAACCCGACCCTTCACATCCCTGCTATATCCTGACCGAACCTTGGGTGGGTTATCGATTCGCCCTCCCTGAAACAGCGCGCTGATTCTCTATGCACTCGTGACAGCGGGCTTATGTCATGGATGTCGCACGTATCGCGAAGAACCGGCAGGTCACGGTGCTACGGACCGGCGACAGCCCCGGCCCGGCCGTACCGCCGCAGAAAGGCGTTCAGATCCGCTGAATCATGTCGTTTCTCGCGACAGTTCCGCCGGCTCTCTGTTAGCCGACTCATGGTAGGTTGCGATGGCGTTTAGCAAGCGCTCTGCAATCATTTGCGCCTTTTGGATAAAGATAGCAGCTACTTTTTCCGTACATAATCCTTCAACCGTTTCGCTCCACAATTGCAACCAACGCTCGAAGTGGTGCCGGGCCAGCCGCGGCAACTGCAGATGTGCCATCATGGGACTCCCCTTGTAGCTGCGAGACGCGAGCAGCACGGTTGACCAAAACGCCTTCATCTTTTCCAGATGCGGGTTCCAGTCAGTACCGATCGCCTGGGCGAAGATCGGACCCAGAATTTGATCGTCACGGATCTTGCCATAAAAAGTGTCAACCAGTTCGGCGATGCTGTCTTCGGATACGGCATGATACATATAAGTGATAAGATGTATTTATAATACATCATTAGGAGCCTGTTCTGTATCTTACGCGCCAAGCAGACTATGCGATGCGTCTCCTCATCCATCTGGCTGTTCAGCCGGACGAAGCCTCCACGATTCAGGAGATTGCAGAACGCTATGGAATTTCGCGCAATCATCTGGTGAAGATTGCTCACCGTGCGGTTCAGGCGGGTTGGGTCGAGGGGACGCGCGGTCGCGGAGGCGGACTCAAGCTAGCTCGAAAGGCAAAGGAGATCGGCATTGGACAGGTTCTGCGCGCCACCGAGGACTGGAGAACTGTCGAATGCTTCGACCCCGTATCCAACCGGTGTCCGATCGCGGGCGGGTGCGGCTTGCAGCCCATTTTGAAGGACGCTCTCACCGCCTATTTTGCAGTTCTGGACCGGTATTCTCTAGCCGACGTGGTCCGCCGCAAGTCTTTTCTCATTCAACTGCTCGGGCTCAGAACGGCGAAAGGTCCTGTTCAGCGCCGCAAACTACATGTCATCCAATAATACGAGGATCTACCGTCAGGCTAAGCCTGTGAAAAAGCATGGCCCCAAAAGGCATCTTGGATTTAGTCAGTCCCAAGAAATCACACGCAGCGTTATTCCTCGATCAGAACTGATATTTGATTGCGAACTGCATGATCCTGGGATCGCCGGCAATCTGAATCTTCCCGAAGTTGCTGCCGTTAGTCGCCGCTTGTAACATCGCCACCGAACTGCCCGAAGGCGTGGACCCCGGCCGGAAGTGGTTGGGCACATTGAACGCCTCGGCCCGAATTTCGATGTGCTGCCTCTCGGTGATGTCAAACATCCTCGAAAGGCTCATATCTAGTGTGAAGGTTCCCGGCCCTTGGATCTCCCCGATGGACATATTGCCAAACGCTCCGGGGCCCGGCGAAGCGAAAGCCGCAGGATTCAGCCAGCAGGTCGGAGTTTTGACCGCGCAATAAGGACTGGATGCAATTAGGTTTGCGCGCTGGCCTGAGATGCTGTTTAGGGCATTATCAACGCCGGTGGTCACCGTCAAGGCTTGGCCAGATTGAATATTTACAATTGCACCCACCTTCCAGTTGGACGCGGTCATACGGAGTGCGCGGTTCGAAAATCTGGGCGTTTGCGCCACCGCCGACACGTTGAAAATCTGCCGTAAGTCAATCGGCGAGCAGTTGCCGCGATCGAACCTGCGATCGTTCGGATTGGTGTATTCGCTGCTGTGCAGTTCGGTGGTAATCAGGTCGCTAATGCAATGCGACCAGGTGTAGTTCGCAAGCACCGTAAAATTGTTGGTTAGACGGTGCTGTAGTGAAGCCAGCAGCGCATTATAGCTGCTGGTGCCGCCGTCATCCAGGTTCCATAGCGGGCCGTAATATTTGCCCTGTGAGGGATTCTGCAGATTCAAGATGCGCCGGGCATTGGTGGAGGCAGTGGTGTTGCATGAGTTGATCGTAATTCCGTTATAGGTGCAAGTCGAAGTGTTCCCCAGATAGAGGGAGGGGTCCAGATCCTGCCCCGTCCACATGTGAATCCCATTGTTTCCCAGGTAGCTAACCGAGGCCAGCCAACTGTTTCCGATTTGCCTCTGGATGCTAAGATTCCACTGTTCTATGTAATTGACTTTGATATTAAGCGGCTCGGTGGCGTAGTTAGCGCCGGTCGGGAATGCGGTGCTGGCCGATGGCGGCGGTTGCGGGAATGGATTTCCACCCGGGTAGTTCAGCCATGGGTTCGCGAACGGTACCGTCCATCCGTTCGCGCTTGCGCCACCGGTCAAACTGACGCTGGGAGACCACGGCGGCGTTTGCGAAAATTCGTAATCAAAGAGCATGTGTGACAAATCGTAGAACATGCCCCAGGAAGCGCGGACGGTCATCTTGCCATCGCCGAGCGGGTCCCAAACCATCCCAACGCGCGGCGCAAAATCCTTCCATTGAATGTTGTATCCCCGGTTTCCGGTGCCACTGAAGCCCGCATCACCCGGGAACAGAAGACCTGCGGGGGCATTCGGAAACGCCGTGGAATGAATATTATTGGCGAAGTCAGCCGCATTAAAGTGATCGACGTGACCGAGCGGCAACGATGAGCCAAAGAAGGGTTCCCAACGGAGACCGTAAGTCAGCGTCAACCGCGGTTTAATCTTCCAGGTATCTTGCGCGTATACGCCCAGGTATTGATGGCGGGTAATCCGATCCACCAGACCAACCTGAGAGAAACTGCCCACATCGCCCAGCAGAAAGTCACCCAGAATTGCGCCGGTGCCTGTGCTGCCAAAGCTAAACTGTCCGGTATTGCCCACTCCCACGCTCGCGGAGTTATTGCTGGGCCGGATGAAATCGGCTCCGAAGGCCATCTGGTGGGAGCCGCGGTTCAGGTTGACATCGTCGGCGATCTGCTGCGTCACCGTTCCGTTAAGCCCGTTCCAGGGGTCGCCCGGAATGTTCAGAGTGGGATAAGCAAAAACCGAGGCGCTATAGAATGTACCCGCTGTGATCACCGTGAAACCCCGGTAGGGGAGGAACATGTTCACGCCAAGATCCTGCGGGTCGAAGGTGGGCGGATCGGTTTTAGTAATATTCGTACGGGACCAGGTGACGTGCACTGTATTGATGGTGCGGGGCCCAAAAATGTGAGTATCTCCAAAGACGACAGACTGATATAAATCGTCGTTACCGGAAAGCACCATGGAGAGCGGATTGTTAGCATTGAAGGTCGGCGGCTGCAGACTGTGAGTGCCGAAATAACGCACGAACATGGAATTATTTTGGCTCATTTGGTAGTCGACTTTGGCTACGCCTGTTTGTTCATCCTGGTTATTGATCGTGGAGTAGCCGACCTTTCCGCAGGGATCGTTGGTGACGGGATAATAGCTCATCATTTTCACCGAGGCGCTGCTAAACGCGGAAGGCGAGATCTTGTTGTTGACGAAGCCCCCTTTTAAGTTGAGCGGTTTGCCGCCATTGCAGGCAGGCGAGGCGAACGCGGTGAAATCGCCAGTCAACATTAGCGGCGTCGGCTCAAAACCGAAGGCCTGACTGGGAGCGGAGCGAATCGCCGTACCTTGATATCCCGCGAAGAAAAATAGTTTGTCCTTCTTGATTTTGCCACCCAACGTTCCGCCGTATTGGTTGCGTTTCAGCGAGTCACGGGTCGGGGCCAGCCAATTTCGCGCGTTGAAATCGTAGTTGCGCACAAACTCAAAAGCGTCGCCGTGGAGCTGGTTGGTACCCGACTTCGTCACTGCGTTCACCGCCCCCGCCGAATGCTCACCGTATTGGGCCGGCAGGGCGCTGGTTTCCACTTTGAACTCCTGCAGCGCATCCGGGAATGGAAGGGGCATGCCCAAGCCGTTGAGTTCATCGTTATGGGCACCGCCGTCAAGCAGGTAAGTCAGACCATTCGACATTCCGCCGGCGACCGAAATGACCAGCTCGTTGGGATAATTCTTGCCCGTTAACAAGTCCTGGTTGGCTCCCTGACTGGCGGCTCCGGCCAGGAACACAAGCTGAGTGACGTTGCGCCCGTTGAGCGGCAGATCAACAACGCGCCGCTGGTCGACCACTTGGCCCACGCCGCTGTTTTGCGTTTCGACCATGGCTGCAGAAGCTTCAACCACCACCTGTTGATTGACGGCACCGATCTGTAACGACACATCAATGGCGGGGTTGCTGGCGACCTGTAGGACAATGCCTGTCTGAACGAAAGTGGTAAAACCCGATTTGCTGACTTCCAAACGGTAGGGTCCCACGGGCAGACTGGGGATTACGTAGGATCCGTCGGAAGAAGCTTGAACCGTGCGCGTCAAACCAGTGTCGGTTTGCACGAGCTTGATATCCGCACCGGGAACGGATGCACCACTGCTGTCCCTTACCACCCCTGATATCTGGGCCGTCGATGCAGACTGAGCGAATACGGCTCCGCCGACCACCAGCATTGTTAGCCAAACGGCAAACACAGTTTTCATAACCCCTCCAAAGACTAAAACCTCCGTAGTATAATCACGCTTTTACGAAGTGTCAATTGACCAATTGGGGCTATATCGATAAAAGTCGGTCGACAGTCGGGTGTACGCACCTACGGTTATGGGCAATCGTTATCGCCCATAACCGGCGGACAAACTATATTTTACCGACATCCACGAATTCAGGTTAAATGCGTGAACAGAAACACAAATAGACTAAACGCGGCCGATTAACGGAACAAGCTTACCAGGAAACTAAATATCCAGTTTGCCGGTGCTGTCTCCAAAACTCTCCTGATGTATGCCCAGTTTGTCGAGCATGGCGAGCATCAGATTGGACATGGGGGTGTGCTCCGGCGTGGTGATATGGCGTCCGCCCTTCAAGGTACCGGACCCTCCTCCCGCGACGACGATAGGCAAGGGGTCGTGATCGTGCTGGTTAGCGTTGCTCATACTGCTGCCATATAAGATCATCGAATGGTCGAGTATGCTGCCGTCGCCGTCCGGCGTCTTGCGGAGCTTTTCCAGGAAGTAGGCCAGCATCTGGGCGTGGTACTTATTGATCAGACTAAACGATTCCATCCGGGACGGAATATTGGAATGGTGCGACGCTCCATGGAATCCGTCGCGATTGCCGCTGAGGGGATAAGTGGAACCGCTGCTATCGTGCGCGAACATTAATGTGAAGACGCGTGTGATATCGGCTTGGTACGCCAGCGCTTGCAAGTCAAAGAGGAGCTTCAGGTGCTCATCGAAGGACTCCGGAACGCCCACCGGAGCCTCCGGCACCTTCACGTCGGATTCGCTCTGCTGGGTCGCCTTCTGAATCCGCCGCTCAATCTCGCGGATGTCATCCATGTATTCGCTGATGCGCGCGCGGTCGGCGCTGCCCAAGCCGCTTTGCAGCTTGCCCATGTTTTGCGTGATGGAATCGAGAATGCTGCGGTCTTCTGTCTTGCGGTTCAGTCTCTGCTCGGCGTTGCTGCCATCGCCAAACAGCTTCTCGAACACCACTTGCGGACTGTTCTCCATGGGCTGCGGCAGAGTGGGTGTGCGCCAGGAAATTGTATTAATATAAGCGCAACCGTAGCCCGAACCGCAATTCAAACCGACGTCTTCGATAGCCAGTTCCAGTGACGGGAGAGCCGTATCCTGTCCAATGTGCTGCGCGGCCAACTGGTCCATGGTCACGCCGACATGGATAGAACCCTTTTCCGGGTGCGCTCCGCTCAGATAGACCGCAGCCGAACGCGCGTGGTCGGCGCCCGCGTCTGAGCCCTTACCGCTTGCTTGCTTATGGCACAGATTGCTGATGACGTTAATATGATCGCGAAATTTTTCGAGTGGCTTAATGACGAAGGGGAACTCGAAGCCGGTGCCTTCCGTTGTGGGAGTGAAGCGGGCCATATAGGCTCCGTGAGGAACATAGATGGCGCCCAATCTGCTCTTGGGTTGCGCAGCTGTCTTGCTCAGTGGAGTCTGCGCCGGAATCATCGAATCAAGCAAAGGCAGCGCAAGCGTGACTCCCACTCCCCGCAGGAAAGCGCGTCGGGGAAGATGTTTCTTGGTGACGAAGTTCATGAGTTCTCCTAACCTTGTCAGTCTCTCTTCTGCATTTGTGGCATCCGTCTTTACCGCGCGGCCACCTTCACGGGTTCTGCCGGCGCATCCGGGGCTTTGGCCCTCATCTCGAAGGGTGCGCTCTTTACGATTCCAATAATCAGGGACGAAAAACGATCCCCATTGCGAGCCGCATCCCGGGTAATGGTGCGGACCACCGGCATGTCGTAGGAATGCAACTCCCGGCCTACCGCATAGGTGAGCAGCTTTTCTGTCATGGTTCCGATAAACGCGTCCGGATAGCTGAGCAGCGCCTGGCGCAGGCTAGCCGGGCCATTCACCTTGGTCCCGTCGACTAACTGCCCGGCGGGGTTGATCTTGAAGCCCAAATCCGTCTCGCGCCACTGGCCCGTGCCATCGAAATTTTCCAGCGCAAAACCGATCGGATCCATCAGCTTGTGGCAGCTGGCGCAGACCGGATTGGCGCGGTGTTCCTCCATGCGTTCGCGCACCGAAGTGACCGCCGCGCCCGGAGTTGCCTCCTTTAGCGGCGGCACATCGGGCGGAGGAAGCGGGGGAGGACTGCCCAGAATATTTTCGAGAATCCACTGGCCGCGCACCCCCAGAGAAGTGCGGTTGGCCACCGAAGTCGCCAGCAGAATGCTACCCTGCCCGAGCAATCCACGGCGGTTGTCGTCCGTCACCGACACGCGCCGGAATTTGGTCCCGTACACGTTGGGGATTCCGTAGTGTTTGGCCAGGCGTTCATTCACGAACGTGTAATTTGCGTCCAGGAGATCAAGCACGTTGCGGTCTTCGCGAATGACGCTTTGCAAGAACAATTCTGTTTCGCGCTGAAACGCCTGTCGCAAATTGTCGTCGAAATCGGGAAATGCGAGCGAATCCGGGGCGCTGTCCTTGAGCGTTCGAAGATACAGCCATTGGCCGCCGAAATTGGTGACTAGCGCCTCGGAGCGGTCGTCCGCCAGCATGCGCTTTACTTCGCGCTGCAAAACTGCGGGATCTTTTAGTTTCCCTGCGATGGCGGTGTTCAAAAGTTCGTCGTCCGGAATACTGCTCCATAGGAAAAAGGAAAGCCGCGAAGCTAGTTCCAGATCGCTGATCCGGTGAACCGCTCCCACAGGCAGATTGGCCGGATCGCGCTCGAAACGGAACACAAACTGCGGGTCGGCCAGAATACGGCGCGCCGCCATTTCGATTCCAGTGTCAAAGCTGCCCTTATTGCGGCCAGACTGGTAAAAGCTCAACAGGAGCTCGGTGTCAGCCTCGGTCACCGGGCGCCGGTAAGCGCGGCGCGCCAGATTGTTGATGATCTTCTTAGCACAGGGAATCTCATCGCTCTCTGCCTTCGGCTGGCAGATGAAGATCTTGCGGCGGCTGGGTGTGTCGCCCGGACCCGTCGCGTTATAAGGACCGGTGATGTCGACGCTATCGACATGGGGGAAAGTCGTGAAGCCGTGCTGGATGCCCAGATTCAGGTCATTGGTGCCCGCAGCCTTAAAGCGCTGGAACAGATCGTCCACGCCCGCGTTGTCGCGCTGGATGAAGTCTACGGCAATCTCCTGGGGGCCCGCCTTCATAGGCAAGCGAAATTCGAGCGCAGGCGTCTGGAAACCTCTTTGTTGTTTGGCCGCGGGGTCCGTCGATCTCATGTAGTAAAAAACATGCGAGGGCAAATCCATCAATTTCACGCGCGTGCCGTTGATGCTTACCTCGAGTTGCTCGCCCTTTTCCGCTTCTCCCCACCATCCGTAGTTGCCCTTCAAAAGCGAAACTTTAAAGTCGTATTCGGCGTCGAGCGGGAAGGTGTGGCGGATGATCATGCCGCCGCGCGTGCCGAGCGGCAGGCCTGCGATGCGATCGTTCTGCGACAGGTCGCCGCGCGCCTTATAAGTGGTCGCGGCGGTGCTGGTCTGGGGATCACCCACGGCCAAGCGGCTAATTTTAGCGGCAGCCGTCAAATACCGCTCCAGCAGGGCCGGCGATACGCCCAGCACATCGGCAATGTTGTCAAATCCTTCGCTCGAGTCATCGGCAGGCAGCAGATTGCCAGCTTCGATGTCGAGCGAAAACAGATCACGGATTGAATTGGTATATTCCGTGCGATTCATGCGATGGAGAGCAGTCGTACCCGGATTCGGCTTTTCGAGAGCGGCCCGGTCGAGCGACGCCTCAATGCTCGCCCGGAAATTCTCCATCACCGCGCGACTGGGCCGAGGCATGCCGGCCGGAGGCATCATGCCGGCGCGCAGCTTGCGGGTGACCTTTTCCCAGGTATCGGGATCAGCGCTGACGTGATCGAGATCGGCGCTTTGCAGTGAGAGATTACCGGTCTTCAATTTGTCGCTATGGCAAGCCACGCAATATTGTTTTACAAATGCATGTTGCTCCACGGCGGGCATCAGAGTAACTGAAACAGCCGTGGCCGGAGCAGCTGCTGCCGCTGGGGACGCGGCAGGAGTGTGTTGTGCCTTCTGATTGGCGGTCTGCGAATCACTCAGACCCGCGAACAGGATCGCCGTACAACCGATAATGAGAAACTTTTTCATAAAGTACCGGTAATCTGATTTCAGCGCTACTCCTATTTCGTCAATTCTTCACGCCCGCCGCCGAGCCAGCCGTGGAACTGGTTTTGTTATCGCCCATCAGCTCATGCAGCAGCGCGACAGTGCTCGGTTTCTCCTGCGGCGGATAACCGGCCAGAAACACACCGTGGGCAAACGTCATCGGCGTGCGCCCTTGTTTATCTTTTACGTCCAATTTGGCCCCATGCGACGCCAGCAGCCGCACCATGGCGTCGAATCCCCGGTTGGCCGCACCGTGCATCGCCGTAAAACCCTCGGCATTCACCGCGTTGACATCGGCGCCGTGATCCAGGCACAGTTTCGCGGCTTCGAGATATTCCGCGTCGGAGCGGCTGAAGGTCTGCAGCGTTACCCAGTTGATGCCAGCCACAGTCATTAATACCGTCGTCCCCTCTTTCGTCGAGATATTGGGATTGGCTCCGTGTTCCAACAGCATTTTCATCACTGTTACGTCACCCGATAGGCCGGCGCGCAAAAACGGCGTCTGCCCGTCGGAGCTTACCCAGGACATGTCACCTTGGAAAAATCCCCGCACCGGGGTCTTCTGGGTTTGCAGGTTTGGATCGGCCCCATGCGCCAGCAACGCGCTGATCACGTCAAGCGGCGCGACCGCGTCCGGCTTGGGATCCGCATAGGTGCGCGCGTGATCCAGATTGCGCATGTCCACCGCCGCTATCAATGGAGTACGCCCATAGAAATCCACAATATTCGGGTTCGCGCCGCGGGCAATCAACTCCATGGCCAGTTGCATGTGGTTGTTGATCACAGCAATGATCAGAGGCGTGGTGCCATTGGCCGAAACCGCATTAATATCGGCCTTCGCATCGAGCAGTATCTTCACCATGTCCAGCAGGCCGTCTCGCGAGGCAAATAGCAGCGCCGTCATGGCACCCGACGGACTAGGCAGCGCACGCTGCCTGGAAACGCCCGCGCCAGACGCCTGCGCCGGGCCCGGAATCACAGCCACGCCGTCGGGAACCTTTACCTCCGTATGCATATTGATATCGGCGCCCTTGGCTAGAAGAAGCTTTACAACGTCCGGGTGGTCTTCGAGCACGGCCCACATCAAAGCCGTCTGTCCCCGTACGGTTTCTCGATTGTTCAGAGTGGCGCCGTGATCAAGTAGAACCTTGACTGCATCCACCTTCCCCGTTCGCGAGGCCGTCATCAACGCGGTTTCGCCGGCGCGATTGGCGGTGTTGGGGTCAGCACCTGCGGCCAGCAGCTTCTGAATCATGGCAGCGCTGCCGTTTAGACACGCCATATAGAGAGGCGTCAACCCGTAGCGCGTCTCGGCTTTCACATTTGCCCCGGCGCCAATCAACAGATCCGCGATTATCAGGTCGTCATTGTCTGCGGCCCAGTGGAGCGCCGTGGTTCCATCCGCCTGCGCAGCGTTCACATCGACTTTTTGCTTCAAAAGTGTACGAACCGCTACTTGATCCCGGCTTTGGGCCGCATCGGCCAGCCGCGCACCGTCGTTGGCCGCGCCGAAACTGGCGCCCGCTAGTAGCGTCAACAAAAACAGCCCGGTGCTCAATCGTTTCGTGCGCCGCCAATCCATGTCTCTCACGCTGCTCATGTCGTCCGGCCGCCTCCGCTTTTGCTCAAACAATACTGACGATAAAGAACATATCAGGGTACGGCCGTTAGCGTCAATGACCCAATATGGTCAGTTTTGAGGGGCCATATCGCCTGCATTTTCATGGTTTTTGCGTGGAGACAATCAGCTGCGCTATTCTCGGCGCTCGATACCGGCGGTTTGCGAGGTCACTGTCCAGTCTCGGGCAGCTTGCCGCTTACTCGACTTAAGGTGCATTCTGCTTCCGATGTCCTTCCGGCCCGTCCGCAAAATAGCTGGGATCGGTAACGTGTTCCTGGGAGCTGATCTGGTGGATATCGCGGAGTATGAACTCGAGATCTACGAGGAGAATCCTGAAGATCACGAACATCATGGAGCCAACTGGACACCCGGCGCTAAGAAAATCGAGGGCACCGTCGTAGGCGAGTTACCCATAAGAAAGGATCTGAGGCTTCTTACCGAAGAAGGGTATTCCGTGAAATTCTACCTGCGCGACAGCTTCGGATCTGTCGTGATTTCCGAGCCCATGCTGGATAGTAGTGGAAATCCCGTGCGTTAGAACGTGGCGTAGAGTTACCGCTTAGCCGGCCCCTCCGGTTTACTGCGGACGCCAAGTCATCTCTACCTTCACCGGGATCTCGTTCTTGACTGCTACCGCTAAGATCGAAGGAGGATCGATCTTGAAATCGGATAACGTCGCGGGAATGGTACCTGATACGCGCATCTGATTTCCTTGCGCCACCAGCTGTTCCGCGAACTGGATCTCCAGATCCGCATGGATGGTGGATGACACCGAGGCCGTCTGGGGCAATCGCGTGCGCACTGTGACCAGGGGAAATTGTGCCCCACGCGTCACTTGTAACATGTGAAGATCGCGATTGCTGTCTCCCGAATCGAACGACTTCACGGGCACCGCGATCAGGAAATCGCATTGTCCCAAGCGGCACACTCCCTTGCCCAGCGCCGCATGGCTCACGCCCTCAGTCTGATGAAACGGGTGCGATACATGATAGGTGAGAGATAAATCGGCCGGAAGTAGTCTAAGGCCGACTCCGACACAAAGCTGTCACCTGATGAATCGACGCAGCATACAGCCTCTGCGGGATTTCATTCGGGCCCTCAAATTGACAGCATCAAAAGGAGGGAGACTTCCATGCGCTCGAATATTCGCCACCTTAGCCTGGCGGCTTTGATTCTGACACTATCGCTGTTTGAGATCCGCACCGTCTACGGCCAATCCAAAGATCCGTTTATTGGCAAATGGACTCTAGATCCCGATCACTCCCAATTTACCCCCGGACCGGGTCCCACCAACCGTACGATGATTTTCGAAATGAAACCCAAAGGTCTCCACAACCTCACCGACACCACCAATGCAAACGGCGGTGTCAGCACCATTGATTACACAGCGAAGTTCGACGGTGCGGACTACCCTGTCGAGGGCACGGCTATCGATACTGTATCGCTCAAGCGGGTCGATGCGAACACCATCGAACGCACCGGAAAGGTTCGTGGCATGCCCTCTGAAAGTTGCACCATGAAGGTCTCGCCTAACGGCAAGACGTTGACCGAGACTATCAAAGGCTCCTATCACGGGACGAATTACAGCAGCACGCAAGTCTACAATCGCCAGTAGGTCGGTGACGGAGAGGGCTACTGCGGCCTTTTGAACAGCGTAACGAAGACCGCGGTACCCAGGATGTGCCCGTCAATTGCCTTCATTGCATCGGCCCGGGTTGCGTCGGCGCCCAGATCGAGCTTGGTGTCGAGCGCATAGAGTTCGAACGTATAGTGGTGTACTAGTGCCGGAGGCGCGCATGGTCCAAAGTAACCGGCAAACTGGCGCACGTTTTTGATTTGTTTGGCGCCATCAGGCAAATCGCCGTTAGCGACTCCCTCTGGTAACTGGGTTGCATTCGCTGGAATGTTATAGATGAACCAGTGGGTGATGTCGATAATGCTCTTCCGAGGACGCGGCTCAGGGTCGTGCAATAACAGAGCAAAACTCTGGGTTCCCATGGGCACGTTGGTCCACTCGATCCGCGGCGAGACGCCGGACGGAGCATTGCTACAGGAATATTTCACGGGCAGTTCCGCGCCATCTTTAAGATCCGGTATCATCATCCGAAACGGGGGCGGTGGTGCTGCCTTCTTGGCCTGATCCTGGGCAAAAACGCTGGCTGAGCCGACGAGCAACACCGTACCAAGCAGAACCGTCTTCATTTTTATAGACTCCTTATTCGAGATTGTATTCATTGAACCACTATATTCTCTCTAGGATGCACTTTCCAGTATCGGGCAGCGCAGCGGCCGCGGCGAGCCGGAATGTTTTCGTGACTATGCGCTGGTTCGAAGCGTGCCGTTTTTAGCCGCGCGAACAATATTTTCAGCCGCGCGGAATGCCAGCGCCTGGATGGTCAGCGTAGGGTGGTTACGGCCGCCGGTGACTAAGTTGCTCCCGTCGACGATAAAGAGGTTGGGCACGTCGTGGGCCCGGTGGTATTTATCGACCACCGAGGTCTTCGGATCATTTCCCATGCGGCAGGTTCCGCGGTTGTGCGCACCGCCGCGGGCTTCGTTGACCGGAGGTGCCCAGATCTTTTTCGCTCCGCCGGCCTGCAGAATCTCGATAGACTTTTGCCGGAAGAATTCCATGTTCTTCTTGTCGTCCGCATGAGCCGTCGAGGTGATGCGCATGGCCGGCAGACCCCAACTGTCCTTTACCTCGGGATCCAGATCGATGCGGTTTGTCTCGAGAGGCAACTGGGTGACGAAACTAGTAATCGTCATCCGGTGATTGGCTTCTTCGCGGAGGGCCTTCTTGTATCCCGCACCCCAGCGCGGTGCCTCCGGCGACAAACCTTCCAGCCCGAGTTCGAACGGCGTCAAATAACCACGGGCGGTCATTCGTCCGCCGCCGTAGAAACCACGTTTCGGATCCGAATGCACGTAGTCCACTATTCCGGCCCCGGAGATAACGCCTTTGTATTCGTTCAGCGGATGTTCGAAGAGCGCGCCAACATTGACCACGTTGCCGAACATCACATGCTTTCCCACCATGCCGCTCGAGTTCGCCAGCCCCTCGGGGAAACGAGCCGACTTCGACATCAACAAAAGGCGGGCCGACTCGGAGGCGTTTGCGGAAAGGATAACCGCCTTCGCCTTCTGGCGTATCTCGCGCTTCTGGGCATCGAAATAAATGACGCCAGTCACGCGACCGCTGTTATCCACGGAGATCTCGCGCACGTAGCTCTTCACCCTAATTTCACAGCGCCCGGTTTTTTCGGCAATCGGCAAGACGGTGACCGCCGAACTCGACCGCGCGCGAACCTGGCAACCATAGCCTGAACAAATTCCGCAATTTACGCAGGCCGCCCGCCCCATATAGGGCTGGGTGATGATGGCGAGAGGCCCGGGAACGACGGTCAATCCCAGTTTGGCCGCCGCGGTATTAAAAAGCGCGCCCGAGCTCTTAAGAGGCACGGGCGGCACCGGATAATCTTTCGACATCGGCGCCAGGAAAGGCGAATTCACGCGGAGTCCGGATATCCCGATTTCCCATTCCGCTTGAGTGTAGTAAGGCTCAAGCTCTTCGTAAGTGACCGGCCAGTCCGCCATAGCTGTGCCCGAAGGAATGGTTGGATCGTGGGAGAGTTCCTGGAACTCATAGGGCAAGTGGCGCCAGCTGCTACCGCCATAGGTGACGGTGCCGCCGCCCACCACGCACCCGTAACTGTGCGTCCCTGAAACTGCTTTGACTTTGTCGTTGGGGCGGAAAGTGTTGCGCTGCTGCGTGGGATCGCTCATCAAACGATCCTCGTCGCTCAGATTACGCTGCAGCCACTCGTCCTTGTTGTATTCATGCTCGCGGCCGTACTTTCCCCAATTTCCCTGCTCCAGGACTAGAACCGAAAATCCGGCCACGGACAACTGTTTGGCCATGATTCCGCCGGCGGCTCCGGAGCCAATGACAATGAAGTCGACTTCACTCGATGTCGAAAACCGTTTCATAGTCGTTTCTCCTTATGCCCTGGCGGGGGGTTGCGGCTGAGCGTCGTAATAACCGAAAGGCGGCTTATGATTCAGAGAATCGTCATAGCCGATGAGTTTCCAGCCGATTTTTTCATAGTTGCCGCCGTGCACCGGCCGAGCAAAAAAACCGAGGACTGTGTGCGTGCGCACCGTTCTGAAGAAAGGCGTCTTCTCAATCTCGATGAGCACTTTGATCTGCCGCTCGGAATCGAGCGTCGAGAATTTGCCGCCCTCCGGGTAGATCTGCTGCGTCTTTGCCTGAAGATCCTGCAACCCCTGAGTGTAAAGGGGCTGGCTGGCCCGGGCGAAAGTGGATATAGCCCGATCGATGAAGTACAGGCAGTGGGCCTCGCGTGCACCGGGAGTTTCGTCGGTGGGGATGATTTGGGCCGCCATGGCCTCAATCTCCGCCGCCTGTGCATTGGTGAAGAAGGCTAAGTGAGGCAGTTGCCCGGCTTTTGCCGCCAGCCGCACGTGTTTCTGCGCAGCGAGAATGCCCGGATAATTGGTTGCCACCCATGCCGCGCTCAAGCCCGTTACAGATTCAATAAGCAGTGCCCGTCGCGATTTCCCTTTGGTGCTCATGCTGGCTCCCTTCGTGGGGCGTCTTGGTTCGCCCTTTCCGGATACCGGGATTGTACACCCAATCGAAACAGATCATTGGAAACTCCCGCCGCGCGTTCAAACCCTAGACCTCCTGATGCAAATATTCAACTTTGGTTGCATATCGACCCGTATTCCCCCCCGGAGACTTGCAGCTTTTCCTGTGATATGCTTCGCAGTCAGAGAGCAACGCCCGCGATCTAGGCGCAGAGCCAAGCAGATCGGCGTGGAGATGAATTGTGATGAGAATAAAAACATTAACGATGTTGTGTGGACTCAGTATCAGCCTCATGTTTTCCCCCCTGAGCTTTGCACAGGAGGCTGCAGTCACTCTCTTCGCCCAACTTCCCGACTGGAGTGGCTTGTGGAGCATGATGGGCGGCACCATTTTCGATCGCTCCACCCAAACCGGCTCAGGCGGGGCCATCGATCACGGCGTGCGCGAGCATCCTCCCTACACTCCGGAGTACGAAAAGATCTACATGAAGCACCTCGCTCTCCGGGATATTGACCGATATCCCGACGTAATTACAAATTGTGGAGTTCCCGTGGGCTTCCCCCGTATCCTGAATCTCCCGGATGCCTACGAATTTGTGGTTCGGCCAGATATCTTCTACATCGTCACCGAAAATGGCCCCAACACGATGCGCGTTTATACCGATGGACGCAAACTCCCGGCGAAGGAGGACACCTGGGGGACTTACACCGGCGTCTCAGTCGGCCATTGGGAGGGCGACACGCTGGTGTGGGAAACCATCGGCTTGAAGGGCAGCCGCGACAACGATTCTATCCTCGATAGAACCGGCCTTATCCTGAGCGACCAAGCTAGGATCACTACTCGGATGCGAAAGGTCAACGAAAACACGCTCGAGGCAAGGATGGTCATCGAGGATCCGAAGGCTCTGACCAAGCCGTGGAATGTGACCAAGCAGTTCAGGAAAAGTAAGAAGCCCGGGCTCTTTATGTATGATTATGGCTGCGCGGAGAATCAGCGAAACCCTGTGGACTCCGCGACGGGCAAAACGCTGATACTCGGCGCGGATGGCAAACCGGTTAATTAAGTGAATTGCGAATGCACCTTCCTAAGGAGATCTTCGACATGAAATCAATCCATAGAGTTGTTTTTGCTGCGGTGGCTATTACTTTCGCGTCCATCGCGATTCAGCCGGTTCTGGCACATCATTCGGGCGCGGGATTCAGCCGTGAAACCATACAACTTTCGGGCACGGTCAAGGAATTCCAGTTTAGGAATCCTCATTCATGGATCCAGGTCAACGTCCCAGACCCCAGCGGCAAAACCGTGGAATGGAGTATCGAATGGGGCAGCCCGAACCAGTTGGGACGTGAGGGCATTCGCCCATCTTCGTTCACTCCAGGCATGAGTATAACCATGAAGGTTCACCCGATGGCCAACGGTTCCCCGGTCGGCGGCTTCGTCGGCGCGAAGATGTCCGATGGCAAAACGATTGGTAAGTGGGACGCGGAATAACCGGATTCACACAGGCGTCGCGGGTTCAACCCGCGTCTGCACTCTGGCGCACCACAGAGTGTAATTTAGTGAGACGGCACTATATGGTCCAAATCCTGGTTGTTGTCGTGACAATCGGATTCCATAATACGCTCTTCGCGCGGAGGATGACGTAAAATCAGCCGATACAACCACGGCTTGGTAAGAACCTCTGGATCCTCCATCGTCGCCTCGTAGTGAATCGTATTGTCCGGCTGAAGCATGTATCGCTCGACCACGTGGAGAGACTCACTGTGGAAGTGACCTGGCCCCGGCAGCCACGTGATATTGTTGAATCCCACCACGTCGACCAGGAGCGTATCCCCGTCCCAGCGGCCTGTCGAATGCCCCATATATGACGGATCCAAATCAGCCGGGTGCGGTTTTCCATCCAAGGCAACGATTCGGAACGCGTGACCCGACTCGTAGAGGAATGCAATTTTCTTGGGTGTCTGGATGACTTCCATCGGAACGACGCTTCCCGTGATCCGTGGCACGCCGGCCATTTTGCACTGCACGTTGGGATCTTTGCGATTGTCGGCCCCGAGTTCCTTCACCTTGGCGATCAGTTCAGGACGATAGGGTGCCGGTCCGACGGGGGGACCCCAGGAACTCGCAGTCCCCTCACCTGGGCGGAGTTCGCCGGTTTCGCCAAACAGAGTTACTCCAAATGCTTGCCAGATGCCAGAAAGGTCAGGTTTGCCATCAGAAGTTCGGAGCACGTTTGCCGCTGCTTTCACGGGGGCCGTGCTCTGACCGAACGCAGCCAGACTCACAGGCAGGGTCACAAGCAGGGATGCAAACAGCGAGAGTCTCATGTCCGTGCTCCTAGTGGGAGGGAGGGCCGACGAAAAGCTTCTTCCCATCGGGCCATGTAACTTCACGACCCGCCATTCTTTGCGAACCGTCCTTGGAGGCCCAACCGCTGATCGATACCGAATCGCCGACCTTGATCGAATCCCTGGTCCACCCGGTTCTGCGCAGGATGTTAGGCGGATGTCCTTCGACAGTCATGATTGACGTTTTCCCGGTTTCGTCCTTGGCTTCCACCGTGAGGTAGACATGCGGGTTTTGCCAGTCGATCTTAGTAACGGTGCCCGCGATCGAGGCTGGTTTTTCAGCGTCATATTCGGCCGCGAAGGAATGATGGGCGATCGCGGTAGAACTGAACCATATCCCACAAGCTAAAGTGCATACTCCTAGCTTCATGAGCACTCCTTTAAAGCAAAAGCCAGGCGTTAGCATACGCCGCCCGCGCTCGGAATGCAAACATACGACCTATCTATCATGAGCGATTTCGCCGGGGCAGTCCCTTGACTTTGACATCACCTTATGAAAGCATTCCCAAGATTGTTGAGGGGCGCTTCTACATCATTTTGCCGGCGTACATGGATTTCACCGATTCTTGGGGGGATTATGAAGATGATTCGTACTTGGCATTTACTGTTTCTGATCGCGGCTCCGATGGTTTGGTCGCAGGCGATCTCCACATCTCAGATCAACGGTACCGTTCAGGACAGTAGCGGACTCGCCGTTCCGGGCGCGCAAGTCAAAGCGACGCAGACGGAAACCGGGCTGGTCCGTACAGTGACCAGCGGCGCGGATGGTGGATATGTGATCACTAGTCTTCCAGTGGGCCCTTATCAGGTCGAAGTGACCAAGGACGGATTCAGTAAGTATCTGCAATCCGGCATCGTGCTGCAGGTCGCCGGCAACCCCACCCTTGATGTGACGTTGAAGGTCGGCACGGTCACCGATCAAGTGCAAGTCGAAGCCAACGCTGCCTTGGTAGAGACCCGCAACGCCGGAATCGGACAGGTGATCGATAACCAGCGCGTTCTGGAGCTGCCTCTAAATGGGCGGCAAGTGACCGAGTTGATTTTTCTATCGGGAATGGCTACCCAAGTCAATGGCGCCGGCTTAAACTCCGGGGTTCGAAATTTTCCGACGGTCGACATTTCGGTTGCCGGCGGTCTCTCGAACGGTTTAACCTACCGCCTGGACGGCGCCACTCATAACGACCCCTATAATAACTTGAACCTGCCGCTTCCCTTCCCGGACGCGCTACAGGAATTTAAGGTAGAGACCAGTGCGCTGCCCGCGCAATACGGGCATCATTCTTCAGCCGCGGTCAACGCCGTGACCAAGTCCGGTACTAATGATCTTCACGGCGACCTGTTCGAATTCATCCGCAATGGCGCCGTCAACGCGCGCAACACCTTCGCCGCGACCCCCGATTCTCTTAAGCGCAACCAGTTCGGCGGAACCGTCGGCGGGCGAATCATCAAGAACAAGCTGTTCTTCTTCGCCGGCGTCCAGGGCACGCTCCTGCGAACCGCGCCCACCACTAACATTGCGTTTGTACCTACTGCCAAAATGCTGACCGGCGATTTTACGGGATGCGCCACGGGTTTGAAAGCCCCGTTCGTGGGTGGCACCAAAGTTGACCCTTCGTTATTTTCAACACCGGCTCTCAACATCCTGAAGCTCCCGGGCTTCCCGACCTCCAGTTCTCCCTGCGGCCAGGTCACCTTCGGCCGCCGAACCGCCAGCGATCAGTATGATTCATTGGCCCGCGGCGACTACCAGATGAGTGAAAAGCAATTTATGTTCCTGCGTTACTTGCAAGCGCGTTTAAATCAGCCCTCCGATCACGATCCGGCCAACCTGCTGGCGGGATCTACGGCGAATCTCAACTTCCTGACCCAATCGGCAGTTTTCGGCGACACGTATCTGTTCGGCGCGGGAACAGTGAACAGTTTCCGGGCCACCTTGAATCGATCGGCGGTGCCTAAAATCAGCCCTCAGGTTTTTTCGCCCACCGATGTCGGGATTAATATCTGGGACGGCGTTCCCGGGCTTACGCGCATCGCAATTACCGGCGGCTTTAATATCGCGTCCAACAACGAGACGCCCAGTACCTATAACACGCTGGACTTTGAGTTTTCTGACGATGTGAACCTGGTACGGGGCGCGCACCAGATCGGTTTTGGCTTCGACTTTATCCGTGCGTATGTCAACGCGAACTCGGGCCTCAACGCTTCCGGCCCCTTCACATTTAGCGGCGGAGTGACCGGATCCGGGCTCGCGGACTTCCTGCTCGGGAAGCCCTCCGCGTTCACGCAAGCCACCACCACGGTGGTCTACGATCGCATGAATTATTTCGGCTCTTATGTGCAGGACACCTGGAAACTGTCGCAACGCTTGACCGTGAGCGCCGGCGTGCGATGGGATCCGTATCTGCCGGTGACTTCTAAGTACGACTGGCTGGGCCACTTCGATCAGGCGCTGTTTACTCAGGGCGTGCATAGCACGGTATACACGAAAGGGCCGGCGGGATTGGTATTCCCGGGCGACGCCCAATACACCACTGGGAACGGCGTGGCCAATAGCCGCTGGAATAACTTTGCTCCGCGAATTTCGCTGGCCTGGGATCCGCAGGGTAACGGACTGACATCTGTCCGGGTAGCCTACGGCCGGTTCTTTGATCTGCCTTCCCTCAATAATTACATCGGATTCGGCCAGGCGCCGCCGTTCGGGAACAACACCACTGTTAACTTTCCCGCCAGCTTCGCCAATCCCTGGGCTGGTGTAACCGGAGGAAATCCTTACCCGTTGACACTGAGCAAAAGCGCGCCGTTTATTAACTTCGGCGCCTATGAAAACTTTCCGACCGATCCTAAGACGACATACTCGCAGCAATGGAATTTCAGCGTCCAAAGACAGTTGGGGAAGGACTGGATTGCCTCAGCAAACTATGTGGGAACCGCGATTACTCATATTTGGGGCGGCAACCAGCAAAACCCAGGGGTCCTGTTACCAGGAGTGCCGAATGTTGCATCCAACGACCCTCGCTGTACCCAAAACAGCCTCACGGTCAACTGCACGACCAACGTCAACGCCCGGCGCGCGTTAAATCTGCAGAATTCTGCGCAGGGGATTTTTTATGGAAGCATCGCACAGTTAGACGATGGCGGGACAGGCAACTACAACGGACTGCTGCTGTCGATCCAGAAGCGCAGTTCTAAAGGCTATAGTGTCCAGGCCAACTACACTTGGTCCCACTGCATCAGCGACGTCGCCAACCCGGAGCTGGCCGTGGCCGGCTCCAATTTCATGATTCCGGGCAACCGAGAGGCGGATCGCGGCAATTGCACGCTGGGAGATCGGCGTCAGCTTTTCAATCTATCGGCGGTGTATGAGACGCCTAAGTTCTCGGGTAAGGCGGCACGGCTGCTCGCGAGCGGATGGCAGATTTCACCTATTATCCGTCTGCAAACCGGTCCTTACCTCACCGTAACCAGCGGGCTCGATAACGCGCTCACCGGGCAGACTGCGTATGAAAGAGTCAACTTGGTGATGGCTGACGTTTTTCAACCCAACCGAACTCCGAACAACTACCTTAATCCGGCGGCTTTCGCTCAGCCGGCGCTCGGAACCTATGGCAACATCGGTACCAACAATATTCTTTCGCCGGGATCGATCTACATTAATGCGGGCGTAACCCGAACCTTCCGGATTCGCGAGAGGCAAAGCATCCAATTTCGGTTTGAGGCATTCAATATTCCGAATCATGTAAATTGGGGTCCTCCTAATGGCCTGTCTGGAAACGGCACGGCCACCTCGACGGCCGGATTTATCACGCCGACAGCGGCTAGGAACAGCTCGACATTTGGGCAGATTCTTTCAGCCGACGATCCGCGGATTTTGCAGGGCGCTTTGAAGTATACATTTTGAGTGCAGCAGCGGGAACTGAGTGACATCAAGTTGGGGGCGGCGATGTACAATTTGACGATGAAATACATGCGATGGATACTGCCGGGTCTGCTCGCAGTTCCTGCGTTTGCGGCATCGTGTGAGAGTCTGGCAACGCTCGCATTACCGGGCACGAACATCACGCTGGCCCAAATCGTGCCGGCGGGTCACTTTTCTCCACCCAGTGATAGGCAAGCCAGGGGTCCAGATCCGTACAAGGAACTTCCCGAATTTTGCCGTGTGGCGGCGACGCTCAAACCCTCCAGCGATTCGGATATCAAGGTGGAGGTTTGGCTGCCTACAAACGGTTGGAACCGCAAGTTTCAGGCCGTCGGTAACGGAGGTTGGGCCGGAGTAATCAGTTATCCCGCCATGGCCGAGGCGATCCGCGGAGGATATGCGAGTGCCTCCACGGACACCGGGCACGTTGGCGGCCGCGGGACTTTTGCGCTGGATCATCCCGAAAAACTCACGGATTTCTCGTGGCGATCCGAACACGAGATGACCGTCAAGGCCAAAGCCGTCATCCAGGCCTTTTACGGTAGTGCACCGCGTCTCTCCTACTGGAATGGCTGCTCAACGGGCGGGAGACAGGGTCTTAAGGAAGCGCAGAAATTTCCGGACGATTTTGACGGCATCATCGCCGGAGCGCCCGCCAACCGAACGGCAATCTCCTTGTGGATAGCCGCCGCCGTCCTGAAGGAGCCGGCAAGCTACATCCCGCCGAGTAAATACTCGATTATCCATCAGGCGGCGCTCGCCGCCTGCGATGCGCGCGACGGGCTCAAGGACGGTCTGATCGACGATCCCAGGAAGTGCACCTTCGATCCCAAGGTCTTGCTCTGCAAGGGCGCGGATGGACCCTCTTGCCTCACGGCTCCACAAGTGGACGCCGCCAAGAAGATTTATTCTCCCGCCATCAACCCACGTACCGGGCAACAGTTATTCTCGTCCCTGGTGCCGGGTACGGAGCTCAACTGGGGCATCCAGGCTGCTGGCCCGGATCCCTCCGCCAATATTTACGACCAGTACCGATATGTGGTGTTTAAAGACGTCAATTGGGACTGGCGGACTTTCAATTTCGACAGCGACGCCGCGCGCGGCGACCTGCCAGAGAATGTACCGATGAACGCCACCGACCCAAATTTGAAGCCGTTTTTCGCGCACAATGGAAAACTCTTGCTCTATCACGGCTGGAGCGATTCGAACGTCCCGACGTTGAACACCATTAAGTATTACAAGAGCGTGGTTGACAGCATGGGCGGCGTGGCGAAAGTATCGAACAACATCCGGCTGTTTCTGGAGCCCGGGATGGGCCATTGCGGCGGCGGTGAAGGGCCTAGTGTGTTTGATAAAATCGGCCCGCTGGAGCAGTGGGTGGAGCAGAACAACCCACCGGACCGGATCGTCGCATCTCACAAGACCGATGGCAAAGTCGATCGCACCCGACCCCTTTGTGCCTATCCGCAGGTTGCCAAGTACAAGGGCTCGGGCAGCATCGACGACGCTGCCAATTTCGCTTGCAAAGTCCCATAAGCACCTGCGGCTGCATCTTCCCGAGGCCGACCGCTCCCACCGGCTCCGCCTAGATCAAGCTGCGTTTTCGAGCTTCATTGAGACGGGCCTTTGGCGGGTGCGGGCCGCCCCGCCGGATCAAACATATCTTGGGTATTTTGTTCTCAATGATCGCGGTTAATCCAATAGTTTAAAGGAAGATATTCCTCTTGTACCAGTCGCCCAGCGCGCGTATACTTCAACCGATGGTATAGGTTCTGCAGGACTGGGCGGGTGCTCGGCACTAGAGGAGAGGGAAAGCTCATGGCGCACGACCACGGAAATGAATATCAGGCGAAGTTTCCTCACGATACTGAGCAGAGAAGCGTGGAATATCCGTTAACGGATATCCCGTCTCCACGATTGCAAGTACCGAAATCTCGATGGCTTTAAGGGAGGCGGTATGTGTGATTACTCTTTAGGTGGACTGGCCAGTCGGCTGGCCGTGGACGGCGAAGAACTAATTGTTCATAGGTTCACAACGAACTCGATCGGCTTGGCTTCGCCGGCAGATTTGCAAAGGGAGACACGCGAAGAACGGCAACAGGACCAAAGTCTCTGGTATCGAATTAAAAGCATATTCGCTGCGGCGTCCGATTGCAGCTCGGTGCGAGCAGTCTGCGTTCCGCCGGGTGCTCGCTTGGTGTTGAAAAATATTCCGTTCGATCTCAGATGCAAATGGAGCGTCGATGCAGACGAAAGTGTATTCTTCGTGCAAACAAGCGCGGAGGTGAATACCTATCGCGACGCAGTCTACTTCCGCACCGGGCGCCAGGTTCTGCTGCAGGAATTGCGTGAGGGCATGCAGGTGACAGTAGTGTCGCTAAGTGGTGATTTCAGCGGTGAGCCAAAACCAGCATTTGCGGTCCCGAGTGGTTGGCCGGTTCCATAATTCCATGGCGATCAGCGATGAGCGTTATCGGCGCCGTGGGGCCATCGCCGCTTGAGCGATTCAGTCTTTCTATGGCGTTCTCGCACTCGCTGTGAATTTCGAGCTTGGTATAGGTGTCCGGCCGCCGAAGCGGACATCGAGTGCGGCATTCTTGTGGAATTCAACTTCACTGCCCCGGGCAATGATGTTCAGATACACGGACCAAGCCAGGCCGTAAAAGCCTAGTGCACTCGCCACATTCGGCGAAGCCTTCGCTGCCGCAGCTCTTTTTTTTTTGATGCTCCGGCCGCCACCGAGAGTTCGTCCACCAGTGTTGTTTCC
>Ga0157370_10000604_pt1 | contig 44766 bp, 46 predicted proteins | sample C35metaG_FD_113463 | JGI IMG/M metagenome (GOLD analysis project Ga0157370, IMG submission 113463) | Corn rhizosphere microbial communities from Kellogg Biological Station, Michigan, USA - C3-5 metaG | ecosystem: Host-associated > Plants > Roots > Rhizosphere > Soil | place: USA: Michigan...
ATCGCGTCATGCATGGTGCCGAGCGAGGTCGGCAGGGTGGCAGCCTGCTCCCAGCTCATATTGTTGGCCGGGATCGCCGTCGTTCGCCCCCAATCCGTCACCGCGTATTCGGCATAGCCGCCCTGGCCGGTACACATGACGCGGTCGCCGGGCTTCACGCCTTTGACCTCGGCGCCGCATTCCACCACCTCGCCCGACCATTCGATGCCCGGAATCGTGCCGGTCATCCGCGTATGGCCCGAGCCGTAGGCGCCCGGTAGTTCGGCGCGGTTGAGGCCGATAGCCCGCACCTTGACGAGCACCTCGGTGGGCTTCGGCTTGGGCTGCGGCACCTCGCGAATCTCGAGGCCTGCTTCGCCGACGACGGCTGCCTTCATCTCGATCCTCCCCTTCCTTATCGCCACGATGGCTAGCACAATCGCCGGACTCGCGGTAGCGGCCCCGGCCGTTGTAAATTGTCGGCATGACCGATTATTGGCTGAGCAAACTGTTCTTCGATTTGCAAAATCCCGCCGCCGCGGCGGAATACCGCGCGGACCGGGCGAAGGTGCTGGCGCGCTATCCCTTGGCGCCCGAGGTGCTTGACGCGATCGCGCGCGACGATGTCCTCTTCCTCGGCCGCCGCGTCAATGCGTATTTGCTGCGCTATTATTTCGGCGCCGCGGGAATGAGCGACGCCGTCTTCCTCGAGAAGCTGCATCAAAGCGGCAAGGAGGCAAGCCATGGCTGAACTCGTCGGCGCCTTTGCCGCGAGCCACGCGCCGCTCATTGCGCGCGATTGGCACCGGTTTTCCGAGGAGCGCCGCAGCGAGATCGCGGGGGCTTATCGCGAGCTCGGCCGGCGCATGACCGCGGCACGGCCCGATGTGATCCTCGAGCTCTCGCCCGATCATTGGACCAATTTCTTCCTCGACAATCTGCCGAGCATCTGCATCGGCGTCGGCGAGAGCCATGAAGGGCCGTCCGAGCCCTTCATGAAGGGCTTTCCGCGCTCGGTCGCGGGGCATGCCGCGCTCGGCATGCACATTGCCGCAACCGCGCTTGCCGAAGATTTCGAGCCCTCGATCTCGCATCATTTGAAGCTCGATCACGGGTTTTGCATTCCGCTCGAGCGCATGGAGCTGCCGGCGCTGCCGCGGCTCGTGCCGATCACCGTCAACGATCTCGAGCCGCCGATGATGAGCATCCGGCGCTGCTTTGCCTGGGGCCGGCTCTTGGCGCGCGCGATTGCCTCCTATCCGGAGAAAAAGCTGCGCGTTGCGATTCTCGCCACCGGCGGCCTCAGCCATTCGATCGGCGAATCGACCATGGGCGCGATCGACGAGGCCTTCGATCGCGATTGCATCCGCGCTTTTACCGATGGCGCCGAGGCGCCGCTGACGCAATTCCTCGAAGCGCATATGGCGGATGCCGGCAACGGCACGCATGAGGTGCGCAATTGGGTGATCGCCCATGCCGCCGCCGGCGCGCGCGGCTTCGACCTCATCGAGTACCGCGCGATCCCCGAAGTCTATGTCGGCTGCGGCTTCGCCTCCTGGCGGGTCTAGCGCCGCCGCGCCGTCTCGTTATTTCGCGGGCCGCGTCGGGCTCAAGCCCTTGGGCAGCGCGAGGCCCGCGATCACTACCAGCGCGACGAAGAAACCCGCGACCCAATAGACGTTGCGGATCGCGTCGGAGACCGCGAGCAGCACGTCGCCGGCTTGCGCACCGAGCTTGTCGCGCAAGGCGGGCTCCATGATCCGCTCGACCGCGTCGCCGCCCAACAGCCCGGCCAGGCTGACATTGACGACGCCGCCATAGATCGCCGTGCCGATGGTCTGGCCGAGCATACGGCTGAAGGCGATCAAGGAGGTCGCGGTGCCGCGCCGGCTCCAATCGACGCAGCTTTGCGCCGAGACGGTATAGGTGTTTTGGGTCAGCCCCATGCCGATGCCGACGAGCCCCGTCCCGACCGCCGCCCAAAGCGGGCCGCGTGTGGGATTGAGGAGGATCAGCATGGCGATGCCCCAAATGAGGAAGAGGGCGCCGACCATCGTCGCCATGCGATAGGAGCTGCGCAGCATGATCCGGCCGCCCGAGGCCGAACCCGCGATCCAAGTGACCGAGCTGACCGCCAGCACATAGCCGGCGATCAGAGGCGTGCGGCCCATCACGCCCTGCACATAGGCGGGCAGGAAGGTCGTGCTCGCCATGACGACGCAGCCGACGCCGAAGCAGGCGATATTGCCGCAGGCAAGAATGCGATTGCGCAGCAAGCTCAGCGGCAGGATCGGCTCCGCCGCATAATGCTCGCGGACGACGAAGGCGGCGAGAATCGCGAGCGAAAGCCCGAGCACGGCGCAGAAGCGCGCGATGCCCAGCGCTTGGGCCTGAATGAAGGCATACATCACCAGGCCGATGCCGAGCGCCATCAACGCGGCGCCCGAATAGTCGATGCGATGCGCGCGCCGCTCGATCGTCTCGTGGAGCGCGAAGGCGAGCAGCAGGAAGGCGGCGATGCCGATCGGCACCGTGACCCAGAACACCCAATACCACTCGGCGCGCGAGACGACGAAAGCGCCGAGCACCGGGCCGATGATCGCGGCGATGCCCCAGACGCTCGAAAAGAACCCCGCCATGCGCGCGCGCATCGCCGGCGGATACATGTCGCCGATCAAGGTCTGATTGACCGGCTGCACCGCGCCGGCGCCGACGCCCTGAATGACGCGGAAGACGATGAGAGACGGCATGTTCGGCGCGAAGCCGCACAGCGTCGTGCCGATGAGGAAGAGGCTCAGCCCGAAGAACAGCACGCGCTTGCGGCCCAAAATATCCGCGAGCCGGCCATAGATCGGGATGGTGACGCCCTGGCTGAGAAAATAGGCGCTGAACACCCAACTGAAGAGCTCGAACCCGCCGAGATGGCCAACGATGGTCGGCATCGCGGTCGCGATTACCGTGCCCTCGATGCCGGTCATCAGGATCAGCACGACGGACGCCGTCAGTATCCAGGTGCGCTGCGCCGCGCCGGCCGCGATCGGACTGTCCGCGCGAAGCTCTGCGCCGCGCGTCGAAGCAGGATCGCTCAAGGTGCGCTCAATTCAATAGGATTCGACCCAGGGACGAAGCTCGATCTCCGCCGTCCACGCGCTGCGCTTTTGGCGATGCACGTGAAGATAGCTCTGGGCGATCGCATCGGGCTCGAGCAAGCCGTCGGGGCCGCGCTCATTGGCGCGCGGATCATCGCCGCGCCTGATCCCGCCATCGATGACGAAATGCGCGACATGGATGTTTTGCGGCGCCAATTCGCGCGCCATGCTCTGCGCGAGGCCGCGCAATCCGAACTTTCCCATCGCGAAAGGCGCCGAGCGCGCATAGCCCTTGATGCTGGCGGAGGCACCGGTGAAGAGGATGGTGCCGTGACCCTCTTTCAGCATCAGCCGTGCCGCCTGCTGCGCGACGAGAAAGCCGCCGAAGCAGGTGACGGTGATGGTTTTCAGCACTTCCTGCGGATCGAGCTCCGCCACCGGGCCGCGCGTGCGGTAGCTGGGATTGTAGACGACGAGGTTCGGCGGCCCCATATCGGCGACGACCGATTTGAACAGCGCTTCGACATCGGCGGCGCGCTCGGCATCGCAGGCATAGGCGCGCGCGTGCGTCTCTTTGCTGAGGGCGGCGAGCTTGTCGGTGCGCCGCGCGGCGAGCGCCACGCTCATGCCTTCCTTGTGAAACAGCCGCGCGAGCGCCGCGCTGAGGCCCGTGCCGGCGCCGACGATGAGCGCAATCTCGGCCATGTGGCGTCTCCCTTTGATGCGCGATCGACTTACTTCGGCGCGCGGCGCGCGGACAGCAGAAGCTCCGCCTCGGCGCGGGCGGCGTTGCGGCGTTGCGGCTGATTCTTCAGCTCGACGACCACTGTCTTGGCGTGCCGATCATGGACCGTGCCGCCGCTCACCGGCGAGCTGGGCGCCGCGTTGACGAGACGAAGCGAGGCAAGCCGCGTGTGCTCGCCCGCGCCCGCGAGCGTCGCTTCGATCTCTTGTCCCTTGAAGAGCCGCGCGACGCCGAAGCTCGCGAGCATCGCCGCATCGACCGCGATGTCGCGGCTGAAGCCGGGCAGCCGCAATGCACCGTGCCCGGCACGGCTGTCGAACCATTGAACGACGCCGCGGATTGCGCCTGCGGGAGCGGGCGCGAGCAATGCCGGGAGCTCAGCCGGCGTCTGCGCGGCAAGCTCCGCGCGCCGCACGAGCGTCGGCGCGGCCGATTTCGGCTCGACTTCGGCAGCGGGCGCGGCGGCCGGTTGCGGTGTCTCGGCCGGCGCGGCGCGCCCAGGCGCGGTACGGCGCGGCCGCGCTTCTCGCGTCACGCGCGGCGCGGGGCTCTCTGCGTCGAGCGACGCCAAGGCACGCTGAACATTTGCGATCACTTGCGGCACCTCTTCCAGCGGCGTCGGGCGCGCGGCGAGAAGCTTTGCGACCATGCGTGCGGCATCGAATTTTTCGGCCATGTTAGCGTCGCTCTGGGTGCCCGATGGAAATCTCTTATCATGTTCTGATCCTTTGGCAAGAGGCCGACAATTGACCCGAAATCGAACGGACGATAGGTTGGCCCCCGGGTGACAGGCTGGTGACTCGCGCGCTTATCGGTGCCGCGGCAGCGGCGGCGGGATCTTTCGTGCTGTGGCTCGTTCTCGGCATCGAGCCGGGCGCGGCGAGTCTTTCGGCCGGTCTCGCGGTCGCAGCGGCAATCGGCGGCTGGGCGTGGGTTGCGGCTTTATAACAGGCAAGGGAGATCCGGAAGAATGTTATCGGTCATGCGAAAGTTCCTCGGTGCGGCTGCGCTGGTCGCCGGCATTGCGCTCTGCGGCACGGCCTCGGCGCAGGAAAAAGCGGCAACGCCCTTGGCGATCAATTATGCGAGCCCCAACGCGATCTGGTGGTCGGTCGATGTCGGTCTCGACAAGGGCTTCTTTAAGGAAGAGGGCTTCGCGACCGAGACGATCCCATTCCAGAACTCGCCGCAAGCGATTCAGCTCATCGTGTCGAAATCCGCGCAGATCGCAGGCGTGCAGCCGGAATCGCTGATGGACGCCAATCGGCACGGCGCCGATCTGGTCGCGATCGCGCAGCCCGAAAGCGCGCCCGACTGGTCCTTCGTCGTCTCGAAGTCGATCAAGAGCTGGGCGGACATCAAGGGCAAGATCATCGGCTTCAGCTCACTCAAGGTCAACGAGGTGTGGCTCACCGAGAGGCTGCTCGCCGCACACGGCTTGAAGCGGAGCGATTGGACCGGGATTCAGGTCGGCATCACGCCGCTCAAAGTCGCGGCGATGGAGAAGGGCTCGATCGCCGGCGCCGCCTTGTTCCAGCCCGGCGCGGAGAAGGCGATCCAAAGCGGGCTGAAGGAGCTCGGGCGCTACGCGCAGATCGGCGCCTATCCGCCGACGCTCGTCGTCGCGAGCCGCAGCTGGGCGATGCAAAACAACAATGGCGCGCGCGCGAAAAAGGCGTTCGAGCGCTCGCATCAGTGGCTCGCCGATCCGGCGAACCGCGCCGAGGCCGAGCGGATCCTCCAGAAGTACACGAAAGTCGATGCCGAAATCGCCAAGACGATCTATCAGCAGCTGTTCATTACGGATAAGAGCTACAGCCGCACCGGCGACGTCGATCCGGCGGGCTTCAAGCGCGCGCTGCAACTCGTTGCCGATGCCGGCGAAATCGCCGCCGACAAGCTGCCCGCGCCCGAAACCATGATGCTGCCGCGCTGAGCGGCGGTCGCGGTTCCCCGCGTCCGGTGAAGAAAACGCATGGCTGCTAGCGTCGAGGGCGAATTGACAGTGCCGATGCCCGGGTGTTACCTCCGACAGCCTTCGAGCGGAGTCGGCTGATCATGCCGCGAGTATCCATCGGCGACAGTCGCATGTATTACGAACGGCACGGCGGCGGGTTTCCGGTGCTGTTCGTGACCGGGCTTTCGGGCTATGCCAGCTTCTGGCGCGATCAGATTCCGGCCTTTTCGCGCAGCTACGACGTGATCGTCTACGACCATCGCGGCGTTGGCCAGAGCGATCATGTCGGCGCCGCTTCGAGCATCGACCGCCTGGCGGCCGATGCCATCGCCCTCATCGATCAGCTCGGCCTCAAGAAGATTCACATCATCGGCCATTCCGCGGGCAGCGCGGTGGCTCAAATTCTCGCGATCGACCATCCGGAGCGGCTCGCGAGCGTGGTGCTGGCCGGGGCCTGGACCAAGCCGGACGCCTATTTCCGCCGCTTCTTCGGCCTGCGGAAGGAATTGCTGTCGCGGCTCGGCCCCTCCTCCTACATCCAGGCTAATACGCTGTTCCTCTATCCCGCCAACTACATTGCCGCCAACAACGAGCATCTGCGGCAGCTCGAAGCGCAATGGCTTGCGAATTTTCCGCCGCTCGAAGTGACCGCGAGCCGGATCGATGCGATTTTGGCATTCGACCGCACCGCCGATCTCAGCCGCATCCGCGTCCCGACCCTCGTGCTTTCGGCGCATGACGACCTTATCACCCCGTCCTATTTCGGCGAGGAATTGGCGCGGCGCATTCCGGGTGCGGAAGCGAAATTTTTCCCGCAAGGCGGGCATGACTTCACCCGCGTCGTGCCGCGCGAATTTAACCAAGCGGTGTTGCCCTTCCTCCAGGCTCACACCCCGCGGGAACAGGCTTAACGCGCTGTTTCTTCACGCTTCTTAAAGCCTTTGCCCGCACCATCCGAAGCTCGCGATCCGTCGATCTCGAATGCTTGGGCAGTATGGCTGAATTTCCACGAGATTCCTTTGGCGTCGCAGGTGCGCCGCAAGACGCACCGGGCTCGGAGCGCTCGCCGGTAACGCGGGCGCTCGCCGCGGCGGGCGACGTCGCCTATGTCTGGGAGCTCGAGAGCGACGCGCTCCAATGGCATGGCGCGCTGAGCGATCTGGGCTTTGCCGCCTCGACCGTGCTCGCCCGCGGCCAGGCCTTCGCCGAGCGGATCAACCCCGACGACCTGCTGCTGCGCCAGCAGCAGCTGCATGCGCATTACACGCGCGGCTCGCGCTTCGACTGCGAATACCGCATTCGCCTCGAGAGCGGCGATTTCGCCTGGCTGCATGACCGGGGCGCTGCCGAGTTCGATGGCGCCGGCCGGCCCAAGCGCGTCTTCGGCGTGCTCCGGCTCGTCACGTCGCGCAAGCATCAGGAGCAGCAGCTCGAGCATTGCGCCAATTACGACGAGCTCACGGGCCACTTCAACAAGAAGCGGCTGCGCGAGGTGCTGGATCATCTCTTGGCCGCGAGTTTCCGCGCCAGCCACCCGGGCGCCTATCTCGCGGTCGGCATCGACAAGCTCGCGACCATCAACGACGCCTTCGGCTACAAGGCCGCGGACGAGGTGCTGGTCGAGATCGGCCATCGCCTCGATCAGTGCCTGCGGGCCTCGGACGTGATCGGCCGGGTCGGCGGCGACCGGTTCGGCATCGTCCTGGCGCATTGCGCCGAATCGCATGTCGCCGCGGCCGCCGACAAGATTCTCGCCGCGGTCAGCCGCGTGCCGATCGAGACCGCGGTCGGCCCGATCTACGCCACCGTCTCGATCGGCTCGGTCGCTTTCCCCGATCAGGCGAAGACCGCTTACGAGGTGATGACCCGCGCCGAGAGCGCGCTCGCCGAGGCCAAGCGTGCCGGCCGCGACTGCCTCGTGCCCTATCGCCTCTCGGAAGAGCAGCGCAGCCGCCACCGCGTCGATATGGCGCTGGGCGAGCGCGTGCAGCGCGCCTTGAAGGAGGGCCGTCTCACCCTCGCTTATCAGCCGGTGGTGGCGAGCACGACGGGCGCGATCGACTATCACGAATGCCTGTTGCGCATGATCGCCGAGGATGGCCGCATCGTGATGGCCGGCGCCTTCGTGCCGGCGATCGAGCAGCTGGGCTTCATCCGCATCATCGACCGTTTCGTTCTGGAAACGGCGGTGGCCGAGGTCGCGGAGCACAAGGACATCTGCCTCGGCATCAACATCTCGGGGCTTACCGCGACCGACCGGCCGTGGCTGCGGACCTTCACCTCGCTGTTGCGCAACAAGCCCGAGGTCGCGCGCCGCCTCCTGGTCGAGATCACCGAGACCGAGGCCTTGCACGACATCGAGGAATCGGTGCGCTTCGTCGGCACCTTGCGCGATCTCGGCTGCCGCGTCGCGCTCGACGATTTCGGCGCCGGCTTCACCTCGCTGCGCCATCTTCAGGCCTTGGCCGTCGACATCGTCAAGATCGATGGCTCCTTCGTGCGCAATCTGACGCAGAGCACCGAGAACCAGGTCTTCCTGCGTCATCTCGTCGGCTTGGCGCGCGGCCTCAATCTTCAGACCGTCGCCGAATGCGTCGAGACCGCCGAGGAAGCGGCGATCCTCCGGCATGAAGGCGTTGGTTTCCTCCAGGGCTATTATTTCGGCGCGCCCTCGCTCGAGAAGCCCTGGCTCGTCAAGCCGCCCAAGCGCCAAACCCTCTCGAGCGCCGCGGGCTAAGCGGCACTTTCGCGTCTCAGACTGGTGCGCGCGCGGCTTTGATGCCGATGCGGCGCAGCAGTGCCGCAAGCTGCTTTCCGGTGTGGGTCTCGCCGAGCTGCGCCGCAATCACGGCGCCCATGACGCTGACGAGAAACCACCAGGCGAGCTCGCAGAGAAGCCAGACTTCAAGACGCAGCGCGCTCACCATCGTGGCGCGGAGACCCGTTGCCGCGGCCAGCGCGAGGAGATGATTATCGAAAAAAGCGCGCCACATCAGCAGCACCGTCACCAGCCCGGCCGTGGCGCAAAGGCGCTTCAGCCCCGGCTCTTGCGCATGGTGACGCAGCGCCAGAAGCCCCGCGGCGATGACGAGCGCGTAGGCCGCAAAGCGCAACCGCGACGCCGACGCCATAAAGAGGCCCGCGAGCAGGACCAGCATGAAGATGACGAGATCGGGATTGCCGCGCTCGAGGGCGAAGACGATCGTGGTCGAAAGCGTCGTCGCGACGCGCAGGCCCGTCTCGGCAAGGCTTTGCGCCGGCGGCAGGGCGACGAGGCTGAGAATGAACAACAGGCCCAAGCCGAAGCCGAGCGCATCGCTGAAGCTCGGTGCGACATAAGCGAGCGGCAGCCAGAGCGGCCCGTAATTGAAGGGGCGCCGCATCAGGTCGCAGGGATCGCTCACCGCCACATCGATGCCGAGGCGATGGCAATGCCAAGCCGCTGTCAGCCCATGCATGTCGAGGAAGGGGCCGAAGATGCCGGGGTCACGCCCCAGAAGCGGAGGATTGCCGCATAGGCCTCGTGCCCGCCAGCGGCATAAAGCGCGGCGAGCGCCAGAAACGCCACCAGCGCCGCCAGCGGCGGCGCGAGGCGGTAGAGGCTGAGACGCGGTGCCACGGGCGCGAAGACCTGGAAAGCAAATGCCTGCGCCGGTGCCCGCGAGGGCGCGGCGGATCAGTATCGCGCGCGCTTCGTTACGGTTTTTTCGACGGGCGTGCGGTCTTGCTTGAGAGGGCGGGCGGGGCTCAACCCGGGCCCTTGTCCTTCTTGCCGAAGGCATCGACCTGGTTCTGCAGCTCGTTGATGCGCTTCTTCAACTCGTCGAGCGAGCCGTTGGGCTCGGCCTCCTTGCCTTTCTCGCCCGGCTTGTCGGGCGAAGGCGGGAACGGCGAGAACATCTTCATCGTCTGCTCGAACAGCGCCAAATTCTGCTTGCCCATCTGCTCGAGCGGCCCAAACGGAAAGAGCCCGCCGAACGCATCCTGCAGGCTCTTTCTCATCTGCTCCTGGTTGCGCGCGAAGGACGACATCGCGTGCTCCAGATAGCGCGGCACCAGCCATTGCATGCTGTCGCCGTAAAGGCCGATGAGCTGCCGTAGGAAGCTGATGGGCAGAAGATTCTGCCCGCCTTTCTGCTCTTCCTCGACGATGATCTGGGTCAGCACCGCACGGGTGATGTCCTCGCCGGTCTTGGCGTCGTAGACGACGAAATCCGCACGCGCCTTCACCATGCGCGAGAGATCGTCGAGGGTCACATAAGAGCTGGTCGAGGTGTTGTAGAGCCGGCGGTTGGCGTATTTCTTGATCACCACCGGCGGGGTTTCGGCGCCGCCCTGTTCCGTCATTTGCTCTGCACCTTTCGGCTCCGCCATGGGCCCACCGGCTCTATACCCCTGAACTGCTTAAAGTTTAGCATAACAGCTTTGGGCCCCGCGGCTCCAGGATTGAGATGGGCCAAGCCTGGGATGAAGCATGGTTCCGCGTCGTGCCCCGCCGACGATGCGGCCCGCTGGCGCCCCGGGGCGCGGCCCGTTATGCTCGGCGCCCATGGCGGAACCGCCGGACCTCGCTTCCCTTGCCAAGCGCTATGTGGATCTGTGGCAGGACCAACTGATCGCGATGGCGGCCGATCCCGCCCTGGCCGAGAGCACGGCACGCATCCTCGCGGCGCTGGCGCCGGCGGTGTGGCCACACCAGGACCGCGGCTTTGACGCCGGGCCCGCGCCAAGGGCCGCGGCCGCTCGGGCTGCACCTGACGAGCGCGATGGGCGCGTGGCTCAGCTCGCGCGCCGCCTCGCCGCTCTTGAGAAGCGGCTCGCGGCTCTGGAGGCCGGGCTTCGCGGTCCAAGGCGCGGCGCTCAGCCTCGCGCTCAACGCCGCCCTCGCAAAAAGCGCGGCTGAGCCCGGCCGCAACGATCCGGAGGACCCTTTCCTCGAGGCACTCGACCGCGAGCTGATTGCCCGCGCCGCGGCTTTCCTCGACGGGATCGAGCGCTATCGCCGGCACCCCTATCGCCGCGGCCTCGCTGACCCGCCGCTCCTCTGGCGCGAGGGGACGACGCTGCTGCTCGATTACGGCCCGCCCGACGGCGCGCCGCTCCTCGTCGTGCCCTCGCTCATCAACCGCGCCTATATCCTCGACCTCGCGCCGGGGCAGAGCCTGCTGCGCTATTTGAGCAGCCAGGGCCTCCGCCCCATGCTGGTCGATTGGGATGCGCCGGCCGCGGCAGAGCGGCGCTTCGGCCTCGACGATTACATCGTCAAGCGCCTCGAGCCCGCGCTCGATGCGGCGCGCGAGGAGGCGGGCACGGCGCCGATCGTCATGGGGTATTGCATGGGCGGGCTCTTGGCGCTCGCCTTGGCCGCGCGCCGGCCGGGTGACGTCAAGGCGCTGGCGCTGCTGGCGACGCCGTGGCGCTTTCATGCCGAGCGCGCGGAGCATGCGCGGCTCTTGGGCGCGCTCGCCGAACCGATCGCGCGAAGCTTCGCGGCGCTGGGCGAAGTTCCGGTCGATGTGCTCCAGGCGCTGTTCTTCGCGCAGGACGCGCTGACGGCGTTGCGCAAATTCACCCGGTTTGCCGAGCTTGCCGAGGGCAGCGCCGCGGCGCGCGGCTTCGTTGCGCTCGAGGATTGGCTCAATGACGGCGTGCCCCTTGCAGTCAAGGTCGCGCGCGAGTGCCTCGGCGGCTGGTATGGCGAGGATTTGCCCGGGCAGGGGCGCTGGCGCGTCGCCGGCAGGCGCGTGCTGCCGGCAGCGGTCCAAATGCCGAGCCTCGTCGTGGTGCCGGGCAATGACCGCATCGTGCCGCCGAAGACGGCGGAGGCCCTCGCCGACGCGCTGCCCCAAGCCGAGCGCATGACGCCGCCTTTGGGCCATATCGGCATGATCACCGCGCGCGAGGCGCCAAGCGCGGTGTGGGCGCCGCTCGCCGCTTGGCTCAACGCGCAGAGCGTATAGCACGAATCCTTGAGCGCGCCGCGCCGGCGAAATGCTAGGATCGCCCGCATAACCGCGTGGATTGATCCGATCCAGCGCCGCGCCGGGGGCGCGTCATGATTTCCAACTGCGCTTGCGGCACGCCTCATTCCGGGAATTCGCGAAACCGCCATAGATAAGGTCACAGGAGCCATGTGCGACCAGCCCGATCAGGTTTTTCACCGCGACGGTTTAAGGCGCCGGAATTTCCTCAAGGCCGCGAGCGCCGCCGGCGCGCTCGGACTTGCCGGCGACGGACTCCTCGCCGCTTCGGCCCGGGCCGACGCGCTCACCAAAGCCGAGCGCGACCGGATGACGCCCGAGGACATCATCGCCATGATGAAGAAGGGCAATGAGCGCTTTCGCTCCGGCGTCCGCAAGAACCGCAACTACCTCAACGAGCAGAAGGCGAGCGCGAAGGGGCAATATCCCGCGGCCGTGTTCCTCAGCTGCATCGACTCGCGCGCCCCGGCCGAGGTGATCATGGATCTCGGCCTCGGCGATATCTTCAACTGCCGCGTCGCCGGCAATATCGAGAATCCGGACATTCTCGGCAGCATGGAGTTCGCCTGCAAGGTCATGGGCGCGAAAGTCGTTCTCGTGATGGGGCACACGGGCTGCGGCGCGATCAAAGGCGCGATCGATCATGCCGAGCTCGGCAATCTCACCGGGCTGCTCGAGAAGATCAAGCCCGCGGTCGAGGCGACGCGCTATGAGGGCGAGCGTTCGGCGAAGAACTATGCGTTCGTCAATGCGGTCGCGCGGCGGAATGTCGATATGACGCTGAGCGCCATCCGCAAGGACAGCCCGGTGCTCGCCGGCCTTGAGACCGACCATAGGATCAAGATCATCGGCGCGATGTACGACCTCGAAACCGGCGGCGTCGAGTTCTTCGCGTAGCTCGGTCGGTGCGGCGGCTTAGGCCCGCCGCACCTCTCAACCCTTGCTGATGCGCTCGGCCTCGGCGCGGACGCGCACCGCGGTGTCGTTCGCCTCGCGGACAATGCGCGCCACGTCGAAGCCGACGAGCTTGCCGCCGCGCTTCAGGATGCGCCCATCGATTACCACCATATCGACATTCGACGGGTTGGCCGATTGCACGATCATATGCGCCGGATCGGTGAACGGCGCCATGTTGAGATCGGTGGTGCGCACGAGGATGATATCGGCGCGCTTGCCGGGCGTCAGCGAGCCGACGCGATCGGCGATGCCCAGCGCCCGCGCCCCGCCCATGGTCGCGACCTCGAGCGCCGTGCGCGCCGGCATGGCGAACTCGCTCTGAGCCTCGCCATTGGCGAGGTTGAGGAAGGCCTTGGCGATGGCGAACATGTCGCAATTGCCGGCGAGCACGGTGGTGTCGACCGAAAGGCTCAAGGGCACGCCTGCCTTGACGAAGTCCATGACCGGCGTGACGCCGAAGCCGGTGCGCAGCTCGGTGAAGGGGCTGAGGCTGACCTCGGTCTTTGTCTTGCCGAGGATTTCGGTGTCGTTGTCGACCATGTTGGTGTCGTGGACGAGGATCACATCGGGCCCGAGCAGCCCGGCCTCGTTGAGCTTCTTGATTGCCTGGCGTTGCTTCACCTTCGCGAGGCCGGTACCGACATGGGTCGAGATGCGCAGGCCCAGTTTGCGCGCCGCGTCCCATTCGGCGCGGCAAATCTCGATGGTGTTGCTCTCGGGCCCGCGCGAGCAGACGCCGAGCGTCAAGAGCCCCTCGCTCGGCTTGATCCATTTCTCGTTGACGCGCGGCAGATCGGCGACATCGACCGCCTGGTTCTCCATGCGGATGCCGTGATAGCCATAGCCGAACAGCGCGCGGTGCCCCATCGCGCGATGCGCCTCCAGCTCGGCATCGGCATAGGCGGGCGAGACGATGTTGTGCGACCAGTTGTGCACGGTGGTGAGGCCCGAATCGATCGCTTCGGCGATGGCGAGCCGCACGCCACGCGCATTGTCCTCGGGCTTGAAGATCGCGCCGACGGCCTTGGCGAAGCTGAAATAGCCCATTTTCGGATCATCGCCCGCGGTGTTGCTTGCGGCCGTGCCCCACATATGCCAATGCGTCTCGATGAGGCCGGGCAGGGCGATCATCGTCTTGGCGTCGATCGTCTTGGCGCCGGGCGCATGAAGGCTCTTGCCGACCGCGACGATCGCGCCATTGCGCACATGGATGTCGCCGCGCGGCAGATCGCCCAGCTTGTCGTCCATGGTCAGCACATAGGCGTTGCGGATGACGAACTCGCCGCGGCTCGGCAGATGCGCGTAGGCGCGCGCCTGCTGCGCCGCGGCCGGGAGCGCAGGAGCGAGCGCCGTCGCGCCGAGCGCGGCCGCGCCGCGCAAGAGATCGCGCCGGCCCATACGAAAGGCGCGGCCCACGCCGCTTCGATCTGTCTCCGTCATGCTGTCCTCCCCCTCGATCGGTTGCGGGCGCGGCGCCGCGAGTGCGCGCCGGCCCTTGCGCATTCAATCCCAGATCGCGGCTTGCGAATAGTCCAAACCGGCGGGACGGCGCGGGAATATCCCGCATCGTCCCTTGGTTGATGCCGGCGCAGGGGGATGTCGCCCTGCCTCACAAGGGAGTGAGGCCTGCTCGCCAGACGCGCGACCCGCCCCACCTCTTGCGGAGAAGCTTTTCTTGCCCGTGGAGCCGGTCTGTGACACGCATCATCCTCTTTTTGAGTCTCGCTCTCTCCCTTGCCGCTTGCGCGCGCGATGAGGCGCAGAACGCGCAATGCGCGCGCGAACGCCCAGCCGGCGCGACGCTGCCCTGGGGGTATTTTCCGGGTTATGGCTGCGGACCGGTGCCGCGCGCGATCACCAATTTCTCGGCGGCGCCCGCCGCCGAGCGCGCGGGCTGAGCGCGCCGGCGCGTCGCGCCCGCCTCACCGGCAGGCCGTCTCCGTTTGCTTTGCCGCGCCGGCGTCGTGGCAGAGGGTCCAGAGCCGGTCACGCGCCTCCATCTCCTCGCGCGCGATCGCATCGCATTCATGGATTTTACCTGCCAGGGCGCGGTCGCGGCGGTCGAACTCGCTCTTGGTCTCGGCGACGGTCCGCTTCAACTCGGCGAGGCTCGGCTCGTCCGCATCCGCGGCATTGGCGCGGAGCGCCGCGCGAAACTCGCGATCGTCATCGGCGAACATGCGCGCATATTGCGCCTGACAGGCGGCAGACTGGGCAGTTGCCGTCGCGACCCGCTCGCGCTGGGTTGCGACTGCCTCAGTGCTCGGCTGCGATTGCGCCGCGCAAGCGAGGAGCGCAACCGCCGCCATGCCGAGTGTCACCGATTTGATCACCGCGCCTCCGCCCTTTGCGGGCTTCCCGGGCGAAGCATAGCATCGGGCGTGGTTGTGCCGAAGAGTCCGAGAGAACGAGCCGCGTATGGTTAACGGGCGGCCGCGCTCAGTCCGCCTCGTCGTCGATGAGGTGCGCCCGACGCTCGAAATCGTCGGCGATCGCCAAGAGCTCATCGCCTAAGGGTTGTGTGCATCCCGTGGCCAAGCTGCGCAGCCGCGCGGCTTGGGCACGCAAAAATTCGGCTTCGTTCTGACCGATGACCATCAGCACATCTCCAGCCTGATTGGAGCTAAGCGGGAGATGGGCGGCGAATGCGGCGCCGAGGCGGAGATTTTGCGCAGCCGGACGGTCATTACGCGGGCGGCGGCCATGTTTTGCCGCGGCTCCATCCAGACTCCGACCCAAAGCACCATGTCACTTCGGCCTAAAAGCCGAGGCGGGCGCCGCGCCGCGCGCAATTGTGGCGAAATTTTCATTGCGTGCCATAGAAAAACCATTGAAACCATTTATCACACGACTGGGACGGGGGAATGAACAAAGCCGAGCAGATTAAATACTACCGCGACAGCGCCGCCACGTTGCGAAGCATCGCCGCCTCGGTGCTCGACCCCGAAATCCGGACCGAGCTGCTCGCCACCGCGGCGAAGTTCGAGACGCTCGCAGACTGGGTCGAAAAGCACCAGGATTCCGCGGGCCGGGCAGGAAAGCCGCAGCCTTGCTAGAGCCGGCTCGCGGCGCTTATCGGGTCGCCCCCTCGCGCATCCTTTAGAACTTCACCATCGCGCTGGTCGTCAAAGTCGTCTCGTTCGACACCCCCGGCGCGTGGGCGAAATTATAGACGACATATTGCTCGGTGTACTCGTTCTCGGCGGTCGAGCCGTCGACCGGCACGATCACCTTGTAGCCGAGCAAAGCGGCATGGCTGCCGGTGTAGAGCACGGCGCCATTGGCGGCGGTGCCGACCACGATCACCGTCTTGATGCCCTTGTCGTGCAGCATCTTCTCGAGATCGGTGTCGAGAAATTTGTCGGCATGCGAATGCACCCAACCCTCGCTCGGCAGGGGCGCGACCTGGGCCCAGATGTCCTTGGGCGTCGCCTTGCCCGCCGTGCTGAAGATCACCGTCGCATGCGCGGCGCGCGCCCGCTCGAGCATTTGCTTCATCGCCGGCAGCGAAGCGATGCAGCGCGGCCTGACCTTCTCGTTGCAGATCGTCGGAATGAAGTCGAGCATCAGGAGCGCCGTGGTCTTGGGATCGACCGTCACCTCTTTGAGCTGCGGCGCCGGCCCGACCTTCACCTTCGACCAATCATCGACGATCGTGCCGGCCTGCGCGGCCGCTGCCGAAACCCCGGCGGCGAGCCCGATGCCGATCGCCGCGACGGCGGCGAGCCGGCGCTCCCTTGTCCTCATTCGGTCTTCCTCCCTGTGCCTTGCCCCCTCGGGGGCGAGACGCCGGAACCGCCCGGCGCCCTTTGCGGAGCGCAAGCTAAAGAGTTTCCCGCCGAACGGGAAGCCTTGGCGCCGCGCCTGACGCCGATGTGATTGCCGCGCTGCGCTTTGCGCTATGATTGCGCGCTCGAACCCGCGAGAAGGCTGGCCCCTTGACCGATTCTCCCGATTACAGACCCTTCCTGCCGTCGCCCGCGCAATCGAAGATCGCCGGCCCGACCCCGCGCGCCCATGCCGAGGCGCGCCGTCAAACGCCGCGCGGGAAGGAGTTCTTCGCCTCCTGGGCGAAGCTTCTGGCCGAGCCCTTCAGGGGCATCACCACCGACGGGCAGACGATGCCCGGGCTTTTCCAACTCGCGCCCGAAGGCGCGCCGGTCGCGGCGATGGTCGACGCGACGCGGCAGCTCTTGGGGCTGATGAGCGCCACCGAGCGGCAGGCGAGCTGCTTTCCCGTCGACTCGGAAACCTGGCGGCGCTGGCAGAACACCGAGCTCTTCCTCGAGGACTACGGGCTTCGGCTCGAAGAGACGGGCGAGGCAACCCGCGACGCGGTGATGCAGGTTTTGCGTGCGAGCCTCAGCGCCGAAGGCGTGAAGCGCTCGCATGACGTGATGAAGCTCAACCGCTTCCTCGGCGATCTCGTCGGCGCACCGCACATCCTTGGCGAGTGGAGCTACAATTTCTGCCTTTTCGGCGAGCCGTCGCTGCGCGAGCCCTGGGGCTGGCAATTGTTCGGCCATCATCTGAGCCTCAATTGCTTCGTCCTCGAAGGGCAGATGGTGCTAAGCCCCGGCTTCTGGGGCGCGGAACCATCCTACGCCGATACCGGACCGTTCAAGGGCACGGTCCTGTTCCAGGACGAGGAGCGCCAAGGTCTCGAGCTGATGCGCTTGCTTTCGCGGGCGCAGCAGCGCAGCGCCATCGTCGCGCATTCGATGGTCGGCGGCGATCTGCCGCCCGGGCGGCGTCACTTCGCGGATAATCTCCATCTCGGCGGCGCCTATCGCGACAACCGCATCATTCCTTACGAAGGCATCGCGGCGCAGGAGCTCTCGGCCGCGCAGCGCCGCAAGCTCAGCGAGCTCATCGGCCGCTACATCGCGCCGCTGCCCGAGGGACCTTTTGCAAAGCGCATGGAAGAGATCGAGCGCCATCTCGATCAAACCCATTTCTGCTGGATCGGCGGCTCCGCTGAGACCAGCACCTTCTATTACCGCATCCAGAGTCCGGTCGTGCTGATCGAGTTCGACCATCATTGCGGCGTGTTCCTCACCAATGCCGAGCCGGCGAAGTTCCACGTCCACACCATCGTGCGCACGCCCAACGGCAATGATTACGGCCGCGACCTCTTGCGGCTGCATTACGAGCGCTCGCCGCATCATCGCAAGCAGCCGTAACGGAAGGGTAACGCCCGTTCACCGGCTCTTAATCGCGCCCGGCCTATAAGGCAGGCTCCGCCTTAGACCAAGCCGCCATGCCGCTCAGCGACGACATCAAGGACCTGATCGAGCACGACAATGCGCGTGCGCGGCGCCTGCTGCACGGCATCGTCGGCGAGGCGCCGCATTCGGTCGAGGCGCGCTTCCTCTTGGCGCAGGCCTATCTCCGCCGTATGGAGGTGGAGCGGGCGCTGCCGCTCTATCTGGGCGTCACCGAGCGCGATCCGAAACTCGCCGAGGCGCGCCACGCCGCCGCCTTTTGCCGGCTCGTCACCGGCGACTATCCGGGGGCGCTCGCCGCTTATCGCGAGGCGTTTCAAAAGCTCGGCACGGTCTATGCGCTTGGCATGAGCGCGCTGGTGCTGCATCGCCTCGGCCGGCTCGACGAGGCGATCGCCGCTTACGACAAATTTCTGAAGATCGCGCCGCCGGCGAGTCAGACCGTGCCGGCCGCCCTCCAGGGCATCGTCGCGGCGCTGCGCGACGCCGGCAAGGCGGATGCCGCCGAGCGCTATGCGCAGCAATTACTCGAGCGCTTCCACCGCAATCCGGTTGCACTCGCTCTACCGCTCGTCGATCGCAACAGCGCACTCGATTTTCACGAATGGTGGCGCTGGGAGGACAAGGCGCATCTGGCGCTGGCGACGCGGCGCTTCGCCGCGCGCAACGCCGTCAATGCGCGCTTTCCCGAAAGCTTCGTGCTGCCCGCGGACCGTGCCGCGCTGACCGGCTTCGCCCTCGCCAATCCTGGCGTTCTCCTCATCGCCAAGCCGAAGAACGGCACGGGCGGGCAGGGGATCATCGTCACCGCCGAGCTCGGCCGCATTATCGGGCGCGAGGATGTCGTGGTGCAGCGCTATCTCAGCCGGCCCTTTCTCGTCGATGGGCGCAAGGCGCATCTGCGCATCTATGGGCTCATTGCTCAGGCCGCGCCGCTGCGCGCCTATATCTATGGCGAGGGCATCGTTCGCTTCGCGCCCGAGCCTTACGATCCTCGGCCCGAAGCGCTCGCCAACAATGCGATGCATGTGACCAACACCGCGCTTCATCGCGGCAATCCGGCGCTCGTCGTGAGCCAGGACGCGGCGCGCGAGGATGACGGCCATGTCTGGAGTCTCTCCGCCTATCTGAAGCGCTTGAGCGCGGAGAGTTGCGACGGCGGCCTCGTGTTCAAGAAGATCGAGCGACTCGTCGCCTGGTTCGTGCGCCTGGTCGCATCCGAAGGCCTCTTCGAGCATCAGGCCAAAGAGGCGCCGCCGCGCGCTTTCACGCCCAAGCTCTTCGGCCTCGATGTGCTGATCGATGCGGAGGGCGAGCCCTGGCTCATCGAGATGCAGGTGAAGCCCGCGGCCGCCGGCTCGCCGCTCGTCGCGCGCATCAATGGCGAGCTCTTCGCGACGGTCTTGCGCATGTCGACCGGAGTGCTGATTCCTGAAACGACGCCGTCCAGCGAGCGGGCAAAGCTCCTCGCCGATCCGCGCGAGGTCGCACGGCGCGAGCGCGCGATCGAAGAGGCCGAGCGCGGCCTCTTCCGCCCGCTCGATCTCTCGGCCTAAGGTCGCAGCCTCGACTTGCCTCTTGTTGGCGCCGCGTGGCTGCGCCAACATCCTTCGACCGATCGCCGTGACGAAACGCAGGCCGTCGGCGGGCGATGGAGGAGATGCGGGATGGGGACGAGCACGATCCTTGTGATCCGCAACGGCACGCTGATCGACGGCAGCGGCGATGCGCCGCGCAAGAACGACGCGCTTGTCATCGATGGCAACCGCATCCGCAGCATCGGCGCGCTGCCGCCGGATCTGCGGCTCGAGGACGAGCGGATCGCGGTGATCGACGCCGCGGGCCAATGGATCATGCCCGGCCTCATCGACGCGCATGTCCATCTGTCCTACGGCTATCCGAAGCTGCCGGGCGAGGGGATGGGGCGCGGCAATCTGCGGCCCGAGCTCAATACGTTGAAAGCCGCGCGCGGCGCACAGATGGCACTGCGCGCGGGCGTCACCTCGATCGCGGTGCCGGGCGGCACCTATTTCATCGATGTCGGGGTGCGCGATGCGATCCGCCTCGGCGTCATCGAAGGCCCGCGCATCCATTGCGCCGGCCGCATGATCATCGCCTATGGCTGCATCGAGGATGACGAGCCGTCCTGGGTCGGCACGCCGGAGCACGGCGTCGGCGTCATGTGCAACACCGCGGCGGAGATGGTCACCGAGGTGCGGCGCCAAGACAAGCACGGCGTCAACTTCATCAAGATGGCCGACAGCCGCTCGGGCACGACGCAAATGCTGGCGCGCGAGGAGATCGCCGCGGTGGTCGGCGAAGCGCATCGCCGCAAGCTGCGCGTCGCCATCCATTCGCGCGGCGCCGGCTCGACGCGCGCCGCCGCCGAGGCGGGCGTCGATTGGATCGTCCACGCCGATCTCGCGACCGAGGCCGATCTCGAGGCCGTCGCCAAGGCCGGCATCCCCATCCTGCCGACGGCGACCTTCCTCTGGCAGGTGCTGGAGGAAGGCCGGCGCGTCGGGCCCGAGCAGGTGCAGCTCGACTTGAACCGCATGAAGCGGCATTTCGATAATGTCGTCAGCCTGATGCAGCGCTCCAAAGAGCTCGGCATCCGGCTGCTCTGCGGCACCGACAGCGGCAACAACAGCTTTATGCCCTGGGGCGCGCTGCACGCGAAGGAGCTGGAGATCCTGGTGAAATATGCGGGCTTCGCGCCGCTCGAGGCGATCTCGATCGCCACCAAGGGCAATGCCTTCGCCGTCGGCCTCGAGGGCGAGGTCGGTGAATTGAAGCCGGGCAAGCTTGCCGATGTCATCGTGCTCGAGCGCGATCCGGTCGCCGACATCACCGTGCTCCAAGGCGGCCGGCACCTCGCCCACGTCATCAAGGATGGGCGGCGGGTCGATCTCGGCAAGGACGCGGCGCCGCTCGCATTCATCCACGCCGCCGCGCGCGGCTGAGGCGGCTCGGCATGCTGCCTGTGGAAGACACGGGCTCCAGAATCGGCAAACTTCACCGGCGCTAAAGCCGGTCTGCTCTTCCGCGGCGGAATGTGTCGTGGCAGGCGATGCAGACTTTCGTCACCGTGCGATACTGATCATTGATCGCACGCGCATCGCCCGATGCCGCAACCGACGACAGCTTCGCGGTTTCCTCCCCGAGCTTCTTGGCGTGGCCGACGAATTCATCCCATTTCTGCCAGATGACCGGCTTTGCATCCGTGATCCCCTTGTCACTACCGGGAGGGAAAAGACCAGATATGCGCGGCGAATCCTTGCTGATCCGATCGGCATCGGCGGCGATCGCGGCCAAATCGCGGTTGCCGCGGAGGCGCTTCGAGATGCTCTTCATGCCCTGGGACATGTCGCCCATAAGATCCATTCGATCTTTCGCGACACCGGTCGCGCCCTCATGCGCCACACTGGCGGAAACAAGAAGGATCGACGTAGTGCAGACGACGATAAGACGAAGCGAATGCATAGGATCGCCCCTTAGAGAAGTTTCAAGCGCATGAAGGCCATAAACGACAGCGGCGTGCGGCCGCCATAGGCGGCGCGCATTTCGCTGGGCAAAACATCGAGTGTGCTAACCCCGCCGATACCAAGCTTCAGATGCTCGACGACGGGGATGTCATAGATGTAGCCGAGACTGAATTCGTTCACCGCAAAGCTGCGGCCGGCCAGGGGCGAGGGCGGCTGGAACAGCTCATCCTCGTCCGTTCGTTCGATGCGCCCGAAGATCGTATGGGTTTCGGCGAGGTTGATGGCGCTCTCGAGCAAAAAGCCGTCCAGATCGTCACCGGGACTTTCCATCTTGCGGCCCCAGGCGAAGGTCGTCGCCCAGTTGTTGTCGCCGAACGGCAGATTGTAGATCGCGGAGGCGGTCACGCGTCGCTCGTGAGTCGCGGGCGCAAGCTGTTCGGGGCTTTTCAGATAGCCGTAGCTCGCCTGGAGCGACCAATTCGCGCTCGGATTGAAGGTGACCCGGCCCGAGGCGGAATCGAATTTGGGCGAATTGATGTTCCAGCGGTTCTGATCGGGCTCGCGGCCGTTGAAGACCGACGCTTCGATCTTCCATTGATCGAGTACGACGCCGGTGGTCCCGACGCCGTAGGTGATATGCGTCGAATCGAGCCAGTGATGGGTGAGGGGTGCCTGAGGATTGTCCTCGCCCGAGAAGCGATGCATGAAAGCCGGCGGCCCGAGCGCCGGCTCGCCGGGATTGCCGAAATAGACGAAAACCGAATCCCGCTCCGAGAGTGGCACGCTGTAGCTGCCAGCGAGTTCCATGAAGAGATCATGCGGGTGCTGGCGATCGACCAGCGGCGTGCGCCCGTCCGCGGTCTCGCCGGTCTGCAGCAGCAGCGGATAGCCGCGCTTGCCCATCAGCGGATCGAGCGACAGCATCGCACGCAAGCCGAGCGTGCCGGGCCCCAGCGGCCGCTGGCCCATCGCCATTCCCATGCTATTGCTGAACCATTTCGTGCCGCCACGCGGGCCGCTTTGATGGTCATAGATGCCGTTGACGATGCCGTGAAACATCCACATCCAATTGCCGGCCATGAGCTGCGCGCCTTCAACCGGAGTCGATTCCGGCTGCCAGCTGGTGCCCGAGGCTTCGCGCGACATGAGATAGGGCCCGTACATGCCCTGCATCGGACCCATGCCCATCTCATCCTCGCCCATATTCATGCCCGGCATACCGCCCATGGAGCCGTGCTCCTCACTCGAATGCGCCGGCTCGTCGGCGAGCGCTGGCGGCGGAAACGACAGCAACGCGGCGAGAGCAACCCACTGCGCGATGCGCCAAAGCAATAAATTTATCTCCGTCATGACCAAAATCGTCCCCTCCCTGAATGCGCCGCTGCTTGCCGGCAGCGGACGAGTTCGACGCGCATTGGACGCGCCTTACCGACCTCGCCGCTTCACCGGCGAGGTTCGCTTCAGGCGATGGGCCTGGGCGGGGAGGGATCGGGAGCGACGGAGCGGCCGGCGAAGCGCGGCAACTTGGCGATGTAGACGATGTATTCGACGTGGAACGTCGGGCTCAGCGCTGCCGGTGCTTCGGGCAAGGTCGGCACCACGGCACAGCACGGGCAAGCGACACAAGCCGCATCCGTTCCATCATCGTGGTGATGCTTGTCCCGCGGCGGTGTGTTGGCTTCGGCGAGGTTCTCGCAAGGCTCGTCGGCAAAAGCGAACTCGAGGCCGATCGTCCCACCAAGGAAGGTTACGGCAGTGAAAACACACAGGACACGGCGCAGCCAGCCACGCATGGTGGCCCCAGCCTATGGAGGCGCAGGTTTTCCTTCAAGCTATCCTAATGGCGACTCCATCGCCTGGCTTTCGAACCACGCAGATTGGAGCGAGTCGCGGATCGCCGGTCGGCGCGAGTTCCGCTCGGCGCTTGACGCTGCGCCGCCAGGACGTATCGTTGCGCCGCCATGGCAACCGTCACGCATGTCCAGCCCGAGCCGCTGCCGCCGCTGATCCGCTGGAAATTCGCGTGGATCTTCGTCGCCGGCATCGCCCTCCTCATCTTCACCGTCAATGACGAGCGGTTTCTGCCGACCGAAGAGGCGCTGTGGCTCCTCAACTGGGTGCATGTGTTTTTCGGCCTGTCTTGGACCGGCATCGACCTCTTCATGGGGTTCCTGCTCGGCCCGATCCTGAGGCGGCTCGATCCGCGGCTGCGGCGCACCGTCAGCCAGGAGCTGTCAGCGCGGTTCTTCTGGATTTTCCCGATGCTGTCGACGGTGACGCCGACGGCGGGATGGGAGCTGGCGCGCCGCCTCGGCTATCTCGATGTCGGCTATCCCGGCTTCTATTGGGTCGAGGCGGCGCTGGCGCTGGTCATCGTCATGGCCATTTTCGGCCTCGGCGTCCTGGCGCCGATCAATCTCTGGGTGCTGTGGGAGCTGCGCAAGCCCGATCCCAATATGGCGCTGGTGCAAAAGCTGATGCGCATCTATCTCGCGGTGACGGCGCTCGAGGCGGTGCTCCAGCTGGCGACCATCGTCGTCATGACGCGATTCCGGCTGGGGATTTAGGCCGCGACCCGCATGCCGCGATGCCGTTTGCGGATTCTTTTCAGAGGAGTGACCCGCGATGACCGAGATCGTATCCGCGCCGACCGCCGGCTACAGCTTTCTCAAGGGCCAAGCCCATCCGTTTTCGGCAGGCGTCGCCTGTCTCAAGGGCTTTGCGCTGACGCGCGTGCGGCTGCGGCAGCCGCTGCCGCTTGCCGAAGGGCTGGCGCGGGCGGCGTCCTTCATCAAGGCGCAAGGCCGGCCGCTCAATGCGCTGGCCGCCTGCGAACTGCGCTCGCCCGCGCAGATGTCAGTGAGCGCATTCGCCGATTTCAATCGCCACTATGTCGAGCTGCTTCGCGCCAACGGTTTCCCCTCGGAGCAGCCCTTCCCCATGGCGCGCAGCAACGTCGCGCCGATCCACGCGCCGCCGGCCACCAACACGCTCTATGCCTTCACCTTCGCCTCGCCCGCAGCCGGGGCCGACGCGACGGCGCGGCCCGATTTCTTGATTTCCGGCCGGGCGGAGCTGGTCGATGAGCCGCGCGGCGTGATCGCCGATGGCGATGCCTCGGCGGCAGGAACCGAAAAGAAGGCGAGCCATGTCTTCGCGCAGCTGCGCGGGCGGGTCGATGCGTTGGGCGGCGCCTGGGCGGACGTCACCGGCGTGCAAATCTATACGGTGCGCGCGCTCGAGCCCGCTCTGCCGCTTTTGGGGCGGCTTGGCCTCGCCAATGTCGGGCTGGCGCTCCATCCCGCCCATCCGCCGGTGACGCCGCTGGAGTTCGAAGCCGATCTGCGCTCGGTAAGCCTCGAGCGCGCGATCTAACGCCTCCCCCGACGGAGGCCGCGGCTCATTTGAGCCGCGCGGCCGCCTCGTGCACGAGGCTCAGATCGGCGTATTGCGTCACGTCGAGCTTGGCTTTCTGCAGCCCCATCTCGTGCTGCAGATCGAGGCTGTGCTGCAGCGCGTGCAGATTGGGCTCGGCATTGGGATCGCGGTAATTGTCGCGCTTGGTGAAGAGCCGCGCGAGCTGCGCCTCGGGCTGCTTCGTCAGCGCCGCGGCGAGCGTGACCGCGGCCGCGTGATTCTTGGGGTCGGTGAACCAGCGCACGGTGCGGATCATGTCCTCGAAGAAATCGACCAGCACGGCGCGGTTTTTGTCGATGAAGGATTTGCGCGCGGCGAGGGCGAGGAGCTGCGTCGGCCCCATCGCATCGGTCTCGGTGAAGAACATGCGGCTCTTCGCCTGCAGCTCGGGATCGAAGGCAAAGGGCGGCGCGATCGCCACCATGGCGGCTTTCCCTTCGAAGAGCAGGCTCTTCATGTTGGGAAAGCGCGCTTCGATGATGCTGTAATCGCGGCTCGCCTCGAGCCCGTGGCGGCGCATCATGATGCGCGCCTGCATGTCGGTGGCGCTGCCGACCGTCAATACCGCGACGACCTTGCCCTTCAAATCGTCGAAGGTCTTGATCGGCCCGTCCTTCATCACGAGAAAGCCGCTGCCGTTCTCGTGGCCATTGACGCCATCCTGGATTTCATCGGAGATGATGCGCAGATCGTCCAAATGCGCGTTCTGGATCGCCGCGCCGAGCGCGGAATAGGAAATGTCGATGATGTCGACCTGATCGCTCGCGAGCGGCACCAGCTCCACTGCGGTCGAGACGAAATGCATCGGCTCGAAGGTATAAGTGACGCCGCGATGCACCGAGGCGTCCGGCTTCATCATCAAAAGCGCGGCGGTCGAGCCCGGCGCGACCACCCAGCCGAGGCGAATCTTCGGCAGCTCGGCGCTCCATGCCGTGCCGCCGAAAAGGACAAGCGCGGCCGCGGCCGCGAGATATCGCGCGAGTTTCATGCCTCCCCTTCCTGGACCGTTGTTTTGATCGAGGGCGGAGGATCGGCCAGATCGCCCGCGATTGCCAGGGAAAAGCGCCGCGCGCCGGTGCGGAGAGGGGAGCCTGACAAAGACCCTGGAAACGCCGCGACCCCCGGAGAGGTCCCCGGGGGTCGCTTGGGTCATCCTGAGGGGAAGTGCGCTTCCCCGTGGCGTGTCAGTCTTTCTTCACCCGCTGGTGGCGGACGGCTTCCGCGCTCTCCTCGTTGCAGCGCGGATAGGTGGCGTGATCTTCCATCGCCGTGCGGGTGATGTAGTGGCGGAAATCCTCGGCGCGGAAGTCGCGCGCCTGCTCGAGGAAGCCCGCATACTGGCCGCACAGCGTCGCCACCGGCGTCTTGCCCGCGCCCAACGCGTATTGGTTGGCGAGCTTCGTCTGATAGCGGTCGAAGGCGTCTTCGGCGTGACGGCCCTCAAGCTTGCGAAACCAGTCGATCAGCGCGTGCTGATAGGAGATGATCAGCGCACGGTTGCGGTTGACGAAGGTGTTGTAGGAGCTGCTGCGGCACGTGTCGCTCAGCACCATCAGCTTCGCCTGATAGCGCATCGCCTGCTCGGCCTCGGCTTCGTTCGCGCGATAGCATTGCGGAGCGGCCGTGGCCGTCGCCGCGATCCCCATCAGCGCGACCGCGATTAACCCTGATTTGGTCATAACCCCCACCCCATTTGCTGGATGCCGGTTCCTACCGAACGCCGAGTCTAACCCCGTCCCTGTAAAGGTGCCGTTACCGCCCGAAAAGCGCAAGAACTGTGTCGAGTCGCCCCGATCAATTTGCCGCGTTTTCCCGGGCGATCATCTCGGCGAGGATGCGGCGGGCCTGGAGCTGGGCCGTATCGGCGTTGATATCGACAAGGCCGTCCAGCGCCGCGCCCTGAAGCTTCTTTTGTTGCGCCTCGATCATCGCCTTGTCCTCGAGGAAAGTGGCGAGGGTGCCGTCGAAGATGAGCTGCGACATCGCCTCGTCCTCGAGCTTGAAGTTCCGCGCCCAGCCGAAATGATAGTGGCAGCTGGTCTCGGTCTCGGGCGTGATCATATGCGTCGACCAGACCGAAACGCCCTGGCTGCGGTCGCCCTCGGGCGCGCCAGTGCCGGCGGGCGCCGCCCCGACATCCATGAAGACCAGCGCCGGGGCCCGCCAATTCGCGAATTGCCAGCGGTCGATGCGGCCGTTGAAGCCGCCCGCGGCGGCGAAAAGCGGCGCCGGCTCGAAATCGAGCATCCAGCGGCCGACGCGGATGCCCTCGGCCGAGCGCTCGGTCTTGACCGGCGTCGTCGCCTCGCGCGGATCGCCCGCCAGGGTCTTGGGGTGGAGGTGGATGACATGGCTAAAATCGAGAAGGTTGTCGACGAGCAACTGACCCGCCGCCTCGATATGCATATAGCCGGGGGTGAGCTTCCATTCCGGGCTCGACAGCCAGGGAAGCGAGGGGATTTTCGCCTCATCGGCCTTGGCCGGATCGCCCATCCAGATCCACACCGTGCTCCATTTCTCGGCCACGGGGTAGGCCCTGACCTGCGCGCCGGGCGGGACCATGGGCTGCATCGGAACTTCGATGCAGCGTCCGGCACCGTCGAATGTCATGCCGTGATAGCCGCATTGCAGCGCGTCGCCCGTCACCTTGCCGCGCGACAAAGGCGCGGCGCGATGGCAGCAGCGATCCTCGAGCGCGACCGCCTTGCCGCTGGCGCCGCGATAGAGCACGACATCGTCGCCGATGATCGTGCGCGCGACCGGCTCGTCGTGCAAATCCTTCGACCAGATCGCCGTATACCAGGCGTTGCGCAAGAACATGCCCGTCTCCGCCGCTTCCATCCCGCAGGCGAACGATAAGCCCCTGCCGCAAGCAGAGCAAGGCAGGCGGGCATGTCCAAGCCGTGTCTAAGGGGAATGGTTTTTATACGGTGGCGCTGTGCCGAGATCGACATAGACGCGCTCGCCGGTTTCGGGCTTCACATAAACCTGGACGAGCTTTCCGGTCGCGGGATCGATGAAGCGCTCGGCGCTCGGCGTGAAATCGGGTGGCGGCTTGCGTGGGGCGAGCTTTTTATAGGTGACACGCTCGAACAGCGCGGCGAAGACGAGTACCGCGCCGATGACGCAAAGCCAAAACACCGCCGCGACGGGAGCGCGGAGATAAACCATCCAAGCGGCGAGGATGAGCGCGAGAAGGCCGATCGCACCCAGTGCCGCGCGCAGCGCGGGCATCGGGCTTCAGACCTTCACCGGCTCGATCACCACCGCCGTGCCATAGGCGACGATCTCGCTCATGGTTTGGCCGATCTCGGAGGAATCGAAGCGCATCATCACCACGGCGTTGGCGCCCATGGCGGTCGCGTTCTGTACCAGCCGGTCGATGGCGTGACGCCGCGCTTCCTCGATCATCACCGTGTATTCGGTGATCTCGCCGCCGGCAAGCGAGCGCAGCCCCGCCATGATATTGCCGCCGAGCCCGCGGCTGCGCACGACGACGCCGAAGCATTGCCCCTTGGTCTCGATGATGCGATGCCCGGCGACGGTCTCGGTGGTTGCGACCAGCATGGGGCCGGTGGGCGCTAGACCCCTTCGACGATCCGCATGTCGCGCTCGCAGGCGCCCTGCAGCACCTTCAGCGCCTCTTGATAGGCCGCGCTGTCATGCGCCGCGATCGCCTTCTCGACGCTGTCGAACTCGATCACGACGGTGCGTTGCGCCAGCCCGGCTTCGTAAGTCTTCGATGGATTGCCGCGCACCAAGAAGCGGCCGCCATTGGCCTGGATCGCCGGTCCGGCGAGCTTTCCATACGCCGCGAGCGCGTCGGGGTTCTTGATCGAGCGATAGAATGCAATCCAATAGGCTTTGGCCATGCGGGTCCTCCCAGATGCATCTCGTCCATAACCGGACGCGGCGAACCGTATCGGCGAAGGCGATGGCGCGCAAGGCCCGTGGACGCGCGGCGTTCAGCGGCTTGGCGCCGCTTCGGGAAGAGCCGAGGTTTGCGGCTGCGCCGCGCGCGTTTTGTACTTGGCAAGAAAGCCGGCGAGCATTGCCGGAAAACCCGCGCGCGCCGCCGCCTGCTTTTTTGCCCATTCATCGCGTGGCAGGAAGGACGGCTCGTAATCGGGATCGCGCGGCAGCTCGATCTCGAATCCGGCGAAGGCGGATTTGGGTCTGGCGGTGACCGGCTCGCCCTGATGCTTTTGCAGATCGTCGAGTGTCTCCTGCATGCCGAAGCGGCAGAGATATTTGTCGTTGCCGCGCAGCTCGGCGATGGTGCGCTCCATGTTGATCGCGGCGGTGATCGCGTCGCGGCGCTTCACCTCGGGCTCGGCCGCGAGCGCGGTGAATTGGTTGCGATATTGCTCGCCGATCAACTCGATGCGGTGCGAGGGCGCAGTCGGATCGGCGCATTTGAAGCTGTCGGCATGCGCCACCAGCAGCGCATAGAGCGCGACGATGCCGGAGCTCGTCTTGAAATCGGCGAATTGGGGGTAGTTAACGCCCAGCTCCCAGAGCAGGCTCGCATAGATCAGCGGAACGATGATGCTGCGCCCGGTCAAGGTGCCGGTGCGCGTCCAATCGAGCGACGGCTTCAGATGGGCGCTGATCTTGGGCGAGAGAATCTGCTCGGCGAGCGCGCTGTAGTTCTGCGCCGCGAGCAGGCGGTCGAGCGCGGCGAGGAAGCTGCGCTGCTCGGCGGTATAGCTGTCGGCCGCGGGCGGCATCGGCGCCGCCGTCGCGTCCGGCGCGGCCTCGACGATCTGCACCGGCTCGGTTGCGGCACGCGCCAGGAAGGGTGTTAGCACGCAAAGACTCGCGCCGGCGAGCCAAGCAAGGGTGCGGCATGCTCGCGCCGCACCGGGATTGGACGATCCGATTGTCATCGCCTTCGCTCCTCGACTGCCGAAGGGGCAACCAGTCTAGGCAAGCGAAGGAATCGAATGCGTTAACGCCGGCAACAAACCGTCCCGCGCGCGGGCGTCGCTATGGTTGCCGCAGGCTTAACGCCGCCGTGAGGGCAGGGAACCCGCCATGCCGAGCGCGTGTTGACTGGGCAGGACGGTCATTCCGCGATCCATCTTGGAGGAATTTTCATGCGTGCAGCTCTGGTTCTGGCGGTGGTTGGGCTTGGCCTTACGGCCTGTGGCGGCGGCAGCGATCGGACGGTTGTCGTGCCGCAGCCGCAGACCGCAACCACCGTCATCGTGCCGCAGGGGGCGACGGTGATCTGTCCCAATGGCCGGTCGGCCGTCTTGAGCGACGGCGCCTATCGCTGCTGAGGGCGGCGCCGCGCTCGAGTCCGGCCGCGGCACCTTTCCGTCTTTCTTTTCCCGTGCCGGCCTGACGCGGTTATCGCCGCGTCGGGCCACAGTGCGTTTGCCTCCTCTCCCCCCGTTTTCAAACCGCCGGGGACGCGCTATCTAATAAGCAAGCAACAAATCGAAAATTTGCGTCTTTGGCCGAGGAGGGTCGAACACCATGCCCGAGATCGTCATCGCCGGCGCCGTCCGCACGCCGATCGGTTCCTTCAATGGCACGCTGGCCGCGCTGCCTGCCCATGAGCTGGGCAAGGTCGCGATCGCCGAGGCGCTGCGGCGTGCCCAGGTCGAGCCCAAGGATGTCAGCGAGGTGGTGCTGGGCCAGATCCTGACGGCGGGCGAGGGGCAGAACCCGGCGCGTCAGGCGGCGGTCGCGGCGGGCATTCCCTATGAGGTCACGGCCTATGCCATCAACCAGCTGTGCGGCTCGGGGCTGCGCGCGGTGGCGCTCGGCTATCAGGCCCTGAAGCTCGGCGATTCGCAGATCGTCGTCGCCGGCGGCCAGGAGAGCATGAGCCAAGCGCCGCACTGCATGCATCTGCGCAACGGCGTCAAGATGGGCGACGCGCAGATGATCGACACCATGATCAAGGATGGCCTGTGGGATGCCTTCAACGGCTACCATATGGGCGTCACCGCCGAGAACGTGGCGCAACGCTGGCAGATCACGCGCGAGCAGCAGGACGCCTTCGCCGCGCAATCGCAGGCGCGCGCCGAGGCGGCGCAGAAATCCGGCCGCTTCAAGGACGAGATCGTTGGCGTCACGGTGAAGAGCCGCAAGGGCGAGACGGTGGTCGACGCGGACGAATATCCGAAACACGGCACCACGGCCGAGGTCCTGGCAAAATTGCGGCCAGCTTTCGATAAGAGCGGCACGGTCACCGCGGGCAATGCCTCGGGCATCAATGACGGCGCGGCGGCGGTCGTGCTGATGAGCGAGGCCGAGGCGCAAAAGCGCGGCGTGAAGCCTCTGGCGCGCATCGTCTCCTGGGCGACGGCGGGCGTCGATCCGGCAGTCATGGGATCGGGCCCAATCCCGGCGACGCGGCTTGCCTTGCAGCGCGCGGGATGGAAGGTCGGCGATCTCGATCTGATCGAGGCCAACGAGGCCTTCGCGGCGCAAGCCTGCGCCGTCTCGAAAGAGCTCAATTTCGATCCGGCGAAGGTCAATGTGAATGGTGGCGCGATCGCCTTGGGCCATCCGATCGGCGCCTCCGGCGCGCGCGTTCTCGTGACCTTGCTCTACGAGATGCGGAAGCGCGACGCGAAGAAAGGCTTGGCGACGCTATGCATCGGCGGCGGCATGGGCGTCGCGCTCTGCGTCGAGCGGTAATTCCGCAGCATCGTCATTCGCTGCGGAGCAATGACCGAGCGGCGGGTCGAGCCGCCGAACGAAGCGCCTCATCGAGGGAGGAAGACATGGGTCGGGTTGCGGTGGTCACGGGCGGAACGCGCGGCATTGGGCGGGCGATCTCCGAGACGCTTCACGGCGCGGGCTATCAGGTCGCGGCCGTCTATGCCGGCAATGTCGCGGCGGCGGAGAAATGCGCGGCGGAGACGGGGGTTCGCACCTATCGCTTCGATGTGTGCGATTTCAACGCCTGCACCGACGGGGTGAAGCAGATCACCGACGAGCTCGGCCCGATCGAGGTCCTCGTCAACAATGCCGGCATCACGCGCGATGCGGTGCTGCACCGCATGACGCCCGAGCAATGGGGGCAGGTGATCGCGACCAACTTGACCTCCTGCTTCAACATGTGCCGCCTCGTCATCGAGGGCATGCGCGATCGCGGCTTCGGCCGCATCGTCAATATCGGCTCGATCAACGGCCAGGCCGGACAATACGGGCAGGTCAACTACGCCGCGGCGAAATCGGGGATTCACGGCTTCACCAAGGCGCTGGCCCAGGAAGGCGCCAGCAAGGGCGTCACCGTCAACGCGATCGCCCCCGGCTATATCGATACCGAGATGGTGCGCGCCGTGCCGCCGAACGTGCTGGAAAAGATCGTCGCGCGCATTCCCGTGGGACGGCTCGGCCATGCGACGGAGATCGCGCGCGGCGTGCTCTTCCTCGTCTCCGACGAGGCGGGGTTCGTCACCGGCTCGACGCTGTCGATCAACGGCGGCCAGCATATGTATTGAGGCTCGGCGCGTTGAAGATTCGCGCCGCCTCTTTGCTACGGGCTTGCTTTGCTTCGCACGACGCTCGCGCGCTTAACTCGCGCGCTCGCTGTGCTACGCGTTAGGCCGGATCCTTCGGCTCGCTTTGGCGCATCGCGGGACGCTGCGCGAAATCCTGATACCAGACGGCGAGGCGTTTGTGGCGCTCGCGCCAGACCTCGCTCGGATAGCGGAAATCGAGATAGCCCAAGGCGCAGCCGATGGTGATCTGGCCGATGGTCGGCGCGGCCCCTGCGGCGACCGGGGCGAGCGTTCCCGCCTCGCATTCCATCTCGAGCGCCGAGAGCGCGCCGCGCACTTTCCGCAGCTGCGCGTCGATCCAATCCTGCCATTGGAATTCCTTGGGCCGCAGCGCTTCGTAACGGCCGAGAATGGCGGCATCGAGCATGCCGTCGCCCAGTGCCTGCTGCCGCAGCGCGACCCAGCGTGCCGGACCTGATGCCGGGAAGAGCCGCGGCCCCTGATGAAGCGTGTCGAGATATTCGCAGATGACGCAGGAATCATAGATCACCAACCCGTCATCCGTGGTGAGCGCCGGAATCTTGACGAGCGGATTCTCGCGCGCGACCTCGTCGTTGCGCTTGGTCGGCGCGACCGCGGTCGGCATGCGCTCGAGGCGTGGCTCGAGCCCGGTCTCGAAGGCGACGACGCAGACTTTGCGCACGAAGGGCGAGGTCGGCGAAAAGCGGAGCTTCATGGAGCGTCTCCTCGGTGGGCGTTCTGCGGCTGTGTTCAGAAATTGTCCTTGCGGCGGCGGATCGCGGCGAAGGTCGCGACCGCATCGCCGGGCGCGCCGGCGTCGGCCTGAAGCGCCGGCAGATCGGCGCGCAGGAACGGGTTGGTCGCCAGCTCTTCGCCGAGGCTCGCCGGCACGGTCGATTGTCCCTGGGCTCGCATCTCGTCGACGTGCTTGGCGCGCGCGATCAGCGCGGCATTCTGCGGCTCGACCGTGACGGCAAAGCGCGCATTCGCTTGGGTATATTCATGCGCGCAGAAGACGCGCGTCTCGGGCGGCAGGGCCTTGAGCTTCGAGAGGCTCTGCCACATCTGTTGCGGCGTTCCCTCGAAGAGCCGTCCGCAGCCCATGAGGAAGAGCGTGTCGCCGCAAAAGAGCGCGCGCGAGCCCGCGAACCAATAGGCGATGTGACCGCGCGTATGGCCCGGCACGTCATAGACGCGCGCATCCTCCGTGCCGAAACGATAGGTCTCGCCCTCGGCGACATCGATGTCGATTGCGGGGATGCGGTCGCGGTCGGCGCGCGGGCCGACGATGACGCAGCCCGTCGCTTCCTTCAATTCGCGGTTCCCGCCGGTGTGGTCGTTGTGGTGATGGGTGTTGAGGATGTGCGTCAGCCGCCAATTCTCGCGCGCGAGCGCCGCCATGATCGGGGGCGCCACCGACGGGTCGACCGCGGCGGTCGCCTTGGTCTCGGGCTCGTGCAACAGATAGACGTAGTTGTCCTTGAGCACGGGAATCTGGCGGATAAGGAGTTCGGCCATCGAAGTGTCCTTCCTCTCAGCGTCCGCTACTCTAATTCGTCAACCCATCTCATGCTACACTCTCGGCCATGTTCGCCGACGTCGTCGATTTGCGCGAATTCTACAGTGCCCGCCTCGGCCAGGTGGCGCGGCGCATGCTCGTCCGCCGCATCCGCGCGCTGTGGCCGGATGTGAGCGGCATGCGCCTGATGGGCCTCGGCTATGCAACGCCCTATCTCCGGCCGTTCCTCGGGGAGGCCGAACGGGTGATGGCGCTGATGCCGGCGGCCCAAGGCGTGCTGCGCTGGCCGAATGACGGGCCGAACCAGGTCGTGCTGGCTGATGAGAGCGAGCTCCCGCTGCCCGATTTCTCGATCGACCGCGTGCTGCTCGTGCACGGGCTCGAATTCAGCGAGCAGGTGCGGCCACTGCTGAAAGAGGTATGGCGCGTGCTCGCGGGCGGCGGCCGCGTGCTCGTCGTCGTGCCCAACCGGCGCGGCATCTGGGCGCGCATCGACGGAACGCCCTTCGGCCAGGGCTATCCCTACACCACGCGCCAGCTCTCCCGGCTGTTGCGCGAGGAGAACTTCACCCCCGAGCGCAATGCCGGCGCGCTCTACATGCCGCCGACGCGCCATCGCATCCTGCTGCGCTCGGCCGGCGTGTTCGAGGGCATTGGTGGGCGCTGGTTCGGCACCGTCGCCGGCGTCGTCATGGTTGAGGCGACCAAGGAAATTTACGCGCGCCCGGTGGCGGCGCAGAAGCGCAAGAAGCGCAGCGTGCTTCTCCCCATGCCCGGCACGCCGAGCCCAGTAGGACGGTAAGCGCAGCATAGCCGTGTCGCAACTGGAGCGGCACGGCGTCATGCGAAGCGAAGAAAGAAGCCTCTTATCCTTGGCTCGCTCCACTTCTGCTATGCTGGCGCGAGAAGAAGAGGAGGAGAGCCGTCATGCCGGTGCTGAAGCGCAAGGACGCCGAGATCTATTTCGAGGAATTTGGCAGCGGCTATCCGCTGCTGCTTCTGGCGCCGGGCGGCATGCGCTCGCAGATCGCCATGTGGCACGCGCCCGCCGAAGGCCCGGCGCGCGCCTGGAGCGACTGGACCGAGGTGCTGAGCAAATCCTACCGCGTCATCGCCATGGATCAGCGCAATGCCGGGCGCTCGCGGGGCGCGGTCGAAGCGGCGCATGGCTGGCGGACCTATGCCGAGGACCAGCTCGCCCTGCTGGATCATCTCGGCATCGAGCGCTGTCATACCCTCGGCGGCTGCATCGGCTCGAGCTTCTGCCTGATGCTGAACGAGATGGCGCCCGAGCGAGTGAGTGCCGCCGTGCTGCAAAACCCGATCGGGCTCAATCCCGAATTCCCGACCTATTTCCCCGAGATGTTCGCCGATTGGGCGAAGGACCAGCGCGCGGCGCGGCCCGAGCTCGACCAGCGCGCGCTCGATGCGTTCGGGCGCAATTTGTGGGGCGGCGATTTCGTCTTCTGCATGTCGCGCGATGCGGTGCGGCGCGGCAAAGTGCCCTGCCTGGTGCTGCCGGGAAACGATAAGCCGCATCCGACGGTTACCGGCTTGGAGCTGGCGGAGCTGTTGCCGAGCGCCGAAATGCTGCGCGACTGGAAGGGTCCGGCGCATCTCGCGGCGCAGCGCGCCGCCGTGACCGATTTCTTGAAGCGCCACACGCCCGCGCGCTGACGGGAAGGAGCCGACGCCCATGCCCTCCTATGCAGTCGACATCGACGAGGTCGAATATCTCCGGCACAACGACAAGCCCTATTTCGCGCGCCTCTTCCGGCCGCGCGGGCCAGGGCCGTTCCCGGCGGTGATCGAGGCGCATGGCGGCGCCTGGACGAGCGGTGCGCGGAACAACAACGATGCGATCAACCGCGCCGTGGCCGAAGGTGGCGTCGTCGTCGCGGCGCTCGATTTCCGCAACCCGCCCGAGGCGACCTATCCAGGCTCGGTGCAGGATATCAATTTCGGCATACGCTGGCTCAAGGCGCATGCTGCGGAATTCTCGACCCGCGCCGATTGGGTCGGAACGATGGGCACATCGAGCGGCGGTCATCTGGCCGTGCTTGCTGCGTTGAAGCCCTCCGATCCGCGCTACGGCGCGATCGCGCGCCCGGGCATCGGTACGGATGCGCGTGTCCCCTATGCGGTGGCGCTATGGCCGGTGATCTGCCCCTTGGGCCGCTATCGCGTCTGGACCACGGGCGCCAATGCCCAGCGCGTTTCGCCGCGCGGCGGCAATCCGGCGATGAGCCAGGTCAAATACTGGCTCAGCGAAGAGGCGATGGCCGAGGGCAGCGCGGTCTTGGCGTTGGAGCGCGGCGATGCGGTCGAGCTGCCGCATATTCTCTACCTGCAAGACCCGGCCGACCCGATGCATCCCGAGCAGCTGATGGAGGATTTCATCCGGAACTATCGCCGGCGCGGCGGCGCGGTACGCCAGGTTCTCTTCAAGGGCGCGGCTTACGATCTGCCGCGCAACGCGCCCGATTCGCCCGAGGCCAAGGCGGTGATCGCGGATATCGTTGCCTTCATCCATGGCGAGACCGGATGAGCGCAGCGATGACGCCGCGCGAGCTGGTGCGCGCGTTCGTCCATGCTTTCAACCGCGCCGATGCCGAGGCGCTCGCGGCGCTCTATCACGAAAACGCAATCAATCATCAGGTGGCGGTATCGCCGGTCGAAGGCCGCGCTGCGATCCGCGCCATGTTCGAGCGCGAATTCGCCGCGGCCAAGATGGTGTGCCTGGTCGAAACACTCTTCGAGGACGGCGACTGGGCGATCCTCGAATGGCGCGATCCGCTCGGCCTGCGCGGCTGCGGCTTCTTCCATGTGGTGGACGGAAAGATCGCGTTCCAGCGCGGCTACTGGGACAGGCTCAGCTTTCTGCGCCAGCACGGCTTGCCCGTGCCGCCCGAGCCGTGAGGCGGCGCGTCACGCTTCGATCATCAACTTCAAGGGCCGCTCGAAAGCCAAAACGACGAGCCCTGCCGCAAAGCCGATCGCGGCGATGAGGACGAAGAACTCCGTCTTCGCCATCCCGCTCCAGAAGCTGCCGAGCCAGCCGGCGACGAGATTGCCGGCGAAATCGGTCGCAAGCCAGAGCCCCATCATCATGCCGACCGTGCGCGCCGGCGCCACCTTGGTGACGAGCGACAGCGCCGTCGGCGAGAGATAGAGCTCGCCCAAGGTGACGATGGCGAAATAGGCAAGGAGCCAGAGCCAGCTCGCCTTGCCGTCCGCGCCCGCCAACCCGGCGGCCGCCACCATGACGAGATTGCCGGCGCCCAAGCCGAAGCAGCCCAGCGCCATCTTGCGGATGGTCGAGGGCTCGGCGCCGCGCCTCGCCTGCTTGCGCCAGAACGCCACGACGAAGGGCGTGAAGGCGAAGATCATGAACGGGTTGAAGGCCTGGAACCAGGTCACGGGGATGGCGGCGCGGAGGCCGAACAGCACGATGCCGCGGTCGGTCGATTGATCGGCCCAGAGCGCGATGGTGTTGCCCTGCTGCTCGTAGCCCGCCCAGAAGAAGATGAGCGGCAGGAAGAGCAGGGCGAGCGCCCAGACTGCGCGCCGCTCGGCGGGGTCGAGCTTGCGTCGCGGGGCGGCGCCGCGACGGCGCGGCCGGTCGTCGGGCAGAAGCCGCAGCGCATAAAGATAGATCGCGGTCGAGATCAGCATGCCGACGCCCGCCGCGCCGAAGCCGAAGCGCCAGCCTGCTTCCTCGCCCAGCGTCCCGCAGACCAGCGGCGCGAGGAACGCGCCGATATTGATGCCGACATAGAAGATCGAATAGGCGCGGTCGCGGCGCGCATCGCCGGGCGCGTAGAGCCGGCCGACTTGGGTCGAGATGTTGGGCTTGAACGCGCCGTTGCCGAGAATGAGGGTCAAGAGCGCGAAAAGAAACAGCGGCTCGACGGCCATCATGAAATGGCCCGCCGCCATCAGCAGAGCGCCGATCACCACGGTGCGGCGCTGGCCGAGCACGCGGTCGGCCAAGAGCCCGCCGAAGATCGGCGTCAAATAGACGAACCCGGCATAGAGCCCATAGATCTCCGACGCCATCGGCTGGACGCCCAAGGGTCCGAAGACGAATTCGAGCCCGCGCCGCAGCAAGTCGTAGCCGAGCACGGTCTCGGCCATGCCCGGCTTCAGCAAATAATGCACCATGTAGAGGACGAGGAGCGCGCGCATCCCGTAGAAGGAAAACCGCTCCCACATCTCGGTCGCGAAGAGGAAGCTCAGCGCCTTGGGATGGCCGAGAAACGTGCCGGCCGGCTCCGCCGCCGGGCCCGTGGCCTCTTGATGCGCACGGGGATCGGCGGCGCTTTCGCCGCTCACAACCAGGCGGACCGCTTGAAGCGGTAGTAGAGGAAGGCGCAGATCCCGGCGATCAGCGCCAAGATCGCGGGATAGCCCCAAGGCCAGTCGAGCTCGGGCATGAACTTGAAATTCATGCCGTAGATGCCGGCAATCGCGGTCGGCACGGCGAGGATCGCCGCCCAGCCGGCGAGCTTCTTGACGATGTCATTCTGCCGCGCCGATGCGAGGAGCAGGCTCGCCTCGAAGGCCGAAGCGAGGCGTTCGCGCAGATCGGCGGTCGCGTCATTGACGAGCTGGAGATGGTCGTGGAGGTCGTCGAGATAGGGGAGGATCACCGCCGTCGCCGGCGCGGCGTAGTCATGGCGGCCGAGCCGTCCCGAAATCTCGAGCATCGGCGCGACCACGCGGCGCATGCGCTGCAGCTCGACGCGCAGGCGATAGATGCGCTCGATCCGTTCATTCGCCGGGGTCGCCGCGAAAATCGCCTCTTCGATCTGCTCAAGCTCTTCCTCGATTTCGTCGAGCACCGGGAAGTAATTGTCGGCGATGAAGTCGAGGATCGCATAGAGCACAAAGGTTTCGCCGATGCGCAGCAATTCGGGCGCGCGCTCGCAGCGCCTCCTGACTTCAGCATAGGAGGCAGACGCGCCGTGGCGGATCGAGACGACATAGCCCCTGCCGACGATCAGATGCGTTTCGCCGAACTCGATCTTGCCGTCGATCAATTGCGCCGTGCGCACCGCGACGAAGACCACGTCGCCATAGGTGTCGAGCTTCGGGCGCTGATGCGCCTGGTTCACGTCCTCGATCAAGAGCTCGTGCAGGCCGAACTGCTCCTGGATCACGCGCACCAGCGCGGCGTCGGGCTCGTGGAGGCCGATCCAGACGATGCCGGTCTCGCGCAAGGCCGCTGCGCCCGATTCCTCGATCGGGATGTCGCGGCGGACGCCGTTCTGGTAATGGGCGCAGGCAATGACGCCGCGCCGGCTTTCCTCGGAGAGGCCGCGCGGCGGAGCGACATTTGCATCGGTCATCGCGCGCGAGTCCCAAAGGGTGGCGGGCGCGGCTGTGCGCCGCGCCCCGGGTTCAGGCCGGCGCGGCCTCGCGGATCTTCGTCGCCGGCTGCGCCACCGCCGGATCCTTCAGATTGAGGATGCGCCGTGCATTCGAATAGAAGATCTTGTGCTGGTCGGCCTCGCTCAGCCCGATCGCGTTGAAGTATTTGAGACAGGCCTCGGGGTCCCAGCACGGATAATCCGTGCCATACATCACGCGGTCGGCGCCGTAATACTCGATGGCGAATTTCATGCCCGCCGAGTGCGGCGAGACCGTATCGGTATACATGCGCTTGATATAGGTGCTGGGCGGATGCGGCAGCTTCGCCGCCTTGCCGTTCTTGTCCATGCGGCCCGCCTGATAGGGCAGGGCGCCCCCGGTGTGCGACATCACGATCTTGAGGTTCGGATGGCGCTCCATGATGCCCGAGAAGACGAGACGCATCGCGGCGACGCTTACCTCGATCACCCGGCCCAGGGACAGGAACAGCGCGCCGCCATAGCCGTCGACCAGCATGTCCTGGAACACCGCGTCGGTCGGGTGGAGGAACAGCGGCACGCCGAGTTTCTCGACATAATCGTAGAAGGGCTCGAGCCGCTCATGATCGATGCGCGGATCGGCGCCGACGCTGCCCGGCAGGTTGACGCCCATGAGACCGAGCTTGTTGACGGCGTGATCGACCACGTCGATCGCGGTTTGCGTGTCGACCAGTGGCACGGCGGCGCTCGCCCAGACCCGGCCCGGATGGGTGCGCTGCGCCCAGGCCATCTCCTCGTTCCACAAGGTCGCCATATCGCGGCCGAGGATCTTGTCCATATAAGAGAAGGCGATCGAGAACGGCCCGATCGAGCACACCACGTCGATCTGGTGGCCAAGCTTGTCCATATGGGCGAGCTGCTCGTCGATATCGAACCATTCGCTCCAGCCGCCGAGGAATTTCTCCTGCCGGCCCGACGGGCTGAAAAACTCGTAACCGCCCCGCGCATTGGGCTCGGCGCGGGGGAAATCCTTGCGCTTCATCAGCGCCTCGAAGACCGAGCGCGGCCACCAATGGAAATGCGAATCGATGATATGCATGGTGTTCCGTCTCCTGCCCGGTTTCGGCCGGCCCGCGCCCAAGGGGGCCGAGAGCCGCCGCTCAATCCCACAAGTCTAAGGAGTGCCCCGGGCCGCGGTCAATGAGAGGGTTGGGGGCTTCCGAAGTCGCTCGGGGGCATTGGAACAAAGCACGATCGCACACGGCCTCTCGGGCTGGAATCTTTGCGATCTCTTTACGCTTGGGCGCTGTGATGGGTGGCGCTGCGGCTGCCGGTCTGCACGGGCCCGCCGGCACGCGGCGTCGTTCGCAACTGCAACAGAGCCCGGGCGCCGGGATTCGGGCGGCGGCTCGTCTATTTCATTACGGAACGACTGGACATGGATGTTGCTCCCGCTGTCGCCCGCGCGCGGATTTTCGCCACCATCAGCGGCGTGATCGCGCTTGCATCGCTCATCGCCCTGGGCGTCACATTGCACGATCGCGCACGGACAGGCGTGCCTGCTCCGCATGCGCTTCCCATTGCCGAGAGCGATGAATCTGCGCCGCTCGTGGTCGATGCTCCTCGGATCGAGTTCACCGCCGACAAGGCGCGGCGCGTGCGCGATGCGATCAAGCAGGGTGATTATCGGACTGCACGGCAAGTCACCTCCGAGGTTTTAAAAGCCAGTCGAATGGAGAGGTGGCGCTTTTATCCGTTCAGCGATTTCATGAACGCGATCAGCGATGTGAGCGATGCCGCCTTCGCCGCGCATCTCAACGAATGGGTCGCGCAAAGTAAGGGCGACGCGATCCCGCTTCTCTTGCGCGCGCAATACGATAGAGACATGGCTTGGTACCGGCGCGGCGGCAAATTCGCGCGCGAGATCGCTGCTGACAACGCGAAGGCCTTCTTCGACTATTCGGGTCAAGGCCTCTTGGACATCGACGCCGCTATCGCTTTCGACGGCAGCGACCCTTACGCCTATGACCTGAAGCTTCGCCTTCTCCATGGCTTCGGCGTGACCGACGAGATGGCACGCGTTTTCGAGGAGGCCGTCGCGCGATATCCGGGGTACTACGCGCTCTACGACGAGTATCTCGGCACGATCGAGCCGCGCTGGGGCGGGACGGTGAAGGCGATGTACGCCTTTGTCGGTCACTATGCGGATGACGCCCCGCAAGATTCGCCCCTAAAGCTGCTCTACCTCACCCTCTATGACGATCTGCTTGGCTCAGCCTCCGCGGCTTGTTCGGATTCAAAAGACAATGACAAGCGGGCGCGATGCGTCGGAACCTATATGAGCCGGTTCGTCACGCCCGGGCTGAACCAAGAGGTTCTTGCGGCCTTGCAACTCTATGACCATACCGACAAGGCGGAATTCGGCTTTGCGATCCACAAAATTCTATCCGACATGCTGCGCAGCTCGGGCGCCAATGCCTATGCGAATGAAATACTGCAGCTGGCCGCGACCAGCATGCACAGCAACACGCAGCTCAAGGAGGATAAGCCGGGTGCCAACGACTACGTGATCGACAAAATCGTCGCCGATTCTTGGTATCAGCAAGGATTTTACGACAACGCGCTCAGAAAAGCGGAAGAGGCCGCGAAAGACGTCGCACACACGGTCTTCGCGGACGAGGAACAGAAGGCGCTCGCATTGGCTGGAATCGATGAGCTGATCGCCGACAGCAAAGAAAGGCTTCATCAATACGCCGACATGATCACCGCCGCCGGGGCGGCGCTGAAGCTCGGCGGTCGCTCCGATGAGCGCCTATTGATCTGCTACGGCCGCTATCAAATGAATCAATTTCTCGATGCCGTGCGTGACTGTGCGGCGGCGATGGGCGATGCGACCTACGATGTGGCCGCACATTACTGGCGGGGTCTGGCCTATCGTGATCTGGGCAAAGCGGACGAGGCTTTGGACGATTTGAAGCTCGTTGCGGCCTCCGAGCACGGTTTCCGCAGCGGCGCTGCGATTTCGATGTCGGTAATCGACTTCGATCGCAAAGACCCGCGCGGCGCGTTGGATGTGCTGAACAAATACACCTTTCTCTATGACCCCAACTCGACGAGCCGCGACGATATCGCCGTCGCCTACAACAACCGTTGCTACGCCTATATGCTGCTGGGTGACCTGCACAAGGCGCTGAGCGACTGCACCGCATCGCTCAAATTCGGCAACCTTCCGGATGCCGTCCGAAAAGAGCAGGACCTGCTCAAACGGCTCGGGACGCCGGAATCGGATTTGTGAGCCGTTTCGGTCGCGAGCTACCGGCGGCCAGGGCTCTCCGAGAGCGCGGGGCTGGGGTTTATGAGAGGGTTGGGAGCCCGGGCGGTGAGCGTTGGGCTAATTCCTGCGGCGCTTTTCGACCGCACCGGCCCGTGTTGCAGCGCAACCTGCGCCCCACGATCCCTGATTGAGGGTGTGCAGCCTTTTGGGCTAAAGTTCGTTGATCGTTGGTTCGGCGGCACTGTGCCGACGGAGCGTTTTGTTGGTCTTCCATAACGTGCCCTCGTGGCGACGAGCGAACAGCGGGAGGAAAACATGCCTATCGGGAAGTATCGTGCTTTGACGCCGACGCGCCGCGACGTGATCAAGACCGCCGCCGCGGCGGGCGTTGCCGCGAGCGTCGGCCCGTTTTTCCATGTCACGCCGGCGCGCGCGGCCAAGACCTTGAAGATTTTGCAGTGGAGCCACTTCGTCCCCGCCTACGACACATGGTTCAACAACACCTATGTCAAGGAATGGGGTGCGAAGAACGGCACCGAGGTGCAGGTCGACAACATCAATCTCTCCCTCATCCCCTCGCGCGCGGCGGCCGAAGTCTCGGCGCAGCGGGGCCACGATCTGGTGATGTTCCTTTCCCCGCCCTCGGTCTTCGAGGAGCAGGTGGTCGATATGAAGGACGTCTACGCCGCGGTCGAGAAGAAGCACGGCAAGGCGGTCGATCTCGCGGTCAAGAGCACCTACAACCCGAAGACGAAGAAATACTTCGCCTTCTCCGACAGCTTCGTGCCCGATCCGGTCAATTACCGCTCCGACCTGTGGGGCGAGGTGGGCATGAAGCCCGACACCTGGGACGATGTCCGCACCGGCGGCAAGAAGATCAAGGACAAGACCGGCATTCCCGTCGGCATCGGCCTCTCCGCCGAGCTCGACACCGCCATGGCGATGCGGGCGATCATGTATGCCTTCGGCTCGCATGAGCAGGACGAGAGCGGCAATCTCGCCATCAACACGCCGCAGACGCTCGAGGCGATCAAATTCGTCACCGCCCTCTTCAAGGAGACGATGACGCCCGAAGTGCTCGCCTGGGATCCGTCCTCGAACAACCGGCAGATGCTGGCGGGCCGCTCCTCGCTGGTGCTCAATGCCATCTCGGTGACGCGCACCGGCGAGACCGAAAAGATGCCGATCAACGAAAAGATCGCCATCGCCAAGGCGGCCAAGGGCCCGGCGAAGCGGATCGGCCTCGAGCACGTGATGGATTGCTACGTGGTTTGGAAATTCGCCGAGAACATCGACGGCGCCAAGCAGTTCCTCGCCGACTACATCGACAATTTCAAGCAAGGCTTCCTCGCAAGCCAGTTCTACAATTTCCCATGCTTTGCCTCGACCGTTCCGGACCTGAAGCAGATCATCGCGCATGATCCGAAGGCGACCCCGCCCGACAAATATGCGGTGTTGTCGGACGTGCTCGACTGGGCGACCAATGTCGGCTATCCCGGCTATTCCAATGCCGCGATCGACGAAACCTTCAACACCTGGGTCCTCAACACGATGTTCGCCCAAGCCGCGACCGGCGCCGAGACGCCGGAAGATGCGCTGAAGCAAGCGGAAGGCAAGATGAAGGCGATCTGGGCGAAGTGGAAAGAACGCAAGATGATCTGAGCCGCTCTCCGGCGCGAAGCAACGAGGCTTGTCGTCCGCCGCCGCGCCGGAGACGTTTCCGCAGGCGCATCCCTATCACCACCAACCTCGCTCTTCGGCGCCGCGCAGCCGGCGCCGCGACGGCTGAAGCGTGAAGCCGGCCGGTTGATGCGCCATACTCCCCTCAAGGACAGTTCCCTCTAGTCAGTCGAGACTTGCCCATGGCCACCATCGAAGCGCGGAGCGTGACCAAGCTGTTCGGCGAGGTCCGTGCCGTCGACGGCATCGATCTCACCGCGAAGGAAGGCGAGTTCCTCGTCCTGCTCGGCCCCTCGGGCTGCGGCAAGACCACGCTGATGCGCATGATCGCGGGCCTCGAGCGCCCGAGCTCGGGCGATATCCTGATCGACGGCAGCGTCGTCACCGACCTGCCGCCGCGCGCGCGCAACATCGCCATGGTGTTTCAGAGCTACGCGCTTTATCCGCATCTGACGGTCGAGAAGAACATCGCCTTTCCGCTGCATGCGCGCCGCGTGCCCAAGGCCGAGATCCGCAAGAAGGTCGAATGGGCGGCGCAGATGTTCGGCATCGGGCGCATGCTCGACCGCAAGCCGCGGCAATTGTCGGGCGGCGAGCGCCAGCGCGTGGCGCTGGCGCGG
>Ga0157370_10000605_pt1 | contig 44752 bp, 37 predicted proteins | sample C35metaG_FD_113463 | JGI IMG/M metagenome (GOLD analysis project Ga0157370, IMG submission 113463) | Corn rhizosphere microbial communities from Kellogg Biological Station, Michigan, USA - C3-5 metaG | ecosystem: Host-associated > Plants > Roots > Rhizosphere > Soil | place: USA: Michigan...
ACCGCGGCTCGGCTCACCGCCGTGGTGGCCGCGCTCGCCGCGCTCTTGGCAGTCGTCGGCGTCTACGGCGTCGTCAACTTCAGTGTCAGCCAGCGGACGCGCGAGTTGGGCGTGCGCATCGCGCTGGGCGCGTCTCGCGCGTCGATTGTCGCGCTTGTGATGCGAAGCGGGATGGGCGTGGTGCTGATCGGATTGGCCATGGGCCTGCTGATGTCTGTGGGCGCGGCGGCGGTACTGCGTGACTTCCTCTACGGTGTGAGTCCGCTCGATCCGATCGCCTTTCTGACCATGGGCGCGCTCCTCGTGGTCTCGGCGTTCATCGCGATGGGCGGCCCGGCCGTTCGGGCGACGTGAGTCGATCCGGCGTTGTCGCTTCGCGCGGAATGACTCCCTGTGACTTACGATTGAGCATCACGCAAAGGGGAATATGAGAAGCCGCGGCCGCATTCAGCGTGAGCCTATCGCCCACGTTCAACGCGGCCGAGGGCGCGTGATCGTCGTTTCATGGTCGGTGCCAGTCAGTCGTACTTCCTTTGCTAGACCTTCCATAAACAGAAAGGCCACTCGCGTAACGCGTTGTGGCCATTCGTAGTACAGAACTGGGGCGGTAGGACTCGAACCTACAACTTCCTGATTAACAGTCAGGCGGTCTGCCAATTGACCTACGCCCCATCACGTTCCATCACGTTCCATCACCATCCCCTACTCAACAAAAAGGCCCGCCTGACATCTGGCGGGCCGCGTGTCTCACTCCACTAACGCGCGCTAGCCAGATCTCCGCGAGGAGCTCCGATTATTCAATCGATTGCGATTGTTCGCGCGCGTCGGCATGCGATCAACTTACGCCCGGTTCAAGACACGTCAAGCCCGATCCGCCATCAGCGGCTCGCCGTCCTCTGACGCTCTACCCAGATAGATCGTCACCGCGCTCAATCCGAGCGCAGCGCCACCAGCGGGTCCACCCGCGTCGCCCGCGTCGCCGGAACAAAGCACGCCAGCAATCCCACCACCATGAGCACCGCCGCCACGCCGCCGAAGATCATCGGGTCGCGCGGATGCACCTGGAACAGGATGACGCTCAGCAGCCGCGAGATCCCCAGCGCCATCGCCAGGCCGACCGCCATCCCCACAGCGAGTTGGAGCGCCCCCTGGCCGAAGATCATACGCACGACGTCGCGCCCCTGCGCGCCGAGCGCCATGCGGATTCCCACCTCGCGCGTCCGCCGGCTCACCGAGAACGACATCACGGCGTAGAGGCCGATCGACGCGAGGAAGAGGGCGACGAAGCCAAAGATCATGAACATCGTGCCGAACACCCGCACGAACCACAATGATTCCGCGATCGCCGTGTCGAGCGACTGCACCCAGTACAGCGGAATGTCCGGATTCAACGACGCGATCACATCGCGCACGGGCTGTGCGACGCTCAGCGGCGGACCCGCCGTGCGCGCCGAAACGTAGACGAAGGTCGTGCGCGCTTGCGCGAACGGCTGGAAGATCGCCGCCGACATGGGATCTTCCTGATCGCCGTTGAACGTATTTCCCACGACGCCGACGATCGTCAGCCACGGCGCCGTGCTCTTCGAGCCGCCCAGGCGGATGCGCCGCCCGATCGGATCGGCGGCCTTGAAGTACTTGTCAGCGAACGTTTGGTTCACGACGACCACGTTCAACGACCCCGGGCGATCCGTCTCGGTGATCAATCGACCCTTCCGGAGCGGCACGCTCAACGTCTTGAAGAAGTTGGGCGTGACGGACACCGATCGCGTGTTGGGGTAGTCCTTGTCCTTGAGATACGTCTGGCCCTCGATGCTGAACGACGTGCCGCCGAATCTCTGGCGCGCCGCCGGCAGTCCCGAGCTGATCGCCGCCGCCTGCACGCCCGGCAGCGCCGCCACGCGATCCACGACCTGGTCGAAGAACCGCCACTCGGCGAGCGTGTCCGTATATGCGGTGGGGAAGCCCATGCGCGCGGTGAACACGTTCGTCGTGGCGAAGCCGGGATCCATGTTCCGCATGTTCGCCAGGCTTTTGGTCATGAGGCCCGCGGCCACGAGAAGGCCGCATGATAGCGCGACCTCGAACACGACCAGTACCTTGCTGATCTTCCCGATGTGGAAGCTCGACGCGCCGCGACTTTCGTCTTTCAGAATCTCGTTGATGTCGGCGCGCGACGACTGGTAGGCCGGGATCGCGCCGGAGATCAAGGTCGTGACGCCCGCCACGGCGATCGTGAACAACAGCACCTGCGGGTGCAGCCTGATGTCGATGAAGAACGGCACCTGCGTGACGGTAAGGGCGCGGTTGAACGAGGCGACGCCGAAGTACGCGACGACGATGCCGAACACCGTCGCCAAGAGGGAGAGGACGAGGGCCTCCGCCAGGAATTGCCGCACCACCGCCGATCGCGAGGCGCCGAGTGCCGTGCGAATCCCGACCTCTTTGGTACGATGCGCCGCGCGGTCGAGCAGCAGGTTCGCCACGTTCGCGCACGCGATGAGGAGGACGAAGAAGACCGCACCCAGCATCGTGAGCAAGAGCTGGCGCGGCTGCTTCCCGATGTAGCTGTCGACGAATGCCTGCGTGCTCGCCGTGAACCCTTCGTTGCTCTCCTTGTACTCCGCGCCGAGCCGTTTGGCGATCGTCGCAACGTCGACGTTGGCCTGGTCGATCGAGACCCCCGGTTTCAACTTGCCGAACACGCTGAGGTACTGCCCCTCGCCGCGCTTTCCCTGGAGCGGGTCGGTCTGCAGCGGGATCCAGATCTTGTCGTTGTTCGGGAACGCGAAACCCTCCGGCATGACACCGACGACCGAATATGGTACGCCGTTCACGCGAATCTGCTTGCCGACGATCCCGGGGTTCGCCGAATACCGCTCGCGCCACATCGAGTACGAGATGATCGCCACTTTCTCGCCGCTTGGACTGTCCTCGCCGTCGCGAAAGTTCCGCCCGATGAGCGGATGGACGCCGATGACGTCGAAGGTGTTCGCGGTGATCCACGATCCGTCGAATCGTTCGGCCTTCTCGTCGCCGCTCACGTAGATCGTCCCCGACGTCGTCGCGCCGAGACCGGTGAAGCTCCGTTGCTGCGCCTTGTAGTCGACGTAGTCCTGGATCGGCAAGTCTTGTCGGTCGATCCCTCGGGCCGGATTCGACCGCCTGACGACGACGATCCGGTCGCCGTCCGGGTAGGGCAACCCTTTCATCAGGGCGCCGTAGACGATGCTGAACATCGTCGTCGTCAGCCCGATGCCGAGGGTGAGCGCGAGCGTGGCGATGATCGTCAACGCGGGGCTCTTGACCAGAGTGCGCAATCCATAGCGCAGGTCGCGAAGCAGTGCCTGCATGCGAGATCCCTCGAGCCGGGTGGGAGCGGATAGTCGCTCGTTCGTACGACTGCACGGTGCCGGCGGTTTCAGCGCTCGGTCCGCCAGGCATGCCGACTCTCCCGGCACTCTTGGTAGATTCCGCGCCATGAGTCATGCTCCGCTTTGGGGCGAGGGCGAAGCGATGGCCCTGCCCGAGCTCGAGGAGGATCTCGTCGCGGACGTCTGCGTCGTCGGGCTCGGCGGTTCGGGGCTGGCGTGCGTGCGTTCGTTACTCGACGCCGGACAGCGGGTGGTCGGCATCGACGCGACGACCGTGGCTGGCGGCGCGGCCGGCCGGAATGGCGGCTTCCTGCTTGGCGGCCTGGCCATGTTCCATCACGAGGCGGTGACGCGTCTCGGGCGCAGTGCGGCGGTCGCCATCTACGAGCAAACGCTCAGGCAGATCGATCGCATGATCGGGGAGACGCCGGCAGCGATCCGACGGACGGGCTCACTGCGCATCGCGGCGTCGGCTGAGGAACGCGACGACTGCGCGCGACAGCTCGATGCGATGCGGCGGGATGGTTTCCCGGTCGAGCCCTATACCGGACAGGAGGGCACCGGGCTGCTCTTTCCGGCGGATGCCTCCTACGATCCTGCCGCGCGGTGCCGCGAGTTGGCACGACAGGCGATCGAGTCGGGAGCGCGGCTCTTCGAGCGGACGCCGGCGCTCTCGGTCGACGAGGGGCGCGTCGGCACGCCCAAGGGGAGTGTGCGTGCGACACACGTCGTTGTCGCGGTCGACGGGCGGCTGGAGGTGATCTTCCCGGAGCTGGCCGGTCGTGTGCGAAGCGCCCGACTCCAGATGCTCGCCACGGCGCCGACGTTCGACGTGGATTTTCCGCGCCCGACCTACTCGCGGTGGGGATTGGACTACTGGCAGCAGCGTGAGGATCGCCGCGTCGTGCTCGGAGGGTGCCGCGACGTGGGCGGCGAGGCGGAGTGGACGACGGACGAGGAGCCGACCGAGCGGGTGCAAGCGGCGTTGACGATGCTGCTTCGAGGGACGCTCCACGTCGGCGCGCCCGTGACGCATCGATGGGCGGCGACGGTGAGTTATACGAACAGTAGGTTGCCAGTTCTCGAACAGGTCATGCCAAGGGTGTGGGCGATAGGAGGGTATTCGGGGACGGGGAATGTCGTTGGAGCGTTGTGCGGGAGGGGCGTGGCGGAGGTCGTTACGACGGGGCGATCGGATGTCGTCGACTTGCTGCGCGAGTAGGGCAGTCGAGACTGACTGTGGTCAGTCTCGAGTGAGCGCGCAGTCGCCAGTCGCCCTGATTTCAGAGGTCGGTGCTCATCCGATCGATGTGGCGGCGTTCAGTGCGCCGGCGCTCGGAGGGCAGAGCGTCGGACGCACGGCCGGGTTCATCGGCGATGAGCGGACGATCGGGGATGACTTCGCGATCCGTCGTCGGGTAGCGCACGTTCTCCGGGTCCGTGATGCGTCGATCGGGGACGAGGGGTGTCTGGTCCGAACGGGCGAGGTCGGATTCGGGGAGATCGGCCGAGTCCATCAGAACGATGCGATGAGCGCGATCGATTTGGACGACGCGAATTGGGACGAACGTATGTCGGTCGGTGCCGGGGAGATCGACGTCGACGAGAACGACCTCGCGGGCGTTCGCGTCCACGAGGAGGTCGTGCACCGAGCCGAGTTGGCGCCCGCTGACGGTGCGGACGTCCCAGCCGCGAATGTCGGGATCGCCGTCGGAAACCTTCCACGAGTCCAGCGTGCTCAGCGCAACGAGGGATTCGCGTTCACGAGCGTACGGGCCGACGCCGGCGGCGTCACGTCCATGTCGATCGTCGAGTTCCATGACACACCGTCCCTACCGCGCAGCGAGCGAAACCTGAGATCAGGGCGCCCCGTTACGGTAATACAAGAAGTAGTAGACCAGGCCGCCGGCGATGATCAGCGCCAGCACGATCCAGAGCCAGACCATGCTGCGGCGCCGTGGCTCGATGTGAATTTCCGCCATGTATGTCTCCGCCGGGTGGACCCCGGCCCGTGACCGGGGGTACCCGCAGGCAGTCTGCAAGCCGGACGCCAGCGTAGCTTCGATGGTCGCTGACGGGAGTCCACCGAGCGCCGCTCGGGCGGGCCAGGCTGCGCTAGACAGTGGCGCGCCGTCATGAGAGGTTACAAGCAGGAGGTCCTCCGGAATGCTCCGACGTGTCGTGCTCGCCCTTGTCCTGGTCACTGTGCCGGCCGGCGCCCAGATGTCGATGTCGGACTCAGCGGGTCGCTGGGTCGACTCTGTCCTCTCTCCCTTCGCGTCGCGGCAATCACCCGGATGCGCCGTCGGCGTCACGCGGTCTGGCTCGCTGGTGTTCGCCAAAGGCTATGGCATGGCGGACCTCGAGCACGATACGCCGATCACGCCGGACACCCGGTTCTACGTCGCGTCGGTATCGAAGCAGTTCACTGCGATGAGCATCGTCCTTCTGGCGCTGGACGGCCGCCTGTCGCTCGACGACTCGATCCGAAAATGGGTGCCCGAGGTGCCGTCGTTCGGCACGGTCATCACCCTTCGCCAACTGCTGAACCACACCAGTGGGTTGCGCGACTACTTCACCCTGCTCGCCGTGTCGGGCTGGCCCAGCGATGGACCGCTGACCGAGAAGCAGTTTCTGATGCTCGTGAGCCGACAGAAGAAACTCAACTTCGCGCCGGGCGACGAGTTCCTTTACAGCAACACGGGCTACGCGCTGTTGTCGATCGTCGTTCGCCGCGCGTCGGGACAATCGCTGCGCGACTTCGCCGCGGAGCACATCTTCAAGCCGCTCGGCATGGTGCACACGGAGTTTCGCGACGATCACACGTCGCTCATTCCGCAGCGCGCGCTCGGCTACGAGCCGAGCGGGTCGACGTATCGGATCAGCCAGCCGGAGACCGACGTCGTCGGCGACGGCGGCGTCTACTCGACCGTCGAGGATCTCGCCAAGTGGGACGCCAACTTTCGCACGGGGCGCGTGGGCGGGAAGCGGGCGATCGCCATGCTGCAGGAGCCGGGCAAGCTCAACGACGGCCAGATCATTCCCTATTCGCTCGCCATGGCCATCGGCGACTTCCATGGGCTCAAGACCTACTCGCACAGCGGCGCGTACGGCGGGTACCGCAGCACGCTGCTCCGGTTTCCGGAACGCAACCTCTCGGTGATCACGCTGTGCAACACGTCGAGCGCGTCGTCGATGCTCGCGGAACAGATCGGAACCATCATGTTGGGCTTCGCGGCACAGCAGGCGAGCGCGACGACGCTCGATCTGTCGTCCAGCCCGTGGATCGCTGGCTCACCCTCGGCGCCGGCCGACTCCAGCGCGTCGCGTCGCCGCAATGACCAGCTTGCGCAGCTCTCGGGCAGCTACTACAGCGACGAGCTCGATCTTCCCGTCACGCTCGCACCACACGACGGGTATTTGGTGCTGCAGCGCCCGCACGCGGAAGAGATCCACTTCGTCGCGCTCACGACCGATCTCTACACGAACAGCGACAAGATGCTGCTCCGCGTGGTGCGCGACGATAACGACGTCATCACCGGGTTCACGTTGACGATCAGCCGCGTGCGCGATTTACAGTTCACGCGTCGGATGGCCCGCGATCCACGCGGACCCTGACGGTCCCGCGCCGACTCAGGGCGGCGGACGTTTGGCGCGACGCGTGGGCGTGGCGGCAAGTGGATTCTCGGGCCACTCGTGCTTCGGGTATCGGCCGCGCAACTCGCGGCGAACGTCGAAGTAGCTCGTGCGCCAGAACCCGGCGAGATCCTGCGTCACCTGCACGGGTCGATGCGCCGGCGACAGCAGATGCATCGTCACCGGAACGCGGCCGCCGGCGATGCGCGGCGTCTTAGTCATCCCGAACACTTCCTGGATCCGCACGGCGACGACTGGCGCCATCGAGTCGGAGTAGTCGATCGGGATGCGCGAGCCGCTCGGCACCTCGACGTGCGTCGGAGCCAGCTCGTCGAGGCGGCGGCGTTGCTTCCATTCGAGCATCGACGCAAGCGCGGTATCGAGATCGATGCGATCCAGGTCGCCAACCTTTCGAACGCCGTCGAGCAGCGGCCCGAGCCACTCGTCGAGCCGCGTAGCGAGCGCGGCGTCCGAGACGTCGGGCCAACCCGCCTCGTGCAGCGCGACGAACGCGATCCGTGCCCGGAGTCGTCGCGCGGCGTCCGACCACGGCAGCGAGTCGATTCCTCGCCGGCGAATGACGTCGATCAAGGCGCGGCGCACCGCTTCCGGATCGGGCTCAGTCGATCCGACGTCGCGCAGGACGAGGGCGCCCAGCCGCTCGCGGCGGCGCGTCATGATGCGCGACGCGGCATCGTCGAGCTCCACGACGTCGTCGGTCGTGATCTGGTTGCCGAAGGTGCGGCGAAGCTCGTCGAGCGTGATGGCGGCAGCGAGAAAGATCCGGCTCTCCGGACGCTGATCGTCCAACTGGGCTGTCGCCAGGTACGACTGCTCCGATAGCGATTGCGCGCCGGCCAGCGCCGCCCCCCGTCCATTGCGCAGCACGAATCGTGATCGCGTCCCCGGGCGTCGCTGTCCGACGCGGTCGGGATAGGCCAACGCGACGAGCATGCCCAGCGCGTCCAGCGACGGCGACGGCGCGAGGCGGACGCCGAGCTGTCGGGCGAGTCGTTCGGCGTCGGCGCGAGCGCGACGGATTGCGTCCCGGTCGATCTGCGCGCCGGCGGGTGCGACGAACGCGTCGTCGCGACGGAGGGCGTCGACGCGGAACGCGAGATCGGCGTCGATCGGGCCGGTCGTGCCGCGCAAGACGTCGCGCTCGGAGAGGAGCGCGGCGACCTCGCACGCCAACGCCATTGCCCCCAACGCGCGCGAAGCAAGCATCATGTGCGCGAGTCGCGGATGCACGGGAAGCGCCGCCATCTCGCGCCCATGCGGTGTGAGCGCACCGGTCGCGTCGACCGCGTCGAGCTCGCGCAACAGCTCGCGCGCCTGCGCGAACGCCGGCGGTGACGGCGCGTCGAGCCAGGCAAGCTCCAAGGGGTCGGCGACGCCGGCCGCCGCGAGCTCGAGCGCGAGGGGCGCGAGATCGGCGCTCAGAATCTCCGGCGGCGCGTTGGCCAGCAGATGAGAATTCTCATGTTCCGGCCACAAGCGATAGCACACACCGGGCGCGAGACGGCCGGCGCGTCCCCGGCGCTGATCGGCCGACGCCAGGGAGACACGCACCGTCTCGAGGCGGGTCATGCCGGTGCGCGGAGAAAAGCGCGGCTGTCGCGAGACGCCCGAATCGATCACGACACGAACGCCCTCGATGGTCAGGCTCGTCTCGGCGATCGACGTGGCGAGCACGATCTTTCGCCGGCCCGACGCGTCGGGACGGAGGGCGCGATCCTGCGCGTCGTGCGGCATCGCGCCGTAGAGCGGCGCAACGACGGCTCCGCGCAGGTCGCGAGTCTCCAGCACTGACATCACGCGCCGGATCTCGCCGGCGCCGGGGAGGAACGCCAGGATGTCACCCTCGTCGTTCTCCAACGCACCGGCGATGGCCGCGACGACCGAGGCCTCGATCCGCGCGCCGGGCCGGGGCGCGACGTACCGCGTCTCGATCGGAAACAGGCGTCCGGCGCTGCTCACGATCGGTGCATCGCCGAGCAGCGCGGCGATCGCGTCGCCATCGAGCGTGGCCGACATGGCGACGACGCGAAGGTCGTCGCGCAGCAGGTCGCGCGTCCGCAGCGTGAGGGCGAGGCCCAGGTCGGCGTCGAGGCTGCGCTCGTGAAACTCGTCGAAGATCACCACGCCGACGCCGTCGAGCGTCGGATCGCGCTGGAGACGTCGTGCCAGGATTCCTTCCGTGACGATCTCGATGCGCGTATCGCGGCCGACCCGCGTCTCGCCCCGCATTCGATAGCCGACGGTCGCGCCGACGCGTTCGCCCAGCAACTCGGCGATTCGTTCGGCGGCCGCGCGCGTCGCGATGCGCCGCGGCTCGAGCATGACGATGGAGCGCGCGCCAAGCCAGGCGGCGTCGAGCAGGGCGATGGGAACGAGGGTCGTCTTACCGGCGCCGGGTGGGGCTTGCAGTACCAGCGACCGATGCGCCTCGAGTGCGGTACGGACCGCGTCGAGGACGGGCTCGATCGGCGCTACGCCGAGTAGTACTCTTGAATGCAGCGACTGATCAACTCCTGGAGCAGGGCGTGCTGCGTCTCGAGCGACTCGGTGCGCGCCACCTCGGGCTGGGCATACCACATCTCCTTGAGACCGAGGAGGAAGTGCTCGGCGGGGATGGCCTTGGCGCGCGCCTCGGCGGCGGCTTTGGCGAGGGCCTCGTGAAGCGCCGTCGAATGGGTCCCCTGCGCGAGCGAGGAAGCGAGGGCCGTTCGCAGCGCGTCGAGGGTTTCCGGCTCGAGACCGGGAGGCGAGGGCGTTCGATCGAATGCCATTCTACGGCGCGCTCCGCGATGAAACGAGCGATTCGAGTTGTGTGTCGGACGGCGACACGGTCAATCTCTTCGCCCGTTTCGTGCGCGTCAAGCGGATGGCGCAGCCTTTGCGGCTTCACCCTTCTTATCCGCGAAACGAGCTCCCGGGATTCGATGACCCGTGGAAGCAACGATGGATTTCGGGGCTGCCGTTACGGTTGATCAGCCTTTGACGATGATCAGGAACTTCGACGGTTCCCAGAAACGCTCCGGCTGGTCGATGCGCAGGCCGCCGGCGATCTTGCCATCCTTCGTCGCCAGGGGCGATGCGTACGCTGGATTCTGTCGCGAGAAGATGGTGTACTCGCCGGCGGGGAAGTCGATGACCCGATCCTTCAGGCGATCGATCTTGGTGAACTTCGCCGGGTCGAGCTCACGCGCGGGGGATGTCGAACGGCCGCCGATGAGCAGAAGCCGCTTGTGCCCCTCTTCGACGAGAATGCCCTGCTTCACCAGGTCGTCCTTGGTGCCGATCACGTAGTAAGCGGTGTTCTTCTCGCTCGTCAGCTCGTGAACGGTGTCGGTGAGCGCCGTCTTCTCGCCGGCGAGGCGGACGTTCTCCTGCGTCACAGTGTCGACCTTGGACGTCAGCGATGCGATCTGCAGCTTTTGTGTCGCGATCATCTGGTCGTACTCCGCCTTCTGCTGATTCACCGTCTGGCGGAGGTCGGCGATCGTCTTCTCGTACTCGGCGACCTGCGCGACCAGGGTCGAGTCATGCCGCGACAGATTCGACGCGCGGCGGCGCAGTGAGGCGACCCGGGCCTCGCTGGAGTCGAGGCGGGCGACCAGCTCGCGCATACGCTGAACGACCGATGCGCGCTCCTCCTTGATTGCGGAGATGTCGGACTCGGTGGTGAGCTTGGTGCTGAGCTTCGCCCTCGAGTGCGACTTGAGCTTCGCCATCTCGTCGTTGAGATCGTTGACGAACTGCGTCGAGGTCATGACCTCGTTCAGCAGGTCGTTCTTGATCGACACGAGCGAGTCGGTGCGCACGGAGTCGGCGTGCGCGAGAGTGCGGAGTTGCTCCTTGGCCTTGGTGTCGCACGCGGCAAGGAGCACGAGACACGGAACCACCAAACGAATAGCGCGCATGTGCCGGACGGGTAAAGGGACAGGCTACCGAACGTGCCCCGCCGGCAATGTGTAGAGCAACTTGATCGTGTTCCGATCGGGAACGCTCAAGCCGTCCACGCGCACGAGCGAGGCCATGATGTCGTGGGAATCTATACTATGACTCAGTCCCAGGGCATGCCCAACTTCGTGCAGCGCGATGGCCCGCATCCCGCGGGCATCCAGCGGGTGGCCGTCGCTGATATGGGTCGCGAGCGTGATCTCTCCACCGGTGAGCCAGCCGTTGCGATCGGTTCGCCAGGTGGTCGAGCCCGTCTTGTGGTCGAGGTGGTCTGTCCATTTCACCCGGACGTCCGCGTCACGCGGCGATGTCACATAGGCGAAGCGGAGGGGAATTCCGGTCGTCGCCCACTCGGAGAAGGCACTGCGCACGGCGGCCGGATAGCCTGCCTGCGTCCCAGCGATCGTCGCTGACGAGTCGATCCAAATGCGGAGCGGATGATTGACGCCATGGTCGGACCACCGCTCGATCGTCGAGTCACGATCGGCCAACAGCCGGTCGATGTACGTGCCCTGCGCGCTCGACATGATCTCGAATAGCGTCGCGTGCGTGCGCGCGGCCGTGCGCGACGGCGAGAGCGTCCCGCTCAGGACCCCGTCGCGTGCCGAGGAGGGATATGTCGCGCAATTGACGATCCCGGCTACGGCGACGATGGCCGCAACAACGGTGAGCGCGCGTCCCGGTTTAGGAGGAGGGCTTCGAAACCGCATTGTCGGACTACGGAGGAGGAGGGAGCTAGCAGAGGCGGGACCGACCATTGAAACACATGGGACACGTTTGCGCGATGGTGGGCGAGCCATCCTACACGCAGTCGTTCCTAAGGTTCAGACGAACGGCGATCGTGGCGAGCAACGAGACGCCGACAGAAAACGCTCGTGCCCGCCACCCCGCATGTGACGCTCCTCACTCCAGAATTGCGCTCCAGATCAGTGGGTAGGTCGACATCGACTGGCCGCGGTACTGCGGCCGAAAGCCGTACAACACGACGTGTCCGCGTCCGCGCTTCACGTCCACCAACGCCGCCTTGCCATTCAGCTTCGATCCGCCGAGCAGCCAACCCGACAGCAACGGATTCCCTGTGGCCGGATACGTTGCGACCGCCGTCGCCTGCGAGGGATCCGAGATCTCGAACGCCGGTCCATTCTCGAACCAGACGGCCGGAACCGTCGCCGTGAAGCCGCGCGCCACCGGCTGATCGCGCTTGATCTCGACGGCGAGGATCGAGCCCGGCGCGTAGAAGTCGTTGCTGCTCACACCCGCCAGCACGTTTTTCACCGGGAGCTTGAGGCCATCGATCATTGCGGTCGATGCGGTGTTGAACGCGAGCACCGTTCCGCCATTCTGCGTGAATGCGTCGAGCGCGGAGAACACATCGACGGCCGAAGGACCGGTCGCGCCGCCGCGTCCACCCCGGCCGCCGCGTCCCCCGCGACCGCCACCGCCCAGTCCGCCCTCGGCAAAAATGATCGCGTCGAACCGATTGTTGAGCGACCCGGCGGCAAGATCCTTCTCGTTCACGCTCGTAAACGGGATCTTGTAGAGGTCGAGCAGCCAGTGCGTCCAGCCTTCGTCGATCGGCTCAGAGGCGCTCGGCCGGAACAGCGCAATGCGCTTCGCCGATTTGCCGCTGAGCGGCGACGTGAACGCGGGCTCGCGAATCTGTTTGAGGATGGGCCCGGTCGCCGGTGCCGCAGCCAGGACGTGCGCGACGTCGACGCCGAAGATCAGCGGCAGCGTATGCGCCGTGACGTCGTACGGACGCTTCGGCGGCCCGCCTGGATAGTCGAACAAGTTGGGATACGCCTGACGCTCGAGAAGCGTCTTCGCGTACGCGCCGAACGGTTGCTTGGTGAGCACGACGTAGCTGCCCGCCGGGTACGTCTTGCTGTCGACGGTGACCGGCGCCGTCGACTCGCGCACCTCGACCTGGCCGTGTTGCAGCGTCCAGATCATGCGCTCCAGGGCCTGCGTATCGGGTTGCGTTTTGGGAATCACGATCGCCGTGGGCCACGCATCGCGGCCCCAGGCGGGACTCGCCAGCGCGCGATCGGCCTGCGCCGCGTAGCCCTCGAGCCACGATCTGCGCGTGGCCGCCGCGTCCAGAAAAAGCGCCCAGCTCGCGGCGGTCTGGTAGCGGACGATGTCGCCGTACGTCCAGTGTCCGCCCGGCCAGAGCGACGGGAAGTTCCACGTGACGGTCCTCGGATCGTAGCCGCGTGCGGGACGCAGTTGCTCGAACGGAATATCCATCGGCGAGGCGAGGCGCGCGCTCGCCGTTTCCGTGAGGAGGCGCGCGCCGCGATGATAGAGCGAGTACTGGCGTGCCGGCGACCACTGGTCGTAAGCGGCGTTGCTGGCGATGCCGGTGAAGCCTTGATTCGTCATGCGCCGCACGATCTCCATGCCGAGTCCGTTCGTTGCCGCGGTGAGGATCGGGTCGATGTTCGGCTCCACGGGGTCCATGTACGGCGGAATGAAGATGCGGCTGGCGTCCGACCCTTGCTGGTGAATGTCGTTGACGATCTCCGGGTCCCATGGTGTGTACAGCGAGTCGATCGTGTAGCGCGTCTCGGGCTGCGTGAACGCGTACCAATCACGGTTGTCGTCGTGGCCGACGTATTTGTGATAGAGATCCGGAGGACCTTGTCCCTCGGCGGGCGTGCCCAGCGTGGCGCGATAATAGTCGCCGACGATGTCGACGCCATCCGGATTCTGCGACGGCACGAGCATGATGATCGTGTTCGACAGAATCTGTCTGGCCTCGGGATCGGCGGCGCGGGCCAGGCGATCGGCGAGCACGATCGGCGTGGTGAAGCCGCCGGATTCGGTCGAGTGAATCGCGGACGTCACGAGGATGACGTTCTTACCTTCATCCAACAGCTTCTGCCGTTCGCCCGCGGCCTGAAGCCGGGGATCCATGAGCTTCCGCTGGATCTGCCGGTAATGCTCCAGATTCGCCAGCGTGCTCGAGTCGGAGATGAACGCCACGATGAACGGCCGGCCGAGCGTCGTCTTACCCAACGTGCGAACGGAGACGCGCGGGCTCGCCCGATCGAGCGCGGTGAAATAGTCGACGATCTGCTTCCAGCTCGGCAGATGACGATCGGCGCCGGGCTCGAAGCCGAGAATCGATGCGGGGGTGGGAATTCCACGTTGAGCGCGGGCCGCCGGCGCGATGCCGATCGCGAGCGCCGCGGTGAAGGCGACACGAAACGTACACGTGCGAGATGACATGAATTATCCGGGATGTGGGAGCGGCATGACGTTACGTGCCGCCCCCAATCACCGGAAGACGTCGTGCGGAGCTACGGTGTGACGGTCACCACGGGTTTGCCTTCGCGGAGCGCCCTCAGCCGCTCGACGTCCGCCTCGTGCGCGCGCAAGAACTCGGCGTTCTTGCCCAGCGCCGGCGTCGGCGGCGCCGCGCTCGGGGCGCCGATGAACCGGTCGGCGTCGGCGATGGCGATCGATTCGATGAAATAATCCTGGACGCGCAATCCGGCGCTGTTGATCGCCTGCGTCACGGCGGGGTTCGCCTGGAGCCACCGTAAGCCCGCGTCGGCATCGGTCGACGCGGCATCGATCAGATTCTTGCCAAGATACGCTCGCACCGACGGATCGCGCGCCTCGAGGGCCACGATGCTGTCCGCTGCGGCGAGGAACTTCGAAAAATTGTCGTCGGTGAGCTCGAACTGCGTCGCACGCGACACACTCTTTGCGTCGGTGCGCGTAACCTGCACCGCGGGGCCGGCCGCGGCCGGCGTTCCGTTCGTTCGAAGCGCGCCCGTATCCAGTGCTCCCGCCGCAGTCTCCCGATTCGGCGGCTTGCTCGAGCACGCCGCGACGATGCCCGCTACGGCCACCATCCACGCGACGCCACAGAGATTCTTGTTGGGATTCAACATGCCGAACCCTCTCGTCGTAGGTGTCGTAGACGAGCGCACGCCCTGTGCCGACGACCTCTAGCGACGCCGAGGTGCCGCGCTCAGCTTCCAGCTACTCGGATCGACCCGTTCCTTCGCGGTCCGGGACCCACCTGCACGAGGGCGCTTCATGTCCATTCGCTTCCTTCCCGTGCTCGGCGCCACGCTGGTTGTCGGCGTCAGCGCGGTGCACGCGCAATCTCGCACCCTGGCCACGGCGTCGCACACCGCGGGCCGACCGGCCTCCATGTCGTCCGTCGATACGTCGCTGCTGCACGGCCTCCACTTTCGCATGGTCGGCCCGCCCCGCGGCGGCCGCGTGACGACGGTGACGGGGGTCGCGTCGGAGCCGCGCACCTTCTATATGGGAGTGGCAAGCGGAGGCGTCTTCAAGCCGACCGATGCCGGGACGTCGTGGGTTCCGATCACCGACGGCAAGGTGCCGGTCGGCTCGACGGGCTCGATCGCCGTCGCCGAGTCTGATCCGAACGTGATCTATCTGGGCACGGGCTCGGACGACATTCGCAGCAACGTCTCCACTGGCCGCGGCGTCTACAAGTCGACCGACGCCGGGAAGACGTGGAGCTTCGTCGGACTCTACGACGCCGGTCAAATCGGCGCCGTGCGAGTTCATCCGACCAATCCGAACGTCGCCTGGGTGGCGGCCATCGGCAACGCCTTTAAGCCGAACGCCGAGCGCGGCGTGTTCAAGACGACGGACGGCGGAAAGACGTGGAAGAAAGTGTTGTTCGTCTCTGACAGCGTCGGCGCGGCCGACCTCGAGCTCAATCCCGCGAATCCCGATATCGTTTATGCCTGGATGTGGCGCGGCGAGCGTCGACCTTGGACGATCATCAGCGGCGCGGAGAGCTCGACCGGCGTCGGGTTCTACAAGAGCACCGATGCCGGCGAGCATTTCACGAAGATCACCGGCGGGCTGCCGACGGAGCTCATCGGCAAGGCGAACCTCGCCGTGACGGCGGCCAACCCGAATCGCATCTACGCGCTGGTCGAGGCGAAGCCTGGCGGCGGTCTCTATCGCTCGGACGACGCCGGCCAATCGTGGAAGCTGACGAGCAACTTCGCGCAGCTCATCACGCGGCCGTTCTACTACGTCGCGCTCGGGGCCGACCCGACCAACGCCGACGTCGTCTACGCCGGCGCGGAAAGCTTCTACAAGTCGTCCGACGGCGGCGCCACGTGGTCGCCGCTGCGCACGCCGCATGGCGACAACCACGACATCTGGATCAATCCGAAGGACGGCCGCATCATCATCGAGTCGAACGACGGCGGCGCCAACGTGTCGCAGGACGGCGGCCGCACCTGGTCATCGCAGATGAATCAACCCACGGCCGAGATCTACGGTGTCTGGCTCGACGACCAGTTTCCGTACCGCCTGTACGGCGCGCAGCAGGACGCGAGCACCGTGATCGTGCCGAGCGCACCCATTCCGGGCAACACGGAGCCGTTCGAGTCCGGTCCGGGATGCGAGACCGGCCCGATCATTCCGCATCCGAAGAATCCGCAGATCGTGTACGGCGCGTGCAAGGGCCAGTTCGGCCGCATGTTCATGAACACGCGGCAGGAGCAGGCCTACTGGGTCGGCGCGCAATCCCTGTACGGCAATGACGCGAAGGACCTGCTCTATCGATTCCAGCGCGTGTCGCCAATGGAGGTGTCGTTGTTCGACTCGAGCACGGTGTACTACGGCTCGCAATATCTCCACCGCTCGCATGACGGCGGCGTGCACTGGGAAAAGATCTCGCCCGATTTGACGGCCCATCCGGCGTGCTGCCAGGGCGGGAGCGGGGAGCCGATCACGCGCGACGTGACCGGCGAGGAGTTCTACAGCACGCTCTACGCGATCGCCGAATCGAAGCTCGAGCCGGGGGTGATCTGGACGGGCTCGAACGATGGGCCGTTTTACGTCACGCGCGACAACGGCAAGACGTGGACGAACGTCACGCCCAAGGGTCTGCCGAGCGGCGGGCGCGTGCAGTACATCGAGACGTCGCCCCACCGCAAGGGCTCGGCATACTACGCGGTGTACCGCTACCTGCTCGGTGATTTCGAGCCTTATATATATAAGACTGATAATTACGGCGCGACGTGGACGCGCCTGACCGACGGCAAGAACGGCATCGCGATCGACAACCCGACGCGGGTCGTGCGCGAGGACCCCGACCGCGAGGGGTTGCTGTACGCCGGGACCGAGTTCGGCATGTACATCTCGTTCGACGACGGAGCGCACTGGCAGCCGTTCGATCTCAACATGCCCAAGGTGCCGATCACCGACATCAAGCGGCATCAGAAAGATCTCATCGTGTCGACGCAGGGCCGCTCGATGTGGATCCTCGACGACGTGACGCCGCTGAGCCAGATCACGCCGCAGACCGCGTCGACCGCGGCGGTGCTGTTCAAACCGCGCGACGCCATCCGTGCGCGATCGGGCGGCGGACGCGGCGGCTTCGGTGGACGCGGCGGCGGCGCGGCGGCCTCGGGCCAGGCGCAGTTCGCCGAAAACGGCGCCACGATCAACTATTATCTCGCGCGCACGCCGGGCAGCGCCGTGACGATCGACATCCTCGACGCCGCAGGCAAGACCGTTCGCAGCTATACCAGCGAGGCCACGGCGAGGACCGCGGCCGAGGACGCGCCCGCCGCCAACTCGGACGACGAGACCCCGGCCTTCCGCCGCGCTGCACCGCCGGTGCGCGCCACGACGAGCGCCGGGATGAATCGGTTGACGTGGGACTTCAACAATGCCAGTGGACTGATGGTGCCGCCCGGAACGTACAAGGTGAAGATGACCGCAGGCAGTTGGACGGACACGCAGCCGCTCGTGCTCAGGATCGATCCACGGCTCGCGGCGGACAACATCACCGTGGCCGATCTACGCGAGCAGTACGACCACAACGTTCGTATGCGGGAGATGGTCGCCGAGGTGGGCAAGATTGCCACCCGTGTACGCCAGGCGCGGACGCGGCTGCGCGCCGGCGGCGCCTCCGATTCCCTCACCAAGGTCGAGGCACTGGCGACGACGCTGTTCGGTCCCGACGAGGGGGTCCGCTACGGACGGCCGGGTCTCCAGACCCAAATCACTTACCTGGCCGGCATGACGGCACGCGTCGATCAGCGGATCGGCCGTGACGCGGTCGAGCGCTATCAAACGTTGCGAAAGCAGCTCGACGCGCTCGAGGCGCGCGTGACCGCGGTGCTCGGAGGAACCTGACCAACGTCGGGCGGGCTCCTCGTTCGGTTGGGTCAGGAGCGGGGCCGCGGAGTCCGCGGGACATACGGAACCGGCCACGGAGTCATTCCGTGGCCGGTTTGGCGTCGATCGACGCGGTCTCCGGTCCGCTCCGCGCCATCCGCGTTCGTACTGGTTACGGCCTCTATGGCGCGCCCACAATGGATCGCCACGCCAGCCTCTCGCGACTGCTGCCTCGCAACGCCGCTCGGGCACGCAATAACGAACAAGGGGAAACGGATTGTACGGATGCAACGGATGGAACGGATCCGCTCCAGGCGCCGAAACGGTTCGTTCACGCAGGCCACTTCTTTGGTGGCTTCGATGCGGCCGACACGAGTTGGCCAGCGCGAGCGAGGGCGTTCAGACTCCGAAGTAGGACCCGAATTAGCGTCTGACCCTCAATTCACTCAAATAGCGTCTGACCCTCATTTCACCCTCATTTCACCCGTTCTGCTCCGGGGTCACGGCATCGGGTTGTTGAGCGTGATCCGCGTCGATGACGATCCCACGATCGCGCCGGTCGTCGTCGCCGCCTGGACCTTGAGGGAGCACTGTCCGTTCTTGAAAGGGGCGGTGTTGAAGCTGAGGCTGGTCTGGGCGGTCGATCGCTGCGTCAATGCAGCGGCCGATCCGGCATCTGCGAGCGCCTGCGAGGCCACCACAGTGTCCGTGCCGTCGCAGTTGATCACCAGTCTGACGGTCGAGAATGTCGGCGGTGGTGCGGGGAGCTCGATGAGCACATCGATCTGACCTGAGATGTTGCCCAGGTCTGCCGCCTTGCCGCCCTGATTGATCGCCGCGATCGTCGGCACGAACCCGAACGAGCCGACGGTGATCGCCGCGACACCCGTCACGAGCGGGTTGGATGCCGACGTCGCAATGATGCTCGTCGAGCCGCCGGCAATGGCAGTGACCTGACCGGCGCCATCGACCGTTGCCACGGAGGCATTGCTCGACGTCCATCTGACCGAACGATTCGGATTGCCGCTGGCCGAGATGGTCGCGGTCAGGGTGAGCTTGTCGCCGACGTTCAGCGTGGCCGTCGGCGGCGAAACCGTCACCCCGGTCACGGCACCAGCTCCTGTACCGAAGAGCCCGCTCGTATCGCCGCACGCAAGGGCGGCCAAGAGACCGGATGCCGCGATCAGGACAGTGCCCCACAGGCCGCGCCGCTTCGCTTGGATCATCGGGTGGGCGCTCCGCCAACGGGACACGAGGTCAACGGGACACGAGAAAGAAGACTCACAACAGAATGCTGGTTGCCGATTGGGTATGCAAGGGCAGCGACGAGAATACCGGGCACAGCCGTGACCTTCGCGGAGGCTGCCGGCGATGATGAAAGCATCATGTACGGGTTGGATACAGTATGCGTCAAAGAAATGTTCGAGAACACGTGACGCGCGCGAGCCTGATGGGGTTTATCTGACGTCGCAGCAGGGCCGTCATATCCAAGTGGATGTCGCGGGTGCAGGTCATTGAATCCTCGCCGAGTCGATCGTTCTCGCGAGCGTTCGCGTGACGTTCGACATCGGCCATCGGTCTCACCGCCCGTCTGGCTCGATGGAGGAGGCATGGCACTCTCGTTCCGCCGTATTGTCGCTGGCATCGGCATCGTGGCGTTGCTCCCCACGGTCGCTGCCGCCCAAGGAACCGCTACGGTTTCCGGGCGCGTCACCGGAGAGGGAGGCGCCGGGTTGTCAGGCGTCTCCGTATCGATTCCAGAGCTCGGACTCGGTGCCCTGACGCATGATGATGGCTCATACTCGTTCGGCATTCCGAGCGCCCGTGTCTCGCGGCAGGCCGTCACGATCACGGCTCGGCGCGTCGGCTACAAGCCGAAGACAGCCCGCATCACCCTGAATCCCGGCACGATCAACCAGAGCTTCGTGCTCGAGGCCAACCCGCTGCAGCTCGGCGAAGTCGTCGTCACCGGGGCCGGGACCGCGACCGAGGTCGAAAAGCTCGGGAACGTCCGCAATCAGGTGTCGGCCGATCTCGTCGAGAAGTCGAATGAGTCAAATCTCGTTCAAGCATTGGCGGCCAAGGCACCCAACGTCACGATCAACCAATCGGCCGGCGATCCGGGCGCGGCGTCGAAGATTCAGATCCGCGGCCTGCGTACCATGAACGGTGAGACGCAGCCGCTCTTCGTCATCGACGGCGTTCCGGCGAACAACTCGACGGTGTCGACCACCAACTTCAACCCGATCGATGCGGGCGGAGCCGGTGTCGGCGGCCAGGACAACGGCGGCGAGTTCGAGGGGACGTCGGCGCCGAACCGGATGATGGACATCAATCCGAACGACATCGAGAGCGTCGAGATTCTGAAGGGCGCCTCCGCGGCAGCGATCTACGGCGCGCGCGCGGCGAACGGCGTCATCCTGATCACGACCAAACACGGGCGCTCGGGCGCAACGCACTACGAGCTGCGGAGCTCGGGGTCGAATGACGAAGTGACCCGGAAGGAGCCGCTCCAGCGCTCCTTCGGCCAGGGATTGCTCAACGTGCCCGCTGGAACGTGCGACGACATCGGCAAGGCCTCCTGTTTGCGCAGTTGGGGGCCGGCGCTCACGGGCGTGCCGACCTACGATCACGCGAGCGAGGCATTCGACACCGGCCACATTCTCGACAACACGCTGAGCGCGTCCGGCGGCAACGACCGGACGACGTTCTATCTCTCGGCCAACAACAACCACAACGAGGGCGTGTTCATCGGACCGAACAATTTCTTCAACCGGTCGACGGTTCGTCTCAACGCGTCGCACCATCTGTCCGACGACTTCACGATCGGCGGCAACTTCTCGTACGCGGATACGCGCGGCCGCTTCACGCAGCGCGGAAACAACGTGAACGGCCTGCTGCTCGGTCTGTTCCGCTCACCGCCCGGGTTCAACAACTTCCCGGCGCTCGATCCGACGACGGGGCTGCACCGCTCATACCGTCTGCAAGATCCGACGCCCGAGACCGCCGGCCAGTCGCGCGGCTTCAACAATCCGATCTTCGACCTGACGCAAGAGCTGAACGACCAGAAGGCGGGCCGCTCGTTCGGCAATCTGAACGCCCAGTACATCGCCAACAGTTGGCTGACGTTCGCCTACACGCTCGGCGCAGACTACTCGAATGACGAGCGGCTCGAAGGGTGCCCGGCCGAGTGCTCCGACGTCGCCGCGGGGGGCCGGATCACCGAAGGCAAGGTAGTCGATTATCAGATCGATCATAACCTCACCGGCACCGCCACCTGGAATCTGAATCAGAACTTTGGCGGGACCGTCACGGCGGGCCAAAACCTGAACGCGCGGAACCTCCGGACGTTTTCCGTGGTTGGCCGGACGTTGATCGCCCCGCAGCCGTTCAGCATTCTCAACACGCTGTCGCGCGATCCGCCGAGCGACTTCCAGACGGAGATTCACAACGAGTCGTACTTCGGCCAGGCGACGTTCGACATCTACCAGCAGTTCTACCTCACCGGCGCGCTACGCGACGACGGCTCGACGACCTTTGGCCGGTCGAACCGAAGGAGCGTGTTCCCCAAGGCGAGCGCGGCCTGGACGTTCACCAAGTTCCACCACGTTCCGGGTCTGTCGTTCGGGAAGGCTCGCTTCTCCTATGGCGAGGCGGGCAATGAGCCGCAGCCCTATCTCACGTCGGTCACGTTCAGCGGAACGAGCTTGGTCGGCGGCATCTCGCAGGGCACGGGCCTCACGCCGACGCAGAGCGGCATTGGCGGGTTGTTCTTCACGACCACCAAGCCGGCGACGTCGCTCAAGCCCGAGCGCACGCGCGAGACCGAGGCCGGGTTCGACGTCGGCTTCTGGGGTGAGAAGGCCGATCTGAGCGCCACATGGTACAAGTCGCGCACCACGGACGTGATCCTGGTGACGCCGATCGCGCCGTCCACGGGATTCGGGAGCGAGGCGAAGAATGCCGGCATCTTCCGGAACAGCGGTACGGAGTTGAGCCTCAACCTGCGGCCATTGACCCGCACCAACTACTCGTGGGACCTCGGGCTTGGGTGGGGACGAAACCAGTCGTTGGTCGAAGACATCGCGGGCGCCGACTTCCTGTTTACGGGGGGCGCGTTCATCGGCACGGTGGCAATGCAGGGCAAGCCTCTGGGTGTCATTCGAAGCGAGGGATGGGTTCGCTGCGGCATCACGCCAGACGACTACCTGCCGACGCTCGCGGCCGCATGCACGGGCAAGCCGAAGGGCACGCTCTACATCGACGACGGCACCAACGGATGCGCCGATGCGGGAATGCCGTGTGAAGACACGAATCTGAGAATTCTCGGCGACCCGAATCCCCAGTGGACCGGGAACATGCACACGAGCTTCAAGTTCAAGAAACTCGAGGTGTCGGGCTTGCTCGACGTCCGCCATGGCGGCTTGATGTGGAATGGGACCAAGGGCGCACTGTGGAGCTATGGCACGCATGGTGACACGCAGAATCGCGCGATCTGTACCAGCGCGGCCGGAGTCGTCACGTGCACCGGGAACGAGCACACCTTCGGGACGGCGGATTGGTACCCCGGCCCGGTAACGGGCCCGGGCGCCGGCAAGGCCATTCCGATCGGCGAGAACTGGTACCGGCTGAGCAACCTGGCCGCCTGCCCGTTCACGGGTATCGACGAGCCGTGCCTGGAGAATTCGGGTTTCGTGAAGCTGCGTGAGGTGTCGCTCGCCTACACGTTCGATCAGCCGTGGGTGTCGCGCCTCATCGGCCTGTCGACGATGAACATTCGCGTCGCCGGCCGCAACCTGAAGACGTGGACCAAGTACACGGGTCTCGATCCGGAGACGAACGCCGCCGGTCCGTTCGAACAGGTGGGTGCGGCTGACTACTTCAATCTTCCGCTCACTCGATCGTTCGTCGTCACGATCAGTCTCAACCGTTAACGCGAGGACTACGGAATGCGATTCATCACATACGCAGCCGTCGCGAGCTTGTGCAGCGTGACGAGTCTGAGCGGCTGCAGCAATTTTCTCGATTCGGAGAAAGCGGTCGCCGATCCGAACAATCCGACCGCGGCGACGACGAACCAGCTCTTCGTCGCCAGCCTGGCGAACATTTTCGGGGAGCAGGAAGGTCCCGTCGCGATGAACGTCTGCGAATGGATGCAGCAATGCGCCGGAGTGGGCGGACGGTTCGTCGAAGTGCAGGGTACGTACAGCATCTCCAGCGACAGCTTCGACGGATCGTTTCAGTCGATCTACATCGGCGGCGGTCTGAACCAGATTCGGCAGATCGAGGCGAACACCGAGGCCTCCGGCGACAAGTTGTATCACGGGATCGCCGAAGTCGTCGAGGCGATGGACGTGTTGTGGGGAACGGACATCTGGGGCGACATTCCGTACAGCGACGCGGTCGGCGCGAACCCCACACCGAAATTCGATCCACAGCAGCAGATCTACGCCGATCTGCTCACGCTGCTCGACAAGGCGATCGCGGATATCGGAGCCGGCGGCACCGGCCCGGGAGCCTACGATCTCGTCTACGCCGGCGACGCGACCAAGTGGACCGAAGCGGCCCACACGCTCAAGGCGCGCATCTATCTGCACCAGGAGGAAAAGCTCGGTGCGGCGCAGTACACGAGCGCGTTGGCCGAAGCCCGCAAGGGCATCAGCAAGCCGGCGGACGATTGGAACACCGTTCATTCGTCGGCCACGTCCGAGCGGAATCTGTGGGCACAGTTCCAGCTCACCTCATTCGGCCAGGACCTGGTCGCCGGATCGGCCCTGGTGAACCTGATGGTCGCCCAGAACGATCCGCGCCTTCCGGAGTACTTCGCCAAGAACTCTCATGGCGGATTCGGCGGCTACAACGTGGCGACCCAAACCACCCCGGCCGACTCGGTCTCGTCCATTCTGGGATCGGGCCGAACGAACGATGTGACGTTCAGCCAACCGATCATCACGTACGACGAGACGCAGCTGATCATCGCCGAGGCGGCGTTCCAGACCAACGACAAGGCGTCGGCGGCGACGGCCCTCAATGCCGTTCGGACGCGGCACGGCAAATCGGCGATCGCGAGCCCGACGCTTGCCGATATCATGAACGAGAAGTACATCGCGCTGTTCCAGAACGTCGAGACGTGGAACGACTATAAGCGCACCTGTCTGCCCGCGCTCAAGCCGGCCAAGAGCAAGCTGGTCATTCCCGGCCGCTTCCTCTACGGCTCGACAGAGGTGCAGACGAATCCGGACAACGCCAAGGCGGAGAATGAGCAGCCGATCTCCACGGGTCGCAACTGGAACGATCCCAACGCCTGTCCGTCGTCGTAGATGCGCGGCGTCGTGGGGTAATGCATACGTGTCAGTGGGGAGGGCGAGACCTCGCTCTCCCCGCTGTCGCAGTTCGGCGGGAGTCGATGCAATGAAACGCAACGCACGCATGGTGGGCCTTGGCCTCGTGGCCGCGCTGGGCGTCGGAGGCTGTTACGCGTATGTCGATCCGTCACCGGGTCCGCTGCTCGGGCGTCCGGTGCAGGCGACGCTCACCGACTCCGGCGCGGTGGTACTCGCCGGCCGGATCGGACCGTCGGTCGAGTTTCTTCGCGGCAGCGTCGTTTCGGAAGATTCGCGACAGCTCTCACTCTCCGTCGACGAGGCGGAGCGGCGCGACGGAACCGGAACGTCGTGGCGGCATGAGCTCGTCGACCTTCCGCGCCCGCTCGTCCGTCACGTCGAAGTTCGGCAGTTTTCTCCGAGCCGGACCGCCCTCTTCGCCACCCTCGCGTCGGTCGTGTTCATCACGATCGAACGAGGATTTTTGAATAATGGAGGGGCGAATGCGGCGGGGACGGCGCAATCGGGGTTGCCGACCGGGAAGTAAACTCGAGCACCGCGACTGCCAAATGCCGCTGGTGCTGGGCGGGCGGCCAGCGTGTTGTTAGTTCCGTATCGCAATCGATGATCGTGCCAACTCGGTCTCCAGGGTCCAATCGGCGGCTTGCCCGGGGAAGAGGTGAAGCACGTCGCTCGTCACGCCTGTGGCCTCGCCGACAGGGTCGGCGTAGAACTGCACCTCCTGTCCGGGAAAGCGGCGCAGGTGAAGACGGAAGGCGGCCCGAGATGCGGCCGTGACGTCGCCGAGTCGTTCGCGGTATCCTTGACGGACGTTGAAGATCACGACGTCGAGCGGGTGGTGATTGATGACGTTGAGCGTGACGACGTCGGAGTCGTCGTCCGCGGGCGACGGCTGGTGGCGGAAGGCGCAGGCTGTTGCGCTCGTGAGCGCGAGGACGACCAGCGCGGCGCCAAGAATGCGGCGCCGAAGATGGTGAACGGGCGACTGGAGAGGATGCATGCGTTCGACGAGCCGATGGCCGTCGTCAGAGGACGCCTGACGTATAGCCGTCGGCCGCGCCCCTGGCAAGACGTGGCTGCCAGCCCACTTTCCCGGCTATCACCGCCGACGAATCGAGACGCCCCCGTTCGTGGTCACGGCGCGAATCGTCGCCCCTCCCGCGCCGAGCTGCGTCGAGAGGCTGCGCCCGAGCGAGCCCTGGACCGTGATCGGAAAATCGATGTTCATTCCGCCGTTCACTGTTCCGGTCTCGAGACGAGCCGAGTACGCGGACGGGATGTACAAATGCACACCGCCGTTCGACGCGCGGAGGTCGAGCCCGGCACCGTTCCAGCGATCGCCGTGCAGGTATGCCGTGACGCCACCGTTCGTCGTTCTGCCGCGAACGTCGCCGTCGACGTCGGTGAGATTCAGCCCGCCGTTCACGGTTTCCAACTCCATCCGTGAATCGACACCGTCGACCGAGATGCCGCCGTTGCGCGCCGTGAGCGACAGGGCGGTGTGACGCGGGGCCCAGACCTCGTAGCTTACCGACCAGGACTCGTCGCGCCGGCTGTCGGGACCGTCGGCGAGCACCCGGCCGTCGCGCGCAGTCACGACGATCTCCTTCGCGATGCGCTTGGCGTCGCTCTCCGTTTCCGCCCGCGCCTGAATCATGGCCACGATCTGGATCTGATTCCTGTCCCACCCATGGACCGTGATCCCGCCGTTGTCCCGTCCGTCGACATCGAGCGACTGGGTCGGGGCCAGCGTGACGTCGCGCGTTTCGCAGAACTGCTCGTCGTCTGTGCGATCGCGCCGGCAATTGTCCATGAACCGCGCGGCACGGGTGGCCTGCGCGGCCGCCTCGGTTGCGGCAACGCAGAGGACGAGAGCAGCGATGGGGAATCGACGCATGTGCACGCTCCAGCTGGCGGGGAATTGGCGACCAGTCCAACCGACTGTTCTTCCGACACCCGGCCACGCTCGTTGGTTTGAAGCCGCTCGGCTCGGTATATTCGCCTCGTCGAGCGGTATCCAGTATGCGGATCGCTCACATGTCGGCTCAACCAGAAAAAGGACCCTCCTTCATGCACGTCAAATCCCCCCTCAGCCTGCTGCTGGCTCTCTCCGGACCAGCCTGGGCCGGCGCCCAGCGCACCGCCCGGGCCAACTGCGATCCCGACAACGCCGGGCTCAAGCTGCCGGCCGGCTTCTGCGCCACCATATTCGCCGATACGGTGCGCGGCGCTCGGCATCTTTGGGTCGCGCCGAACGGGGACTTGTTCGTCTCACGACAGGGCCAAAGCAACGGCGGCATCACTGCGCTCCGCGATACGAACTCCGACGGGAAGGCGGACGAGCTGGTCAAGTTCGCCAGCGGGTTCAACTCGTCGGAGGTGGCGATGTTCGACGGGTATCTCTACGCCGAGAACATCACTGGCGTGCTGCGTTTTCCGTACAAAGTGGGATCGCTCGAGGCGGCGGGCGCCTCCGAGACGGTCGTCGAAGGCCTGCCGTCAGGCGGACACCAGAACAAGACGTTCGCGATCGATCGCGACGGCTCGCTGTACGTCAACATCGGATCGCCGACGAACTCGTGTCAGGAGAAGGATCGCGCCAAAGCGTCGCCCGGACGGCAACCGTGCGCCGATCTGGAGCAGCGGGCCGGCATCTGGAAATGGGATGCTCGAAAGTTGAATCAGAGCTATTCGAACTCGGTCCACTTTGCTCGGGGCATTCGAAACTCCGTCGGCATCGCGATCAACCCGATGGATGGAAAGCTCTGGGTAATGCAGCACGGCCGCGACCAGCTCGGGGGGCCACAGGGAAGTTGGTCGTTCGACGCGCACTACAGTGCCGAGAATCCGGCCGAGGAGCTGCTGCTGGTCAACCGCGGAGACGATTTCGGGTGGCCCTACTGCTATTACGCCGTCGACGAGCGTCATCTCGTGCTCGCCCCCGAGTACGGCGGCGACGGAAAGAAGGTCGGCGAATGTGCGACCAAGAAGGAGCCGGTCGCGACGTTCCCGGCGCATTGGGCGCCAAACGCGCTCCTCTTCTATACCGGCGCGATGTTCCCGGCCCGCTACAAGAACGGCGCGTTCATCGCGTTCCATGGATCGTGGAACCGGGCACCCGAGGAGCAGGCGGGATTCAACGTCGTCTTTCAACCGCTCAAGGGTGAGAAAGGCGCTGGACCGTACGAGGTGTTTGCTGATGGCTTTGCCCCGAACAGGTCGGGCGGACGATCGACTGGGAATCATCGGCCAACCGGTCTGGCGCAAGGTCCGGACGGCGCTCTCTACGTTGCCGATGACGCGGGCGGACGCATCTACAAGATCGTGTACAACGGCAAGTAGCAGGCGGCCGGCGACCGGCGCACACCTCGAGACCCAATCACGTTACCTTGAAAAGTAGATTTTGACTTGGGAGTCCATCCGTGAGCGACAATTCACTCAAGCGTCTGAACGCGGCCGGCCAGGCGATCTGGCTCGACTACATCGACCGCACGATGTTGCGGAATGGTGATCTCGAGCGGCGCATTCGCGAGGACGCGCTGACGGGCATGACCTCGAACCCGACGATCTTCGAGAAGGCGTTGGCCGAGGGGAAGGCGTACGACGATCAGATTCGTTCCGTCGCCGGCGATTTCACGGCGATGGAGCTGTTCGAGCTGATCGCGACCACCGATGTGCGCGACGCGTGCGACGCGTTCCGCGCGACCTACGATCGCACCAACGGCGCCGACGGCTTCGTCTCGATCGAGGTGTCGCCGGGCGCGGCGAACAATGCGCAGGCCACCATCTCCGAGGCGACGCGCTTGTGGGCGACAGTCGATCGTCCGAACGTGATGGTCAAGGTGCCGGGCACCGTGGACGGCGCGGTGGCCGTCCGGCAGCTCACGGCGAACGGCGTCAACGTCAACATCACGCTCCTGTTCGCGATCGAGGCCTACGAGCGCGTGATCGACGGGTACATGGCCGGATTGGAGGACCGCATCGAGGCGGGCAAGGAGATCTCGCACATCCATTCGGTGGCGAGCTTCTTCGTGAGCCGCGTCGACACGGAAGTCGACAAGCGTCTCGAGGCGCTGATCGCCAAGACGCCGGCCAATCAGCAAACGCTCAAGTCGCTCGAGGGCAAAGCGGCGGTCGCCAACGCCAAGCTCGCATACAAGCTGTTTCAGTCGGAGACCGCGTCGCCGCGCTGGAAGGCGCTGGCGTCGAAGGGCGCAACGACGCAGCGGCCGTTGTGGGCGAGCACGAGCACCAAGAATCCCGCGTATCGCGACGTGATGTACGTGGAGCAGTTGATCGGCCCCAACACGGTGAACACGATGCCTCCGCAGACCGTCGAGGCGTTTCGCGATCACGGCGTCGTCGCGCGCACCGTCGACACGGGCGTCGACGACGCGCAGCGGACGATCGACGCGCTCGAGCGGAACGGCGTCTCGATGCGCGACGTGACCGGGAAGCTGCTGACCGATGGCTTGGCCAGCTTCCAGAAATCGTACGAGACACTGTTGGCGGGTCTGGAAAAGAAGACGAAGGCGCTGGGCAAGGAGCTGGTGACGAGCCGCTGAGCATTCTCACGGCAATCCGATCGACCCAAACACCCGTAACAATTGCACTACTGTCGAACCAAGATCGTCTGCACGCTCGGGCCGGCGAGCTCGTCGCGCGAGGCCCTGAAAAGTCTCATGGATGCGGGTCTCAACGTGGCCCGCATCAACTTCTCCCACAGCACGCACGAGCAGCACGCCGCGACGATCGCGCTCGTCCGCGAAGTAGCCGACCGGACGGGACGGCCCATCGCCATTCTCGGCGATCTCCAGGGACCCAGAATCCGGATCGGCGACCTCGCCGAGCCCCTGATCCTCGAGGACGGCAGCGACGTCGTGCTCGTCCCCGAGGGGCACGCCGGCGCCAATGAAGTCCCGGTGACCTACGCGAGCTTGGCCGACGACGTGCACGTCGGCGACCGCGTGCTGATCAACGACGGACTCATCGAGCTCGTCGTGCTCGATGTGACGAAACCGCGGGTTACGGCGCGCGTGCTCCACGGCGGGCCGCTGGCCAGCCACAAGGGCATCAACCTTCCCGGCGTCCAGGTGTCGGCGCCGTCGATCACCGACAAGGACCGCGAGGACGTGGCGTTCGCGGCCGAGCAAGGGCTCGAGTACATCGCGCTCAGCTTCGTGCGCCGCGCCGAGGACATCGCCGAGCTCCGATCGATGATCCCCAAGTCGATGCTCGTCGTGGCCAAGATCGAGAAGGATTCGGCGCTGGAGAACATCGAATCGATCGTCCGCGCCTCCGACGGCGTGATGGTCGCGCGCGGCGATCTCGGGGTGGAGCTCCCGTTCGAGCAAGTGCCCTACGCACAGAAGCGCATCATCGCGCTCTGCAACCGACTCGGCCGACCGGTCATCACGGCGACGCAGATGCTGGAGTCGATGATCACGCATCCGCGTCCGACGCGCGCCGAGGCGAGCGACGTCGCGAACGCGATCCTCGACGGCAGCGATGCCGTCATGCTTTCGGCGGAAACGGCCGCAGGTCAATATCCGCGGCTCGCCGTGGAGGCGATGAGTCGCATCATCGCGGAGATCGAGGGCAAGCCGCTCCAGCTCGGCAACGAGGATCGGCGCCGCGAGATGGCGATGTCGACCGAATTCGCCATTGCGGCAGCCAGCAACGCCGCCGTCACCATGCTCAACGCGCCCGTGCTGATCGTGTTCACCAAGAGCGGGTTCAGCGCGCGGGTGGTTGCATCGCACCGGCCGAGCGTGCCAATTCTCGTCCTCACCGACGTACCGCAGACCTTTCGCCAGCTTGCGCTGGTGTGGGGTGTGATCCCGGAGCTGGTGCCGCATTGCTCCACCTACGACGAGATGGTTCGGCTGGCGCTCGAGGCGGTGCAGCGTCGCGATCTGGCGCGCGCGGGCGACCGGGTCGTGGTGACCGCCGGCGTCCCGTTCGACACGCCGGGCACGACGAACCTGCTCAAGGTCGAGACCGTCTAGTCGCATCCAGCACCCAGCGCCCAGCACCCAGATGAAGCTGACGTTTCTCGGAACTGGAACGAGCTTCGGCGTTCCGAAGATCGGCTGCTATTGCGACGTATGCCGGTCGCCCGACCCGCGCGACAAACGGAATCGCGTCGGCGCCGTGGTGGAGAGCAGTCGCGGCACGCGCCTTCTCATCGACACGCCGCCCGAGCTCCGGCTCCAGCTCATTACCGCAGGCATCGACCGCGTCGACGCGGTGGCATTCACTCACGAGCATGCGGATCACACGCACGGGATCGACGACCTGCGCGCCATCACGGTGAATCGCGAAGCGCCGCTGCCGATCTACGGTCCCGCTCGCACGCTCGACGACCTGGTGAGAAAATTCCGCTACATCTTCGACGACGCCATGCGCCCGTTGCCGGGCACGTCGAAACCGGAAGGCAAGGCCCATGTCGTCGAATCGGGCCGACCGTTTTTCGTGGGGGACCTGGAGGTGACGCCGGTCGGGGTCCCGCACGGGCATGTCACAGTCTTTGCGTATCGAATCGGACCGCTGGCGTACGTGACCGACGCGAAGTCGATTCCGCCCGACGCGATCGAGCTCCTGCGCGGCGCGAGCGTGCTGGTCATCAACGCGCTCTTTCGCACGGAGCATCCGACGCATCTCAGCTTTCCTGAAGCCATTGACGCGGCGCGCAAGATCGGCGCCGAGCGCACCTATCTGACGCACCTGACGCACGACAACTTCCACGCCGACCTGGAGGCCGAGCTGCCGCGTGGGATCATGCCGGCGTTCGACGGCCTCACCGTTCGCATCGACTGACATGACGCTTCGCATCGACTACACGAACATGATGGGCGACGTCGTCGATGGCGGCGTCGCGGCCAAGGATTGGGCCGCCGCGCCCCAGGCATTTCGCGCCGCGCAGTCCGGGTTCAATCGGCGTCGCGACGCGGGGGAGCTGGGCTTCCTCACGCTCCCGACCGACGATGCGCTCCATCGCCAGTCGACGGACTTCGCGGCGGCGGCTGGAGGAAAGTTCGACGACGTCGTGGTGCTCGGCATTGGCGGGTCGGCGCTCGGTCCGATCGCTCTCCGGACGGCGCTGCTCGCACCGGCGTGGAATACACTGACGGGCGAGGAGCGCGTTGGGCAGCCGCGTCTTCATGTGCTCGACAACGTCGATCCGCGCACGATTTCGGCGCTCCTTGGCCGATTGTCGCTCGACTGCACGTTGTTCATCGTGACGTCGAAATCGGGCGGCACCGCGGAGACGATGGCGCAATACCTCGTCGTCCGCGAGCGCCTCGCGCAGGCCCGACTGGACGTTCGCGCGCACCTCGTCTTCGTGACCGATCCGAAGAAGGGCGCCCTCCGCGCGATCGCCGGCGACGAGCGGATTGCCGCCCTGGACATTCCGCCGGCCGTCGGCGGGCGATATAGCGTGCTGACCCCGGTCGGAATCCTGCCCGCGGCGCTCGTCGGGATCGACACCGGGCAGCTCATGGCCGGCGCGCTCGACACGGCGGAGCGGTGCGCGGCCGCCGGCGACCGGCTGTTGCAGAATCCGGCCGGCGTATTCGCGATGCTCCAGCACCTGGCGGACACCACGCGCGGACGGCACATCCACGTGCTCATGCCCTACGCGGACCCGTTGCGCGACTTGGCCGACTGGTTCGTGCAGCTGTGGGCGGAAAGTCTTGGAAAGCATCGTGGGCCCGGCGACGCCGGCACCGGACCGACCCCGCTCGGTGCACTCGGCGCGACCGACCAGCACAGCAAGGTGCAGCTGTTCATGGAAGGCCCCCCCGACAAGACCGTGACCTTCATCGCCGTCGACGGTGGCGGGACCGATCTGACGGTTCCCAAGCTACATTCCAACGTGAAGGAGCTCGGGTATCTCGGTGGACATCAGCTCGGAGAGCTCTTGTCGATCGAGCAAAGGGCGACCGCCGGGGCGCTGGCGCGCCGAGGTCGCCCGAACATGACCATGCACATCGACCGGATCGACGCATGGCACCTCGGCGCTCTGTTCATGCTGTTGGAGATCGCGACGATCTATGCCGGAGAGCTGTACGGAGTGAACCCGCTGGATCAGCCGGGCGTGGAGCTGGGTAAGCAATTCACCTACGCCATGTTGGGACGGCCGGACGCCGAGCAAGCCCGTCAGGAATGGAACCTGCTTCCAAAGCCTGACGCGCGGTACAGCGTATAGGGGCGGGCGCCGGCCGCCGTCATCCTTGCACCTTAAACGTCGTCGTTCCCTCGTTCGAGCGGGATGACAGGTCGACACCTTCATGAATAATCTCGAGTCGCTGAATCGCTTGTTCGGAGATGACGTCAACGTCCGCAACGGGCGGGTGACCGTCACGCGGCCGGCCGCTCTCGCGACGCCGGCGATGGATCGTCTCGCCAGGGCCGCCGTCTTCGGCGACGCGGACGAGCGGGAGCACGCACGCTGGCTGATCTGGGAGCTCGGCCAAGCGGTCAACGTCCGGGCGTCGTCGATTCAGGATCTGTACATGGCGCGCGGACGCGGGGAGACGCACGGCTTCACCGTGCCCGCGATCAACGTTCGCGGCATGGCCTACGACACGGCGCGTTCGATCTTCCGGACGGCGATCGCGCTCGACGCCGGCGCATTTCTGCTCGAGATCGCGCGGTCCGAGATCGCCTATACCGACCAGCGTCCGGCCGAGTACGTCGCCGCGATGCTCGCCGCGGCGCTGCGCGAGGGATTCCGCGGCCCGGTGTTCATTCAGGGCGACCATTTTCAGGTCAACGCCAAGAAGTTCGCCGTCGATCGCGCCACCGAGGTGGACGCGGTCAAGTCGCTGGCGCGCGAAGCGATCGCTTCCGGGTTCTACAACATCGACATCGACACGTCCACGCTGGTGGACATCTCCAAGCCGACGCTCGACGAGCAGCAGCACCTGAATTATGAAGTTGGTATCGAAATCCTCTCGGCGGTGCGCGAGCTCGAGCCCGAGGGGGTGACGGTGTCCCTTGGCGGAGAGATTGGCGAGGTGGGGACGCACAACAGCACGGTCGAGGAGCTTCGGGCGTATATGGACGGCTTGATCCGGCGCTTGCCGGCTGGAGCGGCCGGGCTGTCGAAGATCAGCGTGCAATCGGGAACGTCACACGGCGGCGTCGTGCTGGCCGACGGGTCGATCGCCGACGTGAAGCTCGACCTCGACACCCTGGAGCGGCTGTCCGCGGTGGCGCGCGACGAGTATGGTCTGGCGGGCGCCGTGCAGCACGGCGCGTCGACGCTCCCGGACAGCGCGTTTCATAATTTTCCAAAGCGCGAGACGGCGGAGATTCACCTGGCGACGAACTTTCAGAACATGCTGTTCGATCACATGCCCGCCGAGCTGTGCGCGACGATCTACGACTGGCTCACGACCAACGCCAAGGACGAGCGAAAGTCGACCGATTCCGACGAGCAGTTCTATTACAAGACGCGAAAGAAGGCCCTCGGCCCGTTCAAGCGTCAGCTCTGGGATCTGCCGGCTGAAGCGAAGGCGACCCTGGCGCGGGCGTACGACGAGAAGTTCACGTTCCTGTTCAAGCAGCTCGCGATCGCCGGCACCGCGGGCGTCGTGGCCAAGTTCGTGTCGCCGCCGGTGATACACCGGCTCGACCCGAGCGAGGCCGTCGCCGTCGCCGTCGCGCCCGACGACGCGGATCTGAGCGACTAGTTGCGGAGGAGCATGGCGTCCGACCTCACCCGAGGTGGTGGAATGACCGCGGACCTTCCGCCCGTGGACACGCTCTGGCTCGACACGCTCCAACGCGTCTGCACCCGGGCGGCGCACGAGCTCAAGGGCGCGTTGAACGGCGTGTCGGTCAACCTGGAGGTCGTACGGGCGCGAAGCGAACGCCCGGACGCTCAGGCGTCGGCCGTCGCCAGCTTTGCCGCCTCCGCCGCGGAGCAACTCGTGACGGTCATCACGATGACGGAGGCGCTGCTCTCGCTGGCGCGCCCGGCGCGCGAGCCGGTGGAGATCGGTCCTCTCATCCGTCGCCTCGATGCCTTGCTGGGCGCGACGACCGGCGCGGATGAGCACAAGCTCGAGATCCGCGGCGCGGTCGACGACCTGGGAGCGACGTCGGCCGGCGGCACCTCGGCGCGCCTGGTCCTGGCCGCGACGCTGCTTGCGTCGCTCGAGGCGTCGGCACACGTCGTCTGCGAGGCGGACGCCGGCGACGTCGCCGCGGTGGTTCGCGTCGCCTGTCTCGACGGGGCGGCCGCCGCGCTCGACCCCGACGTCGTCACGGTCGCGGCCGAACAGGGCATCCGCGTTCGCCCCGAGTCGTCGTCGGTCTCCATCAGCTTTCCACGCTAGGCAACCAGTGCAACGGATCGTATGAAGCACGCCAATTCGAAAATTCTCATTGCCGACGACGAAGCGGCGATCACGACGGGTCTGAGCGCGATCCTGGCCGACGACGGATACGACGTCGACGTCGTGGCCGACGGCCAGAAGGCGCTCGAGCGGCTCTCCGAGGAGGGCTACGGCGTCGCGCTCGCCGACCTGAAGATGCCCAAGCTCGATGGACTCAGCCTGCTGCGCGAGCTGCAGCAGCGGAACATCCCCACCGAGTGCATCATCATCACCGGACAAGCCACGGTCGACTCGGCGGTGCAGGCGATGCAGCAGGGGGCCTACGACTACATCGAGAAGCCCCTCAACGCCGAAAAGCTCAATCGCCTCAAGGCGCTCATCCCGAAAGCGCTCGAGAAGTTCAACGTCCAGCAGAAGAACCGCGAGCTCACGTCGCGGCTCGAGGGACTCACGCACTACGGCGAGCTCACCGGTCAGTCGGAGTCCATGCGCGGCGTCTATCAGATCATCGAGGCCGTCGCTCCGTCGAATGCCAGCGTGTTGATCCTCGGCGAGTCCGGCACCGGGAAGGAGCTGGTTGCGCGGGCGATGCACTCCAAGAGCGAGCGCGCGAAGGGACCATTCTTCGCGCTCAACTGCGCTGCGCTGCCCAAGGAAATTCTGGAGAACGAGCTGTTCGGCCACGAGAAGGGCGCGTTCACCGGCTCGGTCAACGAAAAGCCCGGCGCGTTCGAGATGGCGAGCGGCGGAACGATCTTTCTCGACGAGATCGCCGAAATGTCGCCCGATATCCAGGTGAAGCTGCTGCGCGCGCTCGAGACGCGGCAGGTGCGCCGGCTGGGCGGACGCAAGGAGATCACCGTCGACATTCGAATCGTCGCGGCGACGAACAAGGAGCTGCAGCAGGCCATTGCCGATGCCGAGCTGCGCGAGGACCTGTACTACCGCCTGGCCGTCGTGGAGATCAGCCTGCCGCCGCTGCGGGAGCGCATGGACGACATCCAGCTCCTGGCGAACGAGTTTCTCGCGCGCTATGCCGGCCAGAACGGCAAGCAGCTCACCGACTTCGAGCCCACCGCCTGGGATTGGATCCTGTCGTACCATTGGCCTGGGAACGTTCGCGAGCTGAAGAACGCCGTCGAGCGCGCGGTCATCATGTCGCGCGGCCCGAAGATCACGCTCGCCGACATCATGCCACGCCATCTGCGCGGCACGAGCGCGGTGCCCACGTCGGTCACGATCCCCGTGGGCGCCACGGTGTCGGACGCGCGGCGCCAGCTGGTGCTTCGGACCTTCGCGTCGACGGCTGGTGACGTCGAGCGCACGGCCAAGATGCTTGGCGTGGGCACCGACGACGTCCGCCGCGACGTATTGTCGTTCGTGAGCCCGGAGGCCGGTGCGGACGCCGTCGACGTCGGCGGCAACGGCAAGCATTTTTCCGTCGTCGAAGAGCCCTCGGCTCCCGCGCGAACGCCGGGAGCCGCGAAGAAGGCTGGAAAGAAGCGCTAACGCCACGAGGAGTCGCGCATGTCTCGATATGAATTCGACGACGAGCCGTACGTCGTGATCGAAAGACAATCGGCGGGATTCACGCCGTTTCTCATGGGGCTGGCGCTCGGCGCCGCCGCGGCGCTGCTGTTGGCGCCGCGGTCCGGCGAGGCGACGCGCCGCGACATCAAGCGCCGCGCCCAGCGAGTCCGCCGCGCCGCGGAGCACGTCGCGTCCGACGTGACCGATACGGTCGTCGACACGTTTCAGGACGCGCGACGCCGCGTCGAGGAGCAGATCGACACGGCGCGCCAAGCGGTCGAGCTCAAGCGCAAGCAGGTCCATCGCGCCATGGAGGCCGGTCGTCTCGCCGCGCACGAGGCGCGCGAGGAGCTGGAGCAGCGCATCGCCGAAACCAAGGCGGCGTACAACGCGGGCGCCTCGGTGGCGCGCAACGGACGGACGGGCGTCGCCGCCGATGATGGCGAGAGCGACGAGGGCTGAGGCGACCGCTCCTCCGCCCTCGATCCGTCGTCATGGCCAAGCGCCCTTTGCTCGTCAGTCTTGGCTGGACCCTGCGCGACTACGCCAAGCGTGTCTGGGACAACAGCGGCGAAGACAACGTCCTGTTTCTGGCCGGTGGCATCGCCTTCAACATCATCCTCGCCGCGCTGCCGTTCATCCTGCTCCTCGCGACAGGCGTCACGTACCTCCTCCCGATCGTCTACAAGGGAACGATCAATTCCACCGAGCAGATCGGACTATTTCTCGACCGCCTGCTTCCGGCGCACTCGGAGATCAACTCTCCCTACCACAAGCTGATCAACGACCTGCTGCGCACGCGCGGGTCGATCACGATGTACAGCGCCATCGGCTTCATCTGGTTCTCGACGCGTCTTTTCGGGTCGCTGCGGACGGTGCTTGCCAGCGTGTTCGACATCGAGAGCGAGCGCGGCATCATCGCGGGCAAGATCTTCGACGTCAAGATCACGATCGTCTCGACGCTCCTCTTCGCCGCGAGCGTCACCGTGACGTCTTACGTCGCGCTCGCGTCCAGCGCCCTGGTCTCGTTCAATCTCGGACGAGACGTCATTAGCAGTCTTCAATACTGGATCGGGCGCACGTTGGGGTTCGTCTTCATCGTCCTCATGTTCTTCGCCCTGTACAAGTATCTTCCGATCCGCCGTGTACCGGCGAGGGCGGCCTGGGTGGCGGCCGCGTTCACGAGCATCTGCTTCGAGGGGGCCCGGACCGCGTTCGCCTATTACACGAAGACCTTCAACCCGGCGTCGATGTACACCGGAACGCTCACGGCAATCGTCGTCGTCGTCGTCTGGTGCTACTACGCCGCGCTGATCTTCATTCTTGGCGGCGAAGTGGGGCAGGTATTCCAGCTCCGGCGCGTCCGGCGCCTGCAGCGGGAAGTCCTGACCGATTGATCGCTGGCCTGCGTTCCCTCCCTTCGCCGGACGGGTTGGCCTGTTCGTTGCCCTCGAGCCTGCATTCACTCGAAACAACCAACGGGGAACGGACTCATGCATCCACGCTCATTACTGCTCGCGATCGCCGGCGTTGCCCTGGTGGGCGCGTGCAGTCGCACCGAAAGCGGCGACGTCGTCGTCAAGCGGCCGGCCGACGTGTCGGTGAAAACCACCGAAGACACGCTGCACATGCCGAGGGTGACCACGCGCACCGACACGGTCAGCACGCCCGTCGTCGGAACCAAGCCCGAGACGGTCATCGTCAACAAGCCCGTGGTCGGCGCGAAGAAAACGGCCGTGAAGGTTCCGGTGGTCAAGAAGCCGTAGCGCGGCACTCCGATGGCGCCGGGAATATGGCAGACTCCATATTCCCCCCATGCCGATCGACTTACGGAGCGATACCGTCACAAAGCCCACTCCGGCGATGCGCGCCGCGATGGCCGCCGCCGTCGTGGGAGACGACGAACGCGATGGAGATCCAACGACGCGGCGACTCGAGGAGCGGGTCGCCGCGCTGCTTGGGAAGGAGAGCGCGCTGTTCTTTCCCAGCGGCGTCATGGCGAACCAAGCGGCAATCTGGATTCACGCTGCCCGCGGCACGGAGGTGCTGCTCGACGTCGACGCGCACATCGTACACAGCGAGATCGCGGCGACCGCCGTCCTGAGCGGCGCGCAATTGCTCACCGTCGTGCCGGCCGGCCCGGTGATGAGCGCCGCGGATCTCCGCTGCGCCTTTCGCCCGCGCTCGCGCTACTATCCGGCGCCAAGCCTCGTCTGCGTCGAGAACACGCACAACGGCGCCGGCGGAAAGATCACCGGCATCACCGAGTTGCGCGCGATTCGCGCCGTCGCGGCCGAACAGGGACTGCCGGTGCACATGGACGGCGCGCGCCTGTGGAACGCGAGCATCGCCACCGGGCTCCCGCTCTCCGAGATCGCCGCCGAGGCCGACACCGTCATGGTGGCGTTCTCCAAGGGACTGGGCGCGCCGGTCGGCGCCGCCCTCGCCGGCACGCGCAAGGCAATGGACGTCGCCTGGACGGCGCGCAAGCTTTTTGGCGGCGCGATGCGACAATCCGGCATCATCGCCGCCGGCGCGCTGTACGGTGTGGAGCACCACATCGAGCGGCTCGCCGAGGATCACGAAAACGCCCGCCTGCTGGCTCGGTCGATCGACGGCGCCGGCGGCGCGGTGGTCGTGCCGCCTGACACGAACATCGTGATGATAGATCTCGCATCGGGGCAGTCGCCGGCTGCCGTCGCCGCGGCGGCGCGCGACGAGGGCGTGCTCGTCTCCGAGTGGTCGCCGACGCGCCTGCGACTGGTGACGCATCTGGACGCGAGCACCAGCGATTGCCACCACGCCGGCGCCGTGCTCGCCGGCATCCTTTCCAATTCCTCTCGCCGCCCATCATGGTCACGCTGACACTCCAAGACTTCGAAGACGCCCGCGCGCGCATCGCGCCGCACATCAAGCGGACGCCGCTCCTCACCTCCCGCCAGCTCAGCGAGCTCACCGGCTACGACATCCGGCTCAAGGCCGAGATTTTCCAGCGCGTCGGCTCGTACAAGATTCGCGGGCCGCTCAACAAGTTCGCGCTCATGCCGGAAGACCAGAAACGGCGCGGTGTCGTCTGCTCGTCGGCCGGCAACCACGCGCAGGGCGTGGCCCTCGCGGCCAAGATCCACGGCATTCGCGCCGTGGTCTGCATGGCGGAAAACGCGACGCCGGCCAAGATCGCCGCGACCAAGGCCTACGGCGCGGAGGTCGTGCTGCACGGCATGATCTGGGACGAGGCGAACGAGAAGGCGAAGGAGCTCGTGCGAGATCAGGGCCTCACGTACGTCCATCCGTTCGACGACGCGCAGCTCATCGCGGGGCAGGGAACGCTCGGTCTCGAGATCGTGCAGGATTGGCCCGAGGTCGACGCGGTTGTCGTGCCGATCGGCGGCGGCGGATTGATCTCCGGCGTCTCGATGGCGGTGAAGGCGCACAACCCAAACGCGCGTGTCTTCGGCGTGGAGTCGTCGGACGGGCCGGCGATGAAGACGAGCGTCGACGCGGGCCGCCTGGAGACGATCGATTGCCGCACGATCATCGACGGGTTGCGCGTACGACGCGTCGGCGAGATCAACCTCTCGGTCGTGCAGCGCTTCGTCGACGACATCGTGACGCTCCCCGATCGCGACATCTTCGATGCCGTCATCTGGGTCATGGAGCGATGCAAGCTCGTCGTCGAGGGCGCGGCGGCGGCGCCGGTCGCGGCGCTCCTGCACGGGTTGATCCAGTTGCCTGCCGGCTCTCGGGTGGCCGTGGTGCTCTCGGGCGGCAACGTGAATCTGGACGAGTTGCGCGGATTGAAATGGAACTAGCACGAAATGGGGTCAGACTCTATTTCGCCAAACGGAGGGCGAAATAGAGTCTGACCCCATTTCGCGGGGTCGGCGCCTCCGTACGTCAATCCGTGCTAATCGTCGTCGAGCGTAGCCGACAACCGCTTCGGCGCCTTCAGCCGGTAGCCGTCGCGCAGCAGCTCGGCGATCTCCGCCCACGGCGGATTGCCGTCGAGCCACGCGCCGATCCAGCCCCCTGGGCCAACGTACGGCGGCGAAAAGTAGCGATCCGGCTTGGCGCGCATCACCATGTCTTGCGACACGTGGTTCGCGCAGATCCACACGGCTTGGCGGGCAGCGCCGTGATGCGTGTTCGCGCTCGCGTGCATCGCGAACAGCTTGTTGCGAACGCGAAAGGTCGGCTCGCCCCACGCCTCGACCTCGTGCGCCTCCGGGAATGCGAGACAGATCTCGCGCAGCCGATCCAGCGGAGCGCGCTTCGCCGGAGCTCGTCGCGCCGATTTCTTTCCTCCCTTTCTGGCCGTTTTCCGTGACGCCATTCGTCCAAATTAGAGGGAAGCGAGCAACCGCGCATCGCCGGCGGACCGCGCCCTCGCGTCGATCGGCCTGGCTCGCTTGAATCGATCCGATCGTCGCTTAGATTACTCCATGCCCCAGGTCCCGGAGGGCGTCAGCCTTCCAACTCCGTCAGGACCCCGAAGGTAGCAGCGGTACGAGGTGTCTGATGTCGCTTCGTCAGACCTGGGGTATTACGCGGGAGACGCGGCTCCACGAGAGCGACGTCCTCGCGTTTTTGTTTCTGGCGCGGTCGGGCGGCGCGTGTCGCCATTTCGCCGCCGACCTTCTCAACGGTAGATTCCTTTCTCCCCGATCTCCGGCGATTCATGTCCATCGCGCTCGCCAGAAAGTACCGTCCCAAACGCTTCGCCGACGTCGCGGTGCAGTCGCACGTGTCGGCCACGCTCAAGGGTGCGATCGCGCGCGGGCGAGTGGCACACGGGTACCTGCTGTGTGGGCCGCGTGGAGTCGGGAAGACGACGCTCGCCCGCGTGCTGGCCATGGCCCTCAACTGCGAGCGTCGCGGCGATCCCGTGCTCGACGGCGAGCCGTGCGGCGAGTGCGCGTCGTGCTCTCGCATCTGGGCTGGGTCGACGAGCCTCGACGTCGTCGAGATCGACGCCGCTTCCAACCGTGGCGTCGACGACGCGCGCGACCTGCGCGAGCGCGCCATGTACGCGCCGTCGGGCGAAGATCACTACAAGGTCTACATCGTCGACGAGGCGCACATGCTCACCCGCGAGGCGTGGAACGCGCTCCTCAAAATTCTCGAGGAACCGCCGCCGCGCGTCGTGTTCGTGTTCGCGACCACCGAGCCGCAGAAGATCGCGCAGTCGGCGGCGCCCGTCCTGAGCCGCCTGCAACGATTCGACTTCAAGCGGATCGGACCGGCCGAAATTCGGGAGCGGTTGTCGCACGTCCTGCGGGAGGAAGGCATAGACGCCGAGCCCGAGGCGCTGGCCGCGATCGGACGCGCCGCCGACGGCTCGATGCGCGACGCGCTCAGCCTCGCCGATCAGGTCCTCTCGATGGGCGACGGACGCGTCACGACAGAGCGGGTGCGTGAGGCACTCGGGCTCGTTCCCGAGGACGAGTTCATCGCCCTTCTCGATCTGATCGCCGATCGCCGAGCCGCGGACGTGTTCCCGGCCGTCGCGCGGCTTGCCGATGCCGGAATCGATTTTGGCGGGCTCCTGACCGGGCTCGCCGACATGCTGCGAGCGCAGCTCACGGTCGCACTTGGCGGCACGGCGCTCGACGTGTCGGATCGAGCCAGAGAGGCCCTGGTCGCGCGACGCGATCGCTTCGCGACGCCCGATCTCCTGCGCATGCTGCAGTCGATCGGCGAGCTCGAGCCGCGTTTTCGCAAGAGCGGCCAGCAGCAGCTCCTGATCGAGACGCTGCTCGTGCGATTCGCCCTCCTCGATCGCGCGATCGAGCTCGAGGACGTACTGCGATCGCTGGACGATGAGACGCCGCCTCACGACGTGCCGTCGCGACGCAACCCGGGTGGCGGATCGGCCGGCGGAAGTCTGGGTGGCGGGGCGGCAGGAGGGGGAGGCGGTTCCGGCCCTTTTGGTCGCCCGGAGCCGCGACTCGCCCCCCGCGCTGATGGTTCCGGAGCTCGCGCCGAAGTCGCGACCCGCCCACCGCCGCGCCCCGTCGTGGACGCGACCGAGCTGCTCGAGCTGAGCAAGGTCACTGGCCGATGGGACGAGCTCGTCGACCGCCTTCGGAGCGTCAAGCCCATGCTGGCCTCCGCGCTCGAGCATGCATCTCCGGTCGCCGTGACGGCGTCGGGTGTATTGACGATCGAGCTCGACGAGTCGAACGACATCTTCGCGCATGCCATCGCCACTGGCCGGCCGGAGATCTTGGTGATCTTGCGTGAATGGTTCGCCGGTGTCGAGCGCATCGAGGTGCGGCGGGGCGAAGACGCCGACGCGGCTCCTCCCAAGCGCCTCACCGACGAGATGCTCCGCGCCGAACGAATCGCGTCGCTGAAGAGACGCGATCCGGTTCTGCGCGCCGCGATCGACGCGCTCGATCTCGACGTCGTGGACTAGCCGCTCGTCGGCGCGACCGGATAGCTTTGAAATGGTTGCTGGTGACCGGTTGCTGGTTGCTGCCAACTGCGACCGTCGAGCGCCACGAGCCAATCACCAGCCATCAGCCACCAAACACCAGCCACCAGCATGGCCGACTTCATGAAGATCCTGCAGCAAGCCCAGGAGATGCAGGGTCGATTTCAAAAGATTCAGGAGGAGCTGCAGACGCTGACCGTCACCGGGTCCGCCGGCGGCGGCATGGTGACCGCCGAGGTGACCGGGACCGGCCAGATCAAGAAGATCAAGCTCGATCCGGGCGTGGTGAATCCGGCCGACATCGAGATGCTCGAGGATCTCATTCTCGTCGCCGTCTCCGACGCGCAGAAAAAGGCGCAGGCGAGCGCGCAGGAGCAAATGGGGAAGATCACCGGCGGGCTGCCGCTGCCGTTCAAGCTGCCCTTCTGATCCATCCCTTTGTCGATCGCGTCATGGGGCCTACGCTGGCCAGGATGATTCGATAAGTGTCGGCCATTGATGATCTGGCGACGGAGCTTTCCCGGCTTCCCGGGATTGGCCGGAAGACCGCGCTCCGCCTCACCTACCACCTGTTGCGCCAGCCGGCCGAGCAGACGCGGCGTCTCGCCCAGGCCCTGTTGACGCTCGGAGAGCGTGTGCGCCCGTGTGCCCGGTGCTTCAATCTCACGGAGGAAGAGCTGTGCTCGATCTGCCGGGATTCGCGCCGTGATGCCTCGGTCCTGTGCGTCGTCGAGCAGGCCTCGGATATCGGGGCTATCGAGCGGGCGGGTGAGTTCCGGGGCATGTACCACGTGCTTGGCGGCCGGCTGTCGCCCCTCGACGGCGTCGGCCCCGACGATCTGACGATTCGTGCCCTGGTCGACCGCGTGTCCCCGGGCGGGCAGGTGCGCGAGGTGATCATCGCGACGAACCCCAGCCTCGAGGGGGAAGCGACGGCGCTCTACGTGCAAGGGCAACTCGCGCCACGGGTTGGAACCGTGTCGCGAATCGCCCGGGGCCTACCCGTGGGAGGAGACTTGGAGTACGCGGACGGCGTCACGATCGCGCAGGCCATCAGCGCCCGGCGGGCAATGTGAGCGGCTCCCGCCAAGCCAAAGCGGTGACCGCGGGCCTGCTTGGCGGTCTAGTAGTAGGCGTAGTCGTCTGGAGCGCGCTGATTCGACGGTCGCGCCGCGAGCTGTTCAGCAAGAGCCCCATCAAGCGCCTGGCGGCGCTCGGGTACCTCAGCGGTCAGCCCGGGCTCGATAACGCGCGCATTCTCATCGACTACGTCGCGTGGGAGCGTCACCCCGCGTTGCGGCGTCGGGGTGAACGGGTCCTGCGCCGCATGCAAACTACTCTCCTCGCCTAGGATCGGATCGCGATGCCTGTTCGCGCTGCAAGTTGGTCGTTCACGGAGGATGACTTTCGCGCGATCACGAACGCGTTGGAGCGGTTCCTGACCGACTGCAACGCGCGCTGCGCGCTCCTCGTCGACCGGACGGGCCAGCTCGTCGCGACGGTCGGCGAACGACCCAACTTCGATCCCACGGCCTTCGCCACGCTGACCGCCGCCGATTTCAGCGCGAACGATCAGTTGGCGAAATTGATCGGAGAGAATGATTTCAGCTCGCTCTTTCACCAGGGCGAGAAGGAATCCATGTACCTCGCCGACATCGCGCGACGCGTCATCCTCGTCGTGCTGTTCGACAACCGCACCACACTCGGTCTCGTTCGACTCAAGATGCGTCCGACGGTCCTCGAGCTGACGCAGCTCTTCGAGCAGATGTTCGCCCGCGCCGCGACTGACCCGGGATCGATGCCCAACGTTCTCGCCGGCGCCGACGACGAGATCGACAAGCTGTTTCAGTAGAGAACGACAGCCATGTCGATGATCAACTACGCCTCGCGCGAGATCAATTGCAAGATCGTGTATTACGGGCCCGGTCTCTGCGGCAAGACTACCAATCTGCAGTACATCTACGACTCGACCGCTCCGCAGGC
>Ga0157370_10000606_pt1 | contig 44681 bp, 24 predicted proteins | sample C35metaG_FD_113463 | JGI IMG/M metagenome (GOLD analysis project Ga0157370, IMG submission 113463) | Corn rhizosphere microbial communities from Kellogg Biological Station, Michigan, USA - C3-5 metaG | ecosystem: Host-associated > Plants > Roots > Rhizosphere > Soil | place: USA: Michigan...
TGCAAATCATTAATGTAAAAATAATAAATTCAACCATAATTAATTTCGGCTGTGACGAATTTTCTTTGTTAAGTAATAAACTGCAACCAGGCAATACGGTCTATGTTTCTTGTCAGTTCGATATAAGCAATAAAGAAGTTGTTTTTTTTAAACTCTGTATTTTTGTCTAGAAGAAATATCCTAAACAGGCGAATAACGTCACTAATACAGACCATTTGATCAATTCCTTTGCCCCCAGGCGCTTGTCGTTAGAAATAATAAAATGAAAAAAATTGATTTTAACCACCATAAATTGTATTTTTAATCTGTTGCTTGGTAATTATACGCAACGAACCTGCCCAAAGAACGGCTTAAGCACCCGTTTCTTATTTAGCCTGTACTTCTTCTATTCCATCCAATAGCTTGATCGTTATTTTTACGTTGATATCGGTACTCTCTGAAAATGTACAATCGAAAAGTAAATGGTGATTCCCCCGCTCCAGTTCGGGTAGAGATTCGGTTAAGGTCACTTTTTTAACAAATTTTCCCTTCTGATCGTAGAGATTTGCAGAAGCAGAGTGGTCAATAACCAAGCTTTGTCCTTCTTTTAAGTTTACGGGTATCTTTATGCTTAAAGAATTATCCAACTCAATAACAGGGTTGCTAACTTCTCCTGTGTTTCCAGCAGCCAATAATATCACTTGCGCATTCTGCTTACCGGTATTATTTTCAAAAGTCCATTCGGACGAAGTGGGCTCACCCGGCTGTAATACTTTGGGAGAATGTTCGAAAACGATCTTTTTAAACCGGTACATTTTCCATGCATTTAATCCATCTCTCTCCAGGTGAGCATCATGTTCCGGAACTCTCAGCCACTGTCTTTGAGCCGGCGAAAATGCATTTTTTTGTTGCGCTTCTGTCCAGCTATTAACCTGCTCGACAATTTCATCAATAAAAGGATTATTTTTTACTGCATCATACTGCACCACTAATGCATAGCCTGCATTGTAACCTGCCGCTCTTGCAAGCATCCAGTCCACATCTTCAGGCTTTGTATGGCTCGTGATTAAAAACCAGCCTAACATATTCGGCATGTAATTATTTTCATAATACTTCTGGTTGTCAATACGGTAATCCGACTGGCTTTCCCTGAAGCCACCATACCATGGTTCGCCCCAGTTAAGATAGTCATCCATATGCCAGAAATAATGTGCAGCTCTGCTTGATCCAAAAACAACACGATGTTTTAATGCCTTATATACGTCTTCAGCAAAACCCGACAGGGACATGTTGCCCATTCCCGTAGCATAAGTACCTTCATGTCCGTCAAAATCCATTTGATCAGCGCCAGTTTCATTTATGAAGTTTGCGATATTGGCGGCAATTCCTTTTTGCAATGTCCAGTCGGGGAAAAAGACTTTATATGGATGATCCATAAGCCTGCTGACATCCGCCCCTTTTGCATGATTGGATCTTTTTGTTCCAAAGGCTCCCCGTACACAGTCGAGCAATTGATAAGGCGCATTTTTAGAGACTTCCCTGAAACGTATAATTTCATCATCAATGCGAACACTGTTCAGATCACTCTGCATTTCAAAATATTCCGGCGACTGAACGGTTATTACTGTCGCTTCCGGATCAATAGCTTCCTGCAAAATACTGCTTCCGGCAGTCGCCAGGTGGTGATTAGGTTTAGGGGTTACGTATGCATCGTTTGTGGTAATAAAATTGGAAAGCGTGTGAAAACCAAGCCGAAGGCCCATCGCATGTGCTTTATTCACACATTCAGTAAAGCCTTTTATGCCATCAGGAAATAACTTTTTATCCAGTTCGAAGTTACCCCAGGTGCTAAAAGGGCCTTCATGATATACACCCGCCAGTCCCATCCTTTTAGCGTAGCGCAACAAGGTATCAATATTCTGCTCAGAAAAAGAAGTGATCATGTAAGGCCGTCCCGTATATACCGATTGTTTGATCCATTCCTTTTTCCAAAGAGGATGAGGCAAGCCTTCTGATTGTTCAATACTAGAAATAACAGAAAGCACATCTGAAGGCTTGCTGACAAAAACTGCGATAGCAGAGCCTTCCAATTTACCTTCCGTTATTCCTTTTACGGGAACGTTTTTCCATCTGTCCCAAACTGTAATATCCCGATTATGTGAACGATCAACAGTAAACGCCTGCAATGATGAACCGAAAGTCTTCCTAACTGCCGTAGTGCCGCGATCATATACAGCCCCTTCTTCATTAACCAGTTCGCCCCCGGTAGTTTTTGTATTAAGAGCAATAATGCCAATAGCATATTCGGAAGAACGAACAACTCCAATTGTATTGCCAATAGTATCGCCAATAGACGTATTCAAAGGCCCCCATATTACCGCATCGGCACCTTTGCTGATTTCAGTTAGTTCGAAGCGGAGATAGGTATTTCTGGATGATACCCTGATCCTGGCAATTTGCCCGTCCTGGTAGCGCAAAGTTATGGCGCTTTTGGCAAAAGCAGCAGAAACAGGTTTATACCGCTTTCCATCTTTTACGAGTTGTAATAATACACCGGCGCTATCTTTTGTTACCAGATTTTTGCCCGCAGACAACGTTTCCAGTGCGGTAATATTTCCTATGCCATCTATGGAAAGAGAAAATGTTTTAGACGAAAAGTTTTGCTGGGCAAACAGAATGTTTCCGCTAACGAGCAGCAAGCTCGAAATAATTATTTTTTTTACATTGATTCGATTCATCTTTCTTTATTTAAACGTAAATTCTCTGAACTGACTTTTACTAATGTTGTTACTTGAGGACATTAATTTCATTCAATTGCAACGGCCGGTCATAAATTCTAACATTCTTTAATTCCCCTATAAAGGATTCGCCTTTTTTATTTCCGATTTCATCAAGAGGACATAGCATTTGCCTTGAAAAACTTCCTGCAAATTTTCCATTCACATACAATGTGGTCTTTCCTTTTTCGCCAACAATTGTTATATTTTCCCATTTGTCAAGCGTCAATTTATAATCAAAAACACTTGTATATCTATAGCCATTAAAAACAGTAAGTGGCATTGTGGAAAATTTGACAGCCCGGTCAATCCCCATGCCGGTGGATGTTGTGTCCTTTTTGGGCTTTCCTATTTGTGTCTTATAAATATAATTAGCATAAACTTCAGCAAGCCTCGAAGACAGAATAACCGACCTGGAGGAAGTATCATTTGACTTTACATCAAAATGCAGCGTCCAGGGATATTCCAAATTCATATTATCATTTATTGTTCCAAAGGGCAACGCGACAAAATCATTTCTATTCCTTAAGGTGAAAACGGAATCATACGAAGTATAAACCACCCCATTCGGATCACTTAAAATTCTTCTTTTTGTAAAATCCACGTTCGGGATATTTTTCAGAGGTTGATACCGTTTTACAAAGTTTTCATAATTTTTAGATGCCTTGGTTCCCCACAATTTTTCCGAAAAGACCCACATACTCCGCATTACTGATCTTGCAATTTCATTCATGGTATAACCTTGTGGCCCGAAGTCGAGCCACACATGAAATTTACCCCCCAACAAATGCGGATCATTTCCCGAAAGATTGTTTTCCGGTTTTTCAGCATTGAAAAGTGCCGGTGTCCAATGATCATAAACAAATTCATTATTGATCCCGTAATATGGCGCGCCGGGAACAAGGTATGTCCAATCCTGGCTGGAATTAATTATCTTATACCCTTTATCGGCCTTTGCTTTTCCATCATCGGTTTCCCACATGTCTATCACAATGTTCGTATCCGGCTGCGTAACCCCTGGCATATATTCATAGCCGGACCATATACGAACCCGCTTTCCCTTCTTGCGTAAATAACGATTGAAATAATTGATATAATTTCGAAATGCTTCGCCATATTTCGCCTTTTCCGCGCTATCCTTAATCGCCCTCAAGCGGTATTCATCTGTACCAATATGAATATCGGAAGCAGAAAACAAGGGCACGAATTCATCAAAAACTTTTTCCATCAACGAATAAGTTCCTTTATTCAAAATATCCAGATAATTAATTCCTAACTCCGGCTGCATCAAACCAGGAAATATATTTGTGAAACATTCAGCATGTCCCGGCGAATCAAATTCAGGAATAATCGTAATGCCCATTTGCAAAGCATAAATTTGCAAATCTTTGATCTCTTGTTGTGTATAAAATCCGTCTTTCGCTGTTAATTCAGGAAATTTTTTCGATTCAATTCTAAATGCCGAATAACCGCCGTTAGAAGCATCATTAAAATGCAAGTGCAATTCACTATATTTTAAATAGGCTAAACAACGAATGTACTGCTTCAAAATATTGAGAGGAAAATATTTTCTCGCCACATCCAACATCATGGCCCGGACGGGATACGATGGATAATCTTTAATCGTTCCTGCCGGCAACGACAAATCGTTTTTATTTACCATCAACATTTGCAGCAAGGTTTGCGTCGCGTTCCAAATACCTGTATAATCGGCAGCTTCAACAGTTATTCTTTTATCAATTTTTATTGTATAAGCTCCTTGTTGCTTTTTTGAAATTTGTTTCAACTCAAAACATATATCACCTTCTTTTTGAGCGTCGGTAATTATGGGCAATGACTTTGAAAAAACCGTTTGCACATCATTTCTGAAAATATTTAATTGGGGAATTATTTTAGAATAATCACTACCGGAAACATAAATTTTTGATTCGTTGGTCAAAATAAATTTCCCCTCTTGTGTTTTCCATTCTTTCACAGAAGGAACGATTTCCAGTGGTAAATTTTTCTGTGCTAAAAGAGAACCATAACTGCATAATACGATTTGCAATAAAACTATTTTTTTCATATTGATTGATCCTTCGCTTTTTTAATTTAGTTCCAAAGAAATCAGTTGACGAGCTGGCAAAATTGTTTGGATTTTTCGCTGCCCTATCACAATATTTGCCTGTACTTCGTCGCCGTGGTTATACAACAACAAGATTATATTTCCATTCTTCTTTACAAAAGCAACAAGCTGTTCGCCGCCAATTGAATTTGTTTGCATAAAATTGACGGCATCTTTGGGTTCATAATTAAGTGCGCCAATTATATTTTCACCCTCGGTAATATGAGCTGTTACGTAATGATCCCCGGGCTGAACCTGGCTTCCGATCATTTTGGCGAGCGCGTAGCTTGGCTGATAAACCACTGTTTTTTTAACGGTGTCAATGGTCACCAAACTATTTTGCAACCATCCCCAGGTGCTCTTATGTGGTTCTGGCAATACCATATTCCAAAAAGTGAATAATTTACTTCCGGTGCGGGTATATGCTACGAAGTCCTGGAAATCTCTCAACACTTCTTCTTTTAAATTTTTACCGGTATAGCATTCTGATTCTGAAAATTGAAATGGCACCTGCGGATATTTTTGAGTAAACTCTTTAAGCCAATTTATGTTGGTATATTGAAACGAGAAACCCTTTACACTTTTAACCATTTCAGAATCCTTCATGATACCGTCAAAATGAGACCGGGTATCGGCACGCCAGTAATTGAAAGTGCCTGCCCAAACTTCTGCGGGCAGCCCGGATTTTTTTACCGCCGGAATGATAAAACTTCTAACCGCTTTTGCATACAGATCAGCAGGTATTTTACATCCGGGATAACTTCCTGCAACCAACGGCTCGTTTTGAGGGCAGAGACGATTAACATTTATTCCATGCTGGCGGTAAGATTCTAAAAATTTGACCAGGTAGTTGGCAAGTGATTGCAGCGTTCTATCGTCGTGTAACAATTCACCACCTCCTGTTTGTTTTCCATTGCTTTTCATCCATCCCGGCGGTGACCAGGGAGAAGCATGAAATTTCATCTTCGGATTAAAATATTGCGCCGCTTTGATGTATGGAATCAAACAATTTTCATCTCTTTTTATAGAAAAATGTTTTAATTCCCAGTCACCCGGCGTATCGTCTAATGAGTAAGCCGATTTGGCAAAATCACTTGCGCCGATTGGTATCCGGTTAAACCGAAGTGATGCGCCTGCCTTTAAATCAAACAAATTGCGCAATACTTCTTTTTTTCTTTTATCCGGCAACGCCGACAAAGCAGCCCAGCCCAACTCATTGAACGACCCTCCTGCTCCATCCATCTCCTGTTGTGGATTCAATTGAACTTCAATTGTAATACTTGCGTTAGATCCGGGATGTAAACCTGGTGGTTTAAATTTGGTAATTGCCTGGGCTTTCTCATCAGCTTCGAGGTTAATTTGCCTGACCGTACAGTGATTCCATTTCTTCGTTTGTGCAATCGTGTCAGAATGTTGCGCTGCCAACAAAAAACCGACAGCAATCATGTATTTCATTTTACTTAACATGCTATGTTTTAAACTTTGAATAATTGTTTTTTCGATAAATGTTTTGTTTAGCAAATACAAAAAGTAACTCACGCGAAAAGTATCACTAATAGCCGTCCGCAACGTCTCTTGTCAAATTAAAAAAAGCGACTTTTTGTTTGTTTACTGTCTCATATAATTTCCAGTTATTATCATCAACCTCTTCCAGATGCCAGTTCTTTGCGGGATTAGCCAATTGTTTTTTTATTGTACGTGAAAAAGCATTCGCTGCACGGGCATTTTCCCATGTTCGAATTGCATGAAAAATTTCATATTTATGCGGGCAGCTCTCCACTGACTTTTGATTTAACGGCATGATGTACGTAACGCCAACTCCTACAGTAATGGCTTCAATATGTTCATATTCTTCCGGAGTGGACAAAGAATCTATTCCAAAATTACCGCCAAATGATGCAGGGAAATAATTAGAAAATGCCACATCCCGCAAGTCTTTTCCTTCACTGGTGGCGCTTCCCCATTCGTCGGTTTTAAGGTCGTACATATTTTTGCCGCCACCTACATTCCAAACACTTTGATAATGCCATGAACCTTCCGAAAGCGTAGCGCCTGATATTCGCAGGTAAGAAATATTATGAAACGAAGCGCGGTCAAATAATTTTCTAAAAAATCGTTTCACCGAATAATAGCCATGACCGTTATTAAACAGAAATTCCTGTCCATCCAAATCTATAAATCCTATTCCATTAATGCTGCTGACATCAGCGTAGTATTCCGCTATTTTATCCTGCAAATAGATATTGGGAATTAATCCATCATAACCATAATTTAAAGTAACCTGTAGTTTATACAAAGTATCGCCAGCCTTATGATTTGATTTGTTTGTGTGCCAATAACCGCGTGTTACATTTTTTAGCTTATAAGGAGGCACATCTGATACACCCAGATAATGAATGAGTTCCTTCCCGATTTTGATGATGTTAAGACTTGCACAATGCGCCTCCCACGAAGCTACTTCGTTTAAATAGACGGGATCGTTTACTACAATATTCGTGTCCGTTTCATTGATGCTTTTTGCAAGAATTCTTTTTTGTTGATAACATAAACTATCGCTCGGCATCGGGCTGGCGTCTTTTGTTCCTGGAGCCAATGCAGTTGTTATGGTATGCCTTCCCATTAAGATGCCCAGCGGATTCGACCTGTCTGTAAACTCTTTATGCGATTTATTTCCGCCTGAAAAATGAAAAGGTTTTTTTTCAAAATTTTTTCCATCAATATATCCTTCATTTCCCCGGTCCACTTTGAAATAAGGTAGGTCATTGGCTTCTATTGCCTTAAAACCCATTTGTGAAACGTAACTAATGGTGCTGTCAAATAAATTGCCGGAAGTAGTTACATCCGGAATGTATCTTGCCGGATTTTTCACCCATTTGCCATTGATGGTTGGATGCGGCAATCCTTCTGACAAAACAATATTTTCAATTACATCTAAGAGTGCCGTACTATCAGGGCTTCCCCATAAAGCAATCGAAGAACCGATAAAATCCACGCCAGGTAACGGTTGTACCTGCTGATGATTGGGCTCATCATTTTTTAAGAAAGGAATCAATGAAAATAAAATATCTCTTTTCTGGCTTCTGTCCCTGGAGTGATAAGTAACCGCAATTCTTCCCTTGTCGTCTATCGTTGCTGTATTTCCATATAGAATTCTATAGTATTCTTCAGGATGAGAATAAAAGGCCACGTCACTGATGCCATCACCGCCAATTGGAAATAACTGCCCTTCGTGTAAGCCGACCGGAAGCGGGAATCGTTTGGCATCCGGGGTATGTATCACATATTGAAAAGGTGCCGCATCACCCTCCGTAGCTGAATTTCCACCAATCGTTATATCATTCAGAGCAAGTGCGCCAATAGTATAATTAACCGCTTCTGAAGTATCTCTGGCCACACCAATGACTTCACCAAACAAGTTGGTAATATTTGTATTAAATGCCCCCCATTGAATATCGTCTATCCCTTCCCGTTGCGTAAGAGATTGTAGTGTGAATTTGAAATATTTTTTTTGTACACTTACGGCTATTTCAGCCACTGAACCGTTGGGATACGAAAGTAGAATCGTTGTATTATTGTTTTTAAATTTTGCTTTCTGCGGTTCATAATATGTTTTTTTACTGCTGTTGTAAAGGCACATCAGCGGAGAAGGTTTATTATTGATGCTAAACTCCCTGTTAGGTTTTACAGTGATGTTTTTCATGCTTATGATAAACCCTTTCTTGTTGATATGAATTTTAAAATAATTGGTTGACAACTCTATTTGAGCATAAGACGAACTAATGCTTAGGTATAGAATACAAAAAAACAGGGCAATAATTTTTTTTGACTGGAACATTTATAATTTATCATTTAAAATTTAAAGAATTAAACACAATCACTTCAAGTAAATTTTGCGGGACAAGTCAGTAAAATAATCCGTTATTTTATCTCTCCGTTATTCAAAACAGTCACTACTTTAGTTGTGCCCGCCTTTACAGTCACCTTTGGCCATTGAGCAAAATCCACAAAGCCTAAGGGTTTCTTTGCCTGATTAGAAGTTTCTGCAAAAATTGAAACTTTAGCATCGTAAGGTGTTTTATTACTTATAGAAAGTTTCATCTGGCCTGAATTTCGATTTATCACCTTTGCTTCCACCTGGTCGAAAACATATAATTCATTTTTATCGGTTTTCAGATATATTCCTGGAATTTCCATAGCCATCAGCATTCCGTTGGTTTCCGTCCATGAATTTCGTGTATGAATGAAATTTCCGATACTTCCCTTACCCTCTGCATCAGAGGGTTGAATTCGTTCCATGGAAGTGCCAAAACCATAATTAGTAGTACGATGGCCCGGCATGTCGACAGCTTCTGTATGTGCATGTTGAATGTCATTTATCAAATCGGCATACAGCCTCTTGCCTGTTGCCCTATATAGTTTAAATAAATAATCACCCGACGATGTACAAATACCCGGCGCTGCATGTTTGTTTTGTATACTGGCAAACACAGCCCCCGCCATGTGCTTATTCAGCTTTGCAATTTCACTTTTGGGAGGAAATACTTCATCATACGAAAGTGTCCACGTACTGCACAATGCCGCTTCCACTTTAGCTTTTTCAAGCCATTGTTTATCGTGGGTGTAATAGTACAAAGCCATCAATGATTCCAAGAATCCAAAGGCAGATTCTGAATCAGCATCTTGTGAAATATCGCCACAAGCACCATCGGTTAATCCTTGTTTCACTACATCTCTGTTGTAGTAATAGTTGGCAGCCTCCATGGCAACCTGCAAAAATTCTTTTTCATGAAAATAATCGGCCGCAAGCGCCAATCCGGCGGGTGCCAGGGCTCCTGCAGTTGAATTAAAAACAGCAATTTTACCCGACTGTGGATCAACATATTGACCGAACTGGCCATATTTCTTCCAGGTTTTTACGAATGCCTCTGCTAATTTTTTAGCCGATTCTTCCCACTTTTTATTAATCTGATTAGCATATCCTTGTTCTTTGAACAATAAGAAATGTTTTATCATCCAAAATAAAGCATCACAATTTTTTCTCACCATGGCGTGCACCTCCGGAATTTCCGGATTCACTTTTTCCGGCCTTATTTCTCCATTGGCCGTGATACCACCATAAAAATATCCACTCTTTCCCTGCAATTTATCCACTACAAAATCCAGTTCCTTTGCAACCCGTTCTCTCTCTTTTTCATCGTTCATATACAACATCGGAAAGGTATTCATCATTCCACTGACCCATCCCAGCTGGAAGTCTTTATTGTTTTCAGGAGCATAATAGCTTCCCGCAGGAACTGTAATCCAATTGTTACTGCAAATACTGGTACCCAATTCAAAAATTTTACTTGCAGGTACCAGGTTGCGTGGATGGTTAGACCCGGTCAGTGACTTGCGTACCAACATGAATTTTTTCAATATATCAGGAATTGAATTGGCATCAAAAGAATATAGACGAAAACGAAGCGTAACCTCATCACCTTTTTTCCAATTAGCCGCCCGGTCGCCACTGGCATGAAAATCACCAAAACCTGCTGCCATCTTCCTTACTGAAGGAGCAGTAATTTCAATAGCCGCTTTCGTGCGTTCCGGATTTTCCAAAATGGTTATTCCTGAATTTCCCAGACGCGTTTCCTGTTCTGTTAAAAGAATAAATCCCTTTTTGAGTGAAGGTGAAAAAAAACAAACTGCCGGCGTAGCTGCATTGGTTGTCTGAAGTTCAATTAATGATGAAACGCCTGGTTTGAGTGCTAATCGCGGATTGTTGGAAATTGTAAGTGGCACATTGGGATTGTAGTACATGTCTGTTGGGTATTCAGGATTATATCCATTTCCTATAGCACGATACCGGTTGCCATTGTAAATGATGGCGGGGACTAAAACATAGTTTTTGGTACTCCAACCAGTGAAATCAAAAGCTACCGAAACAGCAGCCGAAGAAATATTGCCTTTTTCTAATTTGAACAGGGCTGTGATATCTGTAGCATCCTTTTCAGCGCCCGCAGTTGCATTTACTTTACACGACCATTCGGATGTTTCGCTCCTAAATATTCCCGCATTCAGTGCATGAGTTGAATCCAGCTGTGTACCGGTGTACCAGGATACTTGTGGATGGATACTTCCGTGAATTCCTTTTAGAAAATTATTAACCTTATCAAGCGGAACCTGGGCTGATGATTGTAAATTCCCTAAAAATATTAATGCTGAAACTGCTACTATTAATTTTTTATGCTGCATTCTTAATCATTAAAGGTTACCAATCATTTATTTTTTATTTTAGTTATAATACCAAAGTGATTTATATTTGCATCCGGGTTTTTTCTAAATTTTTTTTACAGTAAACAAATAAATAACCGGATTTTTATTTCAAAATACGCTGACTCCGTCCCCTTCATTTTGATACTTTTTATTGATTACCCAATGAAGGATTTTCACCAATAAACCGAAACCAATTGAAATCAGCATAACCACCGACCCCTTCTTCTGCAGTACTGAAATTAAACAAGGCAAACCTGTTAGCCGTCCATGCATATCCTAAGCCCATTTTTAACTGGTTGCCTAATGGAATAAATTTGCTCCCATCAATACTGTACGAAAATGTAGCTACAAAAGATTTATCTGTTGCTGTTGCGCGAATCCAAACTTTGTTTGGTATAAAATGTTCAATGCTGTCTATCACTTTACCATTATTTATCATCAGCAAACATTTATTATTTCCCTCCTTTTTTACAGCGATATAGGCGTATGGAGATTGAAAAATTCCAAATCCGGCCACGTTTCCATCTTTCAATCCGGCAAGCTCCACTTCAACAGTTCCCTCTGAGGCGGATCCCTGAACTCTTTGAGTAAGGGTATTGTGAGCCATCGTTAATTCTTTTGCAAAGGACGCATGCAATCGCAGACTGCCTTTTCTTTCTTTTAATGACCATTTTTCATTGTCCGGATTATGATTCCATTGCCATTGCAATCCAAGAGCAGGTGTATTAAATTCATCAGATGTAGCGGGAACAGTAACAGGATAGGTTTTGCCAACGTTTGGTTTTTTATAAACTACCACTCCTTTTGTGTTTCCGTCTTTGCCAAGCATAGGCCAGCCGTCTTTCCATTTTACCGGTTCCAGATTAGGAACCCTTCCCAGTGGGCCTCTGTCCTGCATAATGATAAACCACCAAGTACCATCCTTGAGTTGCACCATACCGCCCTGGTGCAAGCCGTTATTGGGATAGGAAGATTCATCCTGCATAATGATTTTGCTTTCGTAAGGCCCGTAAATATTTTTGCTTCTAAAGCACATCTGCCATCCCTCAGTGCCTCCGGCAGGACAAGTGATGTAATAATAGCCATTGATTTTGTACATGTGCGAGCCTTCAACGCCGTAATTACCTGGCAAAGCAGATGAACCCGGAGGAACGGGAATATTTTTATCCCATATCAATTTATCTTCTCCTTTCACAGAAAGTGCGTCATTTGAAAGTTCTGTCAAATACAATTTCCCTTGTCCATGCACTACATAGCATTTCCCGTCATCATCGAAAAACAAGCCTGGGTCGTACAAATACTGTGGGAAGATGGTGCGTGTCCACGGCCCTTTTATGTCTTTGGCAGTGCACATAGAAAAGTGTCCTTTCTCCTTGCCCCACTTAGGAGTACAAAAGCCGACATAAAATAACCCATTATGATACCTGATTGTTGCTGCCCAGGAGCCTCTCAGGTACATACTACCTCCCTGTAATTCATAACGCTTATCCTCTTCATAGCGGTCAATTGCGTAGCCCGCCATTTGCCAGTTTACCAAATCTTTTGATTTTAAAATTGGGCAACCGGGAACATAGTGCATGCTCGTCGAAACAAAGTAAAATTTATCCCCCACACGAATCACGTCAGGGTCGGGCCAATCGCCCCAGAGCAACGGATTTTTATAGGTGCCATTTCCATTATCTGCTTCCCAAACTTTCTGAGAAGTGACAGTCCGGATTTTCATAGATTTCTTCTGCCTCGACTTGCCTTTCGTTTGAGTTTGTCCAACTGCAGTCGTTCCATTAAAACCTATCAATAATAAATAGTAGCTTAATAGATTCAACCATTTTAAACTCTTCATTTATACCAATTTTAATTTATTATTCTATATTCTTTAGCGTTGATAATCACTTTTGCGCCTGACAAATTTTATCTCTTTGGCGACAAGTATATCGCCAGGCCGTTTTCAGGTAAAATATTCCTGTTGATGACCGACCTGCTTTTAAATCAGTGATTTTAATAAACAAGAAGGAATGATGCCGGAGCATATTTTCCTAAATAAAAAGAAAAAGCGCCTTTATTTACTGATATTTTTTTGCCTGTTATATTGCCACGTAAATCAATTGGAACAACGGCTTTCACATGGTTTCCTAAACCCAATTTCACTGTGCAGTTGCCAGAAACACCTGATTGCTCCCATAATCGTAAAATGGTGCCATCGCCATCAGGGTTTTTGCCGTAAGCGGTTACTAAAACGCCGGCTCTTGAAACAGAAAGACCAGTTTTAGTAACAGGTAAATTTCCAGGATTGGCTTCTGCAATCCCTGTCAACAATGGCAATCGCGTTTCCCATCCATATTGATTTAAATTGGCGATTGTCTGCGAGCCTTTATTAATCGGCCAGATACGTACACTTTCTGTCCATGAACCATCCTGCCACAATGGGTAATTGGTATTCCACATATTATTATACAGATTTACAAATACGGATGGAATATGCGGCACATAATCCAGTGAAAATTTCCACAAACCCGGTTCACCAAGGCTTAATAACGGCGCATCTGCAGAAGTAAGCGCCATTCCTGACTTGTCGGGTTCTGTAATGGCTGCGCCTGTTGCTACTGCCATTAAATATCTATTCGTCCCCGGTACAATATCTTTTACCGGATTGACCGGACCACCGAGGCGGCCAAGAGTGAAAGATGGCTTCTTTATATTAAAAGGAAAACAAAGCCATCCCCCTTCCGGAACTTTTTCGGCAGTTTTTGACTCAACTGCCCATTTAATATCCACATATATTGCATCGCGGGGGAAAGTAAATGTGAGTGTATAACCCTTAGCAAACCCATCAGTTGAATCCGATGTTAATACAGCAACATCCTCAATTGCAGTATGAGTAACGTTTATTTTCCAGGCGGTTGGTGTAAAAGCCATGTAGGGCGATTCTGTTGCATTGGGCATTCCGGGTTTACCAAGGTCATTTAATCCCCAACCTTCTTTTATACGGCTATATGCATTGAACCATTTATCTACTTCATTGCTGCTAAAACGCTCATGCAAAAACTGTCCTATCACATATTTCGATGATTGGTCAACCAATTCGCGGCCGGTTGACTTTTCAATTAATGAAATGATACCGCCTTTTTTTAAATCAAAAACCACTTTAAAATAAGGCGTGCTAAGGGTTGTTGACTCATCTTTTGTAACGTTGCCTTCATTCAATTCATTAAACGAAAAACTTTTGTAGCCTGAAGCAGGCACTTCATTCACATAAAAATATTTTCCTTTATCCCATGGATTTTCAATCATCCCCGACCTTTTCCATGGCAATGGATTATAAACTACTAACCGTTTAAGCTGTTTGTTAATTGACGCCGCCAACAAATCAAGGTTTTCCGCAAGTTCGCTGCTTACAATCTCATTCGTGTTGCGGATGTATTGGCGTTTAACGTCATAAGAGTATAACCATTTTCTCTTACTTCCAACTTCAGGATGATGAGCATCACTGTTTTTTAATGCTGCATAGTTTCCATTTGGCGGAAGTGGTTCTGCTGCTGCTTCGGCAATCCATTTCTTCCACTCATGCCCGTAGGAATAGCGGGGGCCATATTCTGCGTTCATTCCCCAGGTATGTTCGCCGTACAAAAGGCTTTGTTCATAAGCTATAGCCAGTTTTGAGGCAACCGGCGCAACGGCTATACCCCACGATTTCATTTGTGTGTGTAATCCATCTAATGCTGTTTCCAGTGGGCGAACATTTCTGGCAATTTTTGTTTCTTCCGGATTGGATTGCAATCCCTGAATCCAGGTATCCGGGCAATCTCCCTTTACAATTGGTAAATCAAGTTTTTCTGCAAGAACGGCTTTTGCAAAATCATCCAATGTAGCGAAATGGATTTTTATACCCGGTAATTCTTTAGCAGCATAAGCTAAAAGCTTATCAATTTCCTGCGTCGTGGGCGGCCCCTGATTATCATTTGTCATTTGCATAGCGAGGTAATTCCTGGCCGGCCAATCAGATGGCGGCTTGATACCAGAGCCATAAAAGCGGGTATAGTTGCATAATATTTTTGAGCCATCGGGACCTTCCCACCAAAACAGTTCGGGGACACGTGGGTACTGGCTGGCAGAATTACACCCCAATTGTAAAAATTGTATTCCTGCGTTTTTCAACGAAGTTGGCAATATCCAGGAATGACTCGGCACATCAGCCATCTTCGCACTGATGGCCAGTGGAACATTATATTTCCTCGAAATTGCAGAAGAGAAACCCAATCCACGCACTAAGTCTTCAATATCCAGGGATTCTGTCTGCATCGTAAATGGAAGCCCATCCGCGACAAGACTTCCTTCCTTTATCGCTTTTTCAATTCTTAGTTTTCTTTCAGGGGTTTGCAACGGGCCAAGCATTTGAGCCTCTAAAGGCCAACCAGCGACATTCCACGAAAAATGTTTCTCTTTGGGTTGCTTTTCATTATTTTCAATTAGCATCAAGGCATTGTCCATCATTTCTTCCCGATATCGCTTAAATACATTTTCAGGCAGATCGGTAAATCCCAGGTCGAAGTGCGTTCTAAATACAACCCATATATCGGTTACTTTTGAAGAATCGGGGTTTGATTGCGCTGTGACTCCCGGCACGAGAAAAAAAATTATGGCAACAATACAAAAACGTAATCTGGATAAATGCAATCTTAGCCAAAGAAATGAAGTTTTATAATTCATTTTTTTCATTTTAAATATAATTATGAATTGTGACTTATTTGTAAACATCAGCTTTTAGAATATCATCAACAACAACTAAATTGACCCTCTTTGATGTTATATTCACCTTAATAATTAGTCGGAAGAGAAAATGGAATTAAAGAATAACCGTTATTATTCTTGTAAAACCGTTCGCAATTCAACTGAGATATTTATTATAGCGATAAATTTACCCCAATTGTTTCGCCTGCTTTTACTTTTACCTTTTTCCACTTTAAAAAATCTGTGTATCCCAGTGGATGTTTTGCTTCTTTCGATGTTTCTGTAAAGATGGATACCTCAGCATCATAAGGTGTTGGATTTTTTATGGAAAGGGTAATAACTCCTTTACTATTCTTCATTTTCTTTACTTTCACCTGATCGAAAACAAACATTTTATCTTTATCTGTCTGCACATAAATGCCGGGTATTTCCAGGCTCATTAGCATACCGTTCAACACTGTCCATCCGTTATCGCCATTATATAATTTTCCAATCGCATCGTATCCTTCTGCGTCAGATGTTTGAACTCGTTCCATAGAGCTCCCCCATTTGGTGCCTCTTGTACTATCCTTTACCACTGCCGACACCGTAGCACGGCCAGGAAGTTCCACTTCTTCGGTATGGCCGTTCAGAATATCGCGTAGCAGTTGCGCATATTTTGTTTCGCCAGTGGTCCTGTACAATTTGAACAAATAATCGCCGGAGGAAGTACAGATGCCCGGCGCTGCATGCTTGTTTTGAGCGCTTGCCCATACGGCGCCGGTACTATGTGCATCGAAGCTATTTAAATCGGAACCGGGTGGAAATTCATAATTGTAAGACATGGTCCATGTAGAGCCTAATGCCGCCTGAACCGCTGCTTTCGAAAGCCATTGCTCATGACCGGTAGCCCAATATAATGCCATGAAAGATTCAAGCAATTCAAAGGCCGACTCAGAATCAGCGTCCTGACTGATGTCGCCACAATTTCCACCCGTTAAACCCAATGTTTCGGTAAAGCGATGATAATAGCTTTTTGCAATTTCCTTTGCACAAGTAAGAAATTCGGGTTCATTAAAATACTTAGCTGCCAAGGCTAACCCTGCAGGGGCAACGGCACCGGCAGTAGAATTGAAAACAAGCACTTGCCCCGATTCGGGATCAACATACTGTCCTAAATCACTATTCTTTTTCCAGGTATTTACAAAAGCCCAGGCTAGTCTTTTTGCCGCTGCTTCCCATGCCGGTTTTATTTCACTGTCACGGTTTAAGGCTTTGTAGAGCATAAATTGTTTACAGAACCAAAACAAGGCATCAGCATTTTTGCGTACCATCGCCGATGAAACAATATTCGGGTATTTTAGTTTCAATTCTGGGGACAAGCCTCTCTCCGGCACAAATGTTTTTCCGTTATCAATCACGCCATAGAAGTAGCCGCTTTTTCCCTGCATTTTATTTACCACAAAATCTATCGTATTTGCTACCCTTGAAAGGTGGAGCGAATCGTTTAACGACAGCATTGGATACGTGTCCATCATGCCTCCAATCCAACCCAACTGGAAGCGGGTATCATTGCCTTCCGGAAAATAAATGGAAGCATAAGGCGCATCATGAAAATGCCCTTTGTCCATCAACTGTTTTGAGTATCTAAAAATAGCGCTCATGGGCGCCACATAATATTGTGGTGTCTGACCCAACAATGCTTTACGTTTATTCATCCAGGTATCAAGGAAGGCAGGAATATTCTTTGCAGGAAATGAATAAACGTATAATTTCATCGTCACTTCTTCTCCTTCTTTCCAATTATGCGCTTTGTCGTGGCTTTCTCTAAAATCTCCAAAACCCGCTACATATTTTCTCACTCCTGGTGCTGTAAGTGAGAAAATTGCTTTGCTCCTGTCATTATTTTCTTCTACCATTAAACCAGTAACACCCAATTTGGTTTTGGGCTGGGTCAATACAATAAAACCACGATTTTTTTCTTTTGAAAGAAAACAGATGGCAGGAGTAGCGGTGCTCCAGGTAAGCAATTCAATCTTCGAAGGTTCATTCTCATGTAATGCAAGTCTTGGGTCATCAGAGAAAGTAAGTGGCAGATTTTTGCTGAAATACATATAAGGTGGATAAGGCGGCATATAGCCACTTTTCAAAACAGGAAAGCGGTTGCCATCATATACTACTCCGGGAATAAGCACATAATTGCCAGTGCTCCAGTCTGAGAAATCGAAATTTACTGCAACTGAAGCACTATTTTCCATTCCCTGTTCCAGTTTAAATTTTACCTCCAGTTGTAAGGATCCGTCTTTCATTTGCCGTAGGGAATTGATGGTGTATTTCCAAACTGCAGTTCCTGTTTTCAGCATGCCTTCTCCAGGTTTAGAAGCAGGAATATCTAATTTCTCTTTCAGGTTATTTCCATCATATTTCCAAACTTCAAATGATGCCATTCCACTCAAACCCTTAAGTGCATCGTTCAATATGATAGGATTGTTCTGCGCTGTTAGTGAGCTATATAGAAACAAAAGAAAAATCTCCATTATAAGTTTCTTTACTGGCATATATTTTTGATTTGTGTCGTTAAAGACATTTATTTTACCATTACTTCAGGCAATCAGCATTCTGTTCGAATAAATGTTTTATTAATAGAAATAAAACCAATCCAAGTCCAACGGCTTATTCAAAAACCCTTTGAATATCAATGTTACAGCTTGTTTTCCCTTTACTATCTGATTAAGGGGTGCAGTAACAATTTGATAAGATTGAACTTTGTCAAATGCCTTTATTTCCAAGCCTGCTACCTTTTTTCTTTTCACTCCATTATTTACCCAAACTTCTATTTGCCCTTCGCCATGAACACCTAATGTTTTGAAGCGCACATTTTTAAATCCTTTTCCAAACTGAATATATTTGTATGCTGCGGTATCTCCATTTTCCAGATTTGCCAATTTTCCAAACCACAAATCATCCGATTTAAAATCCTGTGACCGGGCATTGCCACTCATCTCGCAAGCCCATTCAGCCTGTATTTGCATATTAGCAGGAAGAGGCCCCGACGCGCCTTGCGATGTCATTTCCACTTCAGATATAGTACCGTCTTTTTTTATATTGATGGGTTCGATACACGCTTTTCTAAATTGCTTTACACCACTGGTAGGCCGATGATAAAATACATACCACCGCCCATTAAATTTTTGAATAGAACCGTGATTGTTTTCTATTACCGGATTTGAACCATAGTTATCGATGATTATACCTCTGTAATGAAAAGGCCCCATAGGTGATTGGCTCGTTGCGTAAGCAAGCGAAGTGCATTGATATCTCTTATTGTGACGGCCACCATAGGCATACACGAGATAATACAGCTTCCCGATTTTACGGACACAAGACCCCTCATTGAAATAATTCTCATTGTAGCTACCCGCAAGACAATTGGTAATTGTTGCCGTATCAATTTCACGCATACGGGGTTTAAGCTTTGCCACCTTGGGGGCGCCCTGCCCCCAATACAAATATCCCTGCCCGTCATCATCAATAAACAAAGCCGGGTCAATTTGGTATGCACCTGTTATATGCGTTCCTTTTTCATAAGGGCCCCACGGCGAAGTTGCAACAGCAACGCCCTCTGTAAGAGTTGCACTCGGCATTCCGTAATACAGATAACAAGAGTCTCCTTTTGATACCCAATCCGATGCAAACAACAACTCATTTGAATATGGTACTTCATCATTCTTTCCCTTAGAGCTAAAGGTATTTGTTTCTATATTCCAGGTTCTGAGATCACTCGTAGATAATATATCATAAGAATGGGAACACCAGTATCCATCGGACTCATCCAATGAGCCGAATAAATATAAACGGCCATCTTTTCCCACATATGCTTCAGGATCTGCAATATACACGCCTGGTGGCACAATTGGATTTTGCGCAATGGCCTTCTGCATTATTACGATAAATAACAACAACAATAATAAAGAGAAGATATGCTTCATTTAGAGATAAATTGTAATCGTTCTTACCAAACTTTAATTTTTTGTTTTCCAAAAACTTTTATTTCAAATGGCCCTGGCGAGGGATTTACAACATTCCTTTTCTTACCCATATAATCGCTATCAATGCTGACCCAAGAACCATCAGGATTTTCAAATGGAAGGTTTGGAATAATTGCTTTAGTAAGGGTCTTGGTGGTCACGAGTTTGTGTTTCTCCGTCAGCCACTTTTTATCAAAAGATATTTCGAGATAGATATTCTTATCTTGATTTGACAAACTAACGGAAGCATCAAAATCACTATCTACAGAAACATTCATTTCCATAGCAGTATGTTCTTTATATTCCTTCATCTGCTTCTCTGCATTTTTATTCATTTCACCAAATCTATCCTGTCCCTTATTTTTTATAGGCCTCACTGCTCCTTTGGTATAAACATTTCCATCAAAAACAACAAGCAGCAAAGCATTACTGTACTGGCTCGCATCTCCGCCATTGACAAACAGGTTGTTGATAAATTGAACATCCCCGCTGGGATTATCGTGAAGCGCTGCTACATAAGTGGAATGAGGCTTCATGTATGGTGTCAATCTTGCATCATAGTGTATAACGTCTATTTTACCTGCGAATAAATTATGTACAAAAGCAGCGCCGCTTGAGTTCATTAAAAGATTGTTTTTCGATAATAAAATATTATTACTTACCAGCATCGGCCCGTGATCTACTTCCAAAAAGATATCAGTTGAATTGTCATTCATTAAATTGTTTTTTATCTGCGCCCCTTGCGCCATCCAATCAAGCCAGATGCCGGCAACGCCTCCTACACGAAAAATATGATTTTGCTTTATTTGTACATCTACTGCTCCATGAAATTTTATTCCGGCCATTTCTGCACCGGAAAATAAACGATGTACGTAGATATCGTGAATGGTATTTCCCTCAATTGTACTGAAAGAACAGCCCATACTGCCTACAATGCCGGTTTGTTCGCAATAAGCAATCGTGTTATTGCGGACAATATGACCACCAATGGTACCTTTATTCCAGCCAAAAGCCAGCGCTCTTTTGATGGTTCCTACATATCCTTCTGCCGATTCGGTGTTTTTGTTGTCATATTCATCGCCATATTTGCCTAAAGAAATACCTGAACATTTGGAGTATTGAATAATGTTGTTTTCAATAATCCACCCACGGCTCCAATGTGTACCAATCAATCCTTGCTGTTCTGCCGTTGGGGGCGCCCAGTTAGTAGCGGCCTGCTCCATAATAAAGCCACGGACAGTAATGAAATTAATGAACGGTTTGTCAGGATAAAAAACCGTTGGACGAACATTAATTTCTACCAAATCTTCATTAGGATCGGCGTTTTTAAATTGTGCCCAAATAGTTGTCGTGGTTGAATCTGCTTCTGTCCACCACAATGGATTTTTTATATCAGCATCCTGCATTACCTCCTCCTTTTTTGCCGCTTCCATCAGCCAGTCTCCATTCAGGTAAACGGCTCCTCTATGATACTGCCGCCCTTTAGGTGTGGGATCAAACCAATCGCCATGAATCAATTCTTTGTAAGGATTAAAATCACCGAAAAATGTATTCGGAATTTTTACTTCCCACGTATCGTTTTCTATTTTTTTCCATCCCTTTATAATTTCTGAACCTTTTATTACTACTTTTTCGCCAGGGGCTGCTTCATAAACAATCCTTTCGGCGTTGGAATTACCTCCGCGTGGAGGTGTAATTTGTTCACGATAAATTCCGGCGTGAACAAGCACGGTATCTCCGGCCATTGCTAAATTGGCAGCGGCAGAAATAGTTTTCAATGGGCTTGCTTTCGTGCCAGCATTTGCATCGTTACCATCTGCTGAAACATAATAGGTTTTGTGTCGTAAGGTATAAGATTTTTGTTGTGCTGAAACAGCCACACTGCTTAAAACAAACGCCGCGACCAGGAGGTTTTTCATAATTTTTTTCTTGTTTAATTAATAATTCAGCGGAGGTTACTTAGCTATATCTTTTTCTCAACAATTCCATCATATACACATTCACATCCCACTGATTGCAAATGGGCGTTGATGTTCCGGGTATATGCACCATGTATGGATATGGCCCAAACTCCGGGGTGATGGTGATGGCACATTGTTCCTTTTTCTTCCGTTCTACGATTTTATCCCACCAGTTCAAGTGCACATTTACTGCATGTTGCCATTCTTGTACCCGTGGATCGGGAACCTGCGGCCCGCAGGGATAGCCTACTCTTGCATGAAAATGCCCGGTACGATCAATAGCGAGTTGCACCGTTTTTTGCTGATCTTCCAAATACGATTCTGATACACAAACCCAATGCGATATATCGAGTGTAAGCGTTAAATCCGGTATTTTTTCAAGATATTGTTTAGTGACATGCGCTGCAAATGAAAATTTATTCCGGTGCGTTTCATGTACGATTTGAGTGCCCGTTTGATGACTCACTTTTAATGCAGCTTCTATCAATGAGCTATTTTGCGCCAAACTGAAAAAATCTTTTCCAGTTTGGGAATTGATTTTTACGCAGGGTAGTGCTTTTATTTTCTCAAGCCATGCACAGTACAAATCATAATGTTTTTCGAAGTTGGCTTCATAAGTATCATAATGTTGTATAATGATTTGTAGTTTATATTTTTCCGCCGTATTCCATATTTCCTGAAATTCTGCATCGATAGTTGTTTGTGCAATTCCAACCTCAAAACCATCATAGCCGGCACTGCTCACATTCTGGCAAAATGCTTCCCAGCTTAAGTCTTCGCTTCCCCAGCGGGGGCAAAAAAAATCAATTTTCATAAAGATTTACCCATTTATTTTTATTTTCAATACTTCCGGCCGCAGGTAAGGTTTGTTGGCTTCAATGATTCCTTTCCATGCATAAGGGTCTTCTCCGGCAACCATAACGATGTCCCTTAAATCCTCAGTCGGCGCCAATTTTCCATCCTGGTCCCAGGGCAACATAGATTCGGCGCTCATATAATGGTTTACCAATGCCGTCCGGAAGGAATCTGAAGTCTTATTGCGTTTAGAACTGTGTAAAGTATATCCATTGAAGAAAACCACCGAGCCTTTTTCAACCTCAACCGGTATCGGGCCATCAGCGCCATATTTCGATGCATCAATGGTGTCCACATCGGCATATTCATCACTATGATTATCCACTCTCCGCATCATATAGCCGGGCCGGCCAGGAATAATCCAGAGGCATCCATTTTCAATGCTTGCATCATCAATCGCTATCCACACACCCGTGAGCGAGCAGTCTCTTGTCGGTATGTAAAACTCATCCTGATGCCAGGCTTGCCCTGCTTTGCCCGGTCCTTTTACAAACAACATGGACTGCATACATTTTACATTTGGGCTTATGATGCTTGTCAATACATCCACTATTTTTTGATGCGATAGATATTTATGAATAATAGAAGAGATTTTATGAGGAAAATGTATGGCCACATATTTTTTCAGAACATTCTCATCAGATTCATTCGCTTCTACGGACAACATGCCTTCCACGTTTCCTCTTTCACCACGGAAGATAGCGGAGGTCTCTTTTTTCAGTTCATCAATTTCGGCGATGGACAGAAGCGCGGAAGCTACCAAATAACCATACTCTTTGTAAAAATTAATATTCTCTGGGCTAATACTGCCATTTTTTATATAAGCGTCTTCTTTTTTCATGTTATTTATTATTTATAAAATGAATAATGTTTCAATATCTTCAAGCGACCTTCCTTTTGTTTCTTTTACTTTAAAGAACATATATGCAAAAGCGATTGCACAAAAACCAGCATAACAAAACATAGTAACAGAAACGTCCAACTGCTTTGTCATGATGGGGAAGCTAAGTGTTACGGCAAAGTCGGCCAGCCACAACGAAAGCGTGGCAATGGATAATGACAGGCTGCGAATGAGATTAGGGAAAATTTCAGAAAGATAAACCCAAACCACTGCACCCATTGTAGCGCCAAATGAAGCGACATAAAGTAACATAAATACAAGTACGATGTAATTATCAAAATAACTATAATGAAAACACAGGCCGACCGCCGTCAGCGATAATCCCATCAACACGCTGCCAGTCAACAACAGTTTACGCCTTCCTATTTTATCAACCAAACCAATGGCCACAAACGTAGAAATCACATTTACCATACCGATGATAATGGTTTGGAATAATGATGAGCTGCTGCTTATTCCGTTTTCTTTAAAAATAACCGGTGCATAATAAATGATTGAATTGATACCGGTTATTTGTTGAAAAACGGCAATCAAAATACAGATAAATAGCACAGGGCGATAAGCTTTTGTAAGTAACAGCTTCAACATTATGCGATGTTTATGATGAAAACTCTTTTCAATATCCGACAGTTCTTCTTCAACCGGCAAACCTGATGAAATTTTTTCAAGAATATTTGTAGCCTCTTGTTTTCTTCCTTTCATTATCAGCCGAAGCAATAGCAGGAAAAACAATAGCGAAGGAACAGTTTGAGATGCAAACATCCATCTCCAACTGTTTTCGCCCAGGTTATTTAAAAAGTAGTTGATAAAATATGCCGCAAGAATACCTACTACAATGGCCATTTGATAACATGCCACGAGCCTCCCGCGCCATTTTGCCGGAGCCATTTCGGCAATGTACATTGGAGACACCATGGCTGCGGCGCCTACACCCAGGCCACCAATAAGACGAAACAAAATAAACACAGATACAGGATGCGACATTCCGGCTCCAATGCCCGAAATGGCAAATAATATAGCGCATATGATCAGCGATAACCGGCGGCCATAGCGGTCGGCTATTTTCCCAGCGAACATTGCCCCAACAGCACAGCCAACCAGGATTGAACTTACCGACAAGCCCAGCATGTGCTCGTGCATAGAAAAGTATTTGCTGATATAAGGGATCGTACCGGAAATGATAGCTGTATCGAAACCAAACAATAAGCCTCCTAATGCTGCCACGCCACAGGTAAGTAAAATAAATAACCTGTTGGGCTTATTCGCCTCGTCAATTTTTTTAAGAGTGATAATTTTTGCTGTTGAAGTATTCAAAATAGTAGGTTTCGGTGATTAATAAGTTTTTGTTTTAATTGTTGGAATGTTATCTGTCAGGGCTTTCATTGCCGGATCCCGGTCATCAATCAACAGAGGAAAAAACCGGCTGGTGAGCAACCGGTCTTGCGGCATATCCGGGAAACTGGAAAGCGCATCGAGGCGTTCATATCCGGCAGTATTCCTCATTGTGTCATGTCCCATGGCATTAATTACAATAGCATGAAAAAGCACTTTGTTGGGATCCTCAGATTCGTTACTCTCGTAATGGTAAAACAATTTCCGGTCTTCTTTATTCCCATGTTGCAGGCGCACGAGTTCTTCGTTTAATGCATCTACCTGTTTATGATTCAATATTTTGATGCCGGATAGATATCCATTATCCCTAAAAAATTCAATCTGATCTTGAGTAAGCACAAATTGCTCCCATTCCGCAGCATTTCTGGGTTGTTCAAACAAAGTGCTAATCGGGCTGCTATAGTTAGACAAGTCTAATGAAAGCTCAGGATTTTTGTTTTGCATATTAAATTAGAATTGCGTTTTACTCAATATTGTATAAATGAGGTATCTAACCCGCTTACTTCTTTTCAATAATAATAATACCGCCCTTACCAACCGGAACCGTTATGTCATCCAAAGTACGATAAAGATGCTCCTCCTGAAAATTTTGAATTGAAGGCGCTTCCACACTTACCTGATCAGGGTTCAGCTTTAATTCTTTCCAATTAATATCAAGTTTGACACGAACATCCTCTTTGGCCCAACTGGCGTATGCAATTAGTATCTTATCCGCACGTCGATACATCGTTACCTTCACATCATTGTTATTACATTTAACAGGGAGATTCGGATCCCAATAGCCCATCATTTTAGCCTCTTTGATTCCGAATTTATCCCATACTTTCCAAAGGGCGGACGGGTCACATCCCAACCAGCCCAGCCGTGAAGTCATGCCATATACCATTCCTCTGTATGCATTGCCACAGCCATTAAGCATTTCTCCAGACAATCCAAATGGAATTCCGGATATTTCTACCAACCAGTAATTCGGATTCTCATTGTAATTATACATTTCTCCCAGCCAAAGGCTATTTATGTAAGGGAACAGTTCCATATATTGGTTTGCAGGACTGTTTAATCCATAAGTCGGAGTGAAATTATTGCCGGAATGAAGATCAATAAGGCAACTATCTGCGGACCTGTCCAAAACTTTTCGAACACGTTTCATTATTTCACGGTCATACCCAACGCCATCAAGGTAAATACCTCTGATTCCTACGTTTTTTACAAGCCAGCCAAGACCCTCTAAATAGTAATTGTGCCACCGCGATAATCCTTGTGTACGAATGGCCATGTCCATCTTCCCACAGTCCAGCGGAGTATGCCAGGCAGCGTCATAATTCGTACGCAAATGCTCTACAAGCCATGATCCGCCAGTGGAATAAAGGTTGCCGCCGGTTCCGTCGTTGGCGAACTGGTCAGCAATTTCGGACCCCATGCCGGGTGTATAAATTTCGTTGCCGAGACTTCGTAAAGGCCAGAGTTCGGCCGCATGATTACTCAATTCCCTGACCGTATAATAAATTTTGCAGCGAATACCTTTGGCCCATGCTGCCGTAATGAACTTTTTTAAAGTATCAGTGGCTATAAATGGATAATTAATGTACGGATTCAGGATATTCCCCTGGTGAATATTCATAACGTTTGCACCTTTTTCAACAGCTTTTGATAACCAGTTATCCACCGGTGGGTCCGATTGAAAATATCTTTCACTCCAATGGTTTTTATCCAAAAGTTTTAGGGGCGTAATCAGGAGCCCGAAGTTGAAATGCAAAACCTCGCCTTCTCTTAAAGCCTTTCGTCCGGTAAATGCTTTAAATAAAAAACTATTTCCCTGGTCATACAAGGTGCAACCACCTAAGCCAGCATTACTCCAATCTTTATAAGGCCCTGTTTTGTCAAAATTGGTTACTGCCCAGTCCGCAAATTCATTCTTCAGTTTGCATTGAAGGCCTGCATTTACATCTCCAATCCATACCATATTATTTGCCCGTGATGTGTCCCATTTCCAATCCCATTTTTCAGGACGCAGGCCGCCTTTAAATCCCAATCCCATCATATAAGTCGCAAGAGGTTTCGCGTAAGGAATCAGTAATTGCATATCATTAAGAGTCATTGCCTTGCGGGCAGTCAGTTCTACCTGGTAATTGATATATCCATCACACTCCATTTTTGCATAAATCTTCATTTGCGCACCAGGCCTTGTTTCGATTGTAGTCCAACTCACAGCGCCTGACGTCTTTTCTGTAATCATTGGCGTGGTTGATTTCCAGGTAAGTTCTTTTCCGTTTTGCAGCACCACTAACTTTACCGGGGCAGCGATTATATCTTTTTCAATACCATCAACCGCATCATTACTTCCGGTAAACGAACTGGTTATTTTATCAGGCAAACCATATTTGTCAAAATGAATACTTCTGCCCAATACTTTTACAAGATGCTTATTTAATTCCACGGGAATGTAAGGTTTGAAAACGCTGTCGTCAAGGCCGATTTTTGAATCCAGCCAATTAAGTCTTGCCATTCTAAAAAGATCATCATAGCCTCTGTTTGCAATTATTTTGTCAATAATATTTATGCGAATATTAACCAGCCTTGTTTTAACTCCATCAGCCGAAACAGCGACGGTGCCTATGTATACGCCCGGGCTTGCATCTTTTTTAATATCAACTCCAACCCATAACGCCTGTACATGCCCCTTCACTATATTCACTTCTTTTGTAAATGCTTTGCCCAACCAGTCATTTCCCTGAAGATTGAAACACCGGATTGAAGATGCATATATTTTCTGTCCATCATTTTTCACAAGGCCTGAGAAATTGAGTTGCACATGATTCAAATTTTTAAATGCGGCAAACACACCAATTTGGTAGGCATAAAATTCATTTCTCATTGCAGTGCCTGAGAATAAGTCATCTTCTTTTCCTGCGGCCCAACTTTGGGGAATATCCGAGTCCATTCGTATTGGATATTTTCTGTCTTCGGGAAATACAAGGAAATCTTTATCGGCATTATGTTCCTTCAACGCTTTCACTTCTTCTCTTGTCGCAACAATTTCCATTGGATAAAAACTATTAAAGTCATTAATGGATTCGAATCGCACAACTTTGGCTGAAGGAAACTGTTCAGTATTTATATCACCTGCGATTCCGTGTATTTGTTTCCAAACCGGATCATACCGATCAGCATAATCAGGATAAACTGTGTTCGGAAAGTACCAGCTTCCGGTAGCTTTAAAGGGCATATAGTAGAGGTAATAAATTCCTTTACCCGAAGAAGGCTGAAAAATGAAATCACCATATTCCCTGTTGGCTTTAATTCGATAAAAGTTTTCAACTCTTTTGCCGGAAGCAGCATCCACAATAATGATGGCCTTGTTTTCAGGATTATCTTCCCTCCGCCATGGTATGTGAACCCACACAGCGTCTGAATCCTGCAGTACCTTTATCACAGCCCGGTGATTGCCAAGTTCCTTTCTATCCCAATTGCCAGTGCCGTCATAAGAAATTTTCTGGGCAAGCAATGCTCCACCAGGTAGAAAAAAAACTAAAGCCAATAAACCTGTTAATTTCAGGATTTTTATGCAATCCATAATCTTATATATTTAAATATATTTAAAAGGTTGCGGGGTAAACGTAGTAGAATTTCAGTTTCTGATTAAAACGGATGTTTTAAAAAAATTGCCGTGATTCACACTGGTTAACAAAAATAAAAATAGCGGTTATTTGTTTGTTTACTACATCCTTCATTTTTTTAAACCAATTACTTAATACCCGTTGAAAAATATTTTTTTCTAATATCCCTTTGCTCTTTTAAGCATTACCAAAAAATCACTTCCTGATGATTTTACTTCAGACAATTTCCATGTATTATTATCAATTTGTTCCAAATGAAACTGCCGGTTAATGTTTGAGAGCATTTTCTTTACAGTTCGTGGAAATGCATTGGCTGCTCTTGCATTTTCCCAGGTACGTATCGCTTTGAAAATCTCATATTTTTGCGGGCACGCTTCCACGGATGATTGTGATAGGTCTAGCACGTAGGTTACTCCCGATCCTACGGAAAGGGCCTCAATATTTTCATAATCCTGTACCGTTGAAGTTGGCGTCAGGGAGAAATTACCACCAAAAGTCGAAGGAAAATAGTTGCCAAACGTTACATTCCTCAAATCTTTCCCTTCTATCCCCCAACTCCTGGTCTTGTTATTGTACATGTGCTCCCCGCCACCCACATTCCAGATGCTGTGATAATACCAACTGCCTCCGGACAACGTCGCGCCTGTTACCCTGACCAAGCCGATGCCATTTCTGCGGACAGCAGCAAATAACCGCCGGTAAAACCGCTTAGCGGAATATTCGCCATATCCCTGGTAAAACAGTCCCTCCTCGCCATCGAAATCAATATAATGCATTCCCTGTTTTTTAAACACGTTGGCGTAATAGTCCGCATACTGATCCTGAAGGAAGATATCCGGCACCAGCCCGCGATAGCAATTGGTCTGTAATTTATAGACCGTGCTCCCGGCGTTGTGTGCCGCCGCCGCAGTGCCCCAATAGCCCCGTTTTACATGGAGCAAAGTATAAGGTTGGGTTTTTGTTACACCCATGTAATGAATCAGCTCCTTACCAATTTTAATGATATTGGCGTCTGCAGGATGCCCTTCCCAGCCGGCAATTTCATCAAGATAATCGGGATTGTCAATCACAATAGCGGTATCGGCAGCATCAATGTTTTGTTTTAGAATCCTTTTTTGGAGGTAACATAAACTGTCGTTCGGCACGGGACTCACATCGCTGCTGATTCTATGCTGTAAAAAATTCTGTAGTGTATGCAGCCCGAATACGATTCCTTTTGCATTTGATTCATCCGTAAGCACACTAATCGGTTTCTTACCCGACGCGAAAGGTATTGTTAGCGGAATATTCCCGTTATCGCTTCTGTTAGGATAGTATTCACCCAGGCTCCAGCCTTCAATTCCCTTAAATCCGAGCTGCGCCGTATAGCTCACAGCGCTGTCGTAAGTCTTCCCATTCCATAAAACATCAGGCACATAACGGGCAGGATCTTTCACCCATTTGCCATTCAGCACAGGATATGGCAATTCCTCCGATAAAACAATGTTACGGATTATCGTCATCAGGGCAATGGTATCCGGTGCACCCCACAATGCCACCTTAGAACCAATATAATCCACCCCCGGAATGGGTTTCAGTTCCTGGTGCACCGGCTTATTCGCTCCCATTTTCGGCATCAGGGAAAAGAAAATATTTTTCGGTTTCTGCCTGTCAGTTGCATGCTGTACGATTGATATCCGCCCCATACTATCTACGCCCGCTGCATTGCCATACATAATCCGGTAATACTCTTCAGGATGTGAATAAAAAGCTACATCGCTGATGCCATTTCCCCCGATTGTGAAAAATTGTCCTTCATGCAAATCCGGCTGTAGTGGAAAACGCTTTGTATCAGGCGAATGGATAAGGTATTCAAAAGGAGCAATACCTCCTACGGTGGTTGCAGATCCGCCAGTTGTTGCATCATTGAGAGAGAGCAAGCCTATTGCATAATTTACATCGACGCTTGTGTCCCTTGCCACTCCCAACATCTCACCCAAAATATTGGTAATGCTGGTATGAACAGGCCCCCATTGGATGTTGTCAATCCCCTTCCTGCCAGCAAGGGAAAGCAATGTCAGCCTCAGGTATTTTTCATTTTTTGGTTCAATCAGCACAGTTGCTGCAGCGCCGTTTGCATATCGTAAAATCATTTTCCTTGTGGCAGCATTATAAGTAGCTTTCAGTGGATAATAATACTGGTTTTCTCCGGAATTATAAAGACAAAGCAACGGCGAAGGCTTATCGTCGGGACTGAATTCCTGGTTTGGCTGAACCGTTGCATTCTTCATGCTGGTAATATAGCCGTTGCCATTGATGTGGATTTTAAAATAAGCTGTGTGGAAGTTCCACTGGGCGAAAACAAAACCGCTCATGGCCAGGTATATTACAAGAAACAAGCTCGTTTTTACTGAAAATCTTTTTTGCATCTGTATGATATATATTTTATTAACAAAGAGTTTGAAAGGCAGAAACATTCCTTATGAAACATGTTTCTAAAATTTAAGGCACAAAGGGATAATTTTTATCACGGGATAAAATCAAAGGTGCATGCGTTATCAACTTGTTGGTAAAATGATTTCCGTTTCCATCTTTGAGGTTTCCGTTGTCGTCCGTTACATACAGCAGCCAATGGTTGGCATCTCTCTGTTCCAGATGATAATGATTGTTCCTGTCCCTCATGGATAATTTAATCTTCTTGGGGAATGCATTGGCTGCACGGGCTGATTCCCAGGTGCGAATGATATTAAAGTAAGCCGACTTTTTTTCGCTTCCAAGCGATTCTACTTTTTTTATACTTAGTCCCAATGCATACGTTGCATCCCATCCTACCGTAAAGCATTCGAAATGCTCAAAATGAGAAATGGATTTAAAATCTGAAATACCCGGCCCCTGGGTGGATACGTTATAAAAATTGGCATAATAATAATTTCTCAGGTCTTTTCCTTCAGAGCCGTTATGGCCAGGAGTATAAGCGTTATTCCAGGTTAGATTATTGCCATCGCAAAGGTATCCGTTGTTCTGAGCGGTAATAAAAAACCACCCTTCATAGCTCAGTCCGCCACTCATGCTCCTTATGACCGGTGTTCCCATTTCCTTTGCTTTCTGATACATTCTTTTCAGAAACATCATGCTTTCATAAGGGGGATTCCACATACTGCCGATTCCACCATCAAAATCAACGTAACCGCCCCATTTATGAGCAGCAAGCCCATAATAATCTGCATATTTTGTGATCATGAGATCCACATTGGGATATAATCCGTTGTAACAATTTCTGAGCAACTTGTACACGGTATCGCCGGCCTGGTGGGCTGTGGCAAAAGTCCTGAATTGTCTACGCTTCACATCGGTAAGGGCAAATGGCCGGGTTTGCGAAACCGGATTAGCGGTACTTAAAATTTCATGGCCAATCCTGAAATAATTGATCTTATCATCCTGCGGTCCCGCATACGAGCCCATATCCGCAGCTCCCCAAAAAGCAGTATCTGTTACAGGCAAAGTGGTATCTTCCTGCGTAACCGGCCCGGTGAGAACTGTTGTGTTGCAATAAGCAAGACTGTCGCTGGCATAGGGGCTTACATCGGTCTGATCAATATTATTGAAAGTATTATTCAAAAATAATGACAAGGTATGCGCTCCAAAGAAAATATTTGGCCGTCCATAACGGCGAATAAATTCTTCTGGCGACACTTTCCTCCCTCCGCTCAACGGAATTACCGGAAGGTCTAATTGATCCGTATTTGGATTGGGATAGAACAATTGGTTATAAATTTGTTCATTTTGCACGCCAGGGTGGCATCCCCACTGCTCTGCATAGGAAAAAACGGAATCACAGTCTCCGTACCAGAACATATCCGGGCGGGCAGACGCCGGATCTCTGATCCAAACACCACGCTCATCCGTGATATACGGCATCCCTTCGTGGATGATCATCGGCTTCAGTACGGACATGAGAGTGCTGTCGTCAGGCGAGCCATACAATCCGACGGAAGATCCGATAAAGCCGGTATTCCCTTTATTCTGCGGTGTGTTTATCCAATGCCGGAAAGGCTGACCAGCATAACCCGGCAGCCCGGAAGTGTACAATGTATCTGCAATCGTAGCATTTTTGGAATGGTATAAAATTGTGATACCGCCGTATGTCGTGTCAGGCAACGCTGCAGTTCCCGCCAGCACACGAAAATATTCTTCCGGATGACAGAAGAAATTCACATCATAACCACCGAAGCCGCAGAACGGAAACCGCTGTCCTTCCCGTATTCCGGGAGGCAGCGTAAACCGCGACGGGTCGGGATTATGAACGATGGATTCTCCCCCGTAATTATTAATCACCTGCGGAATACCAGGTGTGGTTATGCTGTCCAGGCCAAGGACGCCAATATCATAATTTACGGCAGCACTGGTATCCCTGGCTACGCCTATCACTTCTCCAAAAAGATTATCAATACCCGTTTTGTAAGGACCCCATACGATAGACTCTAATTGGTTATTATTGTAATGAGTGAGAGATAAAAGTTTAAACTTAATATATTTCCGGTTTGCCATGACAGAAACGGTAGCCGCTTCTCCACCGGGATATGTCAAAACCATTGTTTGGTTGCGCTTATCATAGCGCATGCGTTCAGGATAAACATATTTGTATTTTGAGACCACGGTTCCCGAATTCGTTATCCAGTATTTTTTTAAAAGGCTCATCACCGGCGAAGGATTACCGCCAGGCGAAAATTCTTTTCCCTGGCTTCTGCTGCCTTTTGCAATATTCTTCATGCTGGTGATATAGCCTTTGCCATCGATATTTATTTTGAAATATTCTGTACTAAAGCTATGCTGAGCTAACAGCCGGTTTGCTCCGGCCAGGAAAATTACTAGTAGGAAAAGTGACTTAAGATAAACTATTTTCATGATAATGGTTGGTAGTAGTTTGCTTAAAAAGATGGGAGCTTTGCAGCTCCCACAACCAAAACTACTGCTTAGAGAAAAAACTATTGTAATGGGTCAAAAGTGCCACCCCACTCGTTGTTTTGCTGTAATACACTTGATTCAATAGAAATCTGAGCTGGATTCAAAGCATAAAACCAGTGATTTAGACTGAGGTTAAACTTTTGATTGGCTGAAGCAGAATGATCCAGGTTATCTACAAGCACCGCAGAGAAATTGGCCCGTACCGAAGCAGTCATAATATTATCTGTGTTCGAAGGATATGGCGCACCCACTTTTAACATGGTGAATAAGCCCTGTCTTGTACCCTCACTGTTTAAAATATCAAAACGTTTCCACCTTCTTAGGTCGTTAAACCTGAACCCTTCAAATGCAAATTCTACCTGGCGTTCATTCATATATGCATTGCGAATATCAATCTTTGAAGTGGCGGTGATACCATAAGTTCCACCTCCGGCTTGTATGCCCGCGCGCTGGCGAATCCGGTATAAAGCATTTAACGCTTCAGCCGAATTGCCTATTTCGTTTGCACATTCACCAAAATTCAGAAGCAATTCTGCATAACGCATAGGCGAAAACCAGCTTTTTGCACCGGCAGCTACACCGACCAATTGATTTCTATCTAAAGTAGTATCAAGGCCTTTCCTTTCGAAAAAACCGGTTACACCATTTTCATCACCATTTTGAATAATAGGCGAAATACCCCGAAATGACCCGTCTTTATATGGAATTTCATAGCTTGGAGTTGATGTCGTTTTCCAGGTCCAGGCATTCCAGTAAGTATATGATCTGGGAACAGTCATGCCTATAGTACCTACATCCGGAGTTGGGTACACCGTTCCACCACAATAAATGGTTGCATAAAACCGGTCGTCACGGTTTGTATAAAAATCCGTCAGGAACTGTGCATTATATACAGGATCAGATAATTGAGTTTTGTCAAATTGCATCGGACTGCCATCACGTTTCGGATAAGCAAGCAACATGGGCAAAATAGGCTGATCTCCATTTGTATTGCCATTTGTAAAAGGTAATGGCCTTATATAATTGAAATTCATATAATGATCGGGGTAATAATACTGATTAGCCATAATTTGTTCCTCATTTGCCGAATACCAAATATTCCGGTAGTTTGGCAGTAAGCCAAAATTTGCAGCATCGGCAGCCTGCAAAGCAACTTTAGCAGCGGCATAGGCTGTTTGCCATCTGGATAGGTCATTTGATGGATTGAACAATGGGCTTGCATACCAAAGTAAAACTCGCGCCTTGAAGCCTAAAGCTGCAACACTGTTTATCCGGCCATAGTCGACACCACTGTAACTGGAAGGCAAAACCTGCGCTGCACTATCGAGATCTTTTATGATTTGGGCAACACATTCGGAAGTCTTGTTTCGTGAAACTTTCAGCGAAGCAACATCGCTGCCGTTCTGCGTGTGAAGAATTAGTGGGACACCCCCTACCTGGCTTACCATTCCCCAATAAGCCCAGGCACGCCAAAATTTGGCCTCACCAATAAGACGGTTTTTCAAAGAAGGTGGCAATACAGTAGCGGGTATATTTGCAAGCTGATCGAGAAAATAGTTCGTTTTATCTATATAGGTATAATTAAGGTTCGAATAGGTAGTAGACACATCTAAAATTCCCTGCTGGTATAAACCAAGGTTAACTCCACTTCCATTAATGCCTTCATCGGAGTTGGCACCGTTTCCAAGAGGCCAACCAGGCATAAGGCCTCCATATATATCGCTAAGATAGGCCTTTATAAGGGTAGAATCCGACCAAACGTTCGTTGGATTGATAACCCCAAGATTTTGATAATCCAGTCCTTTTTTACAGGCGTTTAGTACAACCAGCGTGGCAAAAAGGAGCCATTTAATTTTATTTATATATTTAAATTTCATAGTTTTTCTATTTAAGATTTGTGTTTAGAATTTTATACTAACACCTGCATTATATGATTTAACAATGGGGAAAGCCGCGCCACTACCAATCTCAGGATCATAGTAGTTCTTATTGAATTTACTGATTATAAACAAGTTTGAACCCGATACATAAATACGAATGCTGCTGATGTATTTTTTATACAGATTTTGAGGTATAACATAGGATGCACTCAAGAACTTTAAGCGTAAAAAACTTCCATTAGCGTACCAGAAATTACTGTTACTGACAGTTACTGTCCTGGTACCATCATTTGCACTATAGCGTACAGGCAATGTGGCATTAGGGTTTGATGGAGTCCAGGAATTGGAGTACCATTGAGTCCACATCCTGTTCCATTCCACGCCGCCTGCCAGGTCATTGAAGGATTTCAGGTAGCCTACCGAACCATTGAAAGTAGCGGCTATGCTCAAGCCTTTCCATTGCACACCCAGATTCAATCCTAATACTACCGGATCATTATTCTTTCTTACTACTCCATAGTCATAGGCATTGATAACAGAATCACCTTTCATCATTCCTCTCTGGCTTGCCAGGTCTTTATAAACCAATTGCCCTATCTGTGCAGAATACCCATTGAATTTATAACCCGGATGAACTGAATTCCACGCATCCAGATCGGCTTGCGTCCTTATCAGGTGGTCCACTATATAACCATTAAGCATTGTTGTTGTACGGCCATCGCCTACCTGGTTTTGATAATCGTAGGTAACGTTCTGGTCTTTCTCAACATACCAGGCATAACCGTAAGATGCAACAACACCAGCATTAAAATTTACCGCACCAATCCTGTTATTGTAGTTCAGGCTAAAATCAATACCCTGCGCTTTCTCCTTGCCATAGTTTACAGCAGGTAATGCACGGCTGAAAGTAGAGGGTGTTGTTTGGATCCTTGTACCCAAAATATCGTAGGTATAGGTATGCCATAAGTCGAGGCTCGCACTGAAATTATGAAGGAAATTAATGTCAATGCCTATGTTTTTGTTCAGATATTTTTCCCAGGTTATATCCGGATTGGGTAATACACTATATTTTATTCCAGGACTAAGACTTGGCTGTGCGCCAAAGAAAGCATTACTTCCTGGTATGTAAGAATCCTCCCACTGGAAGCCACCGACATTGTCATTACCGGTTAGCCCTGTAGAAACCCTCAACTTCAACATATCTATTCCTCTTACATTTTTAAAGAAATTCTCGTTTGAAATAATCCAGGCTGCTGAACCTGATGGGAAGAAACCCCAGCGCTTATCCGGAGCGAAATTGGCGGAGCCGTCGTAACGATAGGTAAAGTTAGCAATGTACTTATCTGCATAATCGTACACGAACTGCCCAATCCATGATTTACGGCCCGACAGGGCAAAATTACCGTAACTATTACTAATTTGTTTGGTAGGGGTACCGTTGACAACACCACTACCGCCTGTAGATGCCCACCACTGATCAGTAGTATATATAGGGAAGCCATTAATCTTTGCATCTATACCTTCTCCACTTGCTTGAAAGCGTTCATATACCAGTGTCCCATTTACATGACTTTTGCCAAAAGAACGTTCATAACCCAGCTGAAGATCTAATTGGTGATCCTCTGCCCAGGATGCAATCTTCTCCAGGCTTGGGCTTGCAGCAGTCAGACGTGAACCTACTACGCTATCCTGGTCCCAAATAACCGGGTCAGTCTGGTACAATTGGTAATAGGTGTAAGGATGTGTAAATATTTTCTGCTTGTAGCTGGTGTAAGATTTCATAAAGCTGGCTTTTGCAGTCAACCCTGTCAGGAATGGAGCCCGGTAGGTGAGATTTAAATTAATCACCGGCTTAATGTTTTCAGAATTGTTGTAACCGGACAATCCGTCTGCGTCACCGGACCTGTTACCAATCCAAAAATAATCCACAGGTAAGCCTTTACTGGTAAACGAAGGCATATAAGGTTGCCATAGCAGTAATTTCGGATAAGTATCCCCCCCCAGGTCACTCGAGGATGAGGGTGTAGCACTTTGGTTATCATTTAAAGCAACCCCCGCGAACACAGAAAAATCCCTGTTTAGGTCTGCTGTGATGTTTGCCCTAAGATTGTATTTTTTGAAACCGGTATTTTTTATAAAGGCCTCCTGATTTACATATGATCCTCCGATAAAATATTTTACCTTATCGGATCCTCCAGATATGCTCAAATTATGGGTGGTAGTATATGGATTCCTATATACATCATTTATTTGTCTATAACCCTGCCCTTTACCAGAACCAAAATCGTGAGTCGCATAATAGACAGAATCGGCCGGCGTCCACGGGGTATTGGCTGGGCCGCCAACACCTACTCCCCAAATCCTTTCATTGATAGCGCCCCATTGTAAGATGTTGGTTAAGTCCATATTCTTGCCACGAGTATCGTAGCCTGAATTAAAAGAATAGTTAAGGCTTGCTTTTCCGGAGGTACCGCGTTTGGTAGTTACCAATACAACGCCACCTGCACCACGTGAACCATAAGCGGCCGTTGTAGCGGCATCTTTTAAAACCGTTATGTCATCAATTTCATTTGGGCTTAAATTATTAAAATCACCTGATCCGGATATTTTTCCATCGATTACATATAAAACAGGCGCAGCATTCGATGAACTTGCTGTTCGGATGGTGATACCTGGTTGCGATCCCGGAAGGCCATTCGGCGTACTTACAGCTACACCCGCCATGCGGCCAGCCAGCAAATTGCCTGCAGAAGTTGTTGGTAAATCCAGGTCTGACTGTTTCAGTTTTACTGTTGCCACCGATCCGCTCAGGAGTTCTTTTTTCTGAGCGGTATATCCTATAATAACTACTTCATTCATAGTGTTTGCAGAAATATCCATCTCAACAGTTATTTCTTTTTTAGAAACATTAATTGTTTGGGGTTTATACCCCACCATAGAAATTGTTAACCGGCTTTTTAATGGAACATTGATTGTAAAATTTCCGTTTTCATCGGTAATGGCACTTTGGGTTCCATTAACTTGTTGAATGGTTGCGCCAGTTAAAGGCTTACCTTCTTTGGAGTCAACAACTTTTCCTTTAGCGGTAACGGTTGTCTGTCCCTTGGAAGTAATCGAAAGCAGTAGCAAGCAACAGAAGCCTGCAACTAAAAGTAAAATTTTTGGAAAATTGTTCATAACAATAGATTTTGATTTTATTTTTTTTATATCTCCATAATCTTAGTGAAGAGCGAAAGATTGAAATTCAATTATGTAAATCTCCATTTAAATACTTTTGTTAACTACATTAAATTTGATTAGTATTGATGTTATTTTTGCATTATTTTAACTAATGGTATACCTTTGAAGTAAATAAGCTTCCTATGGAGTATATTTATGAAAATTTCACTTTCCCTCCTGATCAGTCCTTTACAATCCGCTCCCAGTTTATTGAGTTAAAAAAATACTCTGAATTCCGGTGCCATGTGAATTATGAAATTGCTTTAATTGATAACTGCTCGGGCAAACGCTTTATCGGAGATCACATAGAAGATTTTAAAGGTTCTGAACTGATACTCATGGGAAGTTATTTACCGCATTGCTGGCAATATTATAAGGTCAATGATCCTCAGATACAACCTCATGCAATTATAGTACATTTTTTTCCCGATTTCCTCGGGAAAGACTTGTTAGATAAACCTGAGGCAAAACACCTGAATGAATTATTCAGTAATGCCGCAAAAGGTATCCGGTTCATGGGGGCTTCATTAACAGAAGCCAAAATGCTGTTGAATCAAATGCTATTTACAAAAGGATTGCACAGGATATCTTTAATGCTTCATTTACTTGATGTGATGGCTCATTCAAAAAATCAAAGAATATTATCTTCACCTGGGTTTAATCCTATAGAAAGTTCAAAGGATGCAGATAAAATCAATCTTATTTACCAATATATTTTCAAGAATTTCCAGGAGAATATTGTTCTTTCTGATGTGGCCGCATTAATTCATATGGCACCTGCTGCCTTTTGCAGGTACTTTAAAATAAAAACCAATCGAACCCTTATTGACTTTGTCAAAGAAGTCCGTATTGGATATGCTGCAAAATTACTGGTGGAAGGTAAATGTAATGTTACTGAAATCTGTTATAAAAGTGGCTATAACAATTTATCCAATTTCAACAAACATTTCAAAGAGAGCAAAGGGTTATCGCCCAGGGAATTTATGAAGCAATACGAAGAAGATACAAAGAGCTAATTCAATAGAAATCACTCGTTTTTAAATGAGTAAATACGTTCCACCTGCACCCATTTTTGTCCTTCTAAGGTACCCGACACCCCAACCTGGTACCGATCCATCATTTGATTCCATTCCCTGCATTTTATATCGTAGCCTTCAGCGATTTTTCCCATGCTGTCTATGTCTGCATTCTTTGGAACCGTTACGATCATCACGAGGGATCTATTGAAACGATAAAGCTCAATTTTTTTATAACCCGCTTTTCGAAAACCGGCTTCCACCTCGGGCCATACCTTCTGGTGATGAGTTAAGTATTCCTTAACTTTCTGTTCATCATTTACAAGATTTACTATATATACAAGAGTTTTAGTTCCTTCTGCTACCGTTTTTCTTTCATTACATGATGCGCAAATAAAAAACGAAATAATTAAAAAATATAAGACGCCGTAAGAATAGGAATTCTTCATGATATTTTTTTGTATGCTTTCAAAATTATTTATTTCGCGTTTATGATAATCAGATTTTCCGAAGGGGTACTTTTCTAACTGCTATCTTTAGTTAAAAATTAAATAGATAATAACCATTACACTTGCCAAGGCGCCCCAAAATAACCAAACCTTTTTGGATTCATATTCAATATGGCGATTTGTTTCTGCAATCGAAGCCAATGGCTTGCCACTATTTGGCTTTGTCAATAAAGATACAACGATCATCACAATCGCCAGAAACAAAAACGTATAAAATGAAAGTAAGAGAAAATGTGGCCAATACCCTTTGTAAGGGTAATTTAGCACATGGCAGGTACCAAAGATCAAGCAAATAAATCCACCGCCAAAGAGTACTACTTCGGCAGCAATATTGTTCGATCTTTTCCAAACAGCACCGGCGAGGAAAACAACCGATAATGGCGGCGCCAAAATCGAAACCAGTCCCTGGCTCAAATCAAAAAAATCTTTCCCTGAATGAGAATATAGCACGGCAATAAATAAGGCCAGAACAGCCGCCACTACAGTAATGACACGCCCTATCAGCCGACTCTGGCTTTCGCTCAATTTTCTAACCCGACCTACTACATCCAAAGTAAATACAGTACTGAATGAATTAAGTGCGGAGGCAACGGTATCAATTAATGCGGCAATTAATGCGGCAATACACAAGCCAAGCAGCCCATGCGGCATTAATTGTTTTACCAATGTTATATAGGCATCGTCAGGCTGGGCAATATCTTTAAACAAGACAAAACACATAATGCCTGGAAATATAAAAATAAAAGGCATTATTATTTTAAGAGCTGCAACAAAAAAAGCTCCGTATTGCCCTTCCTGAATATTTTTTGCGGCCAGAACTTTCTGAACAATGGTCTGATCTGTACACCAGTAAAAAATTGCAACAACAGGATATCCTAAGATAATTGCCACCCAGGAATATTGAGGGTCATTGGCCGGGCGAAATAAATGCCAGTACGATGATGGAGCTAGGTGTATGAGTTGTTGGACTCCACCAATTTTTTTCAGCGACAGATAAGTAAGAATAATTGAAGATAAAATAATGATTATCGACTGAAAGATTCCTGTTCGCACAACAGCTTTTAAACCACCAAAGGCAGTAAAACTCGTAGCAATAGCAGCAACCACCACCATTGCCTGCAACAATGTCCAGTCAAATATCTGAGAGATCAACAGGCCTCCTGCATATAAGGATCCACCCAGCCAAACAACCAGGATGGAAATAAGACTATAGATAGTAAAAAAATTGTAAGAACGTTTACCATAACGCACCAGTAAGAATTGCGGCATGGTGCTTATTTTTGTTGCCAGGTAATGAGGAATAAAAACCATAGCAAGCAACAAGAGAAAAATCCAGGCCAACCATTCGAAATTGCTTCCAACAACCCCCTGGGTAAACCCTATACTGGCAAAGCCTACCAGCATCATTGGCCCGGCATTGGCGCTAAAGATAGAAAATCCGATTTGCCACCATTTAAGGCTTCTGCCACCTAAAAATAAATCGGCTGCCGATTTATTTTTCCGGTCAAGATAAAACCCGACAAAAAACAGCATTACAACATACCCAAGCAATACGAGATAGTCTATACCGGCAAATGTAACTTCCACTAATAGAATTTAAAAATTGTGTCGAACTCGTTATAATAAAACTGATGGTTGGTATTTAATTGATTTCGCTGCCGTCCAGCTTTTTTTCAATATCACTTTATTTTTTCGTTCCCAGTAACCCCAGTCTATTCGTATAGGTAAACCTTCAATATCCGGTAAAACAAATCTTCCCTTTTCCAATTTTGGATGAACTGAAAAATAAGGCTCCAGCACACTCATTAAAGTAAATAAATACTCTACCTTGAATTTCTCAGGTGCAGTTGTCATAAGGCAGGAAGTGTATAGCGAATAGCCGCCGGAAGAAAATTCAATTCCACACCGAATCGCAAGATCTCTAACCTCCAACCATTCATTAATGCTGCTCAAATAGTTTGGAATCGGTTGCAAGTGTGTGACGCCAACCTTAACTAAAGCAGGAAACACTTTTCCACTCCTTTCAGATTCTCCAAATGCTATATTTACCGGCGACTCTTTACAAAGTTGTTCAATTTCCGTCAATGTTGCTGAATGAATCGGCTCTTCAAACCACGCGATTTTTTCACTTTCTATAGCATTAATGAAATAAAGCGCTTCTTTAGCAGTCCAAATCTGGTTGGCATCTACCGCCAGCCTCACGTCGTTACCAATTAACCTTCGCACAAATTTCACTCTTTCTATATCTTCTTTCATTTTGGTACCACCATCTTTTCCCACTTTTATCTTTATGCAATCAATACCAATTCCAAGGAAATAATTTATTTCTTTTTCCAGATCTCTGTAGGAATAATTTGTGCCGCCACCACTACCGTACATCATCGCAAAATCGCGGGTTGCATTAAGATATTTGTGAAGGGGCATTTTTTTACGCCGGGAAGCCAAATCATATAAAGCCATATCCACTTGCCCTAATAATGCAGAAGCCGGTCCCCGGAAGCCTTCATTACGAATAGGCCAGTATAACTTCGGATAAAGTTTTTTATAGGGGACATTTCGGCAATTAAATAAAATTGGTAAAATACAATTTTCTAAAATATTTGTATAGCCGCTGAATACCGGAGCTTCACCTATATTTCCATCCTCATCTGTTAATGTAATGACCGCTATATTGAAAACTTTGAAAGGACCCATGGTTGAATCTTCAAAAGGAATAAGGGCTTTTACTGGTTCCAATACTTTTACCTGTACTTTAGTTATATTAAATACTTCGTTATCGATATTATCCATCATTTTTACTATTAGGTCTTTTTAAATCCGCTTTAATTTATTAGTTAATTAGTTGGGGATTTATGTCACCCAATCTGCCACGCGCATTTTGACTAACTAACATGGTTTTTAAGGTTCTTAATTTCTTCAAATATTTTTTTAGGCAAAGGCCCCTGTCTAAAATCAAAGACCGTCTGTCGCAACTGGTTAGGGTCTTTAGGGCCAATTACAATTTTAAACGTTTCAGGAATAGATATTAAAAAGCGATGAGCCATAGATGGTAATGACATTTGGTACCTTTCCGCAATCAATTTAATCTGTTCAGCTCTTTCAATGCTACTTTTTGGAAGCCAGCCGGGCAGTGAAGCAGCATATTCCTCAAACCGGTTTCCCAGCAAGCCCATATATAACGGACTTGCAACATAAAAATCAATGCCCTTAGACTTACAATCGGGCAGGCTGGAATATAATGCATCTGTACAACAAACATTCAACCTGTTATATTCCATTACGACATCAAAAACATCGCTGGTTATATATCTTTTAAACCAGGCAGGGCAATTCCCTCCTAATCCAATTTTATTTGCATAACCTCTTTTTTTAAACTCAATCAGTTTTTGAACAATACGCTCTGCGTTTTTCTCAGGCATTGCATCCGGTTCATGAAGAAATAATATATCAATACAGGGAATATCCAAAATCTTCAGGCTGTTCTCTACACTTTTTTCCATACCATCCATGCTATAGTCATATAAACCTTCGGTAGCACAATAACTTTTCAGGCGTCCAACCTTGGTACTTATCAATGGCTTATCCCCTTCCCATTCCTTCAAGGCAACACCTACAAAAGACTCTGCATCTCCATAGGCCGGCGCGGTATCTATACAAGTAATACCATTCTTCAATGCCATCAAAATTGCTTTAATAGATTCTTCAGGGTCAATTTTACCCCATACCCCACCTAAACCGGTGGTACCCAAAACACAGCGGGATAAAGATCCTGAAGCTTGCATAGATGTTTGACCTTGTTAAGAATTTATAAAGGATAAAAGTATTTTCTTTAAAGCTAAGTAACTATTGCAATCTTGACTTGTTTTGATGTTTTCTTATCACGCCTTAGAAGATCTTTCTTTCAGTAAACTGACTTTATCCATTTTATCAATACTTCATTGTAATGTGCATCCATAAGTAGGTTAATGATAGCGGATCATATTTGGTGTTTTTCTAGCTATTTCTTTTGCGTATTTGCGTAACCTGATTTTTGCAAACCTTAACCGGAATGACTATTGTCGTTTTTTTCTGTTTACTACTGATGGCATAATTTGGTTGAATAAGTTGTGGTGTCACCTAAAAGAACTGTAATTTTACATCAACTTGCGTAAAGTTCTTTAAGAGAAAGATTTTCTCATTAATTTAAGACGTTGTGTTAGTATCTGCTTTTAACAATCCGATATTTTTGATAATATTCAGCTCAAATTCCCTCTTAGCTATTCCAAAAGTCTATTTCTCTCAATCCTTTCTTTGGCTTCCGTCAATATGATGTGTATCTTTTTTTCTAATTACTTCTTGGGTGGTAACTCTGTCCAATACGAGGGAATTCCCCTATCTGTCCAACCATTTTAAATAAAGTTCCATTTGCCCTTTATGTTTAGCTTCGAACTTACCTAACTTTAATTCTACATCCACCAACCTTTTTAAATTACAATGATAAAATAGCAAGTCTAAATGGAAATCCTCTCCATCTATTATCATTTTTTTCTGGCGTTCTACA
>Ga0157370_10000607_pt1 | contig 44593 bp, 31 predicted proteins | sample C35metaG_FD_113463 | JGI IMG/M metagenome (GOLD analysis project Ga0157370, IMG submission 113463) | Corn rhizosphere microbial communities from Kellogg Biological Station, Michigan, USA - C3-5 metaG | ecosystem: Host-associated > Plants > Roots > Rhizosphere > Soil | place: USA: Michigan...
CGACGCGCGGATCGCCGAGCGGCTTCGCGGAATGACGTCCGCGCGCGAGGCGTGCGAAGGATTGCTGCAGGATGCGCTCGATGGCGGTGGCACGGACAACATCACCATCATCGTCGGACGCGCAGTAGCAAAAGCTGGCGCCTGATCCTGTCGATCGTCGCCTCCGTTACAATTTCTCCGTGTCGCTCCCCGAAATACGCCGCGAGACGTGTCCGCTGTCATCCAGAAATTCGATGCTCGCAGCTCCTGCTGAATCGACAGTCAGCCGCAGGCGCGGATGGCTGTGCGCGTCGGAGAGCTGCACTATCGCTGACTCGTCACGCGCGCGGCCGAGGAAGACGCGTTGTGCGCTGCCTTTTGTGATTACACGCAATACGGAGTCGCGGCCCGGTCCCGCAGCCATCTTCATTGCCGCCTGATACTTCGGCATCATCTCCGCCAGCGGCATCTCCGGCTGGTCGTTTATTCCAAGTCCCTGCTTGCGGATGCCGTTCTCGTCCGAATATTCCAGATTGATAACCTGGTCCTGATTGTACTGATCGAACGACAGATGGCCGAACGCTGAATACTTGCCGTCCTTGTCCCTCTTTCCGCCGAAGATGAGGCCGCCGTCTTCGAATCCCTCGTCGTTGTAGAAGATCATACCAGCTGTCTTGGGACGGCCGGGAATGAGTTTGCCCCCGATGACCCACCCGGGAGAGCGTGCTGCATCGGACAGAGTCATGCGGAGCTTCCCGTCCGGCTCGACGATGTTGATGCGCTCGACGTCGATCTCCTGGAAGTGAGGCTTCCGGTTCGCTTTGCTGAACGCTGCGATCGATAGTGCTCCGAACACGCCCATGCCTGCGATCATGAAGCTCCTGAATCCGGGCACTAAGCGGCGCTGCTCATGTGATTCATTCGACATTGAAGTTCTCATCTGAATGTTGAGTGATGTGACGCCCGCTACTTCGTGAGGACCCCGGGTAACGCGCGCACTTCGAGAGATTGGGTGCTCTTTGCGTGACCGTAAGTGACCGTCACGGTATAAGTACCGGGATGCACGAATATCGCGCCCTCGCCTCCGTCGTAGGTAGCAAGCACGTTGCTCGTGGGCTTGAGGTTCCACATAACGCGGTTCAGGCCGGACACCGCCGGGCCAGTCAGGCGCGCCACCGGCGCGCCACTCTTCGTCGTGATGTCGATGGTTGCGCTCTCGCCAGTCGCATGGCACACGTAATACGTGAGCATTGCTGCCACAGGCGGATTCTTCCCGCGAAACTGTGCGCTGCCGGTCCACTCGTCAAAGCTCGGCAACAATACGTACTCCAGCGCGGGCTCCGGAGCGAACAGATGCACGGTGTCACTCAACACGGCTGGTGTGAGTTGAGCGAACGCACGCGCCTGATCTATGATCCAGATGCTGCGTCCCTGCGTTGCAATTACAATGGAATGAGTCTTTGGCTCGATCAGAATATCTGCTACTGGTGTAGTCGGAAGATTACCGAGCGGCTCCCACGATACTCCGGCATCGAGCGACAGCCACAGGCCGTGCTCGGTTCCCGCGTACAACACGTTGGCGTTCTCGGGATCTTCACGTACCACGCGCATCGGCTCGTCCGCCGGAAGATTGCCACTGATGCTCTTCCATGTAGCTCCGCCATTCGTGGTGCGGTACGCGATCGGGCTGTATATCCCGTCGCGGTGTGCATTCGCAACTACGTAAGCGACGTTGACGTCCGCGTGCCCTGCTTCGACACGACTGATCCAGCGTCCGCGCACCGTGGCTGGAAGCTTCGCGCTGAGATCCGTCCAGTGCGCGCCATCGTCAACCGTGCGCCACACCTTGCCGTCATCAGTCCCGGCCCAGAGTACTCCCGCCTTCACTGGCGATTCGGCGATCGTGAAGACGGTTCCGTAAGTCTCCGCACCGCTCCCTGTAGCACGCATCTTCGTCAGATCGTTAGTCGATAGATCCGGCGAAATGACTGTCCAGTTTTCACCGAGATTCGTCAGCTTGAAGATGACGTTGCCGCCAAGGTACAGCGTGCCGGTCTCGTGCTGGCTCATTATCATGGGAGCCAGCCAGTTGAAGCGAAATGCGGGCTCGCCTTCGTTCGGTTGCGGGCGCAGCATTGTGATCTGTCCGCTCTTGAGGTCCACTCGCCGAACCGAAGCCTGCTGCGATTCCGCGTACACCACGGTCGAATCCGTTCGATCGAATGCGCAGTAGGATCCGTCGCCGCCCTGCAGCGTTTGCCAGTCGCCGTTGCGAATTCCTTCACCGCTGCGGTTGTCGCTCGGACCAACCCAGTTGGTGTTGTCCTGCAATCCACCACAGATGCGGAACGGCGTCGAGCGATCGACGTTGACTCTGTACACTTCACCGGCAGCGAAACGGTCAAGATGTTCCCACGCGGTTCCTTCATCGAACGACTGAAAGAGTCCACCGTCGGTGCCGATGAGCAGGTGCTTCGGATTGGCTCGATCTACTACAAGCGAATGCGCGTCAGGATGAACGTTGGTGAAGCGATCCTCGCGCCACGTCTGGCCTCCGTCATCCGACACGAGAAGCACGTACGAAAGCAGATAAACTCGCTGAGAGTCGGTCGGATCGACGCGGATCTGGCTGAAGTAGAACGGACGCGGATTCACCCTCGATACGCGGGTCCAGTGCGCGCCGCCGTCTGCTGTGCGAAATACGCCGCCTTCCTTGCTGTACACGGAGTTGAGATCCACCTGTCCGCCGGAATCGCTCTGCACTACTGCGTATATGATCCTGGGATCCTTGGCGTAGATCGACAGCCCGATACGTCCGGTCTGCGACGGAAGTCCACCACCGAGCTTGCGCCACGTTGCGCCAGCGTCTTCGCTCTTGAAAATGCCGCCAAGATCCTTTCCGTCCGTTGCTTGGGGGCCATACTTGAATCCCCACGGCCGGCGCTGACGTGCATACATCGCCGCGTACACGATGTTTGGATTGGAAGGATCTATTGCTACTTCCCCAGCTCCGACACGCGTGTCGTAAGGCGCAGGCGCGGAAAGCACCTTGCGCCACGTAACACCTGCGTCGGATGTCTTGTACAGTCCACGCTCGGCGTTTGGCATCCACAGGTCCCCCACGATCGCGGCATACGCTGTGTTCGGATCCGTCGGATGCACCGCGATGCGTGCGATCGCCTTGCTGTCCTTGAGTCCAACATTCTTCCACGTGGCCCCGCCATCTGTGGAGCGATAGACGCCATCGCCATACGATACGGAATTGCGGTCATTCGCCTCACCGCTTCCGAGCCACAACACGCGCGAATCTGACGGCGCGATCTCGACGTCTCCAATGGATCCTGCCTTCTCATGATCGAAGATCGCGGTAAAGGTTATCCCGTTGTCCGTCGTTTTCATGAGATTGCCCATGCCAAGCCCGGCATAGAACGTCGTCGGCGTCCTGGGGTCCAGGGCGATGGTCGACACTCGGCCGCCCATCACAGCGGGACCGATGCTTCGCGCCGAGAGAGTGTGTGACAACAGTGGCTGCACGCTGTCGCCGGTTGTAGCACGCGAGCGGGATGCCGTGCGTGTCTGTGCCTTGCGCGCGCTTGCCTGCGCGTGGACGACGGCTGCACACAATACTGAAGCGCAGGTAGCTGCGGCGATCCGTGTGAGCGAACCGCGCAACGACCTGCGCCTGGTAGTCAGTAATTCCATGCCTTTGTATCCTCGCCGCGGGGTGCTTCAGTCTTTATTGCCGCAGCCATCTTGTGAACCATTTCGGCCCATGTGTAGGAATGCGAGCCGTGTCCTCGTTCCGGGCGACCGTAGGTGAAGTCAGCGTTCGAGTGTGGATTGGTGGTCGCCTTCAGGAAATTCTCCCAATCGTATACTGCAAGGTTGAGATAGAAGTTGTCCATGTCGCCGGCGAAAAAGTGCAGCTTGCCCTGGAGCTTGGGACCCAGCGTAGCCCAGTTCTTCTCCGCATAAGCGTGCAGATCGAAGCCATGATCGCGCATGTAGTTGGCAACGTTGTGATCGATCTTGCCCGTAAGCTTGTTCCAGAGCGGAACCGGATAACCATCGGCGTCGATCGGGCCGAACACTGCTTCCCACGCTTCGAGCTGGTAGCCAGAGCGGCCGCGACTTCCCAGCACGGCCTCGAAGCGACTCAGCTCGCGTATCGTGCCTGTGACCTGTCCCGTAACGGTGCGGCGGAACGGACGCTCCTCGGCGGTGAACTGTCCCGTCGCGATCGAGAATGCGTTGTCATCCTTGTAGATGTCGGTTTGCTGGTAATGACGGAAATCGATCGGATCCGGTTGCAGCACCCACGCACCGCCGAAGAAATCGGGATGCTGCAGTTGCAACGCGAGCGTCTGCCATCCGCTCGTGGACGCGCCTTCGAGCTGACGAGCGTACGGCTTGGGAATGATGCGGAAGTGCTTCTCGAGATATGGCACCACTTCCTGCACGATCGCGTCGCCATATGGACCATTGTTGACGGAATTGACCGAGTACGAATCGGGGAAGTACGGCGTCGCCTGCGCGAGCGTGATCGCGATCACACGCGGGAATGGATCCGATGTCCACGACTTGTAAAAGTCGTAGCCGCTTTCCAATCCTGAATTCTTATCGACTCGCGCACCTCTGCGTAGCTCGATCGGATTGATCTCGCCGCCTTCGGTTTGATGCTCGGGCCGTGTCGTGAATCCGAATGGACTCTCACCATGTCCCAGCGGATACACGCTCGGATAGTACGTGTTGGGATGCTCGGCGTAGCCCTTGGGCAGCAGCACGGTTGCATTGATGAAGACCGGCCGACCCCAGAATTTCGTGAGTATCTGGCTCTGGATCTTGATGTGCTTGATCCATTCCGTGTCTTCCGGCCCCTTTGGCTTCGGGATGAGGTGGTTGACGGCGAGACGGAACGTTCCATCACTGCCGATGTGAACATGTTGCACATCGCTGTACAGATTGCCAGCCGCAAAATTGAAGAACTCGATGCTGCCATCGTTCATGTGCGCCCAGATGGTGTGGCCATCGGAGCGGTGCAGCTGCTCGTACACGTTGACCACGGCCTGGATCGAATAGTCTCCCTCCGGAAGCTCCGAGAGACGCATCGGAAAGGCGATCGCGCTGTCTGTGATAGTTACCGTCTGCCCCGCAGGAAGCTGTTTCAGATCGATGCCGAGTATCTCCGGACCAGCGGGAGAGATGGACATGCGCGGCTCCGGCTTGTCCGTCTTGGAGATTGCAAGTATGAGTCGTCCGGTGAGCGGACCGGCGTGCGCATCCGGGGAGACACTGACTTCAAAGCGGCGCCCCTGTGCGGCAGCGTTGGTGCTCACGCAAATCGTGGTGAGGCACGCGGCAGTTGCCAGACGGCGCAAAATCAAGGTGTGCATGCTCATCACTTGGAGTCCCCCGTATTCTGCGCAGAGATTGTGCGCGTTACATGACCGGCTGTATCCAGGAACTGAATGCTCGCGGCACCCGTCGAGTCGACGACCATTCGCAGGCGTGGCCGTCCCTGCGGATCGGCAAGATTGACGACCGCGCTTCGACTCCTGTCGCGACCTGCGAAGACCCGCTGAGCCCAGAGCGGGTGCCCGTTGTTTTCGGCAAACGCTTTCATCGCCGAATCGCGTGCCGGTCCCGCGGGGATTTTGAGAATTGCGTCGCGACGGGATAGCATCTCGGTGATGGGTACGTCAGCGTGATCGTTCACCGCCAGACCCTGCATGCGTTTCCCGTTGCTCTCCGAATACTTGAGGCTGACCGACTCGTCCTGGTTGTACTGATCGAACGCGATTCCACCGTCGGCGTTCACCTTGCCGTTGACCGAGCGCCCGCCGTAGCCGATTCCACCGTCCTCCTCACCCTCATCATTGAAGAAGATCATTCCGGCGCTTTTCGGCCGACCCGGATAGGTCTTTCCGTGGAACACCCAACCCGGCGACCGCGCGGCGTCCGAGATCGTCATGCGGAGCTTGCCGTCTGGCTCGACGATGTTCATGCGCTCGACGTCGATTTCCTGGAAGTGGGGCTTCTGGCTCGCCTTGGTGAAGGCAGCCAGGGCGAGCGCGCCTATTGTGAGCGTGGACGCTACGACGTAGGTCCTGAACCCGAGCCAGCGGCGAAGCGAAGGGACAGAATTGGTTGTCATTGTGCGATGGTAGTCCGGGAAGAGAGGCCGGCGCAGAGCGCGACACGAATCTCTGGCGCCAGGACGCGTGTCGCGCGGTAGCGAGCGAGCCGAGTCCATTACCTAGGACACTCCAGCGCAGAAGCGCCCCCTACGCCTCTTATTTACGCCGGCTAAGGCACCGGCGCACGGTTACGGCCGGGTGACGCCCGATAGACACCAGTATGCGCACGTTCGTGGTCTCATTGCTTCAGGTTGAGAGGTTTCTCGAGCCATATTACATGACAACCTTGAATCCGGCTGTCTGACGGACCGGATCGCATGTGGACCATCTGGACTGGGAGGAACCATGGGAATGTTCGACGGATTACTGGGCGGCGTCGTCGGCGCCGAGATGGCAACAGTCGTTAATGGCCTGATCGAGAAGCACGGCGGTGTGCAGGGGATAGTTAGCCAGTTGGAGTCGCAAGGCCTGGGCAACACCGTTAAGTCGTGGGTAGGCACCGGTGCGAACGAACCGATAACCGGAGATCAGCTCCACGCGGCGCTCGGCTCGGATGCCATGACCCAGCTCGCGGCGAAGCTCGGAATCCCACCTGAAGAACTCTCCGCTAAGCTGGCGCAGGTGCTGCCGGGTGCGATCGACAAGCTGACGCCGGGCGGTACGGTACCGGTGGCGTAGCGACCGAGGGCGCGCCAACCTGCGGCGCTCCCGCTACGACGCGTCTCACGCTCATGGAATGACTTGCTACACGGTAGTCACCATCTGGCCGCTCGGCTCGACAACCTCGCCCTTGTGCGACACTACGTGGTCGATGATGCCATATGCCTTCGCCTGTTCGGCTGACATGAAGTTGTCGCGATCAAAATCGTGCTCGATCTGCTCAACGGGGCGGCCCGTATGCTTCGCCATCAACTCGTTTACCTTGCGGCGCAGGAACACGATCTCGCGTGCCTGGATCTCGACATCCGACGCGGTGCCGCCGCCGCCGGTTTGTGAGGGCTGGTGCTGCATGATGCGCGAGTGCGGCAGCGCGGATCGCTTGCCGGGACGTCCGCCCGCGAGTAGAAAGCAGCTGATGCTAGCCGCAAATCCCATGCAGATCGTGTTCACTGGCGCCTTCATGAACTGCATCGTGTCGTAGATCGCGAGTCCCGCAGATACAGATCCGCCGGGCGAGTTGATGTACAGATGCACGTCACGCTCGGCGTTGTCGGCTTCCAGAAATAACAGTTGCGCTATGATGACGTTCGCGACGTCGTCCGTGACTGGCGTTCCAAGGAAGATAATACGATCCATGAGAAGACGCGAGAATACATCGTATGTGCGTTCTCCGCGAGACGAGCGCTCGATGACGTATGGTGTGTAGAGAGTCGACATCGTTGTATCGGTTATGTGTTGATCGATCGTGTGGGACTGATGCTATGCGGCGAACACAAGCACGCGACGCACATACCTTGAACGCCCGAGCGTCTCGATAACGGCGCCAAGTGTGATTGCGTACGGCGCGCCGCGCATGCTCGCACATGCCGTGAAACCGTTCAAAGCCGTGTGCGTCACGGTGAGACGCGTGCCTGGAGCATCGTGCACGATCGCTGGCGAGAGATCGTATCTCACAGCCGTAGTACCGATATCGTCCCAGCTCGCGTGCCATGTGGATTCCAACACACTCGGGCGATCGACGATAACAAACTGGCCACGTATCGAGCCTTCCTTCCCGGATGGATCGATGGTGCGTGCGCTCCATTCGCCGTCCGGCCGCGGATCGACGTGCCAGTCGTGAGTGCGATACGTGTCGTCCGAACCCCACCATGCTGCGAGTTCCTGGGGATCTGTCTGAGCAGCGAAGACACGCTCGGGCGGCGCGGCGATGTCGATCGTTGTCTCGACAGTATTGTGAGCGTTTTCCTTCTCCGTGCGCGGAGCCTCAATGTTCGGGGGCTTCGCGGGCTCGAATGTCGTTGAGTCGTTCATGAGTGAGATTTCTCAGGAGGGCGGTCGAAGGTCCAATCCGTGTTATCCTCCAGATGCCGTTTGAGATTTGCGAGATTGGACGGCCAGAATTTCTGGTAACCCGCGATCCACTTCGCAACATCGTTCAGCGGGGCGGGTGTCAACTCGTAGATGCGCTGCCGCCCGTCAATCCCTCCGCCGCGCTGTTCACGCACCAGCCGCGCGCCGCGCAGGACTCGCAGATGCCGCGACACCGCGGGCCGGCTGATCCGGAAGCCGGCAGCGATCTCGCTCGCCGGCGCGGCACCGTGTCGCAGACGGTCCAGAATCGCCCTCCGCGTTGGATCGGCGACGGCGTGGAACGGGTCAGTTCTTAGGATGGCGCCGGGCATGGGTAAATATGTAAGAATGTGGTTACATAATGTCCAGCCCCGAGGCGCTTTTACGAGTACGATTGTGGCACGGACGGAAGCTGGCTGCGCATGATCGACCGACCGGAATCGCGGGGAAGCCAGCCGCGTGATTGGCAAATTTCCGTGTCTGTCCGCTATGTTCTTTCAGGAATCGCGCTACGCTCGGCGATGTAGATCTGAACCAACGTAAGATGACGTCTCCAAACAATCCGCCCGAAGAAACCTTCGATCCGGCCTCTCCAGAAGAGTGGGAAAGTTTTCGCATCCTCTCGCACCGCATGGTGGACGACATGCTCACTCACCTGGAGAATTTGCGCGAGCAACCCGCGTGGCGTGAGATGCCGGCGTCTGTGCGCACGGCTCTTTCCGAGCCTATTCCGCGCACCGGTGTAGGCGCGGACGCGGCCTATCTCGATTTCGTTCAGAACGTGCTTCCATATCCCGACGGCAATCTCCATCCACGCTTTTTTGGTTGGGTAAAGGGTAATGGAACCGCGCTCGGGATGATGGCCGACATGCTTGCCTCCGGGCTCAACCCACACATGGCGGGCTTCAATCAGGCGCCGGCGCTGGTCGAGCAACAGTTGATCGACTGGCTCGCGGAGTTGCTCGGAATGCCAGGTGGAAGTGGAGTTCTCGTTACGGGCGGTACCATGGCTAGCACACTCGCGATCGGTGTTGCGCGGTTCGCGAAGGCGCGCGAACTGGGCATCGACGTACGCGAGGACGGCGTTCAGCAATGGTCCGACCGGCCACAGCGCGGTCCTTTCGTGTTCTATGGATCTTCCGAGACCCACGGATGGGCGCGCAAGGCGACCGAATTCATGGGGCTCGGCAATCGCGCGTTCCGGCGTGTGCCCGTTGACTCGGACTACAGAATCAAAATGACAGCGCTCGCCGAGATGGTTGCGACGGATCGCGCAGCCGGGCTGATACCGTTCTGCGTTGTCGGCACAGCCGGCACAGTCAACACGGGCGCGTCCGACGACCTCACAGCGATCGCCGAATTCTGCAGGCGCGAGAATCTCTGGTTTCACGTCGATGGTGCGTTTGGTGCGCTCGCTTACCTATCGGATAAGCTGCGCGCGCAGGTTGCCGGTCTCGATCAGGCTGATTCGCTCGGCTTCGATCTGCACAAGTGGGGCGATCTGCCGTTCGAATGTGCGTGCGTTCTGGTGCGCGATCCGGAAGTGCACAGAGCGACGTATGCTGCACCTGCGAGTTATCTGGCGGCGGCGACGCGTGGTGTGATCGCGGGCGGCCTGCCGTTTGCTGATCGCGGCATCGATCTCACGCGCGGATTCAAGGCGCTCAAGGCGTGGCTGTCATTCAAGGCCGAGGGAGTCGACAAGCTCGTGCGCATGATCGAGCAGAACGTTGCGCAGACGCAACATCTGGTCGATCGCGTCGAAGCGGACCCCGATCTCGAGTTGCTCGCGCCGGCACCGCTCAACATCGCGTGCATCCGATATGCGCCGGCGGGCATTACGAATGAGCAGCTGGACGCAGTGAACACCGAGATACTGCTGCGACTTCAGGAAAGCGGTGTTGCCGTTCCATCGAGCACGATCATCGACGGCAAGTTCGCGATTCGCATTGCGAACGTGAACCATCGCGCACGACTGTCGGATATCGACGTTGTGATCGACGGGATATTGCGTATCGGGCGCGAATTGCGGGAGATCGGGTAGCGAGTCGTTCCTCTGGCCACACCCTTTTCGTCATCCCGCCGGATGACGATCAGACGCGACTCATCGCGCGTCCGCATCATCGAGTTTCTTCACCGGCTTCACGATGCGGGCGCCTGCCAGCGCGGTGCCATCAGTCACGGCCGCCTTCGTCGCCGCGATCGCTGCTTCATCCGATGGACTCTTGCCGTCAACACGCCAGAGCCAGATGTAACGGCCTTCCGTCATCGGCATCTCTACCGTCCAGACATCTCCGTTGCGCGTGGCGGGAATGGGGCTGGATGTGAAGTTGCCGGTCAGTTCGACAGTCTTCGCATTCGGTGCGCGAAGCTCGAAACGTTCCATGTCACCCCAGTGACGACGCAGCAGGAAATGATGATCCGGATCGACGTGGATCTGCGTCACCGTGCCGATGTCTCCGATGTTCACGGTGTCGGCCGCTCCGGTGAGATGAACAGACTTGCGCACCACACCTGATCCGGTCGTGAGCTCCACATCCAGCATTGGCAGATCGAACGGAGCGCTTGGCTGTACCTGTGCGACTATGAGACGTCTGCCATCGACGTGTGCATCGACATCGGGGATGTACTTCTCGCTGAGCCATGGCATGATGAACGAAGTCATATCACGTCCCGCAGCGTGGGACATGTCGGCTATGAATTCCTCGTATCCGTTGGATCCCTTGCCTGCATGCGATATGTACTCGCGCATCCCGGCATCGAACTTCGCATCGCCCAGTATATAGTTGAGCGAGTGAAGTATCCACGAGCCCTTGAAATAGTGAACGCGGCCATTATCGGGATTGCCGAGAATGCTCTGCTTGCCGTTGAAGCCGCCCAGGAAGCCGGCACGGTCAAGACCAGTCGTGTAGCTCGTGCGATTGCGCTCCCAGAATGCGTGCTCCGCGCCGGGACCGTACACGTCGCGCAATACGAGAGACTCGGCGTACGTCGCCCATCCCTCCTGCAGGAAGTTTGCGGCGAGGCCGGTGGCGTTCATCGTCCATCCGTGTGATACCTCGTGCGCGAACGGATATGACGGACCAATTACTGATTCATCCATAAGCGTCGCGCGGTCGCCGGAGACCACGGCGTTGTTCATGCGCACCGCGAATCCGCCGTGGCCCAGCGCACGCTCCTCGACGACTGCCAGATAGTGCGAAGGAAGTTGCGGCTCGCCAAAGCGTGGGACGAGTACGTGATACACTCTTCCGACGACGCTGGCGAGAGTGTCGTGTTGGAAGTGATAGTCCGGACTCAGGAAAGTCTCAAAGGTGAGATCTCCGATTCTCGACGTCACCGGTTTCCAGTCCTTGTCGTACACCAGGGCGAGCAGGAACTGCGGATGCATGCTGGTGCCGTGCACGGTTCTCACGCCGTTGGCGACAGTCTCCGTTTGCGGGATCGTGGTGGACAGACGGTATTCCGCAGGCAGGGTTGCGGTTACAGTGAGCTCTCCGAAATCGTGGCCGCTGTCGTAGTTGAAAAAAGGGTGCCATGCATCGGTATTGTTCATCGCTGCGTACGCCGGCGCGGTATCCGCTGCAGCGCGTGTTGCTTTCGCGGTGGCCGTGTCACGATCTTCGGCGATGCTGTACTTCATTACCAGCCGTGAGCGTGCGCGAGCGGGAGCGTCAATCCAGAGAACGCCGCCGCCAAATGCGTATTTGACTGGCCGGCCGTCGAGCCGCAGCTCCTGGATCTGCGTCGCGTTGTTGATACGTGCGGCGAAACCGTACGGACTGCCGACGGTCAGAGCGAGGGTATCCACGATACGGCTTTCCCTGCCGGGTGTGAGTGCGACGTGCAGAGTCTGGGAGCGGATGTAGTTGGCTGTGTCGAGTGGTATCTGGCGCGCAAGCATCCAGACGCCGTTGGATCGGACCGCTTCATATAAGCCCGAGAAGCGGCGCACGCGATTGGTTTCATCACTGCCCGTTCCGAGGCCAGTGCCGGTGCCGGATTGCAGCGTTCCCGTGAGAAGCAGGACGGCGCGGTTACTGTCGGCGTGCAGCACGCGGCGCAGTCCGGGCACGCGTGTCGTTTTTCCACCTGCGGCCGCTGCGACGACCATGCGGCCGAAAGGATCGGGGTAGATGCTGTCGAATGCCGCCGCCGTCGCAGTGGCAAACCGGTCCAGGACCAGATGGGCGAGCGAATCCGGCGTCGATGCGCCGACGGTCACCTTGGCGGCCCCGGGCATGGCATAGGCGGGAACCGGGTGTCGGGGGACCGATCCGGGAACGGTCGCCGAGCGCCGGGATTGGCCCTGCAAGGTTGAGCCGGCGAGCAGAAGGCCGACCAGTCCGGTCAGTCCACCCGTTGCAGCGCGAGCCAGAAATATCGACATCCGTAGCTCCCCCTCTTCCGTTAATAGAAGAAGAAAAAAAGTGCCCAGGCTGCATTACGTCCTTCCGCCAGCCCGAAAATTACTATACCATTTGTCCGGACTAATAGTAATTTGTACGTACCAATAGCGCGATAATATGGCCTGCCCGGCCACGGTTCGTAGCCGGGGGCACAGAATCCCAGCAGGAAGTCACCTCTCCAGGCGGATCTCCATGAGCTTTTTGGAATCAACGTCCCACCGATGCGCGTTGAGGTTCGCGCGTTTCTGCGGCCATGTCGCGGAAAACTGGGCGACGGCCAGATGAGCCCGGCGCTCAATGATCGAGAGGTGGTCCTGTTTACGCCGCTGACACCGTCGTCGGGGGTTCCGGCGATCCTTCCGCACGCGGCCACCACAGCAATAACTACGTCCACAGCTGCGTCGCAGGCCACGTCGTCGGCAACATCGGCAGTTACGCGCGATGCTGACTGGCTGGCCAGGATACAATGTGGGGATCCGGTGGCGCATGAAGCACTGTTCCGCGTCTTTGCGCCTGGCCTTTATGCTTTCCTCTCCCGGTACGTGCGAAGCTCCGCTATCGCGGAAGACCTGGTCCAGGATCTCTTTCTGGCAGTCTGGACCCACCGCGAGCGTCTGCACATCGACGGATCGATCCGAACGTATCTCTTCACCGCTGCGCGGAACCGCGCTCTCAATCATCTGAAGCACGAGAAGATCGCGGACCGCTTTCGAGTCGCGATGCTGGACCGGGTCGACGCATCCGACCCGTCCGCCCCGGGGGAATCCGACTTTCTGGCGGCAATGGAAGTTCAGACCGCCATCGATCGGCTTCCGCCGCGCTGCCGGCTCATCTTCACGATGAGCCGGCAGCAGGACATGACTTACAATCAGATCGCCTGCGAGCTGGGCATCTCGGTCAAGACGGTCGAGGTTCAGATGGGACGGGCTCTCAAGAGTCTGCGTGCGCAGCACCGTGAATCAATTGCGTGAGCCGGTCGAACCCATACGCGCACAAGGGAGAATTCGGGTCCGGATGAATTGTTTCGGCGCGTGTACGGGTAGGCTCAGTCCTGAACTGTCTCTTAGCTCACAGCAACACGTCTTCAGCCACTGGCTACGACGCATCCGGATCTGTTGTGACGCTCCCCGATTTGACGAACGACTCAGAGGGTTCCGACGAGAGTTCCACCGAGGTCGACTGGAACCTGATAGCGCGGTATCTGGCGAACGAGCTCTCTACCGAGGATCGGCAGAAGTTCGAGCGCTGGATTGCTGGAGACGACCAACGACTGAAAGAGATGGCGCAGCTTCAGCGTTTGTGGGACCAGGCGGGCACACTCCCGTCTTCATCACGCATGCGTGAAATGTGGAAGGCAGTGTCGCGTGGAATGAAAGCCGGTGCGAGTGGTACAGGCGGTACAGGCGATACGAACGCGCCACCGCAGAGTGACGAGAGTGCTGATGACGAAAGTGCTGATTCACGATGCAACTACCAAGAGAGGAAATGAACGATGGGTATTCGTGTAGTGTTCGCATCAATGTTGCTCGCGGGCGGCGCGATGCTCGGCCCGCCACTGCTTGCGCAGGAGGCTGACGGGACGATCAGCGGACGTGTCACTGAAGCGCGATCGGGCGCGCCGTTAACGGTGGCAACAGTCACGGTGCAGGGTACGGAGCTCGGCGCGACGACGAACCAGGACGGTACGTATCGGATCGCTCGTGTTCCGGCCGGCAGCCATACGGTCATCGTCCGACGCATCGGTTACGCGCCAGGGACCCAAACGGTAACGGTGTCGCGAGGCGGCGCCGCCACGGCGGATTTCGCGTTACAGGTATCTGCGATCAATCTGCAACAGGTAGTCGTGACGGGTACGGCCGGTAACCAGACACGAGTCGCACAGGGAGCCGTCGTTGCCACTGTCGATGCATCGGACGTGACTGCCAAGGCGCCTGTCGCCTCCGTCACCGACATTCTGTCCGGACGCGTCGCGGGGGTGAGCGTTTCGAGCGCATCGGGGACCGTCGGAGCGTCGCCCCGGATCAACATTCGTGGTGCGACATCGATTTCGCTTTCCAACGCTCCGCTCGTCTTTGTCGACGGTGTGCGCGTCTCCAGCGGCGGACGCAATGACGTCGGTCAATATCACAATCTCGAAGGGCTCGGCGGTCAATCAGTTACCGCACTGAATGACATCAATCCGGACGATATCGCGAGTATCGAAGTGGTGAAGGGGCCGGCCGCCTCCACGCTTTACGGCGCGGATGCGTCTGCCGGTGTGATCCAGATCATCACCAAGAAGGGGCGCTTGGGTGCGAAGCGTTTTGCTCAGAGCCTCACGACGGAATGGGATCAGGTCCAGCCAAACTTCACTCCTCGGTCCGTATACGGCACGTGCACCGCTCGCCGAGTGGCGCCGGGCGGTGCCGATCTGTGCCAAGGCAAAGCGGTTGGAGATGTCGTTTCGATAAATCCGTTGGTCCGCGACGACGTGTTCAAGAACGGCAGTCTGGCGTCACTCGAGTACAACGCGCAGGGTGGCGGCGACAGCTTCGGCTACTTCGTTTCGGGTAGTGCCAACAACGAGACAGGTACGGAACCCAACAATTACTACCTTCGCCGCACCGGGCGCACGAGCTTCAACTGGGTGACCAATCCGAAATTGAGCTTTGATGCTACTGTGGGTTTGAGTCGCAACGACTACAAGGTGCCGCAGGGTGACGACGCGAATTACGGATATCTCACTCAGCAATACGCCTTCGGAAACGTCTTCGGCGTGACCGTGGGACCGGACGGAAAGCAGACCGGTGGACTTGGCACACCCGTCGAAGGGCTTGCCGCGATCAGCAACGAGCTGACCACTGTACGCTACACGCCGTCGGTTCAGGTGCACTACAATCCATTCAACTGGCTGACCAATCGACTGACCGTCGGTTCCGACATTGCCTCCACTCAAGGATCCACGTTCTTCCCCAAGAACGGTCAGAACTGGTATAACGGCGATCAGGCGAACGGTTACGTCGAGGACGTGCAGAATCCGGTTCACATCTACACCGTGGATTATCTCGGCGACATCCGGACCAGGTTCCACAGCGATCAGATATCGTCCGATCTCTCGTTCGGCAGTCAGTATATCAATACGACCAACAACTATCTCGCCGGTGTCGGATTGGGACTGGCCACGAACTCGTCCAACCTGGTGTCGTCGGCATCGAGCACTGAAGGTTATCAGAATTACAGTCAGGCGAAATCACTGGGCTTTCTGGCTCAGGAGCAATTGGGCTTCGGGGAGACCCTGTTCTTGCAGGCGGGCGCTCGCGTGGATCGTAATTCGGCGTTCGGAAAGGCATACGGCTCGATCTTCCTGCCGAAGGTGAGTGCTTCGTACGTGATTTCCAACTCTTCGTTCTGGACACATCTCGCGCCGTTAGTTTCTACGATGCGACTGCGTGCTGCTTTCGGTAGCACCGGCCGGTCACCAACGCCCGGTGCGTCGCTGCGTACGTATGCACCGTTCACGTACATTACTCCATCCGGCGCGGTTGGGCCGGGCGTGGTACAGGCCAGTCCGGGGAACTCCAATCTCAAGCCGGAGCGCGGCACGGAGTTCGAAGGTGGTTTCGATGCAGGGTTCTTCCACGAGCGTGCGGGAATCGAGCTCACGTATTACGACAAGCGTACTGCCGATCTGCTGCTGCAGAATCCACTGCCACCGTCACTGGCGTACCAGACCAACCCGTTCATCAACGCTGGCAAGGTGGACAACCGCGGAATCGAGTTCACGGTTCATGCGACGCCTATATCGCGGAAGCATCTGACCTGGGACGCCACGCTCACTGGCAGCACCCTGAGCAACAAACTGGTCAGCCTCGGCTCGATCGTCATACCGCCCGTCAGTGAGATCAGCTCCGATCTGACGTCGCGCTACGTCATCGGGAAACCGCTCGGCGCGTGGTATTCCAGCAGGGTGCTGAGTGTAGACACGGTGGGCGGATTCGCCACAATCACCAACACACCGGAGTACGTTGCTCCCCAGCTTCCCAAGTTCCAGGGGAACTTCAGCAGCACCTTCACGCTGTTTCACGATCTGCAGCTGTATGGGCTATTCACTTCGCAGCGTGGCGGCAAACTTCTCAACGTTACGCCGCTATATCTGGACTTGACCGGTGTGAGCAAGGGACTGAACCTGCCGGCGAGTGAGGGCGGTTACACGAAGGCGGAGCGGCTTGCGCGATTCGGCCCATTCAAGACGCAGGATGGAAAGCCGGGGCCGGGTCTCGTGCTGGATTCGTATCTGCAACCCACCGACTACGTTCGCCTCCAGGAGCTGTCTGCAACGCTGACATTGCCGGAAGCATTCGCAAGAAGCTTCCACACTACGAACGCGTCGCTCACTGTGGGGGGGCGCAATCTGCATCTCTGGAAGAACAAGGCATTTGATGGGCCAGATCCTGAAGTGGCTTCGAACACCACGGTGGGAGGAGCGAGGCAATTCGAAAGCATCGAAGAATTCACGGTGCCACCATCGCGTCGCTGGCTCGTCAGACTCAACCTTCAGTTCTGAGGAATCCACCATGACCAATATTCTTCGATCAATGCGGAAGCCGATCTTCACCAGCGCGCTCGTGAGCGCGACGGTACTTGGGCTGGCTGCGTGTAACATGGATGTCGTGAACCCATCGGTAATCGACGCCAGCAAGTTCAATCCTAACGCTGACGGCCAGACGTTATCCCTCTCGGCGCAGACGAATTTCTTCATGGCGTTCCAGAGCGTAGCGCTGTACGGCGGATTCGTTTCAGAAGAGCTGTGGAGTGGTCAGACTCGATTCCAGCAGAGAAACCTCGCGGCTCGCACCTTCGCTGCGTCGGACGACATCAATTCGAGTTTCTTTGCGCCATTGAGCCTGGCCATCGCATCGAATGAAAACGCGGTAGCTGCGCTGGAGTCGGGGTCTGGCGCGGCATCTGATGTGAACCTCGCTCGCTCGTCCATGAATCTCGGGTTCTCGCTCGAGCTTATGGCGGAAACAATGTGTGCCGGCGTCATTCAGGGTGGACCATCACTCACCGATGCGCAGTTGCTTGACACCGCTGTCGCCCGATTCACCACGGCGGTGACGGTCGCAACCGCGGCCGGATCAGCTGGCGCAGCCATAGTCAACCAATCCAACGTCGGACTCGCTCGGACATATCTGCAGGCGGGTAATTATGCGAAGGCCGCTGCAACTGCCGCTCTTGTACCGGGTTCGTTCGTTACGAACGTAGTGACGAGCTCGAACATCAGTACACAGGGGACGCTTGGAAATCAGATATATGGGTTGACCGTCCTCAACGACGTTATCGTGCCGAAACTCTACAGGATCGGCGATCCGCGCATGCCGAGCGACAGTACGGTGCCCGGCAAAACGCAGAATGGTGTAGCGTTGGTCATCCAGAGCAAGTTCAAGGGTTACGCCGATCCGATCCGTCTGGCGTCGGGACTCGAAGCTCAGTACATCTCTGCCGAAGCAGCGCTGCACGGGAGTAACAACACAGCCCCGGCGATTTCTCTGATCAATGCGCGGCGCAGTGCCGGTGGTCAGGGACCGTATGCTGGTGGGACTGACAGTACCTCCGTAATCGCGGAGCTCCTGAATCAGAGCGCACGGGATTTCTGGATGGAGGGAAAGAAGCTGGGCGATCTGCGCCGCAACCCGTCGGTCTCGCTATCCGCTGTTCTGACCGATCCTGTCGGCGCACCGTTCTATGCCAGCCCGCCGGCGCAGTTCGGAAGCAACTTCTGTGCTCCGATCCCACCGCAAGAGACCAATACCAATCCGAATTTCACATCGTAACCTAGCCGCCAAATGCGGCGGACCCTATAGGGTCCGCCGCATTGTCACATCACACCTTGAATTCACCAGGAGCAGTCATGCCTGATAAATCTTCGTCTCTGTCGCGCTTCTTCGGATTCAGGAGTTACGTCGCTACAGCGGCAACGATCGCGGTGGGAGTATCGCTCCTTGCGTTCACCAAGGCGAATCAGAAACCGCATTTCCAGGAGATCGACGCAGAACGGATAAACATCGTGGAACCTGATGGTACGCTCCGTATGGTGATCTCGGGCAGGGACCGATCGCAGGGGCCGATGTTCAAGGGAAAACCATTCGGATACCCTGGTGGAACGCGCGCGGGAATCATCTTCTTCAATGACGAGGGGACCGAAGATGGCGGTCTCACCTGGAATGGAAAGACTGTGAACGGCAAGTACAGAGCGGGTGCCCAGCTCTCGTTCGATCAATACAATCAGGATCAGATCGTGACACTGCAGTATGCCGACGAGAACGGTGTGCGCCAGCAAGGGCTGCGGATAGAGGATCGCGCAAACATCCCCATCAACGAACTTGTCGACAGGATGACCGCGATACGCAAGATGCCGAACGGACCCGCGAAGGACTCCGCAATGAATACGCTCGTCGAGAACAAGGGTGATCCGATCGCAGCGCAGCGTGTTTTTGTCGGACGTGACAGGAGCAAGACAGCGGTAGTCAATCTCTCCGACGCACTCGGCAAGCCGCGGCTCAGGCTCATGGTGGATTCCGCCGGTGCCGCGAAGATCGAGTTTCTCGATAAGCAGGGCAAGGTGATACGGAGCATCTCTGGTGATGACGGTGGACGATAGAAGAATTCCGCAGGGTGGACAAACGATACGCCCGTGCAATCAGGTACGGAGATCACAACGTGGATCAGTCATCATCGAAGGAACGGACGGACCGCGATGGGCGAAGCGACATGCGCTTTCTCAAGGCGTACGCGTTTGCGACCACGTCGCTTCTGATCGGTCTCTCAATCGTCGCATTCCGACAGTCGCAGACGCCCCACTTCAAACAGATCGACGTGGAGCGAATCAACGTCGTCGAGCCGGATGGGACCCTTCGCATGACGATATCGAATCACGCGGCGATGCCGGATCCCGTCATCGGCGGCAAGTCGTATCCGCTCCGCAGTGGTACGGGTGGCGCCGGCGCAGGGATGATCTTCTTCAACGATGAAGGAAACGAGAACGGTGGTCTGACCTACACCGGGCGGAAAACGGCGACCGGATATTCAGCCGGCGCCGGTCTCACCTTCGATCAGTTCAATCAGGATGAGACCGTCACACTGTCATATGACGATGAGAACCGACAGCGGCGTGCAGGTCTTCTGATCGCCGATCGGCCCGACGAGTCGATTCAGGCCTTTGCCGAAAGCGCGATGGTGTTCAAGCGTCTGCCCGACGGTCCGGCAAAGGTGCAGCGCATGCAGGAGTTCCAGGCAAACGCGCGCAAGCACGGCGTGCTTGGCGGTGTATCGCGTCTGTATGTGGGTAAGGGCGGCAGCAAGGAGTCGATCCTCATGCTTGCCGATCCAAAGGGTCACCCACGTATCAAAATGACCGTCGATTCGCTCGGTACGGCGAAGCTGGAGTTTCTGGACGCTGCAGGGAAGGTGACGTACGAACTGCCGGATCAGCCGTCGACAGCGCATTCCAGTTCGCGATTGCATTGATCACTAACGCGAACGTGCCCTGCGTTTCCCATCGCCACATAGGCCGAATAGCAAACATGATCGCGTGTCCGCGTCCCACGGGTGCATCTACAATCGCAGGCCTGCCCATGGGCTCGTTGCCGGCCGAGAGCAAACCGGAGATGACGAGCGAGTCGGGGTTGCTCTGGAACGCCAGAAGAACTCGTGCATGCATGCGGTTCGTCTGCGCGATCGTCGCGGAATCGAGCGGACCGGCATAGTCGAGCGTGTCGTACGGCTCGACATTCAGGAGCGGAGCCTGCTTGAAGTACACCGGGAACTCCGAATGATCGTAGCCATACAGCACCGGGCTCGCACGGTTCACAATGCGCGCACGATACACGCTTCCACCTCTGGATCGCACCTGACTCAGCGGCATTGCACTAACCGTCCGTGAGAAGCCGAGCTCGGCTACCAGCTGGCTCGTGGCCCCTTCTGTGATCAACAGGCCGCCGCGCTCGACGAAGTGTTTCAGGGCCGCGGCGCCATCCAGACCCATTCCGCCGCGCATGTCGTCGGTGTGATCGAGCTTTCCTATATTCGGAGTGAGTGCAGTCGTCTTCCATGGGATCGGTGGACCAACGATCGGTCGACCATTCAATAGTGACGTTCCAACCGCCTGCACGTGCGGAAACAGTACAACGTCGAATTGGTCGAGCGCGTTCGGCTTCCGAAGAACCTGGTCGGAGATATACGTATACGGAATCCGCATACGGTCGAGTGCGTATCGCACCCATCCCTCGTCCTGGGTCGCGATCCACGTATGAACCAGCGCGATACGCGGAAGCGTGATCGGATGCGTCGATATCTTCGTCACATCGGAGGCGACGGCGTCGACACCGAGCGAAGCGATCGTGCCGCGGGCGGCGGAGGTGACCCCGCTGATCAGGAATGTGCCGGCGGGATATCGCGCACCGCCAACTGTGAATGCAGTATCGGCGACAACGACACGAGCTGGAGCGACCCTCCACGGAATCACGGCGCTACGCCAGTCACCGAGCGGCCGGACCAGTAGGGTCGAGCCTGAGCCGGCAACCGTGCCCGTGATCACCGCGTCCGTCGTGAGCAGGTGCATCGGCTTGCCGAACACGGACGAATCTCCGACGGCGATTGCGTCCACGTGGCGCAATGCGTAGACTGTCCAGCCGGCGTCGTCGTACGGCGTCGGATCGTCGATCTTGTAGTGTTGCAGCGCGAGCATCGTACGAGCCGGCGCCGCTTCAGGCTGGTCAAGTCGCACGATCCAATCTCCGCGATGAACGGCAATCGCAGGCATTGCCGCCGGAATGACGTGCGTCGTGGCGGTGTCCGGGGAATTATCGCTTGGGGTTGCAGCAGGAAGAGAAAAATCCGCATCCGCCTCCTGCACCTCGACGGCCTGCGCACGAAACAGATTGACAATGCCAGCGGCCTCGGCAGCGTGACGCTGATTGCGCGGAATCACGTATGCGTACGGTGTGGTCGTCCGTCCCCGGCGGATCGTTCGCGCCGCCTTGGTCACGTAATTTTCGAGAAACGTTCGGTCGTTATCAGCCACGTATCGCAGCGCGACGAGCGCGCCTGTCTCCTGATAGTTGATGTTGCTGCGGATGCACCAGCGCACGCCATTGAGGGGAGGGTCCGGACGGTCCCACCGCTTGGCGCGCTCGCGCACGGTAAGATGCGATACACCGCAATCTGCACCGAACGCCGAGTACGTCTCGTAGAATCGCCCGATTGAATTGTGAAGATTGGCGATCGCGAGCAGTGTGTAATTCGGTGCCCACCCGTCGTAGTAGCCATGCGTCCAGACACCAGGCAGCCCGCGCCTCGTCAGCTCCGCGATCTCCTGTTGCGCAAGGGTGTTCCACTCGCTGATGACGAGCGGATCGAACGCGTCGTTGTACGGCCCGGTGCCGGTGCTCGCATAGAGAAAGGCAACTGACTCATGGAGGTCGTGCACGACGGTCGGACGCCAGTACAGGAATCCCTTCATGAAATTCCGCGTGAGCTGCTGCGACTGGATCATCGCATCGCGGTTGTTGTCATGCGCTGTGTATCTTCCCCAGTATATCAGCGGAATTCCGCTCGGTCCCGGATTCACGTCGCGCGATATGTCGAGCACGTCATCGATCGGAAGCTTGAGCTTGTACGATAGCTTGACGACGTCGACCATTCTATCCCGGCCGTCGACCTCCATCGCGGGTGTGATGAGCGTTATCACATGCGATCGTATCCCGCGGATGTATGGCGACTCGTCCACCGCGAGCCTGTAGGCGAGCTCCATGAGCATTTCGGAGCTACCCGTCTCGGGCGAATGAATCGATCCGCTGAGCCAGTATATCGGCTTGGCGTCTCCGAGAAGTTTCTCCCGCTCCTGCATTGAAACACCGCGTGGATCGCCCAGACGAGCGAGCGCATGGCGGTAATCGTCTAGCTTGGTGATCGTCGTGTCGTCCGCGATCGCGACCACGATCATCTCACGACCTTCATCGCTCGATCCAAGACTGAATACCTTGACGCGCGGCGACGCCTTGGCCAGCGCGCGGAAGTATCTGTTCATGTCAGCGACGTAGGACAGCCGCCCGATCGTTCCCGGAACGTAACCTAGCATTTTGAGCGGCGTTGGAACCGTCAATGACGCCGGCAGATGATCGACCAGATCCGTGAGCGACGTATAGCGCGGATCTTTCGGAGTGAGCGCGAGGATCTGTGCCGTGTACGCACTGTCGATCGGCTGGTTCGGTGCGCGCGTCGCCTGCGCTGGCAGAAGAGAAGCCGACGAGATACACGTGCCGAGTGTCAGCGCACATCCATTGACGAAACGATGAACGGAACACGCTGACATCCGGTTTCTCCCGGTATTGCGAATTAACATATCAACAGAACTCGATGGGAACCGGCGACGTCGTCATTCCCGCGAAAAGGGGAATCTATCTGCTGCCGAGAATCTTTCTGCACTCATCACGTCCAGAGACCAATAACATGGATTCCCCCCTTGCGCGGGAATGACGGATATTCCGGCCCAGCTTTCGCGGGATGACGAGAGTGCCGCCTTCCGCGACCACCGTTCACTTCGGATAGGGGTCCGTCAGTAATTGTACGGGCCTGACCACACGCTCGCCCGTTCTGCTCGGATCACCTTGCGAACCTGGATCTCCACCCTCTCCCTCCGAACGCGGCTTGCCGTCGATCTGCCAGCTCCAGACGTAGCGCCCTTCGCTGAGGGGAAGCGTCACGACCCACTTGCCACCGGCGCGCGTGGCCGGAACCGCGCCAAGAGAGAAGTCGCCGACAAGTGCAACGGTCTTGGCGCCTGTCGTCTGCGCAACAGGCAGTTCTAGAGTCACGACCTCGCCCCAGTAGCGACGCAGCAGGAGATGCCGATCCGGATCCACGTGCACCGCCGCTACCGCGTCGCCAGTTCCAACGTGAAGCGTGTCAGCTCGGCGCACGAGATGAACCATGCGTCGTGACGTCTTTCCGGACGTCGTGACCAATTCGACTTCGAGCGGTAGATCGAACGGAGCGGTTGCCTGTTGCTGGGTCAGGATCACGTCGCCCCCGGAGACCTGCGGTCGCACGTCGGGGATCACCTTTTCTGTGAACCACGGCAGCGCGAACGAGTGAAGGTCCCGGCCCGCGGCGCGAGACATCGCAGCGATCAGCTCCTCGTAGCCCGCCGGCTGTCCCGTACTCTGCAAGTGCGCAAACTCACGCATGGCTCGATCGAATGCCTTGTCGCCGAGGAGCTTGTCGAACATGTAGAAGATCCAGCAGCCCTTGGAGTAGTGAACGCCGCCGTTGTCCGGATTTCCCAGGATGCTGAGGCGGCCTTCCGAGCCGAGCATGTATCCGTTGCGTGCGCGCTCCATGAACGCCTGCGCTACGACTGGCCCATGCTCTGCTCCGAGTACCACATACTCCGAGAAGCTTGCCCAGCCCTCCCGCAACATGTTGGCAGCCGGACCGGACGCGTTCATCGTCCAGCCGTGCGAGATCTCGTGTGCGTATGCCGAGGTCGGGCCGCGCACCCCGAACTCCTCGAGCTGCGTTGGATTGGTGCCGGAGACCACCGCGTTGCCCATGTGGACCGAGAACCCGCGCTTTCCGAGCGCACGATCTTCGACTACGGCCACATAGGGCGGGACCGGACCGCCAAATCTTGCGCCGAGTATCTTATCGACGGTGCGCAGCGCCTTCGCAAGCGTGTCGTGCGAGAAGCGAAAATCCGGCGAAGTGAAAGTCTCGAATCGCACTCCGTCGACGTTGCTCGTCTTCGGTCGCCAGTCGCTGTCGTAGATCGCGCTTATGAGGAATTGTGCGTCGCCGCTCCGTCCGATGACGGTTCTGATGCCATTCGCGACCGACTCCGTCTGCGGTAGTGTCGTCGTCAGATAATATCGTGCTGGGATAGTTGCTGTTATTGCAAACTGCGCTACATCGTTGCTGCTGTTGTAGCCGAAGAACGGTGCCCAGACGTCCGTATTGTGAAACGCACCAGCAGGAGGTGCCACAGGAGCCGCAGCTTTGCCAGCGGTATCGTGCGACTCATCCTGCTGGGGATTGAGCGTGTAGTCGAGAACTATCGAGGCCTTCTTGCGGACCGGTGCGTTGAGCCAGAGGACTCCGCCACCAAATTCGTAGGTTGTGCTGTCGCCATCGAGCTTCACGCTGCCGAGCTTCACATCACTGTTGAGACGGAAACCGATTCCATACGGCACGCCGACGCCTACCGAGAGTGTGTCGAGCACGTGAATTCCATGCCCCGGATCGATCTCGGCGTGCAGAGTTTGCGAGTGTATGTAGTTCAGCGTGTCGAACGGCAGCTGCTGTGTGATCCTCCAGCCGCCGTTCGATTGCATTGCTTCGTAGAAGCCCGAAAAATGGCGAACGAGATTCGTCCTGTCACCGCCATCGCCAGTCTTGACGGTTCCGGTGAGCAACAGCACGGCGCGCCTAGGTCCGCGCTCCACCACGCATCCCACGTTTCGCTCACGGGGCAATCCTTTCTTAAGAGCGGCCTGCATCACCTTGCGGCTTTCGGAGTCCGGATCCACGCTCGCGAACTCCTCGGCGGTCCCGGAGACGAACCGGTTGAGAAAGAGAGCGGCCAGCGAGTCGGGAGTCGGCGCCGTAACGGTATCGGTGCTGCGTGGCAGCGCCCGTCGCTCGGGCGTTGTACGAGGGGAGAAACCGGAAAGCAATACAACGCCAAAAAGCGGTATCGCAAACAAACAGACACGGGATGCCAGTCGAGAGCGGTTCTGCGTCATTCTGCGGATCGAAAGAGAGGGTGCCGTCCCATTGTGGGAGTCCTTTGCGGCTACCACAGTAAGACAACTGTGCGTCTGCATTCCCCTATGGGAGCCAGGCGCAACAAGTCATAATGTACCGCGGCCCTCGCTCCGGTCCGCAGAACTCTCGAGGAGATCGGTAATACGGGTCGTGGCGCAGCTCAGCTGTCTATCTATGAGGCACAATCGCCAGTCCATCGCACCAGATCATACATGCTCCCGAAAATTACGCTACCTATCACCACCCGTCGTCCTTCGTTGCTCACGACGGCGGTTGCAGCGCTCGCGCTGTTCGGCGGCTCTCCGGTAACCGCTACCGCACAGAAACCAGCGAGCAAGCCAGCTGCGCCAACACGAGTCGACTCCACACCGCCCCGACGGCATAACTGGCCGGACTCGGCTTGGCGGCAGATCGGACCGGCGTCGTTCGGCGGCCGAGTCGATGACATCGAGGCGGTGCCGGACGATCCCAACATCATCTTCGTGGCAAGTGCGTCCGGCGGCATTTTTCGAAGCGTCAACAACGGCGTGACATGGGATCCTGTGTTCGATGCAGATGGCACTGCGCTATCGATCGGCGACATCGCCATAGCGCCAAGTGATCACAATATTGTCTGGGCGGGGACAGGCGAGCCGAACAACAGACAGACGTCGACCTGGGGAGATGGCGTCTACCGCTCGCTCGACGGCGGGACTACCTGGCAGAACATGGGACTTTGCGAGACTCAGAGCATCGGCCGCGTAGTCATCGACCCGCACGATCCAAACACCGTTTTTGTCGCGGCAGTGGGGCATCTCTGGGGTCCCAATCCAGAGCGTGGCCTGTACCGCACGCGCGACGGCGGCAAGACCTGGCAGAAGGTACTCGGTGTCGACGACAACACCGGCGTGATCGACGTCGCGATCGCCAACGACGGCCGCACACTCATTGCGGCTACATACGAGCGCCGCCGGCGTGCGTGGGGATTCATTGGCAGCGGCCCCGGCAGCGGCCTCTGGCGCTCGCTGGACGGTGGTGACACATGGGAGCGTCTCACCGGGGGTCTGCCCACGGGCGATATGGGCCGGATCGGACTCGACATCTCGAAGAGCAACGATAACATCGCTTATGCGATTATCGAGGGCCGAAATGGAGGTGTGTATCGTTCGACTGATCGTGGCGCCACGTGGACCAGGCAGAATCCGCTCAACGAGCGCGCAGTCTACTTCAGCCAGATACGCGTCGATCCAAGAAACCCCGACCTTGTCTGGGTGCTGGCGACGGCCATGTACAAATCGATCGACGGAGGGAAGACCTTCACCAGCGATTCGGTAGCGCTGAAAGTCCACGCCGACAGACACGCGCTGTGGATCGATCCGAATCGCACGAATCACATGCTGCTCGGCACGGATGGCGGCGTGTTCGCGACGTACGATGGCTCTCACAGATGGGATTACCTCGACAATCTACCAATCGGCCAGATTTACGACGTGTCCGTTGACGATCGTGATCCGTACTGGATATTCGCCGGCGTGCAGGACAACGGCACGTTCGCATTTCCGAGCGGAACACACTCGCGCGGACCTTTCACCGACAATGACGTCGCGTTCATCGGCTACGGTGACGGCTTTCAGGTGGCAGCAGATCCCACAAATCCGAGAATCGTGTACACCAACTCTCAGAACGGCCGCGGCTACGTCACCGATCTCGAGACACGCGAGGAGCGGCGCATCACGCCGGTGTCACCGGATCGCAAGGAGCGTTACAGATTCAACTGGAATACCGCGATCCTGCTTTCGCCGAACGATCCGCATGTGTACTACTACGGCGCGAACAAATTACTCAAGACAACCGATCACGGCACCACGTGGCAGGTGATCAGCCCGGACCTCACGCGCAATCAGAACGGGAGGAAGTTGAGCCTGGGCGCCGGCCTGCCTTCGCGCGACAGCTCCTTGTCGCGCGACGACGGCGTCAGCGCATACGGTAACATCACGACGATCAGCGAGTCTCCAGTGGCACCGGGCACCATCTACGTTGGAACGGACGACGGCAACGTACAGTTGACCACCGACGGCGGCGGACACTGGACCAACTTGACGTCGCGCTTCCATCTTGCATCGGCGCACTGGGTGAGCACTGTTGTCGCATCCAATCACGACGCGAAAACGGCGTACGCCACGTTCGATGGTCATGCGGATGACGATCAACATCCGTACGTCTTCAAGACAACCAACGGTGGTGCAACATGGAGCTCCATTTCCGGGGATCTTCCCGCCGGCGGCTCGGTAAAGACGCTGACGGAAGATCCGCGCAATCCGAACCTTCTATTCGCAGGTACCGAGTTTGGTCTGTACTGGTCGTTCGATGGCGGCCGTCACTGGTTGTTTCCGGGTGGCAGTCTGCCACGCGTAATGGTCTATCGCGTTCTCGTCAACAAAAAGAATAACGATCTGATCCTCGCGACCTATGGACGGTCGGTAATCATCCTCGACGATATTCGCGCGCTGGAAGAAGCGAATCCGACGCAGCCAGCTGCCGACGTGCAGTTGTTTCCGTTGCGCGATGCCACAGAGGTATACCAGTGGCGTGATAATCCGCTCGGTGCCCGAAAGTTCTACGCACCAAACACTCCCATGGGTGCGCTGATCACTTACCAGCTCAGGGAAAGCAAGACCGATACGGCGAGCGTGGTGCATCTTCAGATTCTTGGACCGAACGGCTCCGTCGTTCGGGACCTGACGGGGGCTGCGACGGCGGGCATGCATCGCGTGATCTGGGATCTCAGATCGCAGTTGCCTTTCGTCCCCACACCTGCGGATTCCGGCTTCTACGGGGCGTCGCGCGCCCCCTATGTGCCCGCCGGCAGCTACACGGTCAAGCTGACTGGTCGTGGCCAGGCACTCACGCAAACGGTACAGGTGCACAGCGATCCTCATGCTCTGACGACGCCCGAAGCGCTGCTCGCACGGAATGCTCTCTCAGCGCGGATAGACTCTGTCGTACGCGTATTTGCGGTGCACCGAAAAGCACTCGTCAGGCTCGACTCCGAATTCAAGCATCTCAATCCGCTGCTCGAGCAACGTCAGCTATCACCGTCACTCGACGGTCTTCGCAAGAACGTTGCAGAGCATATCGGCCGGCTGAATCAGAAATTCGGTGACGAGTACGGCGCCACTCCGATGGGTGAGATGTTCGACCTGCTGGATGGCCTCGGCTCATCATCCGCAACGCCGACTCAGGACGAGCAACGCACTTTTGACTTCGCGTCCGCTGATGTGACGGACATCATAACGCAATTGAATCAGGTACTCACGAACGACATGCCAAAGTTGCGCGCGACGCTGAGTCAGCCACTGAAGCCGGGTGCATGGTAAGTCATAGCCTGTAAAACCGTGGTATAACTTCGATCATACCAGATTTATACCACGGTGCTCGCCATTCTCCGTTCCAGCCACAATCCGTATCGCGAGATCGCCGCACTGCCACAGAAATAGATCAACCCGACGAACACGTACGCTTCTGTGTAGAATCCCAGCCACGCCGGGTCCTGTGCCGCAATGCGCGCCGTGTTCAGTAGATCGAACAGACCGATGATAACGATCAGGCTCGTGTCCTGAAAGAAACCGACCGATATCGAGATGAAGGACGGTATCACGATGCGCAGCGCTTCCGGGAGAATCACGAGGTGCATTGCCTGCCACCAGCTCAAACCGAGAGCGCGCGCGGCCTCCATTCGACCTCGCGGCACCATCTGAAGGCCCGAGCGCACAGCTTCGGCAAGGTACGCTGCCGCGAAGACCGCCACCGCCATCTGTGCCAGCAGCAGTTTGTCCAGCTGCATTTCACGCGGCAATGCTAGCGGAAAGATGAGCACCGCCAGGTATAGCACTGCGATCAACGGTATTCCTCGCACTAACTCGACAACAGCAGTGGCGATGGTGCGTGGTACGAGATGATGCGACCTGCGACCAAGCGCGAGTAGCACGCCAAGCGGGAATCCCATACCCAGACCGAGCGCGGTGAGCATGATCGTCACTGGAAGACCGCCCCAGCTAGGCGTGGGAACCACGGCGAGCCCCGGGCCACCGTGCATCAGCCAGAATGCGGCGGCGAGTCCCATTACCCACGCGATCGCGAGCGGGCGGCGCCACAGACGAGGCGTCGCCGTAGCGCACACGAGCGCGAGCAACAGTGCTGTCGCGCACAGCGGTCGCCAGTGCTCGCCTGCCGGATACAGACCTACAAGAATGAACGGCAGCTTGTGGCCGATGAATGCCCAGCATGCACCGGCGGAAGCTACGCGGCAGTCAGTCGCCGTCCCTCTCCAGACCGCATCGATGACCGCCCACCGAACCAGCGGGATGGCAATCAACAGAACGACAGCAGCGACGCACAGCGTAAGAACAGCATTCAATGGTGATGCGAAGCTGCGCTGAAGATTCTTCGACACACTGAAGAATGGCACGCGCATTCTCACGGCTACCGTCAACGGTGTCTCGTCATCGGTGGCTTTCATGGCATTCGTGGCTCATGCTGGTCGAGTTACCGGCCGCAGCAGGCGGGTGTTGTAATTATTGAGCACCGCCGCGATCGTTAGACTCATCGTGAGATACACAACCACCATGATCAGCATAGCCTCGATGCTGTGGCCGGTCTGGTTGCCAGTGGTATTGAGCACGCTGACCACATCGGGAAAGCCGATCGCAACAGCAAGGCTGGAATTCTTTATGAGGCTCACACAGTTGGTGGCCAGCAGCGGAATCATCGCGCGGAGTGCTTGTGGAATGGTTACGTAGAGCATGGTCTGCATGCGCGACAATCCAAGAGCATGTGCAGCATCCTTTTGTCCGCGAGGAACCGCCAGTATTGCTCCCCGCACGACTTCCGATATGTGTGCGGAATGGTGCAGCACGAGCGCCGCCAGCAGCGCGGCGAACTCCGGCGACAGCGTCACGCCACCCGTGAAATTGAACCTCACGAGTCGAGGCACTGCCAGGACAGGCCGTCGAAGCATGAATGTGATCGCGAGAGCTGCGAGTGTGGCCACGACGACCGCAAATCCGACGCGGCGGCCCATCCTGCGCCACAGGAGCAACGCAAGCAGGAGCACGATCACGAAGCAGCCGGACAGCCGACTGATCATCGGATAGGGCATTACCAGGCCGCGGTCCGAAATGAACAGGCCTGGCAATGGCTGCAACGCTTGGTGGGTAGGCGGCAGGCCGTGGAGCGTGGCGGCAAGAAAGAGGAGTAACAGAAGAAGCGGCGTGTTTCTCACCAGCTCCACGAACGCACGCATCAAAGAGCTGAGCGCCGGATTGCGCGATAGTCTCAACACTCCAATGACGAACCCAAGCACGATTGCCAGTGTGCACCCGATCACCGAAACCGTCGCGGTGTTCAACAGCCCCACCGCGATCGCTTTGACGAAGCTGTCGTCGGGACTGAAATGCAGCCAGGCCGTATCGCCGATCTCGAAGTTCGCGGGCTGCTTCAGGAAGCCGAAGCCGAGCGAGATGCCGTGCTGATCCAGACTGATGGCTGTGTTATGCCCGAACCACCAGAGCAGCGCGGCTGTTACACCGAGTGCCAGACCCTGCAGAAACGTGCTGCGCGACGGCGGGCTCCAGAGTCGCTTGAACATCAACCGTCGATTCGAGAATTGGCGCGGAATCGCCGCCTTGCCACGGTCGTAGGGCTGGTCATTACCGGAACGGCGGAGAGTAGAGCAGGCCCCCCTTGGTCCAGAGCTTGTTCAGCCCGCGTTCCAGCCCAAGCGGTGTCTTGACTCCGAGATTACGCTCGTAGATGTCTGCATAGTTACCGACTTTTGCGATGATGTTGTATGTCCACTTCTGGTCGAGCCCGAATCCATCCGTTACCCCTGCATCTACACCGAGGAAACGACGAATCGAAGGGTCACTGCTCGTGAGGAACTGCGCGACGTTCTTCTGGTCGATGCCGAACTCTTCAGCCTGCACCGGTGCCCTGAACACCCAGTTTACAACTTCGAGCCACTGCCCATCTCCGGAGCGGACGACTGCGGCTATCGGCTCCTTGGAGATGCGGTCGGGCAGAATCACGTAGTTGCCCGGATCGCGCAACATCGTGCGCGTCGTCGCCAGTCCGGCACCGTCCTGACTTATCGCGTCGCAGCGGCCGCCTGCCAGTGCGCTCACCGCTGCACGCAGGTCCTCCATGACCACGGGCTTGAACTTGATGTTATTGCGCCGTGCGAAATCCGTGAGGTTCAGCTCGGTGGTCGTTCCTTGTTGCACGCAGATGGTGGCACCGTCGAGCATCGCGGCTTTCGTCGCCTTGGACGTTTTCGGCACCATGAAGCTCTGGCCATCATAGAAATAGATGGGGCCAAAGTGAAAGTTGTGCTGCGTGACCCGGCTTATGGTTAGCGAGGTGCCATTGACCAGGACATCGACCTCGCCCGATTGCAGGCCGGAGAAGCGTTGCTGCTGTGTGTACGGAATGAATTCGACCTTCTTTGGGTCGTTGAACAGAGCTACCGCAATTGCTCTGCAAAAGTCCACGTCGAAGCCGCGCCACTGTCCGGAATCGCTCGGCGTGGCGAAGCCCGCGCCCTGCGTGATACCACACTTGAGCGTTCCGCGTGCGCGCACCGACCTTAGCGTTGCACCGTCAGTGGATGACCCGTTGCGCGCGCCTGAACCGCCGCCGCAAGCGACCATTGCCACGATGCAGGAAATGACACAGTTCGCCAATACGGAGCGACCGTACAACCCCGTCATTCTCAATCTTCGCTCCTACAATTGATCACCATGGACTGCGTCATGTGGCGGCTATGGTTGTGCTGGCACTCGCGTGCATCTTGTCGAACGCCGCCGTAAGATCGGCGATGAGATCGTCGGGATCTTCCAGGCCGATGTGCAATCTCAAACACGGCCCCTCGCTCACCCATCGCGTCGCCGTGCGGAGTGGCGTGGGGTCCATCGGAATCGCCAGACTCTCGAAGCCGCCAAAGCTCACTCCCATACCGAATAGCTCGAGGCTGTTCAACAGTGCATCAACCGATGATTTGGGTACAGGTTTCAACACCACACCCAACAGTCCGCTGGCACCGGTGAAATCGCGCTTCCAGATCGCGTGCCCGGGATCGCACGGAAGCGCTGGATACATAACGCGGGCGACTTCGCCGCGATCGTCGAGCCATGTAGCAACGCGCAACGCGTTCCGCTGATGCCGCTCCATGCGAATCCCCAGCGTGCGCATTCCGCGCAATGTCAGATACGCATCGTCCGGACTCACGCACAGACCCAATTCCGCGACTGTGGACCGTACGCGATCATACAAGGGCTGTGTCGTCGTGATCGTACCCATCATGACGTCTGAATGTCCGTTGATGTATTTTGACGCCGCCTGGATGGAGACATCGACGCCATGACCGATCGCCGGAAAGAAATACGGGCTCGCCCAGCTGTTGTCCATGACAACGCTAATTCCGGCAAGATGCGCCGCGTGCGCGATCGCCGGTACATCCTGTACCTCGAATGTGATGGAGCCCGGTGATTCGACGAATACGACGCGCGTAGTCGGCCGGAACAGTGAGTCGACGTTCCTGCCTATCAGAGGATCGTAGTACGTTGTCGTGACGCCGAATCGAGCAAGAATGGTGTCGCAGAAATGCCGAGTCGGAGCGTATACCGTGTCCACCATCAACAAGTGGTCGCCGCTCTTCAACAGTGCCTGCAGCGCGACGGTGACCGCAGCGAGTCCGGACGGCACGAGTGCTGTGCGGTAACCGCCTTCCACGGCCGCAACCGCTTCTTCAAGCGCGAACGTGGTCGGTGTTCCAAGCTGCCCGTATCGCACCACGTCAAACCGGGTGGCCGGATCACGCGACGCCTCGTACTGCGCCACAGTCGGAAAAACAATCGTCGACGCACGATACACCGGCTCACTGACCGCTCCGTTACGATTCTCGGGGTCACCGCCGGAGTGGATCAGTGTCGTATCAGGCCGGAATTGCCTGCCGTGTCTTTTCGAGGATTTCATCTTACGAATTTGGGTTTGGCGGCTATTCTGCGCGCAGCCTTTCGAGCGTGACCCTTGCCGCCGCGGCACTCGTCGCACCGGATGCCTCCAGCACGTCGGCGTAGTGCTTCCACGCCCAGATGTTACGCGGCCGCCGCGCAGTTCGCTCAGCGAGTAGTTCTGCGGCGGCATCGAAGCGACGTCCTCGCCACGCCGAATCGATGAGCATCTGGTCGAACACATCGCGTTGTGCGTGGCTCGCACCAATCCGGCGAAACGTGCGCCGGACTGGCATGAGCATGTCCACCACGTCGCCGTACGAGCCACGCCGATGGGCGAGCACAGCATGAGCGAGCGGCAGTCCTATCTCAGTCATAACAGCCGCTTCGGTCCCCGATCCGCTTCGCGCGAACCGCTGACAGGAGTCCAGGAACCGATCGATCGCCGCTGAATCATTCACAGCCGCCAGGGCCATCAGGTAGTGCAGATCGGCGAATACGAGCGTATGGTCGCTCACGTGGCCCCGCGAACAATCGCCGAGCTCACGCCATCGTCCACCGACATCCACTCCAGCCTGCTCGAGGCGCCATAGTAGCGATACGGCGTTGGTGACGTCCAGATACTCGTCCGTCTTCTGGCGCCGTACTTCGCGGTCGTACAACTCGAGTACCCGATCGTACCGCTCCAGATCCAGATGCAACAGTCCCTCGTGCCAGCGCAGGTGCAACGCGAAATTGTTGCATCCGTCCCATGCATGGGATACGCTTCCGATCCATGCGAGACCGTCGTGAAGCCGTCCTTCCATTTCGGTGACATGCGCAACCGCATGCGCAGCCCAGATGTCGCCAGGATTCAACTCTACCGCACGGCGCCCCATCTCCTCTGCCCGGCTGTACTCCCCAGATTCCTCGAGCCCATACGCATAACACCCAAGCGTGAACCCGTAGCCCGGAACTGCCGAATCCCAGTCAGGAAGCACCTTGGCGACGGTGTCACGCATGCGCTCGCTTTCACCGAGGTAGGACAGGACGAACTGCGACACCTTGAGCGCGACTACGTCGCGCGGATTTTCAGCGAGCACTGTGTCCCAGTGCTCCACCGCGCTGCGCATGTCGCCCTGCGACCATGCGCCGAGTGCCGCGAGGTGCAATCGTTCCCGTCTCGTCGGATGGGTCCGTGCAGCCGCGGCTCCGGCACCTGCTAGCATCGCCGCCGCCTTTATCATGCTGTCGCGCTTGCTCGACAGCATGCAGAAGTAGCCGCCAAGACAGTGGCCCATCACGCAATCCGGGTCTGCAGCAAGGAGAGCATCGAGCCGCTCGCGAGTGTCCGCGCGCGCACCAAGATAGCCTTCGATCGTGTGATCGAGCAGTCGAACGCTCTCGGGATTTGCCACCGTGGTCGGGTGGCCCCGTGCATCCAGGAATTTTGGCACGACGTTCATCTCCTGCGCTTGCGCCAGTCGGCCGCGCTACCCGGCTTCCGGAATGGCGGCACGAATCGGCGCGCTATCGTCATATTACAGCATATTACTGCGCGTACCACGCGTTCGGCTGGTTCTTCGTTCGCGCGCAGGTCTAGGCCGGCTCCATGATCCAGTAGCGAACTATCGGGTCGCCCGTATTCACTACCTTGTGCGTCCAGACGAGGCCCGCAATCCCCGATCCGGTCGCACGTACGTGTTCGATGACCTCTCCGAACACATTGTACACCTCCGCCACTTCCTGGCCTGACACGATCTGATCGCCGATCTTCACCTTGAGTCGCAGAAGCCCGGATCGCTTCGCGCGCACAATCACCCTGTCGCGCGCGGCAACATGTCGCTGCGTGCCCGGACGCGATGAGCCATCGATCATGCCAAGGTGCCGCATCACGTTATGCGCACCGTCCAGGTGAATTTGAACGTCGGCTTCTTCCATGGTGCCATTGCCACCCGCTTCGGCAAGAATGGAAACGACGCCGCTGCGCGTCGCCGAATAATTCAGTGATCCCGGAAACGGGGGAATCGGGCTGCCCTGCGTGGAGAGAGAGATGAGATCACGCGAGAACGCTCGCGCGAGCGCCTCGCCCTTGAGGTCGAGATTCCGATCGCCTGTCATCGAGTAGCCGGCGAATGGCAGCAACAGCTCGCCAACGTCGCCCGCGTGAAAGTCGATGTGATACTGCGCCGCACCGATCACTTCGCGAAGAAGCACATCGGCCAGAACTTCCGAAATCGATCCGTCTTTTGTGCCGGGCGCGATCTTGTTGAGGTTGAGACCATCCAAGGGTGACACGAAGCCGGTGCGCGTCTCGAACATGCGCATGTTGGTGACGGGCACACCAATCACGGCGCCACGCAACTCATCCGGCCGGATCGTCTGCAACAGCCGCATGACGGCGTCGATCGGCGCGTACTCCGTCGCATGTACGCCCGCAGTCATGCAAAGGATCGGACCGTCTTCACGACCGTTGATTATCACCAACGGCACGCGTAGCGGGCCGCTCGGCGTTTCCCCGATCGTCAACCAGCCCTGAACTCTCTCGCCGCTTCCCGCGGAAACATCTCGAATCTGGACCGGCGCTTTCATGGTGGCTTCTAGTTCGATGCGCCAGCCAGCACGCCGGCTTCCATTCTGCTCTTCTCACGCAGCTTAGCGTAAGCCACTGCGAGCCTGCGGATGCCGGTGTCGATCTCGTCGTGCGTTGCGTGGCTGAACGCCACGCGCACATGGTTCTTCGGCTGCGGCACGTCGGTACGAGCGAAGAACTTGCTCCCCGCGATTATGGTCACGCCCTCGTCGTTGGCAGCGCTCGTCAGCGCGTCGCCGTCCATTGTTTGAGGCAGCGTGAGCCACAGATAGTAACCGCCATTCGGTACCTGCATCGAGATCTCCGGCAGGTCGCGCTGCATCGCTGCCACCATGTGATCGCGGTTGGATCTGTATGTCGCCTGCACGCGTTCGGTATGTTCCGCGAGTTTCCCAGCCGTGCAGAACTCGATGATCAGCCGTTGCGTTAGAGGGCACGACCCGGCATCTGTCTTGAGTGCCGCCATCCGCGCGAGTAGAGCCGGAGGGCCCGCGGCCCAGCCTACTCTCAAGCCAGGTGCCATCAATTTGGAGAACGTTCCCAGTTGGAATACAACGTCGTCGCGATCGAGCGACTTGAGCGACGGCACCGATTCACCTTCGAACCTGACCTTGCGGTACGGAGTGTCTTCGACCAGAAACACCTGATATTTCACCGCGAGGTCGACCAGCGCGCGGCGACGCTCCAGCGGCATGGTGACGCCCGTGGGATTGTGAAAATCGGGGACGTTGTAGATGAACTTTGGAAGCGGCGTGTGTTCCTGCGTCATCCGCTCCAGTAGCGATCCAAGCTCCGCTACATCGAGCCCATTCTCATCCTGCGTCACTTCTATGAATCTCGCGCCAAAGCTCTTGATGATGGGTATGGCGCTGAAATACGTTGGCCTAGTGACTACTACCGAGTCGCCCTCGTCGATGAGCACTCTGCAAACGAGTTCGATGGCGTGCTTCGCACCATTGGTGACCAGAATGCTGTCCGCCGAGATGTCGGCACCATCGGCGCGCATGTACTCGGCGATCCATGTGCGGAGTGCGGGAAGACCGGCGCGCGGCGCGTACTGGAGTGTCTCGGACCTGTAGTGATCGAGCGCCGATTCGGCTTCACCGGTGAGATCCGGCAGTACCGCTGGAGACGCGTGTCCCGAATCGAACGAGATGTTCCGGCTCGGCGCCGCAGCAGGCATGGTGGTGGATAGATGCGCTGCGCGCCGGGCAAACGATACCGATTGCATCTTGGCTCCGGGCTATGGCTGGCATTTGTACGGACAAAACGTGCCTTATATGTACGTACCTAATGCTTCCCGGTCAAGTGTTCCCTTTCGAAGCTCGCCCGTCACCGGCGACTCCGGCTCAGGACTGGATCGGCGCGCGTTGCGCAGCGGCTATTCGCGGACCAGACTCGTTACGTAGGTGAACCGGTCACCGGGATGAATGGCGCTCGAGAGCTCGATGAGGGCGTTGTTCGCCTGATAGTACCGTCTCACCGCGCGCAGAGCAGGGGCGCCAGCGTCCGCCTTGAGGAGCTTCGCCTGCCGCTTTCCCAGGCGGATAGCCTGGATGCTCTGCTCGATTCTCGCAATGTGGACGCCGTAAACGCGCTCGAGCATCGCCGAGATGGGACCAGTCACGTTTTCGAGGTTGCGGTAGATGTCGGGGAGAGATGCATCTACGTACGACGTCGTCATGCAGATCGGTCGCGGATCGTTCGGGATGCTCCGCAGGCTGTCGATCCGGAGCCACGCGTCCCCCTCCCGGCATTCCAGAAAGCTGGCCAGCGCGGCGTCCGACGTTATTCGCTTTTCCGACAGGATCTGGAGCTGAGTCTCGTCGGCGTACTGCAAGAGGTCGCTGATCGAGTTCGTCGGCTGGCGATAGCTCGCCGGCGACGTCCGCGCCACGACTTCCGTGCCTATCCGGCGCCGGCGCGAGATGAGGCCCGCGTCGCGCAGCCGGCGTAGCGCCTCACGCACCGTGGAGCGACTTATTCCGTACTGTCCACACAACTCCATCTCGGTGGGCAGCAACCCACCCACCGGGTACACCCCGCGGGTGATTCCGGCGATAAGCTCGTCCGCAACCCGTTGATAGCGAGGCGGCTCAGCCGCTGCAATCACCTTGTCTGCACGTCCGGAGCGCGTGCCTTGCGGAATATCCGTGCGCGTCATGCCGACGCGTCCGCGCCGAGTCGAATTTCGCAGCTTCGAACTCCAGCGACCCGATCCCGAATCCCGCGCGCGCGTGCCTGCCCCGAGCCTGCCCCGTTACGCCTTGGCGAAGTCGTGTTGCAGAATCTTCGAGAGAAATTCCTTGGCTCGTTCACTGTGCGGCTCGTTGAAGAAGGATTGTGTGTCGCGGTCCTCTACTACTCGCCCGTGGTCGATGAACAGTACGCGATCAGCGACCTTCCGGGCGAACGCCATCTCGTGAGTCACGACGATCATGGTCATCCCATCCTCCGCCAGTGCGACCATGACATCGAGTACCTCGCTGATCATTTCCGGGTCGAGCGCCGACGTGGGCTCGTCGAACAACATTGCGACTGGATCCATCGCGAGTGCGCGCGCAATTGCGATTCTTTGTTGCTGGCCGCCCGAGAGCGCCGCGGGAAACTTCTTCGCCTGATTCGCCAGCCCGACCCGCTCCAACAGTTGCATGGATCGCTCCGTCGCCGAGCGGCGGTCACGCTTCAGAACCTTGATCTGTCCCAGATTCACGTTGTCGAGCGCGGTCCTGTGTGGAAATAGCTCGAAGGACTGAAATACCATTCCGATTCGCGCCCGAAGCGCCGACAGGTCGGTCCCGTGCGCGGTGACGGAAACTCCATCTACGACGATGTCGCCGGAATCGACCGCCTCTAGGCCATTGACGCAGCGAATCAGCGTGCTCTTCCCCGATCCTGACGGTCCGCATACCACCACCACTGAGCCGCATTCGACCGTCGCGGAGCAGCCATCGAGAACCCGGAAGTCCCCGTACGATTTCGTGACGTTCCTCAGCTCGATCATTCGCGCCCTTGATTTTCAGAAGCGACCGCAACATCGGCTGTTATGGCGACGCTGTCAAGCCGGGAGACCGCTCAACTGACGTAACAAACCCGCCAGATGATGGGGTGTAAGGGTCAGGCGCGTTCCGGGGTGTCTTTCGGGTATGAGACGTCCGCGATTTCAACATCGGGGTGACAAGTCATGTCACTCGCGGCGACTCACCGTGTATGTGGCACGTACTTGACAGTCCGCGAGTAGATGGGCGCAATTTCCCCTTGGCGATTTGCCATGTCACATCATCCGTCCAGGGGAAGAGTCATGCGCTGGAGATTCTCGTTCTCGTGCGTTTTGTTGGGAGTTCAGTTACTTGCCGCCTCAGCTGTTGCACAGGCCGCAACACATCCTAGCGCAACACCTCTCCGTGATACCGTTCCGATACTGCTCATCCCCGCGCGCGTCTTCGACGCGCCTGCTGGTGTAACACATGAAGGCTGGGTGGTGCTTGTGCGTGGCGATCGCATCGCAGCGGTCGGTCCGCAGGCCTCCGTTCAGGTACCGGCGAATGCCAGACGCATCGAACTGCCGAACACCACCCTTCTCCCTGGGTTGATAGAAGGCCACTCGCACCTGTTCCTGCATCCATACGCGGAAACGTCATGGAGCGATCAGGTGCTCAAGGAACCGCTTGCACTCCGGGTTGCGCGTGCGACGGTTGCGGCGCGCCGTACTCTGCAAGCTGGCTTCACGACTGAGCGCGATCTTGGGACCGAAGGTGCCGGTTACGCGGATGTAGGACTCAAGGAAGCGATCGATCAGGGAATTATTCCGGGACCGCGCCTACTGGTCGCAACTCGCGCGATAGTTGCGACAGGCTCCTACGGTCCGTCGGGCTTCGACCCGCGCTGGACAGTTCCGCAGGGCGCCGAGGAGACCGACGGCGTCGAGGGAATGATCCACACCGTGCGCAGCCAGATCAGTCACGGCGCGACGTGGATCAAGGTGTACGCCGATCACGAGTGGGGACCGAATGGCGAAACTGAGCCGACCTTTTCGCAGGAGGAGCTCAAGGCTGCAGTCGAGACCGCGCGCAGCTCGGGCCGCTACGTCGCGTCCCACGCACGCGCATCCGAAGGGGTCCGCCGCGCCATCCTCGCCGGCGTTACAACGGTGGAGCACGCCGATTCGGTCACGCCGGAGGTCTTCCGGTTGATGGCGCAACACAATGTTGCGCTCTGTCCCACTCTATCCGGAACGGAGGTCGGATTTATTCGAGACGGCTGGAGAAAGGGGATCGATCCGATGCCGCCTGAAGTGGCGCTCAAGCACCGCACCTTTCGTGAGGCGCTCAGGGCCGGCGTCACGATATGCAGCGGAAGCGACGTGGGTGCCTATCCGCACGGCGACAACGCGCGCGAGATCGAGTTGCTAGTTGAATACGGCATGACGCCGGTCGCAGCTCTGCAGGCAGCGACGGTCGTCAATGCGCGTGTGTTTCATCTCGCTGACCGCGGTACCATCGCTACCGGCCTTCTGGCCGATCTCGTCGCAATCGATGGAGATCCGACCAGGAACATTCATGCGTTGCATCACGTGCACTTCGTGATGAAGGGCGGAGACGTGGTGCCGCTGGACCAAGACGAAACGGCCAGTCGCCCATGACGAAAATGCGCTCGACCTTCGGTCGCACACGCATCATGATCGCGATGCAATGGAAAGCAGAAGAAGTAACACAATGACTTGTTCAGACACCATGCGTAGTGTCCGCGAAGGCCTGTTGACAGGCGTCCTTGTAACACTGGCCGCAACGACCACAGGAGCTCAGAAAGCGAAACGAGCCATGACGTTCGATGACGTCATGTCGATCCGCTCGCTGGGCTCGGTCGAGATCTCACCCGACGGTCACGCGGTCGCGTACACGGTGAGCGACTGGGTACGTCCAGGACCAGGGAGTACGAGCGAAGCACCGTCGCGACGATCTCACATATGGCTCGTCAGCACCACCGGCAGCGACACATCGCACCAGCTGACGTTTGGCGATCACGGAGAGTCAGGACCAAAATGGTCTCCCGATGGACATACCATTGCGTTCATCTCGTCGCGCGGCGAAGCCGGAGCGAAGTCGCAGATCTGGTTGCTTCCGACCAACGGTGGCGAGGCCCACCAGCTCACCAATGCACGCGATGGCGCGGGTGGATTCGAGTGGTCGCCAGATGGGAGCAAGATTGCCTACATCAGCGTGGACTCGACCCCTCGCGATGTCGAAGCAAAACGCCGCCGTCGTGACGACGCAGAAGTGTTCGAGGGTAATTTTCGCCGTTACCACCTGTGGGTAGTACAGGTTGCGACTGGTCGTGCAGAGGAAATCGTACACGGCGACTTCACACTCAGCGCGCTCGCGATAAGCAGCGTACCACAGTGGTCGCCCGACGGAACACGGATCGCCTTTGTCGCATCACCGACTGGGCTGCTACGCGACCTCCGCGGTGGTGTATACATCGTCAACGTCGCCACCAAACAGCTCGATCGCATAGCGTCCGAATTTCGCTCGGCGGCCGACGCGCTGAATCAACCCGTCTGGTCACCAGACGGCAGGACACTCGCGTTTCCCACATTCGTGCAGAGCAGCAGGATCTCGGGAGACAGCATCCCCGAGCCGCTACTCGGCAACGGCGAGCTCGTCCTGTACAACGTCGCGAGCAAACGATCGAAGGTTGCGGACGATTCGCACATCGATGTGATGCTGTCACAACCGCAGTGGACGCCGGACGGCAGATCGCTCCTATTCACATCAAGCGATAGCGCATACCAGAGTGTCTTTCAGTTCGACGTAGCAGCCAGTCAGTTCAGCCGGATCACGAACAAAAAGTCCATACATGGCCTGTCGCTGAGCAAGGACGGCACCCGCGTCGCGTTCTCGATGGGAACGACGACATCGCCGAACGATGTGTACGTCAGCGACACACGGTTCGCGTCGCCCGTCAGGTTGACCACGCTCAATCCGCAGATCGCGAACTTCGCGCTGGGCGACCAGAAGGTCATTACATGGAACGGTAGCAACGGTAGCTCGATCCAGGGAGTTCTGCTCCTGCCGGTTGGATATACAGCGGGTAATAGATATCCGCTGCTCGTCGAGGAACACGGCGGCCCGACGGGTGCGAGCGACAACGACTTCAAGGCGACCAGCACGTCACCCGGACAGGTATGGGCCGGCCGCGGCTGGGCCGTGCTCTATCCCAATACGCATGGATCCACCGGATACGGTGCGAAATTCATGCGCTCCAACATCAAGGATCTCGGGGGCGCCGACTTCCGCGACATCATGGATGGAGTCGATGATGTAATTCGACTTGGTATAGCCGATTCCAGCAAGTTGGCGTTTGAGGGATGGAGCTACGGCGGCTACATGGCTGCGTGGGTCGTGGGTCACACCTCCCGATTCAAGGCGGCCCGAATGGGTGCTGGAATGTCCGATCTCGCAAGCATGTACGGTACCAGTGAGATTCCAGGTTACATCGGAATGTTCGAGGGCGGCGTGCCGAGCGCGCAGACGCGAACGCTGTACACGACCATGTCGCCAATCACGTATGCGGACCGCGTGACCACGCCGCTGTTGATTCTGCACGGCGCAAGCGATCCACGTGTCCCACCAGGACAGGCAATGGAATTTTACCGTGCGCTCAAGGATCGTGGAAAAACTGTGCAGCTCGTGCTCTATCCACGTGAGCAGCACGGATTCGGCGAATACTACCATCTGCTCGATCGCATGCAGCGCGATTACGCATGGATTACCAAGTACACGCTCGGCACAACGGGCGAGCCGGTAACGAGTCGATGACACCCCTGTTTCGAATCCTGTGCGCGTCGCAGACCCTCGCGCGCACTACGATGATTCCAATAGCGCTGACCACGCTCGCTGCTACTGCCAGCGCGCAGTCACGCAGTCCCCAGTTCGAGATCACCTTCCCCTCTGCGGCACATGCGCAGCCCATCACGGGACGCGTGTATCTCTTTCTGACGACGGACAACGCGTCGGAGCCAAGATTCCAGGGCGGCGCACTGGGTCTCAACGGACCGTTCTTCGGAAAGGACGTGAGCCAGCTCAAGCCCGGCGAAGCCACCCGGATCGATGCATCCACGCCGGGTTTTCCATTCAGAGGTCTCGACAGGCTGCCGCCGGGGGATTACTACGTGCAGGCCGTGATCAACGTGTACACGCAATTCCATCGCGCTGACGGCCACACCATCTGGGCGCACATGGATCAGTGGGAAGGCCAGCAGCCGATGGTCTCCCCCGGAAACCTCGTGAGCACCGTGCAGCGCGTTCACATCTCATCCGCTACCCGAACCAACCCGGCCACGGTCCGTATCAACGCCGATAAAGTAATTCCGCCCGTGCAGGTGCCTGCCGACACGAAGTGGATCAAACACGTCAAGATCCAGAGCAAGTTGTTGACCGCGTTCTGGGGACATCCCATCTACCTCGGCGCAGTGGTACTGCTGCCCAAGGATTATGACGAGCATCCGGATGTCAGATATCCGGTGGATTATGAGCAGGATCACTTCAGTCTTGCACCGCCTTATCACTTCCAGAGCGAGAATCCGGGCATCGTCGATTCTCTGAAGAAGGGTCGTCGCGCATGGCTCATCAACATGCGACAGAACGAGGGTTATCAGCTCTATCGCGATTGGACGTCGACCGATTTTCCGCGAATGCTGATGGTCACGTTCCTGCATCCCACGCCTTACTTCGACGATTCCTACGCCGTCAATTCCGCCAACAATGGCCCGTATGGGGACGCGATAATGACTGAGCTCATTCCGTATATCGAGACGCATTTCAGAATTATTCGGAAGCCATTCGCACGCGTGCTGAGTGGCGGATCGACTGGCGGATGGGAGTCGCTCGCGCTTCAGGTTCAACATCCGAAGTTCTTTGGTGGCGCATGGGTGTACTATCCCGACCCGATCGACTTTCGCCAGTGGGCGCTGGTCGACATCTACAGAGATGAAAACGCGTTCGCCATGCCCGGTGCGAAGTGGATCGTGCCTGATCGCCCGATGATGCGCAGCTCTGATGGCCAGGTGTTGATCACCGAGCGCCAGCAAGGGCAGCTCGAGTCCGTGCTGGGCTCACACGGTCGCTCTGCGGAGCAACAGGAAGTGTGGGAAGCGGTTTATGGTCCCGTGGGATCGGACGGGTACCCCGTCCCACTATGGGACAAGCAAACCGGCAGGATCGATCATACTGTTGCGAGCTACATGCGCGACCATGGCTACGATCTCAGCTATTACCTGCAGCACAACTGGAGCAGGATCGGCCCAGACCTCGTGGGCAAGTTGCATTTCTACGTCGGCGACATGGACAACTTCTATCTGAACATGGCCGTCTACAAGCTCGATGATTTCCTGAGCCATACGACGAACCCGGCATACGGCGGATCATTTCTGTATGGCCGGCCATTGAAAGGTCATGGCTTCCGTCCGACGACTACGGGAGTCATGCTGCGTGCAATGGCCGACCAGATCGCCCGTCACGCTCCGTCTGGTCCCGATCGCGATGCGTGGCGGTATCATTGAGCCGTCCTGATTAAACCGGGAACAGCATCTCGCGGTACTTGGGCAGCGGCCAGTCACTGTCGCTCACCATGAGCTCCAGCTCGTCGCACTTCTCGCGCACGGCTTCCATCGCTTCTGCGCCCTTGCTCGTGAGCAGC